>ERZ1106963.3778-NODE-3778-length-12232-cov-2.935534_pt1 | contig 12232 bp, 10 predicted proteins | sample MGYA00403681_ERZ1106963 | MGnify/ENA primary metagenome ERZ1106963 (study PRJEB35170, sample SAMEA104062407) | human gut metagenome | biome: human gut; feature: human-associated habitat; material: faeces | place: Denmark | collected 2012-05-03 ...
GGTATTTTGTTATAACTTATAATAGTTGTAAGAATATGATAAAGAATATTTGATTGGGCAATTGGGAGAGAGGAATGTAGGTTGTGAGGGATTGGGGAGAGCTGGCACAGGCAACGGCGACACGCTTGCGCTTAAGTGTCGCTCGCAGCGGTACTAAAGTGCTAAAGAACAGCACTTAAGGACCGGCGGCTCCCCATTGTCTTTTTATGCTTATATCAATCCAGCACTTGACGGTAGGGTTGCGATGGCTTTTCTAATTGGGCGTTGTTACAAAATTCAAATAAGTTATCAACTTGTAATTGCTATTTACATATATTTATTGTATGTTTATAGGATTATTATATGTTATTATTGGGGGATTGTAAAATTGATATATTTTATGCCTTGTTATAGTTTTTAACTATAGCAAGGCATTTTTAAACACTGACCATATAAAAAGATATTTTTATTGGGTTAATCTGTAAAGTCCTGCCACTGGGACTTTTCAATCGGGCTTGTTACTATACATTCGGGGGATTGGGACAATATGTGCCTTACCACCTTAAAGATTTGGCCGGCATCACACAGGAGGCTGTCAGCATCTGCGAATTTTACTCTGGTCATTGCATTACATTCTAATAATGCCTGGTCAAGCTTTACAAAGTCTTCTGATATATGTGGCTGGATAGCATTGTAATGCTTTCTTACATATACTGTCTTTATAGATTTATCTGGCATAATTATCTGTAGTTTCATTGGTTTGTCTGACAGTCTGTTAGGTATGTTAAGCACTTCTTCAACGCTGTGAATGTATGTATTACGCTCATTGCCAACTCCTATAAGAAGTATCTTTCCACCACAGTCTTTTAAGCGGTCATAACAGCCGCCCGGTGTACAAGGTGTGTTATTGTATTCTTCACCTGCAAGATATTCTTTGGCACTTACACCTATTCCTGCCATACTGTGTGTTGGGTGAAGTGAACGTATTACCCCATCTCTTTTAAGAAACAGATTAGTAAGTATCCCAACACAGGACGGCGTAACCGCTGGGTCGTATACTGGATTGTCCTCGTTAATATTTTTCCATGTATGGGTTGGAAGCAGTAAAAGTCCGTCCTTAAAATATTCTATTAGGGCATCAAGCACTGTATCTGCCCTGCCTTCTACTTCCCCTATGGATTTCATTGAAGAATGAACAAGTATTGTTTCTTTTCCTGTAAGCCCCATAGCCTTTAAATATTCTTTTAAATCTTCCTTTGTATACATACTAACCCTCACTTCTTGTAATTTAATCCATCATTGATTATATATTGGATAATCATTCTTTGTTTCTTACCTTTTTTCTTACAAATACAAGACATATTGCCTGCATTACAATTGTTATAAACCACGAAGCTGGATACGATATGAATAACTCATACAGACTTCTATGGCTTGGGAATACACCATATATCCACACAAGTCTTGTCCCAACTGTACCTACAATTGAAAGGACCATAGGAACTGCTGAATAACCTACTCCGCGCATAGCTCCTGGAAGCATATCCATAATGCCACACAGAAAATATGGTATTGTCGATATTGAAAGTATCTCCATACCACACTCTATAACCTCACTCTGGTTCGTGTATATACCAAGTATCTGGCGTCCTAAAATGTATGAACCACCACCGATAACTACTGACACTATAACCGAAAGTATCATACAGTCAATTAACACCTTATCCATTCGCTTGAATTTTCTAACGCCATAATTCTGGCTCGTAAAGCTCATACACGCCTGTGTTATTGAGTTGACAGACACATAAAGAAAGCCAAGTATATTATTAGCGGCTGTATAACCTGCCATTGCTATCTCGCCAAATGAATTAACTGATGATTGAAGCAATACATTTGAAAAGTTAATAACAGTACTCTGTATTCCTGCTGGAAGTCCTACACTTAGTATCTGTAAAAGGTAATATTTTCTTATTCTTAAATCCCTTATTCTTAACTTGTAATCTGACTCTGTTGTCATAAGGCATCTTATTACAAGAATACACGATATAAGCTGTGAAGTAACTGTTCCTATAGCAACACCTGCAACACCCATTTTAAATATTATCACAAGCACAAGGTCTAAAACCGCATTGGTAGAACCTGCTATTATAAGATACATAAGTGGTCTTTTCGTGTCACCTACTGCCCTTAATATTGCCGCTCCATAGTTATAAAGCATAAAAAATGGCATACCACAAAAATACAGTCTTAAATACAGTGCTGCCTGTCCAATTACATCATCTGGTGTGTCAATAAGGACAAGTGCCTCTCTTGCGGCAGCAATGCCAATAATGCACATAACAACACCACTTATTGCCGCAAGTGCTATGGCTGTATGGACTGTCTCCGACATTTCTTTAGCTTTGCCTGTTGCATAAAATCTTGCCGCAAGTACATTTGCTCCTAGTGAAACACCTATAAAAAGATTGGTAAACGTACTAATCAGTGCCGTTGTGGAGCCTACCGCGGCAAGTGCAGTACTGCCTGTGAATCTTCCAACAACAATTATATCTACAGCATTAAACATAAGCTGTAACATACCTGAAAGCATTAACGGAAGTGCAAAGGAAATTAGCTTATCCATTAATGTACCATTACACATATCTATTTCATATTTATTATTTTTCACAACTTTATCCTCTTTCTATATATAAACAAGAATGTGCAACGCACATTCTAACACCGAGCACAGCCGCTTACGACATACTACAGCTTCGAGCGAGTGTGCATCATCGGCACATAACATCTGTTAATAATCAGAAAGACATTACTACATTTTATTAGCAGAACTTCTGTTTATTAATGACTACATCCTTAATCGTGTCTGGACGACCGTTTAAAGGTTCAATCTTAGCGAATTCCTTACAGTCTGTACACACAATGCCATCCATATCAATATTTCTGAAGTATGGAACATCTTCTTCATTATCCATAGCTATTGTTTCATAACGGTTAAGCAGGTTGAGTACATAACCCATAGTAAGTATAACTGCCTCACCCTTTATATTAACCATATCGATATTGCGTATTGTGATATTCTCAACAACACCGCCTCTGCCTAGTGCACTCTTTATTCTTACACCTACATCCGTACCTATAAATGTGCAGTTCTCAACAAGTATATCCTTAACACCTCTTGACATTTCACTTCCGATTACGAAACCACCATGTCCTTCATTAACAACACAATCGTGTATATATATATTACTACAAGGTCCATCTATTGTTCTTGCTATTGCATTCTTGCCTGCTTTGATACATATTGCATCATCACCTGTCTCAAATACACTGTGGTGAATATGGACATTAGTACAAGACTCTACATCAATGCCATCACCATTCTGTGCATAATAAGGATTGCGTACCTTAATATTGTCAATTGTGACATTCTCACAGAAAAATGGATGTATATTCCAGGCTGGTGAATTCATAAATGTTACACCACTTAAAAGTACGTTAGTACAATGACGCAGGCTCACCATTACTGGTCTGTAGAAATCATAATAATCTCTTGCTTCTTCTAAAGCTTCATCTTTATCTGACTGGATATTCTTCTCATTACCAAGAAGGCTTGATTTAGTAGGCATCCATATCTGTGTTTCTTTAGTTTCAAATACGTTATCACTCTTTTTTAGAAGCTGTTCCCACTGTTTATCTGTTACATTGAACTTCTTAACCGGACGCCATTCATCACCACTTCCGTCAACCATACCCATACCTGTAATTGCAACATTTACCGCATTCTCTGCTGTAATAGGTGATACAGTTCTTATGCATGGCTGTCCCTCATAATTAGTTATAATTAAAGGATAATCTTCTTTGGATTTTATGAACTTAAGAAGTCCCTGACTTTCAATTCTTATGCTTACATCTGATAAAAGACGTATTGGTGCACTTGCCCATATTCCTTTAGGAATTACAATTGTACCACCACCATTTTCTGAAAGTTCTTTTACCTTATCATTAATTACTCTGGCATTATGTCTTCCTGTTTCAATATCAAGCTTTCCGCTTATTGCTCCACAATCACTTAATAATACCTCAAGTCTTTTAAACTGGGGAACAGTTACCTTATAATCTTCTCTATACATTCTTTCTCCATTCTGCCTGTTTCTGGCTTTAACATTTTGACTGCATAAACACTGATTGCATACTATTATATACAATTGTTTACTATTATTTGTTGTTATTTCCTTCTATATTTGATATTAACATTTACAATTAGAGTAATCAATGAAAAGATAATATTCATCGATGCAAAATATCAAATACTGTTATGAAACTTTCTTAAATCCTCTATTTCATCACATAACTCCCTGCTTGAACACGTTGAACAATCCATAACAAGCCCATTGAATATGTGGTTAAGTGAATCAGTTATCTGCTCACATCTGCCTGCATACTGCTTAAGCATTGTATAATCTGCACTACCTGATGTAATAAAGTATATCTTTACAGCCTCAACTTCTTCTCTTGTCTTATAAGCTCTTATAAGCTCTGAACCTATATTAGAAAAGCTTATATTACTATTTACAGCTTCCTTTGATATTCTTACCGGCTCTCTTTCTTTAACTGATGATATTCTCATCATAAATCCATCCGGATATGTATTGTATCTTACATAATCGACAGCTCTCATAACTGCATATAATGCACCTTTTTTAGTGTCATCAAGCACATTTTCCTTAAGCCTTATAAATGTAAGTCTTGCATATGGTATATCTTTGTCAATGCTTGTCATATCATCACCTATAAGATACACTCCGTCTGTATCAACAACAGCTTTATCCGTAGTAAATGCCAATGCACTCACAGCCTCATTCATTCCGCCGCCAAGCTCGTATGCCATATCACTTCTTAGCACAAGCTTTTCTTTATCATTCATCTTCCAGTGTGCATTATTATCAAGCCTTCTGCACTCTCCATATGCCTTTATATTCTGCATTACACAGGCTATATCCTTATCATATAACTTCATACTCATTTATTCTTCTTATCTGCCTCACGTCTGTTCTTTGACCAGTTATAATATGCCGTAAGCGGTTTTATAAGCTTTGAGGCAAATTTCATATCAAGATTAAAGAAATATATAAAAAGGCTGAGTATAAACAGCACCGCAATAACAATCGCTATTATTCCAATTATCTTTAATATTATCATCTGGCCATTCCTTTCTGTCTGGCATATTCAGCCGCTCCTAAAGCACCCATAAGCTGTGGATCTATAGGAAGTTCTACCACCTTAACCTTTAACACCTTCTCTATAGCCTGCTTTAAGCCCTCATTCTTGGCACAGCCGCCTGTAAGTGTAACTGATTCAACAACTCCTGCCTTCTTAGCCATTACAAAACATCTCTTTGCTACCGAAAGCTCAATTCCTGCGGCTATCTCCTCCATTGGCTTTCCTTCTCCTACAAGTGAGATTACCTCACTCTCTGCAAATACAGCACATTGTGCTGTTATAGGGATAACATTTTTAGCTGTTAAAGAAAGCTTGGAGAACTCATCAAGGCTCATCTCAAATGCCCTTGCCATTGACTCAAAAAATCTTCCTGTACCAGCCGCACATTTATCATTCATTGAGAAATTAAGAACTGTTCCATCTGTATCTATAGCAATACCCTTAACGTCCTGCCCACCGATATCTATTATCGCCTTTACATCTGGTGCGGCAACGTGAACACCCATAGCGTGACAGCTTATCTCTGATATGTTCTCGTCAGCAAATGGTACTTTATTACGTCCATAGCCTGTTCCAATAAGATAATCAAGTTCGTCTGCACTATTAAGCCCGTCTACTAAAGCTACAGCCTCATCTAAGCTGTCTTTAGCACTAAGCACTGGATTAATTCTGCTTCTTTTAGTGATATTTGCTGCTATTTTTCCTGTTTCATCTAATATAACGCATTTGGTGTAAGTACTTCCTGCATCACAACCGCCATAATATTTAGCCATATTATTATTCCTTTCTTATCTTTATGAATTCTTACCAGTTCTGTGAGTCGTCAAAATCTTCCAATGTAGGGTCAAGCGGCTCTTCACGGAATACAGTTCTCATATATCTGTTGATTTCTGTCCTCATATCTCTTCTGCTGCCGTCCTCAGGACACATAAGATTATGTGTTACCCATATAAGATGTACACCGTGCTTTCTTGCTTCTTCCTCAAATAAGCCGTGATATCCTGACATTGATTTACAGCCCATATGTACATACATAATAACTATGTCTATATTAAACATCTCACAATAACGCCATAATGCTTCAACACCTGTTTCATAGCCGCCATTAGAACGGTTACGCATAATCATATTCTCATACAGATATGCAAGGTCAAGCATTGCCTGATGTTTATCCTCTGTATTGACCATCTCTGTTGATACCATACTTAACATATCGGTTATTGTAACTATACCCCAGCAGTTAAGCAGCCATATTGGAAGTGCTGTATAATATGCCGCCTGAACACCCCACGTCATAGCACGGTGTCGGTATTCCCTTGCCGCAAGCTCTTTCTTCTTATAGCCTTGCATAGCCATTCTTGTGAGCTTCTTATCCATATCAAGAAATGCCTGGTTTCTTCCGCCTGCCGCCTGATATACACCATATCTGTAAAGTGCAAGTGTAACACCCATAACCTGCGGATAGTCAGTCTTTGAGATTTCCATCCATTCAAGGAATTCTTCTGTCTCTGCATTGAACCTTTTCATACTCTTAAAGAAAGCATCCCAGTTAAACTTTTCTCCTGTCTGCTCCTCAATAAAATGTATTGCATTGACAACTTCTTCTGCCGCATATTCCTGCACGCTTTCCTGCCTGTGCCTTATAGGGACAGCAAGCTGGAATGTTGGAATCTTAAATGAGCGTGCCTCAATTCCATTTCCCATAAGACTTCCATCACAGGTTGTATTACACTGTACAGCACAACAGCCAATAAGCGGGAAATCGTCTGCAAGTGCAACTCCAAGCTCTGCCGCCGGCATAGGACATACATCTGTCGGAACTCCATATTCGTGTGTTACATCAACATAATAGCTAACTCCATTCTGCGACATCATTGAGCTTGTATACACGGCTGGAACTTCAACTGAAAGCCACACAAGATTAGGAAATCCACCCATAAGTGTACTCATCATATTCTCATCAAAAAGAACAATCTTCTTATTAAGTTCCTTATCATTGCCGATTGCAGGGTCTGCCCTAAATATCTGTCCAAGCATACCACATATATCTGTAACAATAAGTCCCAGTGCCTGATGTGCCATACGAAGCTGTAAGCCTCTCATTCCTTCCGTATGCCTGTCCATAAAATCAGGCAGTGCAAGATAATTAAGCATCCAGCGGTATCTGAAAAAGCCTTTTATATTATTAGGTTTTATTATAAATGTAATCAAAGTTTTCCAATATCCAAGCCACCTTACATAGTCATACCATGTATCTTTGAAACCTCTCCATTCACGTCTTTTCTTAGGTTTCTTACCAGTATAGAACTTACCAAGCGGCTCACTTCCAAGTTTACCTGACATAGCCAATCCTTTCTTAACCATATATCTGTATTTTTATTGTTAATTTCTTAAATGTATTCTTTCAGTCATACATTTACATCTTAATATTTACATCTTATTATTCATTTATTATTTTTTAAGCTTCTTAAGCTCAAGGCTCTCAACAAATGCCTGTATTCGTGTCCTTATCTGTCCCGAATTACCTGCTACATAAGGTCTGTCAATTGATAACACCGGATATCCGTATTCTTCACGCATAATATGAAATGCCGAAGCTCTCTCATATCCCCAGTAATCGCAGAACTTTATCTGCTGGTATATAAGCCCGTCTGCCTTGTATTCTTTGGCAATGCTGTCTACATATTCCTGACGTTCCTTAATCTTAGCTGTATTCATATAACGTGGACATTTGCCCCAGTGCATATACTGCCTGCATATCTGCATAAGTACATCTTCCGTGTCATTAAGAATAATCTCGCTTCTTCCCGGAAGTGAACCAAAACAGAACCTGTCAGCAACAACTAACGCACCAGCCTCCTCACAAAGCTTTATAAGCTCTGGATTATCAATCTCCGAACCTACCATAACAACCTTTGCCCTGTAATTCTTCTTATCATCTGGCTGTCTTGTGCCCAACTCCTTAAGCGTATCCTCCAGCTTTTCAATAAGTGCCTCTTTAGGACAGCAATATGTCGCAAGGCATAACACTGCGAATTCATAGCCTGTTATTCTTGGATTGTCTTCTTTTCTGTAGTCACCAATCTGTGTTATGAGCCTGCTTATCTTATTCTGCAAATCAACTGACTTTCTTAATGCTTCATCTGATATATCAATTCCATACACCTTGTTAAGCGGCTCTAATACATGTGCCCTCATCTGCCTTACATAATGTCTTAATGCTGTTTCATCGTCCTTCATAGGAACATCAGAATATTCCACAAAGAACTTTTCCTTGGAACATAAATTCTGTCTTTCTATATTCTCAACGCACCTGTTCATCTGTGCACACGCATCAGGTGCTATTATGCAGTCAAGAAATTCAAACCCTCCCTCGATTGCTCTTTCAAGTATGGCACGACAGCCCTCACAAAGCATACTGCTCATATAATATGTACCCATCTCTATAGAACCTGTTCTTGGTGCTCTAAGTCTTACCGAGAAACAGCCAGGAAGATTAATTAGTGGCTCTGGAATTTGAAAACAGACTGCTCCAATTGCAATACTGCCTTTATTCTGTGCTTCTCTTACAAGGTCATTATTGACCTCCTCTAATAGTTTCTCAAAATAATATAAATGCTGTAAATCCTTCAAAAATATTCCTCCAATACTATATCAAACCAATATTGCAAAGTGCCTCTGCCGCCCCTGCAACAATTCTGTCATCATCTGAAAGTGTAAGTATATTCTCGCCCTTAATATCTGCCTCTGCCAGTTTCATATCATTTTCAATTACAGATAATAATGGAAGCCCACCTATATCCATAAGTTCTATCACTTTCTTATCCGGTATGCGGTTAACTATAACTCCAGCTTTCTCATACATAACAAGCTCATCTGCAACATTTTTAATAGTCTTAACTACCTGACAGCCTTTCTTGCTTGCATCTGTTACAAGCACAAGATGTGTAACCTTTTCCATAACACGCCTGTTAATCTGCTCAATTCCAGCCTCGCCGTCTATAACTACATAATCAAACTGTTCAGAAAGAAGTGTTATCACCTCTTTAAGATATGAATTAATCCGGCAGTAACAGCCGGCTGTTTCCGGTCTTCCTATCGCTATAAATGCATAGCCGTCCTGTTCTTTAATTGCATCATATATCTCATACTTCGCCTCACCTAACAGCTCAACGGCTGACTTGGTATCGCCGTCCTCTACATTTTTAATGACTTCTTTTCTTATATCATCTATTGTCTTGTCCACTTCTATGTTAAGCACTGTAGAAAGTCCAACCGCAGGGTCAGCATCAATCGCCAGTATCTTCTTATCTGGATATTTCTCTACAAGCACTTTAACAAATGCTCCTGCAAGCGAAGTCTTTCCAACGCCGCCCTTACCTGCTACTGCTACTATCTTTGTCATAATAATCCTCTTTTCTGTGCACTATTCTATATAACCTGACTGTGCCTATGCACACTTTTTCTAATTAATTGTTGCTGCCATTCCTTTATGTTCTTTAACAAATGTATCTATCTCATTTACAAATCTCTGTCCATATTTCATCAGTTTATTCTGTCCTACACCTGATACCTCAAGCATTGCTTCTGCATTTAAAGGAAGCTTCTCACACATATCTATAAGTGTCTTATCACTAAATACAATATATGGAGGCATACCTTCTTCCCTTGCTATTATCATTCGCAATGCCTTTAAGCGTTCAAATAACTCATAACCTGCACTTGTAAGTGAATCTGTACTCTTCTTTCCTGTTGATGAACTGCTTCTTTTACCTGCTTTGCCTGTCTGCTTTCTGCCTTTCTTTCCTGAACCTGATAGAAAAGTTTCATCACCAGCCTCATAAGAACTGCCTGTGCTTCTTGTCTTACCTACAAGCTTTGCATTTTTCACTTCCTCGGACTCTTTCATACGCTTTAGATATATATGTGCATTTTCCTGCTCCTGTCGGCATTATCGCAAGCACATCTTTCTTTTCTAAGAGTGCATTAATAATATCTTCCTGCCCAGCCCTAAAGGAATCATATCCAAAATATTCCTTTAATACCTCTTTTGAATCCATCACATATCCCTTTCTTAATATCTATTGCAATATTATCTGCTGTCTGAATAATTACTCTATTATTCAATCCTGTGCAAAAGCCCGTAACACATTCTGACTATAACTTTAATATTAACATATAATCGCCTATTATTCTATCTTAATAATTAATTATCAATAAGCACCAGTCAATTATATCTCCAGACTTCCAATAAACATTACTATCATAATTCCATATAATGATAAATAAATCTGTTATTCATAAGTTAACAAATATCATTTTGCCATAATTTAATTATTATATGTGCTATACTTGTATTAATTAATTCGTGAGTATACAACTTACAGATACGAGGTGGCTATGAATAATACACATACATACTGCAATGCACAGCGCCCAGATGCCAGACAGGGCACTGTAACTACTAATACAGACAATAAACTTATTAACAGACTTGATATAATTGCCAGTTTTAATCCACATTTAACAGATATTAATCCCCAATCTCCACTATCAGTTGGCAATGGGCGGTTTTGCTATACTGCCGACATTACTGGTATGCAGACTTTATATGAGGAATACTCAGCCGAAACTCCACTCTGCACAATGGCTGAATGGGGCTGGCATACTAAGAAAGCCGATAATGAAAAAGGCTTCTACACTTTAGATGATGTCAGAATGACACCTTACAATTACTGCAAACGAACTGTCACTTATCCACGTGTAAAATACGAGGGCAATGAAGCCGCCTACGACTGGGTAAGACAGAACCCTCATAAGTTCAATCTTGCAAAAATCGGACTTTATTTTCATAACGAACCTATTAAAGCTGGCAGCATTTATTGTATAAATCAGACATTAGATATAACAACTGGTATTCTAAAAAGCAGTTTCAGGCTTAATGTTAACAGTAATAACAATGTTCGTACACTTAATAATATTGCCGCTGATAATATAAATACCAATGCTATTATTGATAATCTCATAACTGTATACACAGTATGCGATGATAATTCTGACACCGTTGCATTTTATATAAGCTCTGGTCTTTTGCAGTGCGGACTTAGCGTTAATATCGCCTTTCCATACGCATCCTGTGATATAACAGGTTCAGACTGGAATAACACTGACGGACACAGCAACTTTCTTAACGCTTCCCATATACACCGGCAGATAGATGATACCGCTTACTATGTCAATTTTAATATAAATGGAACTGGCACCTCACAGCATACTGCTAATAATAGTACAATTACATCTGATTCTAATGTTACTATTAATAAATGTAATAACTCTGCTGCTGCCACTATTAAATCTAACGGTATACACAGCTATAATATTACAACTACTGATGATGAACTTAATATGTCCGTTAATTTCAATAAATCAATATACACACCTGCCACATACGACACAATTGCCGGTAACAGCAGACATTTCTGGCACAACTACTGGACAACTGGAAAGTTTCTTAACTCTGATAATAAAGAGCTTATGCGCCGTGTAATATTATCGCAGTATCTTCTTGTGATTAATGACAGCGGCTATATTCCACCTGCCGAAACTGGTCTTACCTGCAATAGCTGGTATGGCAAGGCGCACCTTGAAATGCACTACTGGCATATGGCGTGGGCTCCTTTATGGGGACACCCTGAACTGCTTACACGAAGCTTTGACTGGTATATTGATATATTAGATGAAGCTAAGAAAAATGCTTCACGCAACGGCTATAAAGGTGCACGCTGGACTAAGATGGTGTCTTACACCGGTTCGGACTGCCCGTCAAAGATTGCACCACTTCTTGTCTGGCAGCAGCCACATATAATCAATATGTTACAAATAGTAATTGATAATAATACCTCTGATGATTTTGACGTTAAGGCATATATGAGCAAATACTGGATACTTGTAAAAGAAACCGCCGTGTTTATAGCTGATTATCTTGTATATGACCCGATGTCCGATATTTACAATATAGAAGCACCTGTAATTC
>ERZ1106963.3787-NODE-3787-length-12197-cov-11.119585_pt1 | contig 12197 bp, 8 predicted proteins | sample MGYA00403681_ERZ1106963 | MGnify/ENA primary metagenome ERZ1106963 (study PRJEB35170, sample SAMEA104062407) | human gut metagenome | biome: human gut; feature: human-associated habitat; material: faeces | place: Denmark | collected 2012-05-03 ...
GGCCCCCGCGGCGAGCGGTGCTAACTATGCCTTTGCAAAAGGCCCCGCGACGCCGATAGGCGACTGCAAACTGGCCTCCGACGGGCAGGCAAGATGAGATGGGACCTACCCACATAAAAAGGCCCGGAGAGAAGCTCGCCGCTTCCCTCCGGTAAAAAGGCTTATTCTGCTTTGGCGGTGCTGCTGGTGCCGTCCTCTCCGTGCAGGATGCGGTCCAGCTCCTCCCGGCGGGCCCGACGGTAATCGTAGTACTGCTGCAGCTTTTCCCGCAGCGGGATCTCGGTATGCAGGGCCAGGAAAAAGTGCTGGCGGCCGTTTTCCCGGCCGGCCTTAAAGTAGGCCTTCAGCTCCTCATAGCGGACCACCACATTCTTCTCGCGGGCAAAGGTCCTTATCTTGACCATGAGGTGGGTGGAATAGACGAAATCGATGGCGAAAACGCCGAAAAACGCGCCGATCACAAAGGAAAACGCCAAATTGCGGGAAAGCCAATCCAGTGCCCGCAAAATGTAAGGATCCACAAAGAAATAATAGGCCGCGCCCATCACTGCCCAAATGGCGGAAAACAGGGGGCAAATAAGACCATTCACATTACCCCAGCGGCGGCTGTAATCCCACAGACGGGCATTCATCACCTTCAGCAGCAGGATGCCGGCAATGTACTCGATGGCGGTCATGGCGGCGGCCATCAGCACCAGCATGGCAATGTGGTTCCACACAGGGTTGGCGATCTGGCGGCTTTCCGAAAGGCGGGAAACCAGGTACAGGATGCAAAGCCCGGTGCCGTACAGCGGCACATACGGCCCCACCATAAAGCCGGGGTTGATCCACTTGCGCTCGGGATTATTGCCGGAAATAAAGCGCCGGAAGAAAAGCTCCAGCACCCAGCCCAGCGAAGAACCGATATAGAACAAAAAAGCCAGCTTCAAGAAGGTATTCATAAGGCCCTCCGGTCACGGTTTTTGGCGGCCATGCCGCGCTGGGGAAAATTATATCACATCTTCGGCCGGGGTTCAACTCACACATGGGATAGAATGGGGGCAGCGGCAGGTTTTGAACCTACTGCTGCCCCCAGAGAGGTAAGTGAGGATGGCTGTTTAGAAGCGGCGGGTGCCTGCATACAGGCACAGAGCCGCAAGCGCCAGCAGAGCCAAGCCGGGCAGCGGCTGACCCACCGGGGCCGCGCCGGTATTGGGGTTGCTGGCGGGGGTGCTTTCACCGGACTGGGAAGGAACGATGATCACCACACCGCTGCCGCTTTCGGTCCACAGGATGATGGAGCCGGTAATGGATTCGTAGTTATCAAGCTGCGGGGTGAATTTCCAGGTGTAGGCCTTGTCTTTTTCTACGGGAACAGTGCTGGGGTCAAGCTCATCCGTTTCCCCTACCCATTTTACAGTGCCGGGCACAGAGAATGCATTATTATCGGCATTGAGGTGGGCATCGGCCAGGGTCTTGCCGCTGGAGGTGATGGGGGTGTAATTGGGGGTGCCGGTGGGGGTAATTTTGGTGAGGGTAATGTTTACGGTAACGGTGGCATCCTTGTGGTTCTTGGAATAGGCCTCATTATAACCAACTTGCATGGTTATTGTAATGGTTTGGCCTACGCTCAAGCCCTCAGCCAGCTGATAAGTAATGGCGCCAGTATTAACATCCACACTCCAGCCACTTTTTATCGTGTTTTCGGGAGAATAAGTTCCCGTGTGGAAACGCAGTGTTCCTGCATCCTTTGCCAGTTTGTTCAGATCTGTACCAATGTAATCATTGATATTGATGGTCTTGCTGGCGGTGTCATTGTAGACCTGGTTCACATTGATGGTGCCCAGCTGGGGGCCATCCGCCTTGGCAATGGTCACTTTGACTTCCTCGCTGGTGAGGGAGTAGGTGCCAACGGTGGCTGTGCAGCAGTAATCGTAGTTCCCCGCATTCAGGCCGGTTTCCACTGTATAGGTTTGGGCAGTAGCATTATCAATCGCGGTTTTCTCGCCGCCGTTTACCTTGTACCACTGGTAAGTCACATTGGTCGCATTAGCCGGGGTAATGGCTGCGGTAAGAACAGGAGCCTGTTCGGCGGTGTAGCCGTATTTGGCGTTATGGGCCGTTACGGACGCAGTGACACTCTTGATGGGGGCCTCCTTAACAGTATTGCCATCAAATACATAGCCGGGGGCCAACAGATCTTTCTTATCGGCTCCTGTAATTTCGCCATAGGTACCGCCGGAGAGTTGAACGGTACCGCCGCTAACTTCCAGCTTGGTGATGGTGCCACTTCCTGTTATGGTAAGCGTGCCCTTTGTTACTTTCAATTTATTTATGGTTAATCCGGCCAAATTGATGGTAACATTTCCTTTTTCGTTATAGGTGATCGTCTCGGTTGTATCTGCGATTGGATAAAGGGTTCCACTGGTCGATCCAATGTACTTAAACGCCGCCTCCCATGTGGTGGCGCAACTGCTATAAATGTCATTAAAGGAAACAGCCAGCTCTGCACTACAAAAGTCACATTTTCCATCTTTAGCGTTATTGTTTGAACCATTATCACAGTGCTGGCTGCTGCTGCTTGTATCAACATAACCGCAATTGTCACATTTAGGGCTGTGGTTTATGCCATTGTCATTAGCCACATAGTTATAGGTGTGGTTACCATTGGTACATTCCGTCGCCAATGCTACAACAGACAGCATGGTAACACACAGCACGGCGGCCAGCAAAACACTACATACTCGTTTCTTCATACATCCCTCCAGAATTACAGTTTTTATTCTACCAGCCACAGGCGGCGGGCGGCGGTTTTGGCCTCGCTGCGGCGGCTGACATTCAACTTGGTGAGGATATGGCTGACATGGGTTTTTACCGTGGGCAGCTTGATATCCAAAATGCGGCCGATCTCGGCATTGCTTTTATCGGCGCACATCAGGCGCAGCACCTGCAGCTCGGTGGCGGTCATTTCCTCGCCGGGGGGCAGGGGCGGCACCAAAAAGTAGGGATACCGGGCGGCCTGCACCCGGGCAAAGGCCACCACCTGCCGGTACCAGCTCTCTTCCTCCGGGCTGGGCAGGGCCTGCAGCAGGGGCAGCAGGGCGGCGCCGCAGCAGCTTACCGGGCGGATGAACCCCAACCCGGCGGCAATGCGCAGGGCATCGGTAAGGCTTTGCCGCCAGGCTTCGTCCTTTAGCCGGTACTGGGCCACGGCCCGCAAAAGCAGCAGGGTGGTGTGATCCATCTTCCGCTGGCAGGCGATGCAGTAGGGTTCCAGCGGAGCCAGGGTAAGCAGGGCGGCCTGCGGCCGGCCCTGAGCAAGCTCCGCCATGGCCTGAGTAAAGTACTGGTAGCGCTTCATGATATTAATGCTGAGGGGGTCGCGCGGGGCCTTTTCCCGGTACCAGCTATCTACGGCATCGGTATCGCCAGTCCGCAGGTCAACGCGGCACAGCATGGCATCGATATTGGGCAAAAATCGGCTTTGGCCGCTTTCCGCGAAGCGCTGCCGCAGGCTTTCCAGCGTCCTGCGGGCATCCTGGGAGTGGCCGGCCGCCAACTGGCTGCGGGCCAGCAGGCCCACCGCGGCGAATTCAATATCCGGGGTGCCGTCCCGCTGGATCTCCCCCAATCGGGGCATCAGGGCCAGCATACGGGCGGTGATGTCCTCGCCTTTTTCAAACTTGCTTTCGGCAATGGCGCAATCCGGCAGACCCACGCCATCCCGGCCCAGAATGGCCTCCACCGGGACACGGATGGTCTGATAAAGCAGGTCATCCCGGCGGCTCCATTCGCTGAAGTCCTTGCCGCCGTTCATAATGCTGGGCAGGGCGCTGGTGACCGAAAAGGCCGGCAGGGTCACTTCCTTATTGACCAGCAGCCGGTAGGCCGCAGGGATGATGGCGGTGAGATCGGTGACGCCGCGCTGCGGCAGGGAGATATCCAACCAGGCCAGCCGGCCCCGGGCCTGCCGCCCGGCCGCGTCGCTTTTGGCACGGCAGCGGGCAAACTGAGAAAGCGCCTGGTACCAGCGCTCGCTGCCCTCATAATCGGCCGCCAGGGCGCACAGCATACTCATGCCCTGCATCAGCGCCGGGGAGGCGGCGATCTCCTGCTCCGGCAGGCTGCGGTAGTATTTCTCCATCTCGCTGTAATGGCCCATGCCGGGATGAAGCTCGGCATTGCGCACCAGAAGCTCGGAGACCTTGGAATGATCCCCTGCCATGGTGTAGCACTCCAGCGCATGGCTGTAATCCTCTTTCAGCTCGTAGTAGAGGCCGCCGCGGCCCAGAACGGTGCGGCGCTTTTCCTCGCTGTATTCCCGGTCCATCTCCCACAGCAAAAAGGTGCGGAACTGCAGCCAGAACCGGAACCGCTGCACATCATCGGGGCGCAGCATGGTGGTATTGTGCTGGAGCCAGGCCAGGCGTTCCCCGGCGTGGGGATCGCCGCTGACCATACGGGCCAGCTCGGCATCGAAGCTCTCAAATGGGGCAAGCTCCAGCAGAAAACGGCGAATGGGCAGATCGAACCGGCGGTAGACCGCCGCCTCGAAGTAGAAAAAGACCTCGTGGTAGCCCTGGGCGATGAGCTCCGGGCCATAGGGGCGGCCGCCGGCCATGCAGTGGGCGATGACCGCCACGCCCAGCGGGTAGCCGCTGGTTTCCCGCAGGATCTCGGAAAGCTCCGATTCGCTGACGGGGGTGCCCTGCTGCCGGAACAGGCTGCGGATATCCTCCCGGTCAAAAAGCAGGGCGTCGGCATCCAACACTGCCATAAGCCCGGCATACTGGAAGGCCATGAGCCAGCCCGGCACCGCCCCGCGGGAAAGCAGGACGAACCGGCGGTCGCTGTACTCCCGGATGAGCTGGCACAGCGCCTGCTGATCCGGCTCCTCGGTCATCTGCCGCAGGTCATCGATCAAGAGGACCTGCCAGTCCTTATCATCCGCCGGCAGGGCGAAGTCCGGCTCCCCGGCGGTGAGAGAAAGCACCTGCTGCCCGGCAAGCAGCGTTTCGGCCAGGATGCTTTTGCCAAAGCCGCAGGGCGCGGTGAAAAACAGCACCCTGCCCCGTGCCATGAATTTTTGGTGCTGTTCCCGGACAGACGGCCGGATGACTACATTTTTGGCCATGCGCTCCCTCCCTTTGCAACGGATTCATCCCGTGGGGGCCACGGGATGCCGAAGGGGACCGGTCCCCTTATGGTATGATGGATCGGCGGTATTTTGTGTTCTGGTCTTATTTTACCAGCCAAAGCGGGTGGTGTAAATCATCCCAAAGTATGAGAAAATACATTTTTTGCGGGGGATGAGGCACTCCCACAGGGGAGAGCCATGCCGCCAATCAGGTCAGCGGGGCGGCGGGAGGACCTTCCATATAGGGACGGAAGCGAATTCCATGCCAAAGTTGCAACAGTGCGTGCGGATTGTGCAATTGACTTTATACACAAGGCTTTCTAAAATAAAAAGTGTAGATTGTGCACAATTTATTGTGGAATCCGTTTTCGGATCGCGACCGAAGGCGGCAGATCACCGTTCACCTGAGAATAAAAATTACAGAAGGGAGGATCGCATGCAAAGCTCCGTGCTTAGCCTTGCATGTGAACTACTATGACAAAGTCAGCTGTCCAAAAGCGTGAATGGCCGATCATTTTGATCGCGTTCCTCTTTATGTTCTTTTTCGGCCGGATTCTGGGCCCGTTCTCCGTGGTTACACAGGTCGGCTCCAATGCCCTGGGCGTATTTATCGGCGTTATTCTGCTTACAGTATTCACTTCCCAGTCCACCCTAGCTGCTATCCTGGGTATTATCGCCATGGTATACAGCGGCTTTTTGACATCCTCCGCCGCTGTTTCCAGTTGGATGGGCGGTTCTACCGTCCCCCAGCTGATCTTTGTATCTGCGCTGTGCGTGGCGCTCAAGGAAGCCGGCGTGATCGATGTGCTGGTGCGCAAGCTGCTTAGCATCAAGGCGCTTCGAGGACGCCCGGTCGCGCTGCTGTTCTCGCTGTTCTTCTCCAGCTTCATCGTTTCCATGTTCATCGGGTTTATCCCCACCGCGCTGCTGTACTTCGGCATTTATGAGTCCATCCGGGATGTGTGCGGCTATGATAAGCAGGATAAATTCTGCAAATTCATGCTGCTGGGCATCTACCTGGGCTGCATGGGTAATTTCTGCTTCCCCTTCAAGGGCATTGCCCTTACCATTTACACCCTTATCAATACCAGCATGCAGGGCTTTGGACTGAGCATCAATATGTTCACCTATATGTTCGTGTGCATCCTGGTCAATCTGGTATGGCTGTGCATCCTGGCCTTTATGATCCCCGGTGTATTTAAGTGCAATGTTGCCCCGCTGAAGGAGCTGGATATTGAAAATGTAGAGGCGCTGCGCAACATTCCCAAGAAATTTAATAAGCGCCAGAAGCTCATTCTCACCATCTTCTGCCTGTCCTTCCTGTATATCATCGTGATCCCGCTGCTGCCGAAGGACTTCCCCGGAAGCGCTGTTCTGGCTCCTATCGGCACTACCCTCATTTTCCTGCTGGCGCTGGGCATTCTGGGGCTTATCAAAGTAGACGGCAAGCCGCTGGCCAACCCCATGAAGCTGCTGAGTGAAGGCACCCTGTGGAATGTGGTGTGCATCGTTGGCTGCTTCACCTTCCTGGGCAATGCCATGGCTTCCGCTGATTTGGGCATTCGCGACTGGATCATCTCCCTGCTTAAACCCGTATTCGGCAATATGCCGCTGCCGCTGCTGCTGCTTCTCCTTACTATTGTTATCACCATTATCACCAACATCTGCAACGGCACCCCCCTTACCCTGTTGGGCAACGCGGCCATCATGCCTTTTGTATGCCAGATGCAGCTGGACACCGGGATCAGCGCATCTGTTACCGCCGCGACGCTGAGCCTGTGCGCCAACATGGCCTTCTTGACCTATGCAGGTACCATCTACGCCGCGCTGCTGCTGGACCGTGAGGAGATAGACAACCGCTTTATTTGGCACGATGCCATCAAGGTGATTCCTGTTTATATCATTGTGGTTTATGTGATTGCCCTTGGCTGCAGCTACATTCTGCCCTAACCGGCTTTTCCGGGACGATATGGCCTATTCCCTTCTTCCCGCGCATCTGCTATAATACACTAAGAAACGAGGCATACCATCAATGGAAAAACCAAAGCAAATCACTGAGCAATCCCATTCCATCCCCGTTGCGGGGGAAGTGGATGTGATCGTAGTAGGCGGCGGCGTAGCCGGTGTAGCCGCCGCAGTTTCGGCCGCACGCAATGGCTCCCGGGTCATTCTGCTGGAGAAAAGCATCATCCTGGGCGGTCTGGCCACCCTGGGCCATGTCTGCATCTATCTGCCTCTGGATGACGGTTTGGGGCACAAGGTATATGGCGGCCTGGCGGAGGAGCTGCTGCATGTCTGCATCCGCTACGGCTACGATAACCTGCCAGATTGCTGGCGGAACGGGCCCGATACCGTGGACACCCCCACCGGCCGCTACCGCACCAATTTTAATATCCCGGCTGCCGTGTGCGCACTGGATGAGCTGATGGAACAGGAAGGTATTCAGGTCGTTTTTGATACCAACTTCTGCGCGCCCATCATGGAGGGTAAAACCTGCAAGGGCGTCATTGTCGAAAACAAATCCGGACGCACCGCCTACCTGGCCAAGGCCTTTGTGGATGCCAGCGGCGACCTGGACCTGATGTTCCGGGCCGGCGCTCCCACCGAAACACAGCGGAGCATTGTTTCCCACTGGGCACATGAAATAGACCTGGATACCATGAAAAAAGGCCTGGAGACCGGGCAGGCCCTGCAGGCACTGCCGCTGCGCTGGCTGGGGCTTCGCCCCGATGCCGATAACAGCGAGGCGGAGATCCCCATGTACTATGGCACCACCAGTGAGGGCGTCAACGGATATATCCGTACCAGCCGCAAGCTGGCGCTGGACTACTTAAAGCAGCACCAGAGCCCCTCCTACGCGCAGATGACCCTGCCGCTTATGCCGCAGTTCCGTATGACCCGCCGGCTGGTTGGTAAGGAGCAGCTGGAGGTAGTGCCTGACCGGTATGTGGAAAGCTCAATCGGCTGCATGATCCACTCTCTGGAAATTCCTGCCGAAGTATACGAGTTCCCATACGGCGGCCTCATCGATACCGAGATCACCAACATTGCCGCAGCCGGAAGGATCGTTTCCGCCACCGGCCGCGGCTGGGAAGTCGCACGGTTTATTCCCGCCTGTGTTCTCACCGGTGAAGCTGCCGGCTTGGCTGTTTCCATGGCTGCCAAGGAGAATATCAGCCTGCAGACGCTGGATGTGCCCGCCCTGCAGCACACTTTGGCCAGCCGCGGCGTCAAGATCCACATGGATGAAGCCCTGCGCCGGAACCGCCGCCCCCAGCCCGGAGAAAAGAAGGACCCCAAAAAGACGGATGCCACATCCGTTGTTCGGGCGGATTCCCTTTCCTACCGTCACTGAGACACTGAGGAAGCCCCGCTGCATTGCCTACCCGCTGCCATAACCAAAAGGAGGGCGCACTATGGAGATCCAATACCTGAAGACTGTACTGCTGGTGGCCACCCACCTGAATTTCAGCAAGGTCGCTGAGGAGATCCCCTGTGCGCCCTCCTCGGTCTCCCGGCAGGTGAAGTGTGTGGAGGAGGCCCTGGGCATCACCTTATTTGACCGTCCCGCCCGGGGCGAGCGCCTGAAGCTGACAGGGCCGGGCACCAGCGTTCTTCCCTATATCGCACAGGTGGTGGGACAATATGAATCGCTGGAGTTTCACATCAGCCGGCTGAAGGGCCAGGATGAGAAGCCCTATACCATCGGTCTTCCTCTGGGGCGCATCAGCATAAAAACCGAGTGCCTGCTGATGGAAAAATTCTATCTGTATGCCCCCGGGCACAATATTCAGTTTCTATTTTACCAATCCTCGGAGGTCGAAGCCTGCCTGCGCAGTCGGGAATTTGACGCGCTGCTGGTCACTCGTGTCTTTTGGCAGGAGGACCGTAATAAAACGCCTGCCTTCTGCACCATACCGGGTACCCGCTGTACCCTGCTGCACAATCAGCCGCTATGTATTGTCATGCGGGCGGACCACCCCTTGGCTGGACAAGCGGAAGTAGATGTGGGCGACCTGCGGGAGCAGAGCTTTATCCTGTACTATGATCCCATCCGGGAAGGGATCCGTACCGGAGATATTCAAACAGACGGTTTTCTCCGTCACTGCCAGCGAGCCGGATTTGTGCCCAAGCTGGAGATCATCTCCAAGAACATCTCCGAGCTGCGCAATGTATGCGTAGAAAACTACAACTGGGTCTACCCCACCTTCCAGCCGAACTGGATGCTTCCCTCTTCCCAGATTCGGGCTGTCCCACTGAAGGATCCCCTGTATGGCTCTGAATACTATCTGATTACCACCGAGGACCACACTGATGACACCGCTGAAATGGTCCGGCGGTTCTTCCAGCAAACCTTCTCTGCGGATTAAATCGCCCTCCGTAAATAAACAAACTGAAGTCCTCCGCATGGGATCCCACGCGGAGGACTTCAGCATATATATATTCGGTTTAGAATTCCGCAAAGCCGGTGGTGCGGGGGAAGGGCAGTACATCACGGATATTCGGGATGCCGGTGACATACATGATGAGCCGCTCAAAGCCCAGGCCGAAACCGGCGTGGCGCGCGCCGCCGAAGCGCCGCAGGTCGAGGTACCACCAGTAGTCCTCCTCATTCAGCCCCAGCTCGTGGATGCGGTCCAGCAGGATGTCCAGACGCTCCTCACGCTGGCTGCCGCCGATGATCTCGCCGATGCCGGGCACCAGCAGGTCCACGGCCGCCACCGTCTTACCATCATCGTTCAGGCGCATATAGAAGGCCTTGATCTCCTTGGGATAATTGGTAACAAAGACCGGCTTGCCGAAAATCTTTTCGGTGAGGTAGCGCTCATGCTCAGTCTGCAGGTCCACACCCCAGCTTACGGGGTACTCAAACTCCACATCGGCCTTTTGCAGCCGCTCGATGGCCTCGGTATAGGTGCAGACGGCAAAGTCGCTGTTTACCACATGGTTCAGGCGCTCCAGCAGGCCCTTATCCACAAAGTTATTGAAGAATTCCAGCTCGCGGGGGCACTGCTCCATCACATAGCGCAGCACATATTTTATCATGTCCTCCGCCAGCACCATATTGTCCTCCAGGTCGGCAAAGGCGATCTCCGGTTCGATCATCCAGAACTCGGCGGCATGGCGTCCGGTGTAGGATTTTTCCGCGCGGAAGGTGGGGCCGAAGGTGTAGATCTTGCCAAAGGCCATGGCCATGCACTCACCCTCCAGCTGACCGCTGACGGTGAGATTGGTGGCTTTGCCGAAGAAATCCTGGCTGTAATCGATCTTGCCGTCCTCGGTCAGAGGGGGATCGGCGGGATCGATGGTGGTGACGCGGAACATCTCGCCGGCACCCTCGCAGTCGCTGCCGGTGATGAGCGGGGTGTGCGCATACACAAAGCCGCGCTCAGTAAAGAACCTATGGATGCCCTGGGCCGCAACAGAACGCACTCTAAACGCTGCGCTAAAGGTATTGGTGCGGGGACGCAGGTGCTGGATGGTGCGCAGGAACTCCATGCTGTGGCGCTTTTTCTGCAGGGGATAATCCGGGGTGGAGGCGCCCTCCACGGTGATCTTCTCCGCATGGATTTCAAAGGGCTGCTTGGCCTCGGGGGTCAGCAGCAGACGGCCGGTGACAATAAGCGCCGCGCCGACATTCTGGCGGGAGATCTCATCATAATTGGCCAGTTTATTTTCCTCAAACACCACCTGCAGATTGCTGAAGTAGCTGCCGTCGTTCAGCTCGATGAAGCCAAGGGCCTTGCTGGAGCGCAGGGTGCGCACCCAGCCGCAAATAGTGACCGGCTCCGCGGTGTAGCGCTCCGGCTCCGCAAACAGTGCTTTGATCTCTACTCGTTTCATGGGTCTTATCCTTCCTTTTTTCCGAAAGTGATTTATAATATTATAGTACGCCAAAGGGCCGGGCGCAATCCTTTCTTTGCCCGTAATGCGAAAAAATGTCTTTTAGGGCAACTTTTTTGCAAAAAGGGGGTTGCTTTTATGCCGGTAATACGGTATAATGAATTCTCGTCAGGGCTTTGCTTGACCGTCCTGATAACGACATGGAGATGTCGCCTAGTTGGTCGAGGGCGCACGACTGGAAATCGTGTAACCGTCAAAAGCGGTTCGAGAGTTCGAATCTCTCCATCTCCGCCAAAAGAAAACCCGCAGAAATGCGGGTTTTTCCTTTGTTTATGCGGGCTTTCAGGCTTTTTACGCTTTGCGCTTATTGCTTATTTTTTGCGCATTTCTGCGTTTCAATGGCACAGAAAAACACAGGAAAATATAGTAAAATCCCCCTCCTAGGTGGAGGGGGATTCTTTTACCATACCCTGTCGGAGACACCAAGTGCTTCGTACAAAAGGTGTTTCTGCTTTGTGGTCGCATTGGGTACGGCCTTGTCGATGGCTTCTTTCTTTTTGCGGCTGGCAGAGTTGGTCATCGTCTTACCGTTCTCGCCCTTGTCGCCTACGATACCACGGGCTGCAAAGTATGCCGCATAGTACTGGTCATAGGTAACGCCCTGTGCGACATACTCGGCTGCCTTTTCTCCGACATCCTTGTTGTATGTCTTTAGTGCGTACTCTGCGCCGAACGCCTTGCGGTTTGCTTCGCGCTTCACCACATCGCTGTCTGCACTTCCGATGCTCTTTGCGGTTTCCTCGTAGGTGCCGACGGTCAACAGGGCTTTTCTATAAATCTCGTTACGCAGCTCCAGCAGGTCACGAGCCTCGCTCATCTTCTCCTTGCGGGTCTTTTCGCCGCTGTTGTAGATTTCCTTGAGCTGCTTTGTGATCTCGGACGCCGCCTTGCTCTGCTTATACAGGTAGGATTGCCCGGGCGATCATGAAGGACGCTCCCATCATCATTCTGGACGAGGCCACGGCCAATGTTGACCCGGAAAATGAGAAGGAGCTGATGGAGGCCATTGCAGAATTGACCCACGATAAGACGGTCATTATGATTGCTCACCGGCTGAAAACTGTGCGCCATGCCGACCAATTTTTTGTGGTCGATCACGGCGAGATCGTTCAGCAGGGCACCCATGACGAGCTGGTTGCTGTTGACGGGCTCTACCGCCGCTTCGTGGTGGAGCGGC
>ERZ1106963.3793-NODE-3793-length-12184-cov-16.860829_pt1 | contig 12184 bp, 8 predicted proteins | sample MGYA00403681_ERZ1106963 | MGnify/ENA primary metagenome ERZ1106963 (study PRJEB35170, sample SAMEA104062407) | human gut metagenome | biome: human gut; feature: human-associated habitat; material: faeces | place: Denmark | collected 2012-05-03 ...
CCAAGATGGGCATTTCCACCATCCAGAGCTACCAGAGCAGCCAGATCTTTGAGGCGGTCGGCATCTCCAAGGATGTCATCGACAAGTACTTCACCGGCACGGTCAGCCGTGTGGGCGGCATCGGTCTGGAGGACATTCAGGCGGATGTGGAAGCTGCCCACAACGCCGCCTTTGACCCGCTGGGTCTGGACATCAACATGGAGCTGGCCGACGGCGGTGCCCACAAGTTCCGCAGCGGCAAGGAAGAGCACCTCTTCACCCCGCAGACCATCCATCTGTTCCAGAAAGCCTGCTTCACGGGCGACTACAAGGCCTTCAAAGACTTCACCCGCACCGTGGACAACATGGGTGCCGAGGGCATGCACCTGCGCAGCCTGCTGGACTTCAGCTATGACCCCAACGGCGGCATCCCCCTTGAGGAGGTGGAGCCTGTCAGCTCCATCGTCAAGCGGTTCAAAGCCGCTGCCATGAGCTACGGTGCCCTGAGCAGCGAGGCCCACGAGACCATCGCCATCGCCCTGAATCGTCTGGGCGGCCGGAGCAACACCGGCGAGGGCGGTGAACCCGAGGAGCGCTACCAGAGCGAGAGTAACTCCAAGATCAAGCAGGTGGCCTCGGCCCGCTTCGGTGTGACCAGCAAGTATCTGGTCTCCGCCGAAGAGATCCAGATCAAGCTGGCACAGGGCGCAAAGCCCGGCGAGGGCGGCAACCTGCCCGGTGCCAAGGTGTACCCCTGGATCGCCAAGACCCGCCACAGCACCACCGGCGTGGGCCTGATCTCTCCCCCGCCCCACCACGACATCTACTCCATCGAGGATCTGGCTGAGCTGATCTATGACCTGAAGAACGCCAACCGCCACGCCAACATCAACGTGAAGCTGGTCAGCGAGGCCGGTGTCGGCACCATTGCCGCCGGTGTTGCCAAGGGCGGCGCACAGGTCATCCTCGTCTCCGGTTACGACGGCGGCACCGGTGCAGCCCCCCGCACCTCCATCAAGAACGCGGGTCTGCCCTGGGAGCTGGGCATCGCCGAGACCCACCAGACCCTGATCCTGAACGGCCTGCGCAGCCGCGTCCGCATTGAGAGCGACTCCAAGCTGCTCTCCGGCCGCGATGTTGCCATCAGCTGTATGCTGGGCGCTGAGGAGTTCGGCTTCGGCACCTCCCTGCTGATGTGCGAAGGCTGCGTGATGATGCGTGTCTGCAACCTGGACACCTGCCCCATGGGCATCTGCACCCAGAACCCCGAACTGCGCAAGCGGTTCAAGGGCAAGCCCGAGTATATCATCAACTACCTGACCTTTGTGGCGCAGGAGCTGCGGGAGTACATGGCCAAGCTGGGCGTGCGCACCATCGATGAGCTGGTGGGCCGCACCGACCTGCTCCATGTCAAGCCCAGCGCTGCCGGCAGCCGTGCCGCCAAGATGAATCTGGACTGCATCCTGCACAACCCAGCCATTGCAAACAGCAACGTCCACTTTGTGCCTGCCGACACCTATGACTTCCACCTTGAGAACACCCTCGACATGAAGGTGCTGATGAAGAAGTTCAAGCTGGGCAGCAAGGCACCCCAGAGCGTCCGGCTGGAGGTCTCCAACACCGACCGCGCCCTGGGTGCCATCTTTGGCAGCGAGATCACCCGCAAGTACGGCAGCTCCCTGCCCGACGATGTCTACACCGCCGAGTGCATCGGCGCAGGCGGCCAGAGCTTTGGCGCGTTCATCCCCAAGGGCCTGACCCTCAGCCTGACCGGCGACTGCAACGACTACATGGGCAAGGGCCTGTCCGGCGGCAAGATCATCGTCCGCCCGCCCGAGGGCATCGGCTACAAGCCCGAGGAAAACATCATCACCGGCAACGTGGCCCTTTACGGTGCCACCAGCGGCAAGGCCTTCGTCTCCGGCGTGGCCGGTGAGCGCTTCTGCGTCCGCAACAGCGGCGCGACTGCCGTTGTCGAGGGCGTGGGTGACCACGGCTGTGAGTACATGACCGGCGGCACTGTCGTGGTCCTGGGCCAAACCGGCAAGAATTTCGCGGCCGGCATGACCGGCGGCGTGGCCTACGTTCTGGACGAGAACTGGGATTTCTACCAGCGGGTCAACAAGGAGACTGTGAGCCTGGAGCCTGTGGAGCACAAGTACGATGTTGCCGCCCTGAAGGAGCTCATCCGTGAGCACGTGGAAGCCACCGGCTCCCCCCGCGGCAAGGAGATCCTGGACAACTTCAGCGAGTACCTGCCCAAGTTCAAGAAAGTCCTCCCCTACGATTACGACCGGATGCTCCGGATCATCGCTTCCATGGAGGAGCGCGGCCTGGACGGCGAACAGGCACAGATCGAAGCATTCTACGCTGTGCAGAAGAAGAAGTAAGGAGGGCTGGATCATGGGCAAGATCACTGGATTTATGGATTACACGCGCAAGACCAGCACGGATGTCCCGCCGCTGGAGCGCATTGAAAATTTCAACGAGTTTCACGTCTGGCTCTCCCGCGAGGAGCAGCAGACCCAGGCCGCCCGCTGCATGGACTGCGGCGTGCCCTTCTGCCAGGCCGGCATGATGATCGGCGGCATGGCATCGGGCTGCCCGCTGAACAACCTGATCCCCGAGTGGAACGACCTGATCTATCAGGGCAAGTGGGAGCTGGCGCTCCACCGCCTGCGCGCCACCAACCGCTTCCCGGAGTTCACCAGCCGGGTCTGCCCCGCCCTGTGCGAGGCCGCCTGCACCTGCGGTGACGTGACCGGCAGCAGCGTGACCGTGCGCGAGAACGAGCACGCCATCGTGGAAACGGGCTACGCCAAGGGCTGGCTCCACGCCGCCCCTCCTCCGGCCCGCACCGGCAAGAGCGTGGCCGTAATCGGCAGCGGCCCGGCCGGTCTTTCGGTGGCCGAGTACCTGAACATCCGGGGCCACGCCGTCACCGTGTTTGAGCGCGCCGACCGCGTAGGCGGCCTGCTGATGTACGGCATCCCCAACATGAAGCTGGACAAAGCCGTCATCGAACGCCGCATCAGGATCATGCAGGCCGAGGGCGTGGAGTTCCGCACCAGCATGGATGTGGGCGGTGCCGTGGATGCCGAGAGCATCCTGAACAGCTACGATGCCGTGGTGCTCTGCTGCGGTGCCAAAAAGGCCCGTGACCTGAACGTTCCGGGCCGGGATGCCAACGGCGTGCATTTTGCCGTGGATTACCTCACCAGCGTGACAAAGAGCCTGCTGGACAGCAAATTTGCCGACGGCAGGGCCATCGATGCCAAGGGCAAGAACGTTCTGGTCATCGGCGGCGGCGACACCGGCAACGACTGCCAGGGCACGGCCCTGCGGCAGGGCTGCACTGATCTGGTGGCTCTGGAAATGATGCCGCAGCCTCCCAAGGAGCGTGCCGCCAGCAATCCCTGGCCCGAGTGGCCCCGGGTGCTCAAGGTGGACTACGGCCAGACCGAGTGCATGGCCAAGTTCGGCAAGGACCCCCGTGTCTACCAGACCACGGTCAAAGAATTCCTCAAGGACGATGCAGGCAACCTGACCGCTGCCGTCATCTCCTACCTCAAGCCCGAGCGTGACCCCGAGACCGGCCGCACCAACATGGTGCCCACCGGCGAGGAGTTCACCTACAACTGCGAGCTGGCCTTCATTGCCGCCGGTTTCGTGGGCTGTGAGAGCTATGTGGCCGATGCCTTCGGTGTCAGCCTGACTGGCCGCGGCTGCGTGGACACCGATCACTTCCGCACCAACGTGGACAAAGTGTTCGCCTGCGGCGATATGCGCCGGGGCCAGAGCCTTGTGGTCTGGGGCCTGCGCGAGGGCCGCGACTGCGCCGCCGAGGTAGACCGCTACCTCATGGGCTACACCAACCTGTAAGCCCGCATCCCGGCCATTACTGAACCATTCTCTTTCCTATCCTAAACAAGCGGAAAGCCCCATCGGTATTTTTCGTACCGATGGGGCTTTCTGCGTTATTTTCTTGGGGTTTCTCTCTTCGTGAAGGGGAGCGGGCGAACCCTCTCCGGGCAGTTGCCTTGCCCTCTCAGTCAAAGCCTAACAGCTTTGCCAACTCCCTCAAAGGGGAAGCTGTCGCCGCAGGCGACTGAGAGGTTGTACGAAGGATCACTTCATCTCTTTCACCCTATTCCACCCCCGGATCACTTCCCACCGGCCCACAGAAGCGTCTGCGGGCTTATCGGCGGAGATGAGCTGGCTTTCAACAGCCCAAGTCAGAGCCTTCTGCTCGTCGGTGGCATCCTCAGCCATCACAGCGGCAGGGGCGGGTTTGCCAGCTTCGGTCCAGAGGAGTTTTGCCAGTTCGGTGGTGTTCTGGGGGATAGCTGCACCGGCAGGCAGGACAGTGTTCAGGTACAGTTCCGTGCCGATCATGTAACCGGTATAACCCAGCACAGCCGTACCGGCACCGGCAACACCGATCATGGCAGCGGTACCCAGCACGCCGGGACCTTCGCTTTCAATGGTGGCATCCTGCGTCATGGCCTCGATGGTCACAGCCTGTGCAGGCATCTTGAAGGTCAGGGGGTTCTCCTTGACGTTCACATCCAGCTTCGCATCACTGTTAATGCTCCACAGGTCAAACACAATCGCATCGGTGGGGGCGGTGTATTTCACCGTCACTTCGGCATTTTCGGGAACTTTAGCCGTCAGGGTGCCATCCTCGGCCTTGGTAAATTCCACTGCCTTGCCGTCAGCATCCTTCACGGTCACTTCGGCGTTCTTGACGGTCAGGTCGTACCGCTTGACAACAGGAGCAACCGGTTCGGTATCTTCCTTCTTGTCATTGTCCTTGTTGGTGTCATCCGGCTTGTTGTCGCCCGGCTTCGGGGGCAGGGTGCCGCCGTTGTTGGTCAGCTGGCTTTCGTCAAACTTGCCGCCGGAGATCACACCGGTTTTCTCATTGGTCACAGCACCGGTAAAGTTGCCGTTGCCAATGGTTCCGTTGTTTTTCACCTTGCCGGAAAACGTACCATCGTTAATTGCGCCATTATTGGTCACTTCGCCGGAAAACGTACCATTCTCAATTTTACCATCGCTCTCGTTTGTCACGCCTCCAGAGAATTGAGTCGCCTTTTCTCCGGTCGTTGTGATTGTGCCCTTATTGGTCACTTCACCAGTTACGGTACCGCCGTTGGCGTTCAGGGTTCCGTAGTTTTCAATGGGAATGTTCAGGGTACTACCCGTACCACTGTCAATCAATGTCAGATTACCATGATTGATGATTTTCTTTTCGGCGTCTTCTCCAGCAACCTGCTTGCCCGTCAGATCAACAGTAACTGTAACGCCCTCGGGGATGGTCAATGTATTTGTCATCGTAGGTGCAGACACATAGCTCAAAAACTTCAGCGAAAAACTACTGCCCGGTTGCGAATTGAACTCCGGCCAACCGGTATTAATCAGGTGAACAAATTCGTCACATTGGATATTACCAAATGTGCCGCCTTGGCGTCTATCTTCAATTCGATTGAATATTCCGGATTCGATCTTGCCCGTACCTGCATTTTCTACCGTACCGGTAAATTGGGCAGTTCCATCTCCCTGAATCGTGCCCCTCATATTGAATACTTTTCCACTGACAGTAACACCGTTGTTCGCTGTCAGTGTAGCTCCAGATCGGATATCAACATTAAAATTCTCCGGGTCTGTGTATTTAATTGTACCACCATTCAACGTAATAGATGCGTTATCCTCAAACGCACACACACCACGACCTTTTGTGCCCTGAATGGTGCCACCGTTCATGATAAATTCAGATTCCTGGCCCCCAGCAGCCGAAGTAACCGATACACCATCATTGCTGCAATTTTTGATTTCAGCCGAACCGCTCATGGTAAAAATGCAAGTCTTACCAGGGTCAGGGTACACCTCTACGCCTGCGCCCTCATGTGCTGTACAATTTTCAATGGAACCACCGCTCATATCAAAGGTTCCTTCGGCCATATATACGCCGCCGCCAGAAAGATTCGTACCGCTGGAGCTGCAATTGTAGATTTTACCGCCGGTCATCGTAAAAGTACCGCCACTCATATACACACCACCGCCATGCGCACTGATGGTAAAGCCCTGAATGGTGCCGCCACTGATCGTCAGGGCACTGCCGGAGCCTTCCATATAGATTGCTCCGCCGTGCCCTGTTACCGTACCATTGCCCTGAATGATACCTTTGCCCACACTATCCTTGATTTCCAGCGTGCCGCCATTCGAGATGTTAAACGCTCTCTGGTTATTTGCCGCTGTAATGGTGTGGCCGTTCAGATCAATGCTCAGTTTTTTATTATTGATAGAGAGAGTGCCTGTTAACGTAATATCGCCGCTCAACTGGACATTTCCGCCGTTTGTAGCAGCAGCTGTCAGCCCCGTCAAATCTGAAACCGATGTAGCTGTACCGCTCGAAGTGCCGCCCGTTGCGTCCGACAGCGTTATCGCATCATCTCCCAGGGTTGTACCCCCCCCCTACTGTTGCCAGAGCGGGTGCAGGCATTATGCTGACTGCCATACTGACTGCCAGTGCCATACTAATCAATCGTTTTTTCATCTGCAAAAGCCTCCTTATAAAAATATGTTCTGCAGATCTGCCCCGGCAGGAAAGCCGGACGCATCCGTTGCTTTTTTGTCCACGGCGGGCAAATCATCAGCATCATTGTAACAAATTTTGGAGCATTTGGCAATGTTTTAAGGCAAATTGTCGAATATCCGGTAAAATGGCCTTTCAGCCTGCATTTCGTCCCGAGGAAGGCGGTGATTCTGTCAAGCCACTTGCAAATGACAAACCCACACAGAAACAGCAACAGCGCTCTGCCTTATCCGGCAGGCTGCTTTGCGTCAATCTTCTCTCTTCAATTCTTCTTGCAGCAGCCGTTTGAACAAAACAGGGTAATTACTTGCACCATGCACGATATGGTAGACGAACACAGTATCCACAATCAGCCGATAGACGCAGAGATACTGCCCGGCGATCACATAGCGATATCCGCTTTTCAGCAGTTCGGCATCTCTTGGAAGCGAACCAGACAGAGGGAAACGTTCCAACCGCGAAAGAGAATCCAAGATTCGATCCGTGATTTTTCGGGCAGAATTCGGCCCTACCAGATTCATGTGAAGCTCTGCGATTGCTTCCAGTTCCCGCTGTGCCGACTCCAGAATTTCGATCTTAGCCACGACGATAGATCTCCTCCAGCCGTTTTCTGGAATCCTCCAGCGTGTAAGCCGGAGCACCAGCAAGCCTTCCCTGTTCCGCTGCTTCCAGCTTTGCCCGGAGTTTCAACGCCTCTTCCCGCTGTTCAAATGCTTCAATGCTCATCACAACAAGGTCACCCTCTCCATTTTTTGTAATGTAGATTGGCTCGCCCGCTCCGTGCGCCAGATTTGAAATGGAACCGTAGTCATTGCGAAGCGCCGTAGACGACTTAATAATCATAATGCGCACCCCCTAAATGATTCTAATATAATTCTATCAGAATCATTCATTTTCTTCAAGCGTTCTCATCAAAAAAGCGGCCTGCCCTCTCCGGCAGGCCGCTTTGCGTCAATCCGTATCGTATTCGGTGCCGGCCCCACCGGTCGGCGGCTCCGTCTGCGCGGCAGACGGTGTGGTACCGGCGGAAGGAGTTGTGGTCTCGGGCGGGGTGGCGGGCACCTCGGCCTCGACCTCTGCCGCCATATAGACGATGATGGTCGAGCCGACCTCCACCATGGCACCGGGCTCCTCGCTGCAATAGGCCACACAGCCCGAAACATAGGAACCATCGTTATAAATGGGATAGAAGCTCGCATTCAGCCCCACCTGCGCCAGCTGCTGCTCCGCGCCATCCCGGGTAAAGCCTGCCACGTTGGGCATCTCCACCATCTGTGGGCCGCGGCTGACCACCAGATCGATGGTGCCGCCCTTTTCGATGACCTCTCCGGCTTCGGGGGTCTGACGGATGATCGTGCCCTTTTCCACAGTATCACTGTATTCCATGGTCACATAGAACAGGTAATCCCCGGCATAGCTGTTGTTGTTGCGCACCTGCGAATCGTAGTCCATCCCCACAAAGTCAGGGGCCAGATTCACCGGCTCTGTCACCAGCGAACTGGCCGGTTCGGAGGCCGGAGTGGATTCCGCAGGCTTTGCGGTGTGCAGCCCCTGATTCACCAGCCCCCACACGATGAGCAATGTCAGGATGGCCAGCAGGATCAGGATGGCCGCCAGCAGGTTGCGCAGGCTGAGTATATGCTTTTTCCGCTCCTCTTCCTCGGTGGACTGAGGGCGCGGCGCAGCCTGCTGCAGGGTCTGGGTAAGCTCCGTGGTATACTCCTGGCTGCTCAGTGCCTGGAACAGCTGGGGCACGGTCTGAATACGCTCGGCAGGCCTGAGCTGCAAGCCCATCCAAAGCACATCCGAAACATACTCCGGCACCGCCCGTTCCAGCGTGCGGGCGCGGGGGTTGGAGTCCGACACCAGACGCTGTGCCGCAGGAACAGGGCTCTGCCCGCAGACCATCCGGTAGACCACGGCGGCAAGGCTGTATTCGTCGGTATAACGGCCCTCGAATTCGGTGGTGGAATACTGCTCCGGTGCCGAGTAGCCCTCGTACAGCTGCTCGTGCAGGCCGCTGCCCGCCGTGCGCAGCCCCACGGTGGCGTAGCCCGTCAGGCGTGCCCGGCCGTTTTCCAGCACCCGGATATTTTCCGGGCAGATGCCCCGGTGCACCAGCCCCACCTGATGCATGGCTGCCACGCCGTCAAACACAGGCTGCAGCATATTGCGGGCCGTCTCAGCCGAAACCGGGCTGGGACGCTCATCCAGCCACTGCTGCAGCGGGATGCCGCCGGGATTCTCCATCACGGCGTAGACGGTGTTGTTCTCCTCGAACACGTCCAGCACAGCCTCCAGACCGTTTGCGGGGGTGATGCGCTGGATGGAGCGGTAGAGATCGGCAAAGTCCATCCGGGTGGTCTTGAACAGCACCTCGCTGCCCAGCTTGGGCCGGAGCAGCGCGTCCGTGCCCCGCTCCGCCGACAGCGTCAGGGGCATATACTCCTTGATGGTCACCCGGAACCGCCCGATGTTCTCCACGCCCCGGTACAGGATGCCCTCGCCGTCGATGCTCTGCATCTCGCCCACGGTATACCGCCCGGCCAGCAGCGTGCCCACCGGCAGGCTGCCCGCCGGGTTGCGCCCGGCCAGTACCCCGCCGCAGTGCGGGCACACCGACACCCGGCTCTCCAGCTCGCCCATGCAGTACGGGCAGATGCGTTTTGCTTCCATGTGCGCCACCTCGTTTCTTCGTGGTCTGTTTCAAATTATTGTACCATATTTGCCCCCGCCGCGCAATCCGCAAAGCAAAAAAGCGCCGCCCTCTGAGTTTTTTCACAGGGGCAGCGCTTTGATTTTCTATTACAGAGTCAGCAGGCGCAGATACACCTTATTCCGGCAGATCCTCTTCGTTCTCCAGGCTGTGCCAGACGTTCTGGACATCGTCGTTGTCCTCCAGGGCATCCAGCAGCTTGCCCATTGCCTTGAGCTGATCGGGATCGGTCAGGCGGGTGGTGGTCATGGGGACCATGGCCAGGTCATCGCTCAGGATCTCGTAGCCCTTCTCTTCCATGGCCTTGACCACAGCGGAGTAGTTCTCGGGATCGGTGGTGATCTCAGCAGCCTCTTCGCCTGCATCAAAGTCCTCAGCACCGGCATCCAGAGCGTCCATCATGGCCTCATCGGCATCCTTATCCTCCAGAGAGATGTCAATGACACCCTTCTGGCTGAACAGGAAGGCCACACAGCCCATAGCGCCCAGGTTGCCGCCGTTCTTGTCGAAGTAGTGGCGCAGGTCGGCAGCGGTACGGTTGCGGTTGTCGGTCAGGGTCTCGACCATGACAGCAACGCCGCCGGGGCCGTAGCCCTCGTAGGTGATGGCCTCGAACTCGGTCTTGTCACCGCCCTCAGCCTTCTTGATGATGCGCTGGATGTTATCGTTGGGCACGCTCATGCGCTTTGCCTTGGCGATCAGGTCTGCCAGCTTGCTGTTGGAAGCCGGGTTGGGGCCGCCGTCACGGACGGCAACGCTGATCTCGCGGCCGATCTTGGTAAAGACCTTGGCGCGGGCGCCGTCAGTCTTTTCCTTCTTGCGCTTAATGTTGTTCCATTTGCTATGTCCAGACATGGGAAAGAGCCTCCTAAATTTATCGGTATCTCCGCCTGCGGGCAGACGGGCTGTGGTCGCCCGCTTGTGGCAGCACACAAAATCTAACTCTATTATTGTAGCACAATCACGAATCCCATTCAAGGGCTCCGGGCGTGTTTTTCGCCTGTTCGTGTTGGAAAACCGGCTTTTCAGGCCGGTTTACAGCAGCCGCAGGGCCTTGGGGTAATGGTTTTTGACCCGTCCGCCCGACACCTTGCCGCCGCCCATGGGGCAGCCATCCACGGTCACGCAGCACCAGCCATCGGCGGCAGTGTCCGCGGCGATCTCACGGCCGGAAAGGTACTCCGTTACCCGCGGGTCGGCAAGGGTCAATGCTTCGCGGTTGGTGCAGAGCGCGCCGAATGCCGTGAACAGGTGGTGCTCCGGCACGAAACGGCCCTTCTGCACGCTGCCCACGAACACCCCCGCCCGCAGGACATGCAGTCCCGTCTGCGGAAAGGGTACGGGCAGCAGAACGCTTCCGCCATGCACCACGGCAGGGCGGTCCGCCAGCGCCGGGAAATACTGCCGGGCAAACTCCTGCCAGGCAGCAAGGCTCTGGGCCGGGGTGGCCTCCCCTGCCCCGGCATCCCGGCTGCGGGCGCTACGGCCCTGCACCGCCTCCCGCAGGGCACGGCTGTTCTCCCGGCGGGCGCTGCGGGCATCCGGGGCCTTGGCAGGCTTGCCGCCCTTGCTTCCCTTCTGCTTTTTGCTCTGCTCTGCGGCAGCAGCCAGCCAGAGCTCTTCCTCTGCCGTATAGGTTCCGGGGGCAGGCAGCGCCCGCGGCGTACCAGCCTTGACCAACCGGGCAATAAAATGCCCCTCGCCGCCCTGACAGGGCCAGATCCGGCGCACTTTGCTCACATCCAGCGGCAGGCCGCCGGTGCGGTTTGCCTCACCCGGGCTGCCAAAGCTGTAATCCACATTGCCGAACACATCGGCCAGCGTGAACTCCGGGTGGCGCTGCAAAAACGCCGCCACCTGTCCCTCGTCCTCTTCCGGGGCAAAGGTGCAGGTGGAGTAGATCATCTCGCCGCCGGGGGCCAGGCAGGCCGCCGCGTTGTCCAGGATCTGTGCCCCCAGTGCGGCGCACTGCTTTACCAGCGCTTCACAATGCTGGGTCACAGCCACGGCTTCCTTGCGGAACATCCCCTCGCCGGAGCAGGGCGCATCCACGAGAACACGGTCAAAAAACTCCGGCAGAGCGGCGGCAATGCGGCCAGTGTCCTCGTTCAGCACCACGGCGTTGGGCACGCCCATCCGCTCCAGATTGCTCCGGAGCACCTCGGCGCGGGCAGCAACGAACTCGTTGCTTACCAGCAGCCCCTGTCCGCCCAGCGCTGCCGCCAGCTGGCTGCTCTTGCCGCCGGGGGCCGCGCAGGTATCCAGCACCCGCATCCCGGGCCGGACCCCCAGCAGGGGCGCGGCACTGGAAGCGGAAGGCTCCTGCGAGTAGAACACGCCCGCATGGTGGTAGGGGTGCCGCCCGGGCTTGAAGGCGGGGTCCTGCACCACAAAGCCCGCCTTGCAGAAGGGCGAGGGCTCCACTGGAAAATCTGCCTGCGCGGCAAACTGCTCCGGCGCAGCACGCAGGGCCGAGACCGTCACACCCCGGGCAGCAGTCTCCTGCGGGGCGGCATACAGAGCATCGAACCGGTCGCCCAGCAGAGCGCGCTCCCGGCGCTCAAAATATTCCGTAGGCATGAAAGCTTATCCTCCCATGAATAAAGCCGCCGTTCGCGGCAAAACTAAGGCTGTGAGGGAAAGCCCCCTCACGAAAGGAGTAACGAACCATGAAGGACCACAGCGAGAATCGCACCGAAAACCGCACGAACAACTGCAAGAACCAGAGCCAGAACCGCACCACCAATCAGACCACCAACGAGCACAAGCACCCCAACCAGTATACCAAGGGTGCTGACGACGAGGGTGCCAAGAACAAGAAGTAACACCGCATAAGAAAGCCCGCTGCCTTCCCTGCACTGTTTTCCAGTGCGGAAAGCAGCGGGCTTTCG
>ERZ1106963.3813-NODE-3813-length-12122-cov-50.505014_pt1 | contig 12122 bp, 16 predicted proteins | sample MGYA00403681_ERZ1106963 | MGnify/ENA primary metagenome ERZ1106963 (study PRJEB35170, sample SAMEA104062407) | human gut metagenome | biome: human gut; feature: human-associated habitat; material: faeces | place: Denmark | collected 2012-05-03 ...
ACCTCATAAAGACAACGCTCAATTTCTTTTTTGCGCTGTGCTTTCTCCTTCGGGGAAAGTACCGGCGTGAGGCTTTCCAGCACAATAGTTTTCCCTTGAAAGGGTACAGACTTTGTTTCTCGTTGATATGTGACGGCCTGTGTCATTGGAAACCTCCTTTTCAGAATGGGTGTACTTGCCAGCGTTTCCCTCTTGTCCTGTGGGGAAATGTCAAAAGATGGCACCCGCAGGTGCCGCCCTTTGAGCTTTCTCCACTTCGGGCCGATGTGGCCCGAGGTCAGTACGGACTGGAGTGAAATTTCTGTTTAGCGTCCTCCACACTGTTGAGATCAAAGACTTCATAAAGCTGTCCCACAACACGACGAATATCCTTCTTTGAAAAGCCGCAGTCCTCCATTGCCATGATGACATAGCCGCGGCAGGCGTCGTTGCTCCATTCATCCGGCTCAAAACCGGGAAACATCCCAAACGCATTTTCCATAAGAAACTCCTTTGAGAAAAAGATGGGGAGCCTCGCCGGATTGGTTGGCCTATCATCAGACAGCATTGCCGGGGGCTCCCCATAGGTTTTCACTTCATTTCAGACACACCGGACGGGCATAGGCTTCATGCCCCATAGTATTTCAACTCTCCCCATTCTGATGGCAAGGCGTTCTCATTGCCTGCGACGGCTCACGGCTTGCAAGGCCGCTTCAACGCTCGGACTGTGACTAAACGCAAGTATCCGGGTTATGTACCTGTTCCGGTGGAGCCAGCCTTGCCCCACCTATGGCATGAGCCTGATCGCTCGCCCTGTTTTATAGAGACTGTATTCTCCAAAAGCAGAGGTCATGGCGGGCCTGTCACACAGCGCATTTCCCTTCGTATCCGGGTGCCTTTTTATTCAGTTTTTGATTTGCATGAGGGCTTGTCCGAACCTCGGGCCACCTTGACCCGAAGTGTTTTGCCTCTCATAAGCCATTTCATTTTTGGGCCTAAATCGGTACTCCTCACAAAGATTTTTTCAAAATTTTTTCCAAGTGCCGCAAACCGCGCTCGATTGCCACACGGACTACTTTCTCATTGACACCCTCTGCCCGGGCAATATCCTGTTTCGTCATGCCAAGAATGAAGTGAGCGTAAATCCGTTTTGCCTGTTTGTCCGACAAGCTGGCAATAGCAGCGTGAAGCTCCTGCATGGTAACTTTCCGCTCGTACAGCTCATGGGGAGAAAGTGTGACAAAGATAGCCTCATGCTCCAGCCCATCATCCCGATCAAGGGAATAGTAGGCTTTATGGCGGTATGTACGCAGCCGGTAGGCAGCCTCCTTGCGGTCAAATTCTTTGAACATTTCAGCAACTTCGTCCGATACTTCCATGAAGCAATCCGATGTATAAAACGGGTAGTAGTCCCGCAGATTGATAATAGCCATATTGACCTCCGTTTCGGTTGGTGGTTGACGAGTGACCGAAACAGAGGCGGCGGGGAGCGGCACCGGGGAATGACTTCGGGCCAACATGGCCCGAAGCAGTCCCATAAGAACGCAAAAGCGCCCGGGCGGCATGAAGCCACACGGACGCATGAAATTATATATTCGTTTTCATTCCGCCTGATTTCACATTCATAACCAGACTGTCCCGTAGGGGGAGCTACGCTTTTTTTAGCTGGTACAAATCATGTGTACTGTGGAAAAAAGCAAAAATAGACACGGCGGCAATCCTCCTATATGCCGCCGTGGGTTTACACGGTGTTAGGTCGTCGTTGATTTAGAATAGACGAAAAGGAACGGCGGCTCAAATTCAGAACCGCCGTTTCACAGGCGTGTCAAAAGGGCTGCTGGACGACGGCTTTTTTCTTTTGCCGTCGCCCGGCAGATTGTTTTTGACATTTATGGATTAGTAAGTTTTATTTCATACACAACCGGATAATAAAACGGTGTTTCTTCTGTAAAAGAATCTTTCAGAGTGACGCTTACGGTGTCTCCTTGCTGGAAGTCACCGATCGCTATTTCTTCTCCATTGGCATCCACAAGTTTCGTTTCTTCGCTGATACCGAGGGAGTTCATGGGGTCGCCATAGATTTCTGTTGTTCGTTCCACAATCAATCGAATTTCTCCGTCAGATTGGGTAACTGTCTCCTGAACAACAGCTTCAAATGACTTTTCAGACCACTTAAGCGGCTGTGCTATCACTATCACCGCAGCGATAACGATAACTGCAAGAACTGCGATTATGATATACTTTTTATTTTTCATCGGAGCCTCCTTATGCAACCTGATGTTTCTTGAAGCCGATCCTTGCAAGAGGAAGCAAAATCAAAGTCAGTATCACATACACAAGTCCTCTCATGCCAAAAGCGTCCAAAATGACCGAGCCAAACTGATAGGAAATGTACGAGTTGAAGCGAGGCACCAACGATTGATACGGTGTCAAAAGAACAAGCGTATTGTAGATTCCCGTGGTGCCATTGGGAGTAAGGAACATGGGAATAAACAGCACCGGGACCATAACGATCAGCACAAGGTAAGGACTTTTCATTTTAGCTGACAAGAAAAGGGTCAAGCCGATCATGGCGATCAGAACCAAATAGATGACCCCCAAATTGATAAGCGTCCCCTCCAGAAATGTGAGCGGATATGGAACGGTAGTCCCGTTGATTTGCAAAGGGAGATTCCAACCATCCGTTCCAAATGCCGCAAGAGGAATACCAAATGCGACGAGAATATGGAGCGTAAATGCCAACACGCCAAATAGGAGCGCAGCAACGATTTTCGCCGTGGTCAACTTGGTCTTGCCATACTTGCCGGACAAAATGACTGCATCTGTGCCAGCTTGATATTCACCAGCAAAGACAGGTGCAATCACGATACAGATTGCCAGAATAGCAAACATTAACAGTTCAGAGGAAGAAATAATGATTTCCCATCCCCCGAAGTAGCCGTATTGGAACGGTTCTTCCACGCTGCTGTTCATATTCCGCCAATAGTCTTTTTCTGCTTCCGATAGTCCATTGGAAGGGTCATTCAGTATGGTTTCGATTTTGTCCTGTCGTGCCTGATAGAAGTCTGTGCCATCCGAGACATCTAAATCGGTGAGTGCATTGTACCCAACACTCACATTGGGAGCTGCATAGTTTCTTGCGATCAAGCCCAACAGGTCTTCCCGTGGAGCAATCCCATCCCAGTATGCGTCCTCAATCAAAAACTGTTCATTCCCGTCATAACCTATATTGTCAGGGTTTTCAAAGAGCGCCTGTACATCCCGAATGGCCTCCGTAACATATTCATTCGTCAAGAGAACAGAGATGTTCTCATACTGTTCTTTTTCGTATGCAATACCTTCCAGCCCTCGGAGGACGCCATCACTGTTATAAATCTGGAACTGTGTGATTGGCAGGCCAAAGAAAACGGCGGTTATGAGCAGGCTGACCGCCATTGCGATCAAGGTGGCTTTCTTGCGCAAGACCTTTAGAAATTCATACTTAATTAAGGTTTTCATCATCATCACTCCTTCCATCCTGCGCATCTTCACTGAAATGATACAGGAACAGATCTTCCAAACTGGGTTCCACAATACTGGCGTCCGGCGCAGGTGCTGCATCGTCTACGATACGCAAACGAACCAAATTTCCTTCGTGGTGCAGGTTGACAACATGAAGGTTCCGGCTGTATTGAGCAGCTTTGCGTTCATCCACCATAACCTCCCACACCTTGCCTTGAATACTGTTCGTGACAGTTTCCATAGGCCCTTGAAGCAGGATTTTTCCTTGCTTCATCATCAGGATAATATCAGCAATATACGAAACATCCGAAACAATGTGGGTGGAGAGAATCACGATTTTATCTTTGGCAAAGTCGGAAATGATATTGCGGAAGCGAACGCGCTCCTTCGGGTCAAGCCCAGCGGTCGGCTCGTCTAAAATCAGAATATCGGGATCGTTCAGCTCCGCTTGTGCAATTCCCAAACGCTGTTTCATGCCGCCGGAATATGACTTGACCTTCTTATCTGCCACATCACGAAGGTTTACCAATTCCAGCAGTTCCTCCGTCCGGGTCTTGGCGCGTTTCTTGTCTAACCCCTTTACCGCTGCCATGTAGAGCATGAACTCACGGGCGGTAAAGTCGGGATAGAACCCGAAATCCTGCGGCATATAGCCTAAATGAGTGTAATAGCGTTCTCCCAGCTCCTGCATGGTCTTTCCATCCAAGCGGATGTTGCCGGATGTGGGTTTCAACACACCGCAGATCATTCGCATTAAAGTTGTTTTTCCCGCTCCGTTTGCACCAAGCAGGCCATATACGCCGGGGTTCAAATGGATACTTACATGATCGACAGCGCACTTTGTTCCGTATTGCTTGCGCAAATTCTGTAATTGAAGTTCCATACAAAGCCTCCTGTTCATGTTGAATTTAGACCAAAATAAAAATAGGTGATCTATGCTTATATCATAGATCACCCATCTTAGGTCTGACTTTTATGTATCTTAATTTGCCCTTAATTTGTGGGGAGGACAATAGAGAACACTGTTCCCTTGCCCGGCTCGCTTTTGACAGTAATTTCTCCGTTATGGAGGACCACGATCTGCTTTGCAATCGCAAGCCCCAAGCCGCTGCCTTCTGATTTTTCTTTGGTATTGGTTCCCCGATAATATCGGGTGAACAGTTTCGCCTGTTCCGTTTCACTGATTCCTACGCCGTTATCCCGGACAGAAAGGCAGATGCCCTTTTCCTTATCTTCTATGACAGATACCGTTACCGTTGTGTGCGGCGGGTTATGAACAAGTGCATTGACCACAAGATTGCATACTGCCCGATGAAAAAGGTCAGGGTCAATGGAGGCCGTAATTTCTGGCAGATCACATTCAAACTCTATGCTTCGATTTGAAAATGCCGGGTCATTTGCAATATCTATCACCAATTCTTTTAGATAGCGCACCAACCGTACCGGCTGGGGATGAAAAGGCAATGCTCCTGATTCCAGTTGATAGGTCAGTTTGAGATCATTTATCAGCTTTTCGACATGATCGGCATTTTTCAAAATGATTGAGCCATATTCCTGCACCGTCTGGCTATCGCTTGCGGTTCCGCAGGCAAGCAGCTCCGCATACCCCTTCACAGGAGAAAGTGGAGTTTTCAAATCGTGAGTGATATTGGCAATCCATTCCTGACGCGCACGCTCCGTTTCGTTTTTGAGCTGATCGCTGTGACGAATTTCAGCATCCATTTGATTGAGCGCCGCATAGATACCGTTGAATATCCCTTTTTCCGGGAGTTTCTGATAGGTACGAAGTGTAATAGCACCTATCCCTCTTGATATTTTCCCCATTTGGCGTGTAAGCCAAATGCCATAAATAAGAAACAGCGAAATGCCCACAAAGGATATGGAGAACAGCACGATCCGAAACATAGGGGAAAGTCGGCTCACGGTTTCTCCGTTATAGTAGAGCATATATTTTCCAATGGCATAGGGAAAACCGATAATATAGTTCCATGTATGGCCGGAATCTTCAAAGCTGCTTACAAAGACGGTGTTTCCGTTTTCGTATTCACTCTCTGCCAGTTCCACTAATTCAGAGGCGGAGTAGTTAGATGGATAATCTGCTGGCTTGTTATGGAAAAAAACTTCTTGGCCGGATTCATCAATGACTTGAAGCCAAAGCCCATATTCGTCCAGCCGCTCCAATCCAATGTCCTTTATTGTAATTGCTCCGTCCTCATTTTCCATCCAAGTTGAAAAATTCTCGGTAAAGCGGTTCGGCCATGTTGCCAGACTTAATCCTTCCGGTTCAGGGATAGAAAAAGCATAGTAAAACAACCCGACCCCCGACACAACGCTGATCAACACCAACGCAACAAGTAAAATAACAATTCTAAGAAGCGGATTTCTTTTCCATCTATTTTTCATCGGGATTCACCAGCTTATAGCCTAAACCTTTCATTGTGATAATGTATTGCGGTCTTGTAGGGTTGTCCTCCAGTTTTTCACGCAGGTGCCGGATATGCACCATGATTGTGTTGTCGCACCCAAAACTGTCCTCTTTCCAGATGGATTCATACAGGCGCTCCCGACTTATCACACGCCCAATGTTCTGTGCCATCAAATGCAAAATTTCAAATTCTTTGGCGGTCAGCTCCATGTCTTTACCGTTCTTTGAAGCGCGGCAACCGTCTGGATCAATGACCAGCTTCCCAACAGTAATTGCATGGGATTGCGCTGGGATTTGCCGATATTCCGCTCGCCGCAGTTGCGCTTTTACTCGGAAAGCAACTTCTTTGGGGCTGAATGGTTTGGTTACATAATCGTCCCCACCAACAGCTAAGCCCAGAATTTTGTCCACTTCATCGTTTTTGGAGGAAAGGAACAAGATGGGACAATGGGAGAACTGCCGGATGCGCTTACATACCTCATAGCCGTCAATAACGGGCAGCATTACATCCAATATGATAATATCCGGGGAAATCTGTTTGCAGGCATCCACAGCAGCTAATCCGCTCTCTACTTTTGTGACATTGAAAAAGCCTTCGATGTTCAATGCTTTTTCAAGTAAATCCAATATATCCGGTTCGTCATCGACAACCATGATTTTATATTCATTCATTTTTGCTATCCTTTCGTGAACGCTGGTTCCTATCATTTCATATTTTTTACTTGCCAATATTTTCGCGCCTCTGTTTTTTATTATAGTTCTTATATTTGAATAGGACAAGGTTGAAACTGAAGCCTTACGAAATAAAATACTACTTCACATCAAATTTCATTACATTCTCATAATCCGACCCGAAATGTACAATGATATAGGGTGATATGAGAATGAACCAAGATGAAAGAAGGTTTGACTTTCACGGGCTCGGGCTCGCTTTGAAACAAGCCAGAGAGGAAAAGGGCTGGACACAAGCCTATGTGGCGGAACTGGTCGGCAAGACTGACCGCACCATTATGAACATTGAGAACAAAGGCCAGCCCCCCAGCTTCAACCTGTTTTTCAAACTCGTCACTCTGTTCGACATTTCCGTAGATCAGTTTTTCTATACAGAAGATCAGCGTGGAGAGAACAGTTGCAGAAAGCATATTGATGTGCTTTTGAGCTCGATGAATGAGAAAGAGCTTGTTGTTATGGAGGCCACAGCCGAAGGGCTCAAGAAAGCCAGAGAAACGGAGGTTCAGGAGTAAGAGCCTCCGTTTTTTCATGCCATTTTGAGGGTTGCCGCTAAGTGGCAAGCAATGCCTCCGTGGCCACAAAGGCCCGGACGCTGCTTGTTGGGGCTCGCCCCAAACCCGTATCTTCGGGCCAACATGGCCCGAAGTATTTGCGTCGCTTTGCTTCTTGTTTTCATAACCTCAACGCTCCTTTTCCTGCTTTCTGCCCGGCTCGGTGTAGCCCAGCAGAGTATCAATATTTGCCTTGATGGTGACGATCTCCTGCATATCCCGGCGCGCCTTTTGGTACTCACCATAGAGGCGTTTTTTCTTTGCCGTCAGCTTGCGGCCTTCCTCCTTCAGCACATCCATTTTCGGGAGCTTCGCCCCGCCCAGCAGACGGCGCATTTCCGCCTGTGCCGCTCGGTACAGTTCAATATCGGCCTCATGCTCCGCAAGGAATTTCCGGCTGTACTTGGCAGCCTTGTACTGCCCAAAGACCGGGCGTGTTTTGGCATACTGAACCGTTGCGACCTTTAGTCCGGCATTGGTTTTCATGGCTTGCTCCGTCTGCTTGATCTGCTCGGAAAGCACATGGAAATGGTCGGTTGCCTCGGTGGCTTTCTGTGCCAACTGCTCATAATCAGTCAGGCCGTTGTCCTGTATATAGGCGAGGGCTGCGGCCATCTGCTTGATGTTGAACACCTTCGCCCACCGCTCGTAGCCCGGCCCATTACCGGCAGCCAGCTTTGCTTGAATATCCACCGCCAGACTGATTTTTCGCTCCGGGCGTCCGGGGCGTTTTTCTTTGCCCTCAATGGCGGCAAGAACATCTTTCAGATCGTAGCCGTCCCCCAGCGTAGAGGCCCGCAGACGGGTAAAGCGTTCCTGTCCCTGACCGGTCAACCGGAAGCTGATACCGCCGCCCCGAACCTTCTTGACTTCATATCCGGCCTGTTTCATCAGGCCGAGAAATTCGTCCAGATCGGCGGGGCGCTCCGCCAGCGCAGTATCAATGGCAAGGCGCAGCCGGTCCTGATACGAAAGCGGTCCGTTCCGTTCTTTCTGCCATTCTCCGTAGTTCCGGTATTTTCCTTTGCTCCGGGGCTTCGGGTTCTCTACAATGGACAGCCCGTTTTCAAGGCACAGTCTGTCGGAGAGCCGGCGGAGGGCAAAGCTGGAGCCCCAGAAGTTTCGGAATCTCCGGGTACAGTCAAGGGTGGTGGAGTTGTAATAGATGTGACAATGGATGTGCTGGCGGTCTGTATGCGTGGTAAGGATAAAAGCGTGCCGCCCCTTCGTCCAGCGCATAGCCAGCTCATAGCCGATACGGTTCGCCTCCTTCGGTGTGATCTCCCCCGGATAGAAGGATTGTCGTATCTGATAGCACAGCACATCATTGGCCTTTTTCTGTTCCCGGCCTGTCATGGCGGCATAGCTGGCTTTCGCCAAAAGAAACTCGTCCGCCACGGTGGCAGGGTCGCACTCATAAGCGGAGATATATTTTCCGCTTTCTGTTTTTTCCGGTTTTTGCCATAGTCTAGACAATCCCGGATGGCCTCGGCAATCGTTTCGCCTTCGCCCGCATGGCGCTGCAACAAAGTTGTGGTAGCCAGAAATCATCCCTCCCTTCTATGAAAAAAGGGCGGCCTGTCCAGACCGCCCCGACTTCAGGCCATTATGGCCCGAGGCTGTTTAACTTGCCAGAAACCGATACAGAGCGGACTTGCCTCCGTCCAGAGCCCAAAGCAGAGAACCAGCCGCCGCTTGCAGCCCATACGGCGAAAGGAGGAAGGCGAGGAACAGAAATACAATCCCGCCGATGGGGGTCGGTGTAAAAAAGAGGACGATACCCAGCACCACCAGGATCACGGAGGCAATCGTCAGCAGGAAGGCACAAATATCAAACAGAAACACCAGCATAGCCGCCAGAAGGGACAGCGCCAGAGCGAAGGGCGCAAGCAATATTTTCAGCAGTATCTTCATCATCAAAACCTCCTTTATTCTTTCTATCTCTATTTTATCATGCCTACCCGAGGACATAAATGTTGCGAAAAATTAAAGAATCCTGTCCCGGTGCTTTGAGTCAACATGGCCGAAATCTAATAGATACACTAAACAAGTTGTATTATAATAAAACCCAGCATTTTCGGGAACGTAGATATAGAAGTAAAAAGAACGATGTAATAGGGGCAGAGCGATAGGCTGTAACTTCAAGAGGGGTGCAACTTTTACAGTCTGCACCCCTCCCAATTTTCTCTTTATGATTATGGAAAATCACTCAAGTATATTATGCTAAATCCGCCAACAGCGCCATTAGAAAACGTTATTTTTTAGTGAGTTCTTCTAACAATTTGCTTGTCTCTACTATACTCTTTTCGATTTGGGGATCATGCACTTTGTGTAACTGATTTCTCTTTTGAGTTTTTTTCAAAAGATGGTATGTTGCTTTACAAACAGTTGCCATTTGTTCGGTTTCTAATTGCTCAATATTTTTTTCTTCATGTTTTGCAAGAATATCACAGATAATATTGGATAGTGTCATTCCAAGAGCAATATAAAATGATAAATTTTCGTCGGTAATACCACATTGATATAATATATAAGGTCCTACAACAGAGGCGATATCAACGGTGTAACCATATCTTTCGTTTGCTGAATAAGCTAATTTACCTGCCTTGTCTATTACATTTTGATACTTTCTAATAAAAGCAGCGGCTAATTCGTGTGTAGTGGATATTCTATAGGATAAAGTAGGATTTACTTCCCTAAGTGATTGTCCATATTTTATGTCATCATCAACAAGAAGAATGACACTTTGCAAAAATGCTGATTGATCTTTGAAAGATTCATTGATGACAACCGAAGAGTATATGCTTCGTAATGCGTTAGCCAACTTGGTTTCATCATTTCTTGTGATATTACAAATCATTTCCATTGCTCTCTGTCTCCACAATATGTTTTAGTATTTGACTAGCCTCACGCCAATTTTGGCAATCAGACAATTGTAATAGTTGATAAAAAGCACACTTGTCCGCATGCTTTGTATGTTCATAAAGTAACATTGGACCACCGTTTTTAAATATAACTTCGCCTTCTTCTTGTCGTTTAATTCCAAATGTTTGGGCAATCTTTTTATAAAACTCTACTTCGAAATAGTATGCATCTTCCAAACATTCTTCACCAAGCATTTGCGTAATTTGTTGAGTTGTATACTCAACAAATCCTTCATCAAGTGAAACCCCTATATCAAAAAACACAGTATTATCTTCTGCGTATAAAAATTGTGTTCGAAAAGCCATATAACGGATATCTGCTTTAGCCGAAAGATAGCATAATGCAGCAGCAAATCCCGCATCATAGAGCTCATAAAAATGCCATTGGGCCATCATTTTTAAGTAAGTACTATGCGAGACGCTAGAGAAACAATCTATCAGCTCTTTATTGTTACCACTAGAAGCAGCTCGTTTAGCCGATGCAACAATATTTTGCATTTCTGCCTGCTCATCGCTCGATGACGGAAACAGTTCGGCTGTATGTTCTAAGATGGCGGAACCCATTGCTCTAAAGAAAGCGTGCTTCTCCTTTTTCATGGAAATCCATAGCGGTTCAACGAACAATTTAGAATACTTATCTATTTCACTTTTTTCGTGGACTTTTTTACAAAAGTTGCAACAAAGCAAAATCAATGCAATGGTGAATCTATCATTAGTAGGTAATTTTTTTTCAATTTCTTTTTTCAAACAAAATTCAGGCATACTAATACTTCCTCAAACATATATTTATAGTAGTATACCGCTGTATTTGTTGATCTTCAATAGAGTAATACCGAATTTAAAAGCATAAATGGCCAAAAACAAGGGGCGCAGCTATTTTGGACTGCGCCCCTCTGAATCATTTTTTTCACTAATTCGGATAGTTGCATGAGTATATCAGACACCTGCCCCCACAGCTTTTCATAGTCCCGCTTCAATCCGTCGATTTCTTCCGGGTACACGCCGTAGGTATGCGCGTGTACGGCGATCTGATTGAGGTTGTTGGAACAGCGCCTTTGCAGAGAGATCAATTCTTTTATGGGCGCAAGGTCAACGTGCAGGATATACCCGTTCAGAGCCATCTTCCGCACATAAGCCCCAGCGTTAGAAATGCCCGCTTCGGCCATACGTTCATGGATTGCCGCAAGCTCGTCAGGCGTCACCATGACATGCAGATGGACATTCCGTTTTCGGTTCTCCATCAGCGTTCCAGCTCCCGGCCCTTTCTATGTTCTTTGGGTTCCTTCACTTTGTCCAGCGGCTTTGCGTCCAGTTCCGGGGGCGCAGGCGGGATGGGCGTGTTATTGGGTACGCCGTCAATCATGTTGCAGCTCTGCTCCGTGGAGAGCTCGGCGGTTTTCAGATAGTTGTCTTTTTCGTGCATAGCAATCCTCCTTCTCTTCTGAACCTCGAGCCAACATGGCCCGAAGTGTGGTATGTTACGAAATGAAGGAGCAAACCGGGGCGGGATGGGTTGCAGCATTCCCGCCCCGGAAATGCCCTCAAAAAAGCCCGGAATATCAAGCCTTTCGGGGCGGCAAATCGTAACCGCTGCCCGGCCTTTTCTCCCGCATTTTTCTCATGCGTTCCCGGCTTTTCCGGCGGTTACCTTCAGCCTTGCAGGCGTCGGAACAGTAGGCTTGACGGCCTTCGGGTAAAAATGCCCGTCCGCAGACCGCACAGGCCCGAAGCTCCGAGGAACTGCCTTCCACGGTCAGCGCCACAAGAAGCTCCGGGTCGAGAGGCAGGACAGCCTCCCGGAAATAGCGGCAGTACGCCCCTGTCCAGCATTTGTGCAGCATATAGCAGGCACAGGCCCGTTTCCCGGTCATAGTTGGCGCACGTCCCCGTGACAAGGGAACGGATTTTCTTCTTCTCGTCACGGGTCAGCTCCCGGGCGTCCATTCAGGACTTCGGGCCACGATGGCCCGAAGGGCGGGGCTCCACGATCAGCGCCCGGAATTTCTTCCG
>ERZ1106963.3814-NODE-3814-length-12121-cov-46.041770_pt1 | contig 12121 bp, 9 predicted proteins | sample MGYA00403681_ERZ1106963 | MGnify/ENA primary metagenome ERZ1106963 (study PRJEB35170, sample SAMEA104062407) | human gut metagenome | biome: human gut; feature: human-associated habitat; material: faeces | place: Denmark | collected 2012-05-03 ...
CAAGTGGTGGAAAGTGGAGCGAAATACCATATAAGTGGAGTGAAGTGGTGGAAAGCTTCAAAATGAGGAAAAGGAGGATGGATGCCATGTTCATGGGCGAATATAATCATTCAATAGACGCCAAGGGCCGTATGATTGTCCCGGCGAAGTTCCGTGAACAGCTTGGCAATGAGTTCGTAGTTACCAAGGGCTTAGATGGCTGTCTGTTCGTCTATTCCAACGAAGAATGGCATCGCATTGAGGAAAATCTTCGCGACAAACCACTCACATCAAGAGAAGCAAGAAAATTTATGAGATTCTTCTTTGCAGGAGCAGCCACCTGTGAGGTGGACAAGCAGGGCAGAATCCTCTTACCGGCGAACTTAAGAGAATACGCAGGTATAGATAAGGAAGTTGTATCTGTCGGAGTATACAGCAGAGTAGAGATCTGGAGCAAAGACAGATATCTTGAGAACTCTGATTTTGACGATATGGATGAGATAGCCGATCATATGGCAGAGCTTGGCATAGGCATTTGATATTAAATGGAGAGACCACATGGAATTTAAGCATTATTCAGTCTTAAGGGACGAGACAATTGAAAATTTAAACATCCGTCCTGACGGGATATATGTGGATGGTACTCTTGGAGGAGCTGGGCACTCATATGAGATAGCAAAGAGACTTTCGGACAAGGGCAGGCTGATAGGCATAGATCAGGATGCAGATGCCATAAAGGCGGCAGGAGAGAGACTTGCGGAGTTTGGAGACAGGGTAACGATAGTCAGGAGCAATTATTCTGATATGAAGAATGTGCTTCATTCACTCGGAATTGAAAAGGTGGATGGTATTATGCTGGATCTTGGAGTGTCATCCTTCCAGCTTGATACACCAAAGAGAGGCTTTACCTACAGGAGTGAGGATGCACCGCTTGATATGCGTATGGATGACAGGAATGCCCTTACTGCAAGGGATATAGTAAATACCTACAGCGAAAATGATCTGTACCGTATCATCAGGGATTACGGTGAGGACAAGTTTGCAAAGAATATTGCAAAGCACATTGCAGCAGCAAGACAAAAGCAAGAGATAACGACAACAGGAGAGCTCAACGAGATAATAAAGGCAGCGATACCAAAAAAGGTCAGAGCTACCGGTGGTCACCCGTCAAAGAGAACATATCAGGCTATCAGAATTGAGCTGAATCATGAGCTTGATGTGCTAAGGGACAACCTGGATGACATGATAGATTTACTTAATCCGGGCGGCAGGATATGTATAATCACATTCCACTCGCTTGAGGACAGAATAGTAAAATCCAATTTCAAAAAAAACGAAAATCCATGTACATGTCCACCGAGTTTTCCGGTATGTGTATGCGGTAATAAATCGAAGGGAACGGTTATCACCAGAAAGCCTATCCTTCCGTCAGAAAAGGAACTTGAAGAGAATTCACGCTCGAAGAGTGCAAAGCTTCGTGTGTTTGAAAAGAATGAATTGTAGAATGACAGCAAAAGGAGCAGCTAAATGAATAAAACTACTTATTATATAAATGGGAATGCCGTAAGAGAGCTTGACGAGGCAGCACCGGTCAGAAGACCACAGAAATCGACAAGAGAGCTTGAGGAAATAAGAAGAAAGAAAAACAGAAGAAAATCTGCAAGAAGAAATCAGGAGAGAGCGCTCTCAATGAACAGGGCATTTGTAGCCTTTCTCACAGCGTGTGTGGCAGCTTCAGCCCTTGTATCTGTTTCACTTATTCAGATAAGGTCAAATGTGACACAGCAGATGAATGAGGTTGCAGCACTTGAGAGCCGGATAAATGATATGAAGGCTGATAATGATGCCAGATACAAGCAGATTACTACATCTGTCGATTTAAATGCAATCAAGGATGCAGCTATCAACAGACTTGGCATGAAATATGCTTCACAGGATCAGATAGTTTATTACTCAATTGATAAGAACAACTATATGGATCAGTACAATGATATTCCGGAATAAATTGGAGGAATAATATTGGCAGCCAGGACAAGAAAAAGACCGGTAAGAAAAATCGGACGCAAAATGAAAACAAAGCTGTTTGCGTTGTTTATGTTAATAGTTGTAGCCATGCTTGGACTCATCGGTAGGCTGATGTTTATTGAATATACAAGCGGAGACGCATATACTAAAAAGGTACTATCATTACAGTCATATGACAGCAAAACAATACCGTTTCAGAGAGGAAATATTGTAGATTCAAACGGCACAGTGCTTGCTACGAGTGTGGCTGTTTATAATGTTGTACTTGATTGCTCGGTTATGACCAGTAAGAAAGAGTATATAACTCCGACGATAGATGCACTGACACAGTGCTTTCCGGATTTAGACAGGGCAACACTTGAGGATTATGCAAATAACAGCAAGGATAACAAATATATTGTACTGTTAAAAAAGCTGTCATATGATGCAATTCAGCCATTTGTACAGCTGCAGGATGCAACAGACAAAAAGGGCAATCTAAAGAATCCAAACATCAAGGGTGTGTGGTTTGAGACAGAGTATCAGAGAAATTATCCGTTTAAAACGCTGGCAAGCTCAGTTATCGGCTTTACCTCCGCCGGAAATGTAGGTACAACCGGACTTGAAAACTATTACAATGACACTTTAAATGGTGTAAATGGCAGGGAGTACGGCTATCTGAATGCAGACAATGATTTCCAGAAAACAGTAATTGCTGCACAAAACGGAAATACACTGTACACAACTATAGACGCAAATATCCAGTCGATTGTTGAGGATAAGATAAAACTGTTCTCAGATACTTATGCAAATAATGCAAGAGAAGGACTTGGCGCAGAAAATATTGCAGTCGTTATAGAAAATCCTAAAAATGGTGAGATACTGGCCATGGCGAATTATCCAAACTTTGATCTGAACGATCCGAAGAATATGAAGGATTACTATACACAAGAGCAGCTTAATGCAATGAGTGATGATGATACATTAAATACTCTGAATAAGCTGTGGCAGAACTTCTGTGTTACACATACATATGAGCCGGGGTCTGTACAGAAGCCTTTTACTGTGGCATGTGGACTGGATACAGGCACGCTCACTACTGATATGACATTTTTATGTGATGGATACGAGATGTTTGGTAGTGAAAAGGTATCATGTGTCAACCGTAGCGGACATGGCATAGAGACACTTGAAAAGGCACTCATGGATTCATGTAATGATGCACTCATGCAGATGTCATATAAGATTGGTGCAGAAAATTTTCTGTACTATCAGAGTGTATTTGGCTTTGGTCAAAAGACAGGTGTTGACCTGCCGGGTGAGGCTAATACATCAACGCTCATGTATACACTCGACAATATAAAGCCTGTCGATTTAGCGACAAACGTATTCGGACAGAACTATAACTGTACCATGATAGAGATGGTCAGTGCATTTTCCTCACTGGTGAATGGCGGAAATTATTATCAGCCGCACGTAGTAAAGAAAATCGCAGATGACAACGGCAATACAGTAAAGACAATTGAGCCTACACTGCTAAAAAAGACAGTGTCAGAGAATACAAGTGCGACACTTAAAAACTACCTGCAGAACGTGGTTGCAAACGGAACCGGTAAGGTGGCAAAGGTTGACGGATACTCAATGGGAGGCAAGACAGGAACAGCGCAGATGTATGATGAGACAACGCACCTTAGAAAGAAGGGCTGCTATCTTGTATCATTTATAAGTTGTGTGCCTGCGCAGGATCCGCAGCTTGTTATTTACACTGTAATCGACCAGCCGAATGTACAGGATCAGCCTCACAGTAACTATGCACAGAACCTGACCAGAGAGATATTAAAGGAAGTACTTCCGTATATGAATATATACCCTGATGAGGAACAGACCGGTGTAAATGCTGACCTTACGATAACAGGCGCAAATCCTCCGACAGGAGAAAAGGTCACACAGGAGGGTGAGCAGGGCGAATAGAGAATAGCCTCAATATTTTTTGCATATATTAGTGTAAAAATATTGAGGCATTTTTGTTTATGATACTTAACAATACGCGCTACAGAAGAAAAATATGCGTATTTTGCAGTATACTGACAGCTGTTCTTATCGCCTTGTGTTTCAGGCTGTTTTATCTCATGATAGTAAAAGGCGATTATTACAGTAAAAAGGCAAGTGCGCTTCAGGAAAGAGAGCGTGATATTGCAGGAATACGCGGAGATATAGTGGATAGAAATGAAAGGATAATAGCGACAAATGAAACTGCATATAACATAAGCGTTATACACAATCAGATAACCGACAAGGAAGCAGTCATCTCTGTTTTAAGCAGTGAGCTTTCGATTGACGAAAAGACTATCCGCAGTAAGGTGGATAAGGTTACATCCATTGAAAAAATAAAGAACAATGTCTCTAAAAAAACAGGCGATAAAATACTATCATATGGCTTGGCAGGGGTAAAGGTTGACGAGTCAAGTGTCAGGTACTATCCGCTTAATGAGTTGTTTTCAAAGGTTATAGGCTTTGCAGGAGCAGATGGTCAGGGTGTTGTTGGGCTTGAGACCACATATGATGAAATTCTGCGTGGCACACCCGGACGGATATACACTGTATGTGATGGCAGAGGTGTGGAGGTGAAGGGCTATAAAGAGAGAAGAGAAGCTCCCAAAAAAGGAGACACACTTGTCACTACACTCGACATAAATATACAAAGAGTATGTGAGAAAAATGCAATGATGGCATATGCACAAAACCTGGCAGACAGTGTGAGCATAATTGCCTTAAACCCTAAAAATGGAGAAATATATGCCATGACCGACTACCCGGAATATAATTTGAATGATCCTTTTTCATGTGAAAACCATGATGAAGCCTGGAGAAACGGCTGTGTAAGTGATACATATGAGCCCGGTTCCGTATTCAAGATAATTACGGCAGGAATCGCACTGGAGGAGGATGTGGTGAGCCTTGATGACAGTTTTTACTGCCCGGGATATATTACTGTGGAGGACAGACGCATACACTGCCATAAGAGAACAGGACATGGAAGTGAGACCTTTGTGCAGGGAATACAGAATTCATGCAATCCTGTCTTTATTGATTTAGGTCTTAGAATAGGCAGTGAGAGGTATTATGCTGATTTCATGAGGTTTGGTCTGCTTGATAAGACAGGTATTGATTTGCCGGGAGAGGCCGCCACCATAATGCATCAGCCGGATAAGATAGGCCAGGTTGAGCTTGCAACAATTTCATTTGGACAGTCATTCCAGCTTACACCCATCGAGCTTATGACAACAGTATCATCGCTTATAAATGGTGGTAACAGAATTACTCCTCATATAGGTAAGGAGATTCATGGCACCGAAGGTACGGTAAAAGAGGTGCTGTCCTTTGAACAGACGTCAGGTATATGCAGTGAAGAGACATCTGATACACTGCGAAAGCTTTTGGAGGGCGTGGTAGCAGAGGGTTCAGGAAAAAATGCAAAGGTTGAAGGTTATGCGATAGGAGGAAAGACGGCTACATCGCAGACACTTCCGAGAAGTGACAATGTATATATAGCCTCGTTCCTTGGGTTTTATCCGGTGGATGATCCGGCACTTATGGTGCTTGTGAAAATAAATAATCCAAAGGGCGGTGCATACTATGGCGGAACAATCGCTGCACCGGTTGCAGCTGAAATATTTAGGGAAATCATACCGTATGCACAGGAGATAGGAGTGTTTAACTGATTTACGGGCTCTTGCGAAATAGAACCAAATAACGTATACTATAATTTAATGATTAAGGCAGTCGTTTGGAGAATTTGATTTGTTAAACATATCCATACGGATGGCTGCAATAAAAGATGGAGGAATAAAAATGAGCTTACAAGGAAAAAAGGTACTTGTTGTCGGAACAGGAAAGAGTGGCATTGCAGCGACTGAGCTTTTGTGCGCAAATGGCATCGATACAGTATTGTTTGATGGAAATAAAGAACTGGATTCAAAAACACTTTATGAGAAAGCACCAAAGCTTAAGGAGGTGCCGCTTATTTTAGGCGACCTGACAGATGAACAGATTGATGAGTTTGATGTGGCTGTGCTAAGTCCGGGAGTACCAACAGACATTCCTATGGTCAATTCCTTACGTGACAGGGGCGTTAAAATATGGGGTGAGATAGAGCTTGCATACACATTTGGGGCAGGTGAGATCATCGCTATCACAGGAACCAACGGAAAGACGACCACTACAGCCCTGACAGGTGAGATAATGAAGAATTACTTTAAGGATGTGAGAGTGGTAGGAAATATCGGAATCCCTTATACATCAATGGTCACAGGAAGCACCGGTGAGACAGTAACGGTTGCAGAGATATCAAGCTTCCAGCTCGAGACAATAGATACCTTTAAGCCACATGTAAGCGCAATTTTAAATATCACACCCGATCACCTGAATCGACACCATACTATGGAAAATTACATCAGGGCAAAGGAGGATATCACAAAAAATCAGATAGCAGATGATTACTGCGTGTTAAATTACGAGGATGAGGTGCTTAGAGATTTTGCAGCAGAGTGCCCGGCTAAGGTTATATTTTTCAGCAGTAGGTCTGAGCTCTCAGAGGGCTTTTATCTGGACGGAGACATCATTATATACGCACACGACGGTGTACGCGATGAGGTAATTGATGTAAACGAGCTGAATCTCCTCGGAAAGCATAATTTTGAGAATGTGATGGCAGCGTGTGCCATGTCTATAAGCTTTGGGGTACCGATGGATAAGATTGTCGAGGTGCTTAAGGTATTTAAGGCAGTTGAGCACAGGATAGAGTACGTGACCGAAAAGCGTGGAGTCAGATTCTACAACGATTCAAAGGGCACCAATCCTGATGCAGCCATTCAGGGTATACGTGCCATGAACAGACCGACACTTCTCATTGGCGGTGGATATGATAAGCAGTCGGAGTATGATGAGTGGATAGAGGCCTTTGACGGCAAAGTAAAGGAGCTTGTGCTTATCGGTCAGACTGCAGATAAAATCGAAGAGTGTGCACACAGACACGGATTCATGAATACTGTAAAGAAGGATACGTTTGAGGATGCAGTAAATTATTGCTATGAGCATGCTGTTTCAGGTGATGCAGTGCTTTTATCACCTGCATGTGCAAGCTGGGGCATGTTTCCTAACTATGAGGAGCGCGGACGTATCTTTAAGGAAATAGTAAAAGGATTTAAGGAGTAAATATTTTGGCAGGAAAGCGTAGAAGAAGTAGTAAGAATAAAGAAAAAAAGGAAAAAGGAATACCTTATTTCGACTACAACCTGTTGTTTATAGTTATATTTCTGCTCTGCTTTGGTCTTGTTATGCTATATAGCTCGAGTGCATATACATCGGCCATCAAAAATCATGACAGCATGCACTATCTTAAGCTTCAGATACGAAATATTGTACTGGGACTTATACCTATGGTATTTCTGGCAAAGGTCGACTACAGATATTGGAAAAAGCTTGGCTTTTTTGCGTATATGGTATCGCTTATACTGTGTGTGCTTGTGTTTGTGCCGAAAATAGGCTCAAGCTCACATGGTTCATCGAGATGGATAGGCATAGGACCAATACAGTTCCAGCCTTCAGAAGTGGCTAAAATTGCGGTCATATTGTTTATGGCTATGATTATAGACAAGATACCCAAGCAGTTTGATAAATTTTTAAGCCTGGTAAAGGTGCTTGCTATGCTTATTCCGCTCATAATAGTTGTTGCAATCAGCAATCTGAGTACGGCAGTTATCATCATAGGCATTTCGGTCTGTATGTTGTTTGTCGCAAGCCCAAAGTATCTGCAGTTTATTATTGTAGCAGTGGCGGTAGTTGTGTTTGCAGTGGCGTTTGTCATGCTGGCAGGCTATAGAAGTACACGTATTGAGGCATGGCTGCATCCGGAGACTGCGGGAACAGACGCAGTATTCCAGACTATGATGGGACTTTATGCGATAGGCTCGGGCGGATTGTTTGGAAAAGGACTTGGAGAGAGCTTACAGAAGCTTGGCAATGTGCCGGAGTCACAAAATGATATGATATTTACAATTATTTGTGAAGAACTTGGACTGTTTGGGGCTATCTGCCTTATTTTGCTTTTTATACTGCTTATATGGCGTATGATGGTCATTGCAAACAATGCAAGGGATTTGTATGGCTCACTTTTAGTGATTGGTGTGATGAGTCATATTGCAATCCAAGTGATACTGAATATTGCGGTAGTTACCAATTCACTTCCAAATACCGGTGTTATTCTGCCGTTTATCAGCTATGGAGGTACGTCAATCATATTCCTGATGGCGGAAATAGGGCTTGTTTTGTCTGTGTCAAGAGGCATCAGGCTTGAAAATGTGTAGATTAAGGCGTGAAATATAATGATGAAGAAAAAAAGAAAACATAAAAAGAGATTAAAGCATTTTTTTATGGGACTGCTAATTACGATAGCAGTGCTCGCGATACTGTTTCTCATTGCACTTAAGCTGTTTACGGTAAAAAGGGTAGTTGTCGAGGGCAATGAGCTTTATGACCAAAAGACTATAGAGGATGCGGTGCTTAATGATAAGTACTCATGGAACTCACTGTATGTCTATCTGAAATATAAGGTAAAGGATACTAAAAAAATACCGTTTATTGATACAATGAGCATAAGCCTGAATAGTCCGCATACTCTTCATATATCAGTTTATGAAAAAGGAATGCTTGGATACATATATATTCCGGGAATTAATGAGAATGCATATTTTGATAAGGATGGCTTTGTGGTGGAAACATCCTCTGACACGGTGCCGGGTGTGCCATGTATAGACGGCATAAGCTGTGACAAGGTAGTGCTTTATGAGAAGCTGCCTATTAAGCAGACTATGCTAAAAGATATCCTTGAGCTTACACAGGGATTAAAAAGGCAGGACCTTGTGCCGGATTCTGTGGATTATGGTGCGCAAAATGCACCGGTAGTCAAGTATGGTAATGTGAGTGTGATAATTGGTGACACGACAAAGCTTACACGTAAAATAGAGAGGCTTAAGGCTATCATGCCATCGCTTGAGGAACAGTCCGGTACACTACATTTAGAGAGCTGGACGGAAGAAACAACAAATATTGTGTTTGACAAGTCAGAATAATGTAAAACTAAATAAAAAAAATCATATTTTATAGTTGATTATTTTGGAGAAAAATTATATTATAGAATAAATGAGTTTAAGAAGATTCGATATTTTTATATAGAAAATTAAATTTTGGGAAAGAAAGAGGAGGAATCACCTTGCTTGAGATAAGAACTAACGAGGCTGATAACAGCGCAAAGATTATTGTCATTGGAGTCGGAGGAGCCGGTAACAATGCAGTTAACAGAATGATTGATGAGAATATTGGTGGAGTAGAGTTTATCGGCATCAATACAGATAAGCAGGCTTTACAGCTTTGTAAGGCTCCTACACTTATACAGATTGGAGAGAAGCTTACAAAGGGACTCGGCGCAGGTGCGCAGCCTGAGATCGGTCAGAAGGCCGCTGAGGAGAGCGCAGAGGAGCTTCAGGCAGCAGTAAAGGGCGCTGATATGGTATTCGTCACATGCGGTATGGGAGGCGGAACCGGTACAGGTGCAGCTCCTGTTGTTGCAAAGATAGCAAAGGATCAGGGTATACTTACAGTTGGTGTTGTTACAAAACCATTCAAATTTGAGGCAAAGCAGCGAATGATTAATGCTGTTTCAGGAATAGAGAGACTTAAGGAGAGCGTTGATACACTTATTGTCATTCCAAATGATAAGCTTCTTGAGATAGTAGACCGTCGCACAACAATGCCGGATGCACTCAAGAAGGCAGATGAGGTATTGCAGCAGGCAGTTCAGGGAATCACTGATCTTATTAATCTTCCTGCACTTATCAACCTTGACTTCGCAGATGTACAGACTGTCATGAAGGACAAGGGTATGGCACATATCGGTATCGGTAGTGCACAGGGGGATGATAAGGCTATCGAAGCTGTTAAGCTTGCGGTTGCTTCACCTCTTCTTGAGACAAAGATAAATGGTGCAACACATGTAATTATCAATATCTCAGGCGATATTTCCCTTATGGATGCAAACGATGCAGCAAGCTACGTACAGGATCTGGCAGGAGAGGATGCCAATATTATCTTTGGTGCCAAGTTTGATGAGAGCATGACTGATCAGGCTTCTATCACTGTTATTGCTACAGGACTGGAGGATGTTTCAGAGAAGATAGATATGCCGGGCAAGCAGGCAGCGCCTGGTGCAGGAATGGCAGGCGGTATGCAAAACCGTATGGTATATCCGAATCAGACAGCTGCAAGACCTGTTTCAGGCATGGGAACACAGTCCACAGCAACAGCAGGACTTCATACAGCTGCCCAGCAACAGCAGACAGCACCTGCACATGCATATACAGGTATCCAGAAGCCACGCCAGCCTGAGAGCACGGTTAAGCCTGTAGAGATTAATATTCCGGATTTCCTTAAGAATTCAAGACGATAGTTTATAGGACATGCAGCTTTTTGGCTGCATGTCTTTTTGATTATTGTCGACATATTACGGCACTTAAAAACCTGCTTTTACGCTATTCTTGTCTGTGAAAGTGAGGTGAAAAATTATCTATGCATTTTATCTCGATATTTTTCTTCTTCGTACATTTATCACCAACTGTCTCATACTTATATTTGTCATATATATGCTAAAAATCCCATTGATCGGGAAGGTGGTACGTCTGATTGCTTCAGCGGTGGGTGCATCGGTATGTGAATGTGTACTGCTTCTTTTGGCAGGCAGCTATGCGTTTTATAAATGGACCTCTGTTCTGGTGGTCGTGCCGCTTGCGGCAAGGCTTGCAATAGGCAGACAGGCTGGCAGAAAAATCCCGTTTCTAAGACTTTTTGCACTATGTATGTTTGTAACAGTGCTGACCGGAGGCATAGTAACAGCTCTGGACAGCTTTTTCAGCTCTGATGCGACAGTTATGGTATGCTTTGGTTTTGTCATATCATACATAGTGTTAAAGTGCTTCTGTGAGCGAAGTAATGAGAGCAGAAGACTATATAGGGTCACACTTTTAAAGGATGGTAAAAGGGCTTGTGCCACAGCCTTGTATGATACGGGAAATCTGCTAAAAAAACAGCCACAGCAGATTCCGGTGCACATAGGCGGGAGTGCATTGTTTGATATTGTAGGAGAAGATGCCGGCTTTTTTGATGTGCCGTACAAGAGCCTGGGAAATGATGGTGGGAGCATTAAAGTGTGTGAATTTGATGAGATGACAGTCATGAAGGGAAATGGTAAGCTGATTTTACATAATGTGCTGGTGGGAAGAGCATCGGATAGTTTATTCGAGGACAATGCATATGATATGATTTTGAATGAAGCTGTTTTTAGTAATAAAACGGGTATGGAAAATACTCTGGGGAAGCAAGCCGCACACAAATGAGGTGTTTTACATAGGAGGGACGGAGGTGCTGCCGCCTCCGCTTGAGACAGATGAGGAGAAGTGCTGTCTGATTGCACTGGTGGATAAAAATGTGGCAATGTCAAAGGAACAGGCAAAAAAGCAGCTTATAGAGCACAATCTAAGGCTTGTGGTGTATCTGGCTAAAAAATTTGAAAACACGGGAGTATGCGTGGAGGACCTTATATCAATTGGCACAATCGGTCTCATAAAGGGGATAAACACATTCAATCCTGAGAAGAAAATAAAGCTTGCCACATACGCATCCAGATGCATAGAAAATGAGATTCTTATGTATCTGCGCCGCAACAACAGAGTGAAGCTTGAGGTATCCTTTGATGAGCCACTAAACACGGATTGGGACGGAAATGAGCTGCTTTTATCAGATATACTGGGGACAGATGAGGATGTCATATATAAGGATCTTGAGACTGAGGTTGAGATTTCACTGCTAAAAAAAGCCATGCTGTCATTGAACGAGCGTGAAAGACAGATAATAGAGCTTCGATTTGGAGTAAACCGTGTGGAGAATAAGGAGCTGACGCAGAAGGAGGTGGCAGATATTCTGGGAATTTCACAGTCATACATATCAAGGCTCGAAAAAAAAATAATGGCAAGATTGAAGAAAGAAATACAGAAAATGGCATAAGTGTGGTATAATATTTTTATCATAA
>ERZ1106963.3815-NODE-3815-length-12120-cov-8.815748_pt1 | contig 12120 bp, 10 predicted proteins | sample MGYA00403681_ERZ1106963 | MGnify/ENA primary metagenome ERZ1106963 (study PRJEB35170, sample SAMEA104062407) | human gut metagenome | biome: human gut; feature: human-associated habitat; material: faeces | place: Denmark | collected 2012-05-03 ...
TACTATGATGACATGGGCAATGACGTCCGCGTTGAGCCTATCCCCGAGGATATGCTGGAGAAGGCTCAGGAGTACCATGACAAGCTGATCGAGGCTGTTGCCGAGACCGACGAAGAGCTCATGATGAAGTACCTGGAAGGCGAAGAGCTGACCAAGGAAGAAATCAAGGCGGCTCTGCGTAAGGCTACCATCTCTAACGAGATCGTTCCCGTTGTCTGCGGCTCCTCCTACAAGAACCGCGGCGTTCAGAAGCTGCTGGATGCCATTGTTGACTACATGCCGGCTCCTACCGACGTTGCAGCCATCAAGGGCACCAACCCCGAGACCGGCGAGGAGGAGGATCGTATCTCCTCCGACGACCAGCCGTTCGCAGCTCTGGCCTTCAAGATCATGACTGACCCGTATGTCGGTAAGCTCTGCTTCTTCCGTGTGTACTCCGGTACGCTGGACGCAGGCACCACCGTCTACAACTCTGTCAAGGATAACAACGAGCGTATCGGCCGTATCCTGCAGATGCACGCCAACAACCGTAAGGACATCGACACCGTTTACGCGGGCGATATTGCGGCTGCTGTCGGTCTGAAGAATACCACCACCGGTGACACGCTGTGCGACGAGAAGCACCCCATCATTCTGGAGTCCATGAACTTCCCGGAGCCCGTTATCCGCGTTGCCATCGAGCCCAAGACCAAGGCCGGCTCTGAGAAGATGGGCATTGCGCTGGCAAAGCTCGCTGAAGAAGACCCGACCTTCCGTACCTGGACCGATGAGGAGACCGGCCAGACGATCATCGCCGGCATGGGCGAGCTCCATCTGGAGATCATCGTTGACCGTCTGCTCCGTGAGTTCAAGGTCGAGGCCAACGTTGGTGCTCCCCAGGTTGCTTACCGCGAGACCATTCGCAAGGAAGCCAACCAGGAGACCAAGTACGCCCGCCAGTCCGGCGGTAAGGGCCAGTATGGTCACGTTAAGATCAAGCTGGAGCCCAACCCCGGCAAGGGCTATGAGTTCGTCAACGGTGTCGTTGGCGGCGCTATCCCGAAGGAATATATCCCCGCTGTTGACAATGGTATCCAGGGCGCGATGAAGTCCGGTGTTCTCGCCGGCTATCCCGTCGTTGATGTCAAGGTCACCCTGTGGGATGGTTCTTATCATGAGGTCGACTCCTCTGAAATGGCCTTCTCCATCGCTGGTTCTATGGCATTCAAGGATGCCATGAAGAAGTGCGATCCCGTCATCATGGAGCCCATCATGAAGGTCAATGTTATCGTGCCCGATGAGTACATGGGCAACGTTATCGGCGACCTGAACAGCCGCCGCGGCCAGATCACCAACCAGGAGTCTCAGGACGGTACCGCCCGCGTGACTGCTATGGTTCCTCTGTCCGAGATGTTCGGCTATGCCACCGACCTGCGTTCCAAGACCCAGGGCCGTGGCCAGTACTCCATGGAGCCTGATGAGTATCAGCAGGTTCCCAAGAGCGTTGCCGACAAGATCATGGCCGAGCGCGCTCACAAAGTCTGATTTTTTAAGTCATACTTCATAAAATAGACTTGCAATTTCTCTTTAAATTTTGTATGATAGTCTTACGCAAGACTACCAATATGTTTTAATTAAAGGAGGACACTTCCAATGGCTGAAAAGGAAAAATTTGACCGCTCTTTGGAGCACGTCAACATTGGCACCATCGGTCACGTTGACCACGGCAAGACCACTCTGACCGCTGCCATCACCAAGACTCTGGCTCTGAAGGGCGACGCCGACTTCATGGATTACTCCAGCATCGACAAGGCTCCCGAGGAGAAGGCTCGTGGTATCACGATCAACACCGCTCACGTTGAGTACCACACCGAGAAGCGTCACTACGCCCACGTTGACTGCCCGGGCCATGCTGACTACATCAAGAACATGATCACCGGTGCTGCTCAGATGGACGGCGCTATCCTGGTCGTCGCTGCTACCGATGGTCCCATGCCCCAGACCCGTGAGCACATCCTGCTCGCCCGTCAGGTCGGCGTGCCCAAGATCGTTGTCTTCATGAACAAGTGCGACATGGTCGACGACGAGGAGCTGCTGGATCTGGTCGAGATGGAGATCCGTGAGCTGCTGAACGAGTACGACTTCGATGGCGACAACACCCCCATCATCCGTGGTTCTGCTCTGAAGGCTCTGGAGTCCACCAGCACCGATCCCAACGCCCCCGAGTACAAGTGCATTTGGGAGCTGATGGACGCTGTTGACAGCTACATCCCCACTCCTGATCGTGCTGCTGACAAGCCCTTCCTGATGCCCGTTGAAGACGTCATGACCATTTCTGGCCGTGGCACCGTCGCCACCGGTCGTGTCGAGCGTGGTACTGCCCACGTCGGCGACCAGATGGAGATCGTCGGTATCAAGGAAGAGAAGATGACCACCACCATCACCGGCCTCGAGATGTTCCGCAAGAGCCTGGAGTTCGCTCAGGCTGGCGATAACATCGGCGCCCTGCTGCGTGGCGTTGACCGTGACCAGATCGAGCGTGGCCAGTGCCTGTGCCAGCCCGGCTCTGTTCATCCCCACACCACCTTCGACGGCCACGTTTACGTCCTGAAGAAGGAAGAGGGCGGCCGTCATACCCCGTTCTTCAACAACTATCGTCCTCAGTTCTACTTCCGCACCACCGACGTTACCGGCATCATCACCCTGCCCGAGGGCACCGAGATGTGCATGCCCGGCGACAACGTCGATATGCATGTTGAGCTGATCACCCCCGTTGCCATGGAAGAGGGCCTGCGTTTCGCTATCCGCGAGGGCGGCCACACCGTTGGTTCCGGCGTTGTTTCCAAGATCGAGAAGTAATTTCTTGCTCTGAAAAGCAATACAAAGGGCGCTGTCCGCAAGGGCAGCGCCCTTTTTTGGTGCGCCCCTACGTCATAAAACACATTGCGCCGCGTTTGTACACTCTACACAAACGCGGCGCAATTATTTTGCAGAAAAAGTCAAATAAAAAGCCTAAAACCTATTGACATTCTAGGTAAATAGGTATATTATACTGGCATCGGGTTTGAACAATGCAAACCAAAAACAGGAAAGGGGAATACCGCTATGTCCGCTATGTGTTGTTGTCGTATGCGCTGTCACCGGGCATGGTCTGTGGGGCCTACCAGAACCCCCATGTGTTGAACCTGACCTTTGTCCGGGAACCTTCGCAGAGAAGGCCCGGATTTTTTTGTACCTAAATTTGTTCGTAACCCGATAGGGAAGGGGAGACTTTTGTGGATTGGAATGTGGTCGCACAGTACCTGCCGCTGTTTGAAAAAGCGGCGTGGCTGACCCTGCGTCTGGGGCTGGCAGGTATCGCGCTGGCTATTGTCATCGGGCTGGTCTGCGCACTGGTCCAGTATTATAAGGTGCCTGTGCTGCGCCGCGTCGTCGGCTTTTACATCCAGCTCAGCCGCAACACGCCGCTCCTGGTCCAGTTGTTTTTCCTCTATTATGGTTTGCCGAAGATCGGCATCAGGACTGACGCTGCGGTCTGCGGCATTGCAGGTCTGGCGTTTCTGGGCGGCAGCTACATGGCGGAGGCGTTCCGCAGCGGGCTGGAATCCATCGAGCCGATCCAGACCGAGAGCGCGTACAGCCTCGGCATGGACCGGATGCAGACGATGCGCTACGTCATCCTGCCGCAGGCCATGTCCACCAGCGTCCCGGCGTTCGTTGCCAATGTCATTTTCCTTTTAAAGGAAACCAGCGTGTTCAGCGCTATCAGCCTGATGGACCTGATGTTCACGGCGAAGGACCTCATCGGCCTGTACTACAAAACCACCGAGAGCCTCTTCCTTCTTGTGGTCTTTTACCTGCTGATCCTGCTCCCGGTTTCGCTGCTGGGGTCTCTGCTGGAAAGGAGGCTGCGCTATGCCGGATTTGGGGCTTAACGTACTGCTCAAGGGCAAAAACATGGCCCGCCTGCTGGGCGGCCTGTGGGTGGCCCTGCGCATCAGCCTACTTTCCGTCGCCATCAGCATCCCGCTGGGCATCCTGCTGGGCGTGCTGATGAGCGGCAAAAATCCCGTTGTAAAAGCCATCCTGCGGGTTTATCTCGAAATCATCCGCATTATGCCGCAGATGGTGCTGCTGTTCCTTGTGTTTTTCGGCACGACCCGCGCGTGGGGCTGGGACCTCTCGGGCGAGACGGCATCCGTCATCGTGTTTGTGCTGTGGGGTACGGCAGAGATGAGCGACCTTGTGAGAGGCGCGCTGATCTCCATCCCGAAGCACCAGTATGAGAGCAGCGAGGCGCTGGGCCTGACGAAGGCGCAGACCTATTGGTACATCATCATTCCGCAGACGGTGCGCCGCCTGATCCCGTTGAGCATCAACCTGATCACCCGCATGATCAAGACCACGAGCCTTGTGCTGATGATCGGCGTCGTCGAGGTGCTGAAGGTCGCGCAGCAGATCATTGAGGCCAACCGCATGGCCAGCCCGAACGCTGCATTCGGCATCTATCTGGTCGTGTTCCTGCTGTATTTCCTCGCCTGCTGGCCCATCAGCCTGCTGGCATCGTACTTAGAGAAAAAATGGAGGTAAGGAACCATGGCAGAACCGATTTTGACCGTAGAGCATCTGGTCAAGGGCTATGGGGAAAATACCGTGCTGGATGACGTCAGCTTTTCCGTCCGCCCCGGCGAGGTCGTCGTGGTGGTAGGCCCCAGCGGCTGCGGCAAGAGCACGCTGCTGCGCTGCATCAACGCGCTGGAGCCCACCCAGAGCGGGCGCGTCCGCCTGAGCAATGAGACTGTCGCCTACGGCGGCAAGGGGCTGACGAGTCTGCGCCAGCGCATCGGCATGGTATTCCAGAGCTATGAGCTGTTCCCGCATCTGACCGTGCTGGACAACGTTATGCTGGCTCCGCTCAAGGTGGCCAAGCGTCCCAAAGACGAGGTACAGAAGGAAGCCGAGGCCCTGCTGGACCGCGTGAACCTGCTGAACAAGGCCAGGAGCTACCCGCGGGAGTTGTCCGGCGGCCAGAAGCAGCGCGTTGCCATCGTCCGCGCACTGGCGATGCACCCCGAAATTTTGTTGTTCGATGAAGTGACGGCAGCCCTTGACCCCGAAATGGTCCGCGAGGTGCTGGACGTTATGCTCGATTTGGCGAAGCAGGGCCGCACGATGATCATTGTCACCCACGAGATGCAGTTTGCCCGCGCGATTGCGGATCGTGTCATCTTCCTGGACGGCGGCAAAATCGTCGAGGAGAGCACGCCGGAGGCGTTCTTCGACCACCCCAAGACAGAGCGCGCGCAGAAGTTCCTGCGCACCTTCACCTTTGACAGTGTGAAGTAATGGACTTGGCCCCCTCTGCGAGGGGGCTCCCGCGAAGCGGGTGGGGGAGAGAACCTCGCCATTACCCAAAACATTTAGAACTGTGGCAAAAGTTCAACCCTTCCGGCTCTTCGAGCCACCTCCCCTGCTAGGGGAGGCAAGCGCCCGCTTCGCGGGGCATAGCATAGATTCCCTTTTGTGGAAAGAAATACATAGAGGAAAACGAAAGACGAAAAAAGGAGGATATCACCATGAAAAAAGCAACAAAATTGACCGCCGCGGCCCTGGCCGCAACCTTGAGCCTGTCTCTGGCCGCCTGCGGCAGCAGCGCCTCCACGGGCACTGCCTCGACCTCGGCATCCGCTGACGGTGTTGTTTACCGCACGCTGGACGAAATCAAGGCGGACGGCACGATCAACATCGGCGTTTTCTCTGACAAGAACCCGTTCGGCTACGTCGATGAAAACGGCGAGTATCAGGGCTATGACATCTACTTTGCCAACCGCCTGGCCGAGGATCTGGGCGTCAAGGTGAACTACGTCTCTACCGAGGCCGCCAACCGCATCGAGTACCTGCAGACCGGCAAGGTCGATGTCATTCTGGCCAACTTCACGGTCACGCCGGAGCGCGCCGAGGAGGTCGATTTTGCGCTGCCCTACATGAACGTTGCACTGGGCGTTGTTTCCCCGGACTCCAACGTCATCACGTCGCTGGACAGCTGGAACGCCGATGACCAGATGATCGTTATCTCCGGCACTACCGCAGAGACCTACCTGACCCAGAACTACCCGGACATCCCGCTGCAGAAGTATGACTCCTACGCCACGGCCAAGAGCGCGATGGAGAACGGCGGCGTGGCCTGGGCCAACGACAACACCGAGGTCATCGCGTTTGCCAGCCAGAACCCCGGCTACACTGTCGGCATCCCGTCCCTGGGCAGCCAGGACACGATTGCCCCCGCCGTCAGCAAGGGCAATGAGACGCTGCTGAATGCCATCAACGGCGAGATCAAGGCTCTGGGCAAGGAAAATTTCTTCCACGCCGACTATGAGGCCACTCTCGTTGACACCTACGGCACTGACTACGAGGACAGCCTCGTGGTCGAGGGCGGCGAGACGAGCGCACAGTAAAAGGGGAAGGCTTAGGGAAAGCAAAAGCGGCAGACTACAAACGGTCTGCCGCCTTTTCTATGCCTTATTCCACGCCAAATTCCGCTTTTACCCGCGCGTACATCTCCCGCTGGGCGTTCGCTTCGTTATCGTCATCCACGCTGCCAAAGGCGCGCTTGGCGGCGCTGCCGGGGCCGGTGGAGCCGTGCTCACCAAAGCGGGCGGTCTTTTCGTTCTCGGGGTCACGCCAGTTGTCCCAGCCGTCGGCGCAGACCTCGTCGCTCAACGCGCAGTCCAGCCAGTAGCAGGCCGCGTCCGCGCGCCAGGGGCGGCCCAGATAGACGCTGCCGGGCGCACAGCTGCCCTGCACGGTGCAGTTCACAAACAGGTAGCCGGGCTTGCCTGCGGGCGTGCTGGGAGCCGTGATATAGCAGGTGCCGCTGATGTGGTGCCACGGCTCAAGGCGGCAGGTGTCGAACACAGCGTTTGCACCGCCAAAGATAAAGTCGATGTTGCCGCGGATCGTGCAGTTTTTGTAGTACTGCACGGTGTCCAGCCGGGGCGTGTTCTCCCGCGGGCCGCGGAAGCCGTTCTGCTCGCGCTCCTGCAGGGGCAGGGGAGCGGTAAACAGCGTGTCCTGGTTGCCGTAGAGGTTCACATTCTCCATCAGCACGCGGCTTGCGTCGGCGTAGACGGCCAGCGCCTGACCGGCCTTTGCGCCGTCCCCGGCGTTGTTCTGCACGGTCAGGTTACGCACAACGGCCCTGCCGCCGCCCAGAAACAGCGTTGCGCTGCGGAAGGTGCCGGTCTTGACTTCGCCCGGCCACGGGTCACGCCCGCCCACAGACGCCGTGATGACTGTTGCGTTGCGGTACTCGCCCTCGATGACATAGTCCGCCAGCTCAATGAAGGGCCGTTCCTCGTAGATGCCGTGCCTGATGTAGAACCGCACCGGCTCATCCGGCGTGGCCGCACAGGCAGCAACGGCCTCGGTCAGCGTGCGGTAGTCGCCCGCGCCGCTCTCGTCAACGACTAATGTTTTGCGTTCCGTTTCGGTCATGAAAAAAATCCTCTCATAAATGCAATATCGCTGGCAGCGCGGGCTGGCACAGCCTCCTCACGCAGCACGGGCAGAGCGTCCTGCGGCAGCTGCCGCAGCATGGCGAACGCGCCTGCGTAGTCGGTCAGGCTGTCCTCCAGGCTCGTGTGGAGCAGCCCGCCGTCCGGCGCAAAGGCCTGCCCCTTGAAGTGGACGGCCACGATCTGGTCGCCCAGCAGCTCGCCCACGTCGTTCCAGATGCGGTCCTGCGCGCCGACGTTCCCGGCATCCACCAGATTGCTCATGTCAAAGATGACCTTCAGGTTCGGGCTGCGCATCGTGTCCAAAATATGCCGCGTTGCGGCGGCGGAGTTCATGCTGTGGTAGGTCACAGGCTCTACGGCGACGGTCACGCCCAGTGCCTCGGCGGCGGGCAGAATGTCCGCCAGACTGCGGCAGAGCAGCTCCTGCGCTTCCTCGCGGGTCGTACCGGCAGGCTGCTTTTCCATGCTGGTCGTCTCGGTGCCGATGCACCCGGCGCCCAGCGCCTTGCAGACGGCCAGCTGGCTCTTGAAGTCCGCCGCATTCTTCAAACGGCTCTCATCGTTGATGGCCAGCTCCACGTAGGTTCCCAGCACGGCCACCTGAATGCTGTGCGCCTTTTCGGCAGCGACGGTCTCGGCGACCAGCGCGTCGGTCACGTCCGCATAGCTCCTGACGGACGGCACACACTTTTTATAGGCCAGCTGCACAGCGGCAAAGCCGTCGGCGGCAACGCGCCCGAACAGCTCGTCCGGGCTGCCCTTGCCGTAGTCGTGCAGGCGGGCACCGACGATAAATTTCGGCATAGTGTGCCCTCCTTACTGCTTTTGTGCGGCCAGAATTTCCGTGTAGGCCAGCAGCAGCGGGCCTACGCCCTTGGCGTCGTTCTCGACGATGGGCTCGCTGAAATAGTACGCCAGACTGCCATCACGGCGGGTCGCGCCGCCGAGACCGGCCACCAGACAGATGCCGCCCAGCTGCAAAGCGTCGTCCGCGCCCACGCCCAGATGGCGGTCACAGGTGCCGTAGAACGACTTCTCACCGTAGGCCGTGTAGCGCTTGGGCAGGTAGCCCAGACGCACGCCCTTGAGCACGGCGTAGGCGAACAGTGCGCTGCCGGAGGTCTCAAGGTAGTTGCCTTCGACCCCGGCTTTATCTACGACCTGCCAGAACATGCCGCTCTCGGCATCCTGGAAGGCGATCATCGCGTCCACCGCGTCCTTCAGCATTGCCATGATGGCGCGGTACTCGTAGTAAAGCTGGTTGTCCATCCGCTCCAACGTGTCTACCATGGCCACCAGGAACCAGCCCATGGCGCGCAGCCAGAAGTTGGCGCTGCAGCCGGTCTCGGAGTTCGCCCAGTACATCTCGCGGCTCTCGTCGTAGCCGTGGTAGTACAGGCCGGTCTTGGCGTCCTTCATGTGCTTCTGGATGTTCATGAACTGCTTGTAGCTGTCAATGCAGCCGTGCATCCCGTTGCAGCGTGTCTCATACTCCATATAGAAGGGCTGGGCCATGTAAGTGCCGTCCAGCCAGACCTGGTTGGGATAGATCTTCTTGTGCCAGAAGTTGCCCTCCTTCGTGCGGGGCTGGGTCTCCAGCTGGCCGCGGATCGTCTCAATGGCGTCGCGGTAGCGCTGGTCGCCGGTCAGGTCGTACAGCGTAAACAGGTTTTTGCCCTGGTTGACGTTGTCCAGGTTGTACTCGGCGGGGTCGTAGGTCTCAATGACGCCGTTGTCCTTGACAAAGTAGTCCAGAAACTTCTTGGAGAAGTCCAAAAACTTCTCGTCGCCGGTGGTCTTGTACAGGCTCAGGCAGGCAGTGATCATGCAGCCGTCGATGTAATTCCACTTGTTGGGCTTGCCGCTGCGGACCTTCTCGATGTTCCAGAGCGGTGCCTCGGCGGTGGAGCCTGCGATCAGGTAGTCCACGTAATGACCCAGCGTGGTCAGAATCTCTTCATGGGTCATGGTTCAGTCCTCCTCAAAGCTATCTACGTTTGTCAGCTGCAGGCGCTCCCCCTCGTAGCCGGTGATCGCAACGTTGTGCAGCTCAATTTTATGCACGTTCTCGGCATGGACGCCCACCTTGCAGGAGGCATCCGCGCCGCACATCATGGCGGCCTGACCGGCTTTAGCGTCCGGTGCAAAGCTGATTTTTACGTTGTGCATCTTGACACCCTCGATCGGGTGCTCGGGCAGGCCGCTGAACCAGCAGCCTGCGTACTGGGCGTCGGTGGCCGTGATGTTTTCCATCTCCAGCGTGCCCAGTGTCGGGGTCATCTCGTCGACAGGCAGGGCCTCGTGGGTCTGCACATAGTCGCTGCGGCCATCGGGGTCGCAGAAATAGAACATGTTGATGACAAACGGCGCCAGCACGCCATCCATAACGACGTCACGGAATACCAGCCCGTCGATGATGGCGTACTTGCCGCGCCCGCGGCGGGTCTTGACACGCAGACCCCGGTCCGTATGGTCCATCAGGCACTGGGTCACGGTGACGTTCTTGACGCCGCCGCTCATCTCGCTGCCGATGACAAGGCCGCCGTGGCCGCGGCTCAGGCAGCAGTTGCGGATGATAACGTTCTCACAGGGAACATGCAGCTTCATGCCTAAGAACAGCTTACCGGATTTCAGCGCGATGCAGTCGTCACCGACGTGCACATGGTTGCCGATGATGTTGACATTCTTGCAGCTCTCGGGGTCGATGCCGTCGGTGTTGGGGCTTGTGGAGCTGTTGCGGATGCGGATGTTCAGGATGTCCACATTCTCGGAGTAGGTCGGGTGGATGGTCCAGGAATAGCTGTTGCAGACCAGAACGCCGTGCAGCACGACGTTTTTGGCGCCGCTGGTGAAGAACAGGCGCGGACGCCAGGCAATATTATTTTTCTTCGGGTTCTGGTACCAGTCGCCGTTCTGGGCGTTGGCGTCAATCGTACCCTCGCCGGTGATCGTCACGTTCTCGGCGTTGATGACGTTGATAAGACCCGCAAAGCTGTCCAGCGGGTTGCCCTCCCACAGACCGAGGTAGTGCTCGTCCTTCTCGTTATGGCAGGGGAGAACACCGGGCAGAATGGGGTAGTCAGTGCGGTTGGTGCCGCCCAGCAGCGTGCAGCCCTTTTCGAGATACAGCGTCGTGCTGCTCTGCAAAAACAGGCTTTGGGTGCGGTAGGTGCCAGCGGGCACGTAGACCGTGCCGCCCGCGGGGCAGGTGGACAGCGCCGCCTGCAGCTTGGCCGTGTTGTCGGTCACGCCGTCGGCGACGAGGCCGTAGCGGGAGGCATCCACGAAGAAGCTCTCCTCCGCGGTGGCAAAGTCCAGCGTATCGGTCACGCCGTCAAGGGTGACGGCCAGCGTGTAGCTGCGGCCCGGCTCCAGCGAATAGAGTGAGAACACATTCGTATCGCCCTCACAGACTGTGGCGCCGTCCAATGAGACTGTATAAGGAGCCGGGGCGCGGTAGCAGCCGGAGTTGACCAGCTCAAACACTGCGCTGCGCGCCATAGAACGTACAAGCGTGATTTTCATGTGTGAACCCCCAAGTGTTCAAAAATAGTATAAAAATAGTTTGAAAAACAGCAAAAAATGTGCTATTCTAAAAAAGACAACAATAACCAATCGCCGGGTGCCCCGCACCACGGCAGTGAGGAGCAGCGTTATGGTTTCGGAATATGTCTACTCGCCCCACGTTGACTTTTTTATTGACCGCGTGGACCGTGACTCCGGGTATGAGATGGCCAGCTTCCATATCCATCATAAATACGAGATTTATTATGAGATAGAGGGCAGCCGCCGCTATTTTATTGAGGATGCCGCCTATATCGTCAACGCGGGATGTGTGGTGCTGATCGGTGAAAACCAGATCCACAAGACTGCCTCGCTCGGCGACACAGCCTCGAACCGTATCGTGATGAATTTCAGCCGCGAGTACCTCGACAAAATTATGGACATCTTCCCGGAGGTGGACTTCTTCTCCTTCTTGAGTGAGGAGCATAACCACCTGCTGTCAAATATTACAGTCAAGCAGCAGAACCACATCCAGGGCCTGCTGCAGCAGCTACTGGCCCTGCAGGAGGAAACCTCCCCGGAATCCGATGCACTGCGCAAGATGCTGCTGGCCACGCTTTTGCTGGAACTCAAGGACCTCTGCCGCCAGCAGCAGGAGCAGGGCGGCGAGAATGGCCGCGTCAGCAACCACATTGTGGATCAGATCCAGGCCTATATTGCCGAGCACTACGCCGAGAAGCTGACCCTGACCGGCATCGCCAGTCAGTTCTATATCAGCCCGTATTATCTGAGCCGCCTTTTCAAGAAGTCCATCAACCTCTCGCTCATCGAGTATATCAACGGCGTGCGCATCAAGGCCGCGCAGAACCTCATTGAAAAGTCGAACGAGAGCATCTCTGACATTGCGGAAAAGACCGGCTTTATGACGACGGCGCATTTCCGCCGCGTCTTTAAAGATGCCACGGGCCTTTCGCCCCAGCAGTACCGGCAGTATTATAAGAGAGTGAATAAGTAAGAACAGGGAAGCGCTCCGCAAGGGGCGCTTTTTCATTAGGCTTCCCCATCGGGGGAAGCTGTCCGCGCAGCGGACGGATGAGGGGCAGCCTTCCGCTGCAACCCG
>ERZ1106963.3818-NODE-3818-length-12110-cov-15.746412_pt1 | contig 12110 bp, 14 predicted proteins | sample MGYA00403681_ERZ1106963 | MGnify/ENA primary metagenome ERZ1106963 (study PRJEB35170, sample SAMEA104062407) | human gut metagenome | biome: human gut; feature: human-associated habitat; material: faeces | place: Denmark | collected 2012-05-03 ...
ACGCACTCGCGGATCGGCGCGCCGTCTTTCTTCAGAACGTCTACAATCGTCTTCGGAACCTCCAGCGGCTCCATGCCGACACTGATCGTCAGGCTGGCCTGACTGTCCAGATCGATCAGCAGCACGTTCTTGCCCGCAGCAGCCAGTGCAGCGCCCAAATTGTGCGTCGTGGTCGTCTTCGCCACGCCGCCTTTTTGATTTGCTATTGCGATTACTTTCATTGCAGCATCTCCTTTTTATTTTATTTATATACGTTATTTATAATATATATTTTATATAATTGTCAATACATAAAAGGGCCGCGCCACCAGATCGTTTCTGATGGCGCGGCTCTTTTATGTACTTCTTTTAGCCCTATACGAACCCTCTATATGTCCGATCTCCAATAAACTTAATCGGCGCTGTATGATAACCTGGAACCTGATCTGCCGCCCATACCGCAGCATCTCTGATATTGTTAGAGTGATTTCCCGCAATTACTTCCGGGAAAAACGCAGACGAAAAATCTGTGGAGTTCCCGCCCTCAACTGTGTCACTCCATCCTAAAAACGCGCGACTTTGCGAATAGCTATAAATGTTGAATTGATTTGACCATCCAGTCCCTGCCGCGGAGTAACATGCATCCAAAAAAACGAATCTCCAATTTCCATGAATATCATCGCGTCCCATTGTCCATCCGAGTCCACTGAGCACAGTTTGATCCTCGTCACCATGGCATGCAAGATATAAACCGTAAGCATTATCATCATCTATAAAGGCATCTAGGCTTTGTCTTAAATAATACTGTGCGCTAATGCACGGTTCATAGGTTGTATATCCAAGCTCATTAAAGCATGTCGTTGCATCTGCTGTCTGTTTTTGTGGATTTGGAAAAGCTCCCTCTCCATCTGCTGAAAATGCCCGTGCCACCATTCTCTTTTCTGAATAGGCGATATCTTCCCCCGTTGCCGCATCAATATAAACGGAATAATTTCCAATCGTAAAGTGATACGCCATCCGCACTTCGCCATAATGCCTTGTCGTGGAATTTTCATCGCGTAAATAATTCCTTTTTGTAAATGTCAGCTCACACTCAGCATTTGACAAGTTCAACCCTTCAACCGTGTCCAGCTGTGTAAGTCGCTCAAATGCATCGGATTGTGTTATGCCCGGTGTGATCGTATTTGGAGCCTCATCAAATCTCCTATATGTTGTAAGTTCCCGCGTTCGTCTATTTACGACAGCATTTACACTTTCATACGGATTTTGAATTGATCCATAACTCTTCACCCAGGTAAGACGCCAATAGTCATCGTCAAATTCTTCAGATCCGACAAGGTCATAATTCTCGTCCATATCAGAAATTTCAACAATATTATTTACCGTCTCCGAAATGTCGTCTTCTCCATAAACGACAATTGCATCATTCGTACATGCTGTAAAATGGGAAATTGCTTTTACATTTGCACCATCCATGTCGACCTTCAAATTGTCGTCAAACACTTATTGCCTGACCCTCTGGCCATCAACGTCTATCACCTGCTGATCACTATATTCTTCTCTTTCGATCCCAGTCATACTGAGAACCTGCGCAATATTTTCACTCATCTTGGCTTCTACAGTATTTCCACTTGCAGAAACGCCCATCCCACTTGGAATTAAAACCATCAACCCAATTGCGAGAAATAGCGCAATTGCTCTTCTGTACTTTTTCACACGCATTCTCCCTTCATGTTTTATCGATTCTCTTTTAGAAGCCCATCTACAACATCTAGCAAATACTCATGTGCATCTTCCTGAATATCGAACCCTTTGGATATGCCCGGATCTCCGCTAAGCATCAAATATCCATCTTGTTCATACACCCCCGTTCCAATATAACAATACGGCTCATTTTTATAGACTCCAATCGCATACCCGTCCCCGAAGTCTATATAATACTTCGCCGTTCCTCTCCACCCTTGGCTTGACTCTGTCAAAGCTTCTTTTCCAAACATTTTTCTGAGTTTTGTAACGGTCTCATCCTCATCAATTTCAAACGTCTTATTCCCATTCAATCCGTCATAAATATATAAAACTGCCTTGTTTTCTGAGATTTCTTTCTCCTTGTCCTCACTAACATATTCTTGTTTTATTTTCCCTCCCGCTTCCATTTCAGGTTCCCGATCTACCCCCATCCCATCTTTGTAGAAATACTCCTCCACGCTTAATTTTTCTCTCGTTTCTCTACATCCACACATAATCAGAATTAGCCCAATGCACATCAATGCAACAACACTTTTAATTCGCATTTCTCTATTCGATCCTCTCTATCATTCATTAGCACTTTGCGTCACAACAATCTTTACAGTCATCTCCCTTTTCCACTTGATTTTAACTATAATTCTGCTCAAGTGTAAACCACATGAACTTTACACGCAGGCAACGCACAGTTGCTTTTTCTATATTTCCATGTAGTGCTTTTAATTTCTTCCCTTTTTTGATATAATTCTCACGCTGCGACTCCTTCCAGCGGAAGGAGGTGAACGCCTTGTCGTACTTAATCGCCTTTGCTATCTCCGTACTGGCAGGCGTAGTTTCATACTACATCTGCAAGTGGCTGGATGGAGATAGTTGACTCCGCAGCACCCGGCCCAACGGTCTGGTCCACCGATAACGGACAAGAAGCCCTCCAGAAGCTGCAACTTCTGGAGGGCTTCGCTACGCCTTGTGTAGTTTTCTTAACCGCCTTTGCTCGGTCAACTGTAGTTTAGCAGATTCCGCTGATTTTGTCAACGGATGATCCTGTCGATTGGCGGCGTTCCCGCATTACATTACATATTTTATATATTATATATACAGTATATAAATTACATAACATTTGCCGTTGTTTCTTCAAAACAGATCGCTATGCGTTCCTGTTCTGGTTAAGCAAAGAACAAGCTCATCGTTCTTGATCTCATAAATCAAGAGCCAGTCTGGGGTTATATGGCACTCCCGGCATCCAATATAGTCACCGGACAGGTTATGATCCCGATAGCTTTCTGGCAGCGGCTTCTGTTCAGCCAAAATAGTGATTACTTCCTCCAGCAGCCGCACATCATAGCCTCTCCGAACAATCTGCTTGTAGTCTTTCTTGAAGGCCGTCTGATACCTAATCGTCAGCATTCAGATCCTCCATCAGGTCTTTTACGGAGGAAAAAGACCTGCTCATTCCAATCCCATTCTCTGCATCCTCGATTGCTTTCCTTGTTACAGCGTTCGGTATTTCTCCGCCGATTTCAAAAGGAATGCGATACTCACGGACCGCCTTCTTCGCAAAAATATTAAATGCGGCTGTCATTGTCATTCCCATATCTGCGCAAAATGCCTCAAACTGCATTTTTAAGTCGCTGTCCATCCGGATATTGATATTTGTGCTTGCCATTATCGCAGCTCCTTTCTGCTCTTAGCGTTCTCATTGTATTATATTTTATTTACATTGTCAACATTTCCGTTCCATTGCCTCCACCTCGGCCATAGACTTCACGACACCATGCCCGGCACGAACCTGCGTAAGGCCGCGATCCAGCTTCCGCAGATACACGGAGTTTCTTTCAGCCTTCTCCATTTCACCGTACCGTTCCTCGCTGATGATTACCACGTTCTTATCTTTCTTCCGCGTGTCAATTACAGTTTCGTCAATCATATTGTCTCACTCCTTGCATTGTTTCTTGTCCTTTTCATTGTGCCACTTATTATGAAGACGCCGCACAGCCTCATTTCCATTTTTTGGGCAAATATGCCCCGCAAAAGCAATCAATAATTGATATAAAGTATATAAATTAAATAATATATATACTTTATATCACATAAATCCGCTATTTCTTTTTGGCTCAGTACTTGTTATACTATTTCCGTGCAAAGAAGAAGGATTGCGCTCCATGAGGATGTAATAGGAGGGAATCTGCATTTATGATTACACGCAAAGAAATTGACTTGGCTGCACCGCTAACAACGCCACAAATAGAAATGCTAACGGCTCTCGCAGCCTCTCCATCGACCGCGGATGTAGACTGTCCGGAATTAATGGCAGCACAACAAAACAGCTTCCATCGGATCATCCGCAAAACGGAATCCCGCTTTGTCTCAGGTGACACAGATACATCGAAAAAGTAGCGTTATTTTCTGAGACAATCATCAGGCAACCTTGTCATAAATCTATATATCGTAAATATTTTATATAACGTATATACTTTACGCAAAGTATATACGTTATTTTGTTTCCCACCACTTTCGGATCGTCTTTGGATCCAGCCCAGTGTCTTTATGGCAATCAGCTTTTTTACCAGACGGATTTGCCTTTCTCCATTCGTAGACTTTCATCTGTGCCGTTGGGCGACCATCCGCAGCCTTCATTGGTATCCCTATTGCTTTCATATCCTCTTTTCGCCTCCGCGCCAAATAGAGATGCTTTTCCTGCGTTAGCCCGTTTCTTCTGTTCCGCTCTATATGAACGTCCGTCAGCGCCTCTATATCGGAAATCGTAAAGTTGTAATATTCCCGGTCATACGCCTCCAGCGCACTCTTAATATCATCCTCAGTCAACGCATTCTCATGTTGCACCATCTGGAGATCCTCAAATGCAATCTGCATATCCTTCCGAAGCTGCGCCTTCGGAACATCGCATTTATAGGCGTAAATTGCCATACACATCAAAAAGAAATACCGGTGTCCGCCCCGGATTGATAATATCTGCCGCAGCCACCAATGGTAAAGTGCATACGGATCGTCGCCATGTACCTTTCCTGCAATGTCCCATTTTTTCGGGTACTTTTCGCCCTTGACAATAACTCGCTCATACCACTCCGGATACGCTTCCCGCGCTGCCGCTCTCGTTATCTTCGACGGTCTAAACGGCTTATTGACATCCACCCGATTTTCCGGTCTGGCATAAGCGTTCAAATATTCCAACGTCACCGGTTCGCCGGTCCGAAACGCCACAATCTGATTGCCATGCTTTTCGTTGATGCTGCCAACCATGCGGAAGCTCTGGTTGATGGACTGATACTGAATCTCTTTGTTTTGCGACGTCGCCTTGTATTCCCACATCCGAAACGTAAGATCATACTTTAGACTTTTCAGCTGAATTTTAATATTCGGGTATAGATCTATTGGCTCCCGGAAAAAATAGCAAACGTGCAGACCAGTTCCAGATAGAACAAGATACGTCGGCATCGGCAAGCGGCGAAGCCGCGTCGGATCGCCGCCAAATCGCAAAAATAAATTTCGCAACTCTTTCAGACCAACACCATCCAAATCGAAGATCAGTGCGTTCATCCGCTGCGCGTGCTCCAGCTTATTGGATTTCCCGCGATAGGACAGTCCGCTGCACAGCGTCAGCGGATTTTGTTCGATAAATTCCATGTAATCATTTTCCCACTGATCAGAGAACATGATTCTTCGGCGCATTCGCTTAAAACCATCGGACGTTTGTTCCCGATACAGATAAATTGCATTAGGGTGGGAATAATCCATATGCCGCTCGTCAGAACGCTCGTTATTCGGGAACATCTCTCTGTAAAAATCATAGCCGCTGACCTCCGGAAATTGAGAACTCAAATACTCATAGCCTTCAGTGTAATTCTGTGTCATACACAAAGTCCTCCCAGTAAAAGAAAAAGAAGCAAAAAGAAAAGTCCGCTGCGGCGGGGATTCCAAACCATCCGGATTTGCCCACCGCCTTTCCCACAGGCTTACGCCTGCCGGTACGCCCACAGGATTCCCCACACCATAAAGGCGTGGAGAATCCTGATGGACGACCTTGGAAAAGACCGTGGACAAATCCTACCCTGCTATCGGATGGGCTGCGCCCCCCGATCCAGCACCCAGCAAATCGCTACAAACTGCTGACCCCTGCTCGCTTCCTAAAAAGAGAAATTTTTTATTTTTTCGCAACAAAAATCCAGCCCCTGTTCTAGCCTTAGACCCCTATACGGGGGCTTAGATTATCAATAGCTTTTTCCCTATTTTTTGACCGTTATTATAGCCTGTCCAAAACGCGATTTCAAGGGTTGCGGACAGGCTATTTTGCTATCCATTTTTCGTTCCAGCCCGCATATCTGCGGGGACGATTCCAAGCGGTTTTGTGTGCTGAATGATATATTCCCAATAGCCAACTCTATAGTTTGCCCGAAGCTGCCGTGAGAATAGCGTATTGTGCGCTGCTTTGATTTCTTTCCAGTTTTCCGTTTCGATTAAATTCTCATAGCTGCTCCCGCTGCAAATCATCGTAATGCCCACGTCCGCAAGCAAGCCATTTTTTCTGGCCAGAAGATCTTCCTCGATCAGCTGCCTTGCCTGGCTCTCTGTAAAATCGACCGAGTAAGGACTCTGAAGTACCGTCTCCCATACCTTTGCCGTCAGCAGCTTATTCCTGCCGGTTTTGTACCGTATTTCTTTTTCGGAGGACATCACGACAACATACCCGGTATGTACCTTTTTCGGTCGCAGCCCTCTATCCGCATTTGCTCTTTCCCGCGAAATTCTGAGAAGGTTCGCGTTGAGGGCGCGCTGGTCGGCGATTTCAGCCGTTTTCCGCTCCACCTGCTGTAAAAGGTCGTCTATCTGCGCTTGCGCCCTCTGTGCAGCTCTGTCGGCCTCGTGTGCCGCCTCCTGTTTTACTCTGGATATCTCCCGCGCAGCGGCTCTTTCTGCTTCCTCTTTTTCGCGCTTGGCTCTATCGCGCTGATTTAGAAGCATCTCATATTCCTGCCTTGTTTGAATTACATGGGTACACTCACCATCAAGGCTATCCAATGTTTTATAGCCTCCCATTCGTTTCCTTACGTACTCGATGCCTCATTCGCCTCCCATCAAAGGCCGCGGATATAGTTGTCCGCTACAACACTGATTCTATTATGCCCCAGCGCCTTGCTGCAGACCAGCATAGCAGCCTTGTCCAGCTTCTTGCCCGCTTCATCCTTGCGGCAAGTGTAGACGTCACTCTGATATCTTTTTCCGGTTCCTTTATTCACCCGGTCAAACGGAATTTCACTGATCTTTCTTGCATGAGCTTTGTAGATAGCAACTGCGTAATCTGAGCGGTAACTATGAATATCCGCGCATTGGTGAATGAACTGCCAGACCTTTTCATCGGGCAGCGTGTTCTTCATCCGGTCGATGATCTGTGTCTGATTTTTCCCTATAATGGGGCTTACGCGCTCCCTACCGCCTTTTCCGTTTCGCACATGGATGAAATACTCACCCTCAAACATTCTCGTGTCCTGCAGCATCTGAAGCCGCTTCGTGTCACCCGGCGTCCGCTTCTGCTCTGGGATCTGTTCCAGCGCCGTGATCTGCGCTTCGATCTGTTCCCGTGTCACCAGATCCGTTCCCTTCAGATCCGCAAGCTCGCTGCGCCGCAGCCCGGTTCCCCGGCAGAATTTTATCAACTCATCGTTGTTAGCTTCCGAGAAGTGCCGATCCCGCTTGGCGTCTCCCCTGCTCCGTTTAATTTCTGATCGGTTCCGCTTCGGCGGCTTGAAGTAGTCTTCATCGTCTGGTTTTATGCCATACAACTTCCCCAAGGCTTTCGCCTCGGCCTGAATCGTCCATGCAGATAGATCCTGGTCAACTCGCACCTGCAGCCACTCGTTGACATACCTTTTTGCTTTCTTCAGCGTCGTACATTCCGGGTATTTTTCCTTGACATACTTCAAGAAGTACTTTATGTGCTTCCAGTAGGTCTTGTATGTGTTGACCGAGAAGATCTTATCATCGGCTGTCCCATTCAAAACTGCCTCGCGCTTGCTTTCGCCAAGCGCTAGCATAGATGTCAATTTCTCATACGCCTGCTGGTGCAGATCCTTCGAGTATGATTTGTTTTTTCGCCCCAAATAGTAGCCCCCTTTTCATTACGATATATAACTTACATAAGTTATATATCGTATATACTTTATTTCCATTATATCAATTATTTACATTATATAAACGTTCAAGCTAAGCCGCTTCACGTCAGTTTCCGAAGAAACCTCGACGATCAGCAAAGTACACTTTTTTAAGTCTTATGTGTGACTGTTTTGAAGATTTCTCTTCTACACTTTTTTCTTGCTTATGTGTGCAGCCTATTTATTAGCGTCTACGGCAGTTGAGGTTCTGTCGAATCCTTTTCCGAGGGATCAGCTCTCCAGTGCTTTCTACAGTACACTGGCAACGTTCAGTAGGTGGATGGTGAACAGATGCGTTCTGCTTACCTGTGCTTTCACAAAGATTACTCGCAGCAGGGTCCATGATGTGCTTTCCAATTCACAAAGGTTACTACGGCAAGCCCACACATCACAAAGGTGCATCATACCTTTTTAGCGGCTCTAAAATAAAAACTGCTAAACCCCCGGCAGCAGCCGGAACGCTCTGGGCCTAATTACTGTTTACCCTCGCCCAGACGAGCCTATTTGTTTGCATTTTTAGTATAGCACAAAAGTAAATCTTTGTCAACATAAACCGAGTATATTCAGATATAACGGTTTACCCGTTCGCGTATTTGCGCAAACGGGTAAACCGTTATTTGCTCGAAATAGAAGGAGTGGAGCTGTTCATAGCAGCTCCACTCCTTCTATTTTTTGCTCTGTTTCGACACGAAAAGCTATCCCCTTCACTCCAGCGCAGAGTACCATAAACAGCCAGTCAACTAAGCATCGACGCTACGGCGCTTGTAACATCAATACTCTCATCGTGAGTGAAATAGCCTATCGTGTTATTATACAGTTGAATAATGCTCGCATATAAAGTAGCGTTTCCATAGTATCCGGGTGTTGAGCTATTTTTCGTCGGGTATGTTTTTGATGGGTATCTATACTCATACGTCCCAGATGCATTCCGTTTATACGGATACTTTGAGTCAACTCTTAATGCTGCAGCAAATCTCTGTGTCGTTCCCCAACTATAATAGGCATATCCCTCCACACGATCCAGATCATCCCTAATAAGGACTGTTCTAATGTAAATATCTCCAGATACTTTTGCTTTTACATACCCTTCCGATGAACTATAGGATATGGTAAGCGGACTTTCATATATACTGAACAACGTGGATAATCTCTCGGAAGCCGCTTTAACAGCCTTGTAAAAGTCCCCCTTTACATAATGGTCACACACAACCTCCACGAACTTCTTTGCTATTTCGTCCCATTGCCACGAGCCAGAAATATTCCCCGGTGTAACTTCGGATGACTCAACCCCCGTCGACGATTCTAAATATAAGAACTTATAGCCATTATATGTCCCAAGCCTCTGGCAATTATTCTCCCAATATGAAACATCGTCCGGATCCCCCGATGCATTTACCGCATAATCTACATTGGACGCTCCAGAAAACAAATTAACGTACTTTACCTTTACTCCTCGGGAAATCATTTCTTCTATTTGTTGAAACGTTGAAGTATATATCGGATTCTTGAAAACGCTTCGTTTTTGTGTGTCATTTAATTGGGTGACTTTGTATGTAGCTGAGTTGTCGTTGAGCTGCTCTACCGCACCGTTGCAATAGTTTGCAACACTCGCCGTAGCTTTATCTTTTTGCTCCTCCGTCAATTCAATTCCATCAGTTAAAATGACGAAGATTGGGATGTCCATGATTTTCGCTTGCGATGTTCCATCGAATGTCGCTTCTGGCAGTTTCTCGACACCAACTGCAAAAGCTGGAACACAAAGCACTACAAGCAAGCAAATTGCAAGCAACAATCCTACGAACCTTTTCATGTTTGCTCCTCCTCTTTCTGTGAAATTCTTGTTTCAAAGAAGTCTTTTATTGAAGACGATACAATAGAATAGCGCTTATGTATGGGGGGACGATCACCATACACATAATCAAAAATCAGCACCTCATCCCCATAAAATTTCATTGTTCCTTTAGAAAATCCATTGGCATCATTCAAATAAACATAGTACCTAACATTTGTGTTTATCGAGAAAGACTTTTCTCCGATATTTTTTACCTTCATTTCTGAAAGCATAGCATACAGCTCTCGAACATCTTCACTCTTTAACTTAAATGTACAGTAGTCCTCTATTCCATTCCCATCTTCAAGCGTTTTTTTTATTACAATTTCCTCAATACCATCAGCTTCGATGTAATCAACAATTTCTTTCCCGGACAACGTTCCCCAAAAAGCGCATAAAAGAAATGCAAGTAAAATCAAATATACAATTACTTTTTTGCAGTTCCCGTACCACCTCTCTTTTGTAAAACACCATTTATGAGCAAAACTCAAAAAAGCAGCCCTCCTATCAATATTTTATGTAACCGGACACTTCAATATCAGAGTCCCCATTATTCCTAATTCCAAAAACGTAGTTTCCGCGCTCGCTGATTGAAAACGTTATGTCTATTGATCCATTTTCAACGGTTTCGTAATGGAAAATTCCGTCTTCATCAATCAGCCCAACATCTACATTCGTCGGATACGGTGTATACGACGCCTTAACTGTCACTGTTTCTCCAGCATCAAGTGGAAGCTTTGTATTGCCTTTCGCAATTATCCCCGGTTTCACTGTAATCTTAAAGCTACCAGATGCACGCCGAGCTACATCTTTCGGAATTTCTCCAGTTGCAGCTACCTTTACTACTAAGCAACCCAGAATCATACTGACTACCATAACAAGGCACATCAGGCGCTTTATTCTGATTTTCATAAATTGTTCCTCCATAGTTACCATTCAAAATCAAATCCGATTTCTGGATCGTTGCTTATATCGTCGGATGTCAGATCCTCTACCGGTCTTTGGTTTTCCTTCTTTAACCGCTCCCCATCTCTAATTATCAATAGCAGCGTAAATATCAGTGCTGCGATAATTGTCCCAATAATAGCAATCAGCAGCTTTCTGTGCTTTCCAAATTTCTTCTCTTTACAGACTGGCAGTTCCTCGTTCCGTATTTGTTCCTGCGCGTCTTTCCGCTCTCTTTCTATTTCCGTGTTTTCGGAAAATTCGCACTTATCACTGCACAGCCAATCCAATGATACGCCGTAGATCTTCGCCAACGCCTTCAGCTTGTCCATGGACGGCGTAGTATCTCCACTTTCCCAGCGGGAAACTGCCTGCCTGGACACATCAAGCTGATGTGCCAGCGACATTTGTGAGATTCCAGCTTTATCCCTTAATACGATCAGTTTTTCTCTAAGGGTCATGTACTTTACACTCCTGATTCTATATTCAGACCCCATCAGATGTAAACCACAAGTGGTTTACATCTAGGCAACTCAGAGTTGCCTCTTTCATTTTCTGACCTTTTCATACTCCGAAAGCACCGATTTCTGCTGATCTCGATACTGCACCATCAGATCACTAAGCAGTTCACTGACGCTGCGCCTTTCGACATAGGCAATTTTCTGGATATCTTCATACAGGCTCGGCAGCACAGACAAGCTCACCCGTTTCCGCAGCTCCCGATCCTCCTTCGGCCGACCGCGGCCGACACTATGCCGCTTCGTTTCCTCTGCCGGCTGCTGCTCAATGATGCTGCCAACAACAGACGCTCTGCGCCGGCTCTCACGCTCTTTCAAATTACCCATTTTCAATATCCTCCCGGTCGAAATTTCCGTTTATAATCATTTTCGCAATTGCCGTGTATTCTTTCGCAATTTCGCTGCTCGGTGCCTGCTCCACGACCGCCAGCCCGTCATAAATTCCTTTCTTCGCCACCGCAAGCCGCTTCACAACGCCGACGAGATTATACTCTTCCTTCAGCAGCGCAAGAATATCTTTATCGTCCGATACCCGCGCATCGTAGAGTGTCGCAATCACGCCCAGCACCTTCAGATCCGGGTTAATCAACTCCTGGATCTCCCGGATGCTGTCCTGCAGCTGCGTCAGGCCACGGTATGCCAGGTAGTCTGTCTTGACAGGAATCAGAACGCCGTCCGCGCAGGAAAGCGCATTGATTGTGAGAATCGAAAGCTGCGGCGGGCAATCGATCAGAATGTAATCATAGCTGTCTTTGATCGGCTTCAGCGCCCGGTCGAGGATTTTCTCCCGGCTCGCCCGCGAAAGCATTTCCATCTCCATCGGGGCCAGATCGATAATCGACGTCACAATGTGCAGCCGGTCATTGATTTTCTGTACGCACTCGCGGATCGGCGCGCCGTCTTTCTTCAGAACGTCTACAATCGTCTTCG
>ERZ1106963.3821-NODE-3821-length-12102-cov-3.309040_pt1 | contig 12102 bp, 4 predicted proteins | sample MGYA00403681_ERZ1106963 | MGnify/ENA primary metagenome ERZ1106963 (study PRJEB35170, sample SAMEA104062407) | human gut metagenome | biome: human gut; feature: human-associated habitat; material: faeces | place: Denmark | collected 2012-05-03 ...
AATAGGGGCGTCGTTATCAGGAACCTGTACATATTCTCTTACCGCAGCATCGACGGGTGCAGGGACATCTTTCCACAATTCTTTGATACGCGCTTCAACTTTATCGACATCGATATTTCCCACCACGATAATACCCTGCAAATCGGGACGATACCACTTGTGGTAGTAATCGCGAATAGCTTGATGGGGGAAATTGTCGACAACCTCCATCAATCCGATAGGCATACGATAGGCATAGCGGTTACTGTCGGGATAAATGATAGGCAAAATTGCTTCGAGCATACGCAAATTGGCCGAATTTCTTGTACGCCATTCCTCGTGGATAACCTTACGCTCGGCATCTATCTCATCGCCTTCGAGCAAGATACCCGACGCCCAATCGTGCAAAATAAGCAGACAGGAATCGATGAGACCTTCTCGTGCAGGGACATCGGAAATATTATATACCGTCTCATCGATAGATGTATAGGCATTGAGGTTGGCACCGAATTTCACACCGTTGTTTTCGAGATAATTGATAATGTCTTTCCCGGGGAAATGGGTTGTTCCATTGAACGCCATATGTTCGAGGAAGTGCGCCAAACCACGCTGGTGCTCTTCTTCGAGAATGGAACCTACACGCTGCGCAATATAGAACTCGACCCGGTTTTCGGGAAGATTGTTATGGCAGAGGTAATAAGTAAGGCCGTTCTCGAGCTTACCCACACGAATGGCCGGATCGAGAGTTTCTTTGAGCGGCTGCTGGGCCGACAACAACGCCGGAGCCAACAAACAAGCGACAAAGAAAATTTTTTTCATGAAATTCTTCATCATATCGGTTTATTTTAATTGGTTTTGTCGAGTTTATTTTCTTTCTTAGAAACTAAAAAAGAGGAAGATACGAGAGAAAAATCTCTGTATACTCCCTCTTTCTGCATTCAAAGATACAAATATCGCATAAAATTTAACGATACAATGCGATAAGAGTTGTTAAAAACAAGAGCTATCGTTCGAGTGTAACAGCCATAAGCCCGATAACGACCTCGGTCGATACCGCCGAAACGGTTATACTTTGTAACGTACGTGTACCATCAAGGGGCAAGTCCAATATGACACCGGCTCCTCCGGGTATATTCCGGTTATCGGCTCCCCTCAGTTTCAGATATGACTCTACATCTCGGGTTATCACACCGCTTTTCAACAGTACACGATAAGGACGGGGGGCTTTGAGACTGAAAGCATATCCGTCTACATAAAAATCCTGATCGATCGGACACCATGTTTCGGGATTGACAAGCGGAAGTGTTGAAGTCGTCCCATCGGTGTAAGTTACGGTAACAAGTCCGTTGACCATGTGGCATTGCATATGGTTGGTCGATCCGGCCATAAGCAGATAGGCTCGCGACGCTCTCCCCGACAAAGGTACGGTTACCGAGTCGGGATAATTATCCCAACGGGTCGTAAAAAGAACATTGTTCCCCGTCGTATCCTGACGGATACGGAAAGGAACACCGATAGGTGTATCGAGCACATCGCCCGAAGCTGCACGGCGCAACCCGCTATCATCGATCTCAGCGGTAGCCTTGGGATGACACCACTCCCCTATACCCTGCACAGGCACTTGCAATGTTGTATAAGGCGATCGGGGAGACAAATAGCGATTCTTGAATATATCTGTTACACGGGCATTCATGCAGGTATCCAAATCTACTGATTCATAATGCAAAGCATTGGAATTCTTAACCTCCCAGTTGATGCAGTCGAAACGGGCAACTTCTTTCTCTTTATCATACACTACGACACGGTTGGTACCCGGCTCGGCACAAGAGGCCGGTACAAAAATATCGGGTGATATACCGTTGGCCGGGATCTCGGTCGACACAATATACTCGTAGCGTCCGGGATTGACGACGCATTTCAGTGAAAGCGGCTTTGCCGTATGATTGGCCAAAGCAAATGACAAAGCATATCCTTCGGTAGCCGAAGAAGCCAGTGTTACAGGCTGCATTACTGTAAGAGGTATCGGTTGCCACCATGTCATATCGCCCTGAGAAAGTTGCACGAACAATGTACGTTCGCCGACGTTATCCCGAACGACTGCCGAGACAGAGTGGGCGTCCCATCTCGTCTGCGACAGCAGATTCTGCTCATCGCGTACCGCCATGAGTTGCACGCTCAACGGCAAGGACAATTTCCAAGAAGAACCCACAATCGCCAGTGTATCATACTCGGGCATAGACAAAGGTTTGCCTTCCCAAGCCACTTCGATCTTGCAAGAGGGTACCGGTTGTGCGAGAATTTCGATTTGAGGCTCTCCCACACTATTTTCTTTCAGTGTCCAAGTCGTTTTCTTTCCATTGACTTTCACCGAAGCAATTTTATCGCGACGGGCTTTCAACTGTAACGCAAGCGTAGCCGGACGCTCGAAATGAAGCTGCACTTCATATACGTCTTTATTGCCCTTACGCTTGAATTCATAAGCAATATCGGAAGTCTCGAACGATGCATATTCCCAATCCGACGGGAAACCGGGACGCAAAACAACACGGTCGTTCATCATATCGGGCAGAATACCGAACAGTCCTTGCACGATAACTCGCGATGCTACACCTACCGGGTCGCCGAAATCGCGATAGCACTCTCCGCGAGCGGCATCATAAGTACTCACTTGCCCAAAGTTTCCCGGGCTTCCGCCCAAATACATTCCATCGAGAATCGAGCTCTTGAAAAGTTTATAAGCCTCATTGCTACGACCGCTCTGCCAGTAAGCCAATGCCGTATGCATTACCTCGGCAAAAGCGACGTTATTGATAGACCATGCATAAGGCAACCACGTCGTTGTAGCGATTGTTGCATAATCGTCTCTATCGAGACCATCGGCCTTGACGGGAATATGGGGTATCTCGGTATCGACATAACGGGTCGCCTGCCACGACTGGAAATCGTCGTGAATTTCCGAGTCGATAGCATGATACACCGTCCACAAAGCTGCATCGGGGTGTACACGCTTCAAGCCCATGAAGTCTTTATATTCCGCCCAATGTCCTTTATCGGACAGCCACAGATTATCGTTGATAGCCTTTCCTATTTTTTCAGCTTCGAGACGATACGGTTCGGGATCTTCTCCTATTTTTTCGGCTATCTCGGCCGCCATCTTGTTGGCCCGGTAATTATAAGCCGACGAGTGTGTTACTCCACCGCTGTTGTATTGGAGGGCATCGCTTGCCCATATACAACAATAGGCATCGTAAAGGCCGTCGTCGTCGGGGTCGAAATTACGCTTTTCCCAAGCAAGATGCGATTTCAGTACCGGCCACATACGGCGCACATAGTCCATATCTCCCGTCCAGTTGAAATGCCACAACAACTCATCGATATAGCAAAGATTCATATCGTAGTGGTGCATGAGCTTCTTCTGATTGGGATTACGGGTAATATAACCGTTGCTGTACATTTGCGTTCCCCATTTCTTCAAAGCCCGAGCCAAATTGAGCGAACTGTCTTGTGCCGGATGCGGAATGACAGGTTCTATCTCGGTAATCTGAGAAGCGGCATAACCGTCGAAGTGTTCCCTTGCCCGGTCGTGGCGACCTATGGCATCGCCCGTATAAGCGGCACGCCAACCGTTCAAAGGCATACGCCAACCAATGGCTCCGTGCATCCACACCTTGACGGAGGAATCCCAAATACCGTCGGCTGCCATACTCAATGCCGGCCCGAGCGTATTGAAATAGGGATCGGGCGTAACAAGCTTCACCGTCGAGGCGACCTCGGCACGGCTCTTGTCGGCACGATCGAAACAGGCTGCCAAATCGTCATAACGCCATGCGGCCGGAGCGGTTTTAGGATTATATATCGCTATATAAGAGGGTTTCTTACGTAATAAGACCGTTCCCGAAACGACCGGATATTTGTCGGAAGAAACTGTTTCACGCAAAGAGATCGGCGTGGTACGCGCCATAGCATCACCCAGTAACAGCGAAGATGCGTCGGGCACGACAGCCGTAAGATGGCATACGGGATTTTTGCCGGTTTCGGGATTCTTACCGGCCAAATATCGTTGGATCTTCTCGCGTGAGGTACCATACCACACATCGAAACCGTCATCGTCCAAACGATAAACATTATCGACGCAATAATCGGGTTTCAAGTCGAAGCAGTCGGGTGCATCTACTCCCATATCTCCTTCTCGACTGAAACGCTTGTTGGTAGGTCCGCCGTAAAGCCATACAAGCCGGGTGTCCGAAGGCAACTTATTGCCTTCGATTTTGAGTATCATACCATCGGCCTCATACATGGCCAACGCTGTAACGACGATAGAACCTTTTCCCAAGAGAGAGTCGGTAATCGTATAGATACGGCTTCCGGCACTGTATCGGGACTCGATGTGTCGGGCATCATTCAGCCAAAGGCTTTTCCCGCCGACAATCACGCCAAGCGAAAGATTTCCCCCCATACGGGGCATATACAGGGCAAACTCGGGAACATCACTCGTTTCGAGTCTGAAACCCGTATTACTGCCATACAAAGCTCGGGTAAACTTGCGATTGCCATTGACGATGACAAAATCTTCTCCGTCGGGCTGGTAGCGCAACGTGCGGTTTTGGCCGGGAGCGGTACGCTTCGAGTCGGAAGAGGTAAACAACTGCGCCTGCGCAGGAACAAGGCAAGCCGCCGATAGAAGCAAAGAACAGAATAATCGTGATATATGCATAGCGTCAAAAAAATTATATATGTAATATCGGGAAAACACGAGTGTCCGAAGCAGGATATTCCGCTCCGGACACCTTGTCTTAAACAATGTCGACAGACATTAATTTCCTTCGGTCAAATCATAATCGATAAACCAACCTTTATCGGCAGAAAGTATCGATTCGACATCACCGCGTCCGGCGGCCATCGATTTGATGAAATACTCTTTCTTTTCGGGATAGTTTTGCATCATACGATACAAAGCAAACATTACCTGACCTTCGCCCGAGAGTTCGAAGAAATACTCATCGGCAAGCAAAGAATCGAGTTTCCAGCATTGCTCTTCGGGAGTATACAAAGGTAAGCCCGAATCTTCATCGGTCGACAAAATATCGCCACCCACATTACCCATGGCTACACGACCGCGTATACCTTTGTGAATATACTGCGAAGCGCTTTGCGTATGGTTGGTTCCCCGATACAGGTTGGCAAGATATTTATTTGCATTGCTGGGATCGAAATACTTGATAACCTTATCGAAGCAGCTACCGGCCTTAAAATCACCGGTTGTCGTGTCCCAATAAGTTCCGATACCCTGATTGAGAAGCACGAGAGCGGTTTCGATAAACGCATCTCTCATCTCCGCGGTAGTCGCAGGATCTTTGGCTAAACCGGCCAAAGCCTCGCAAAGAATCAGGTGCAAACCGCTGGCACGATACAGAGGAATGACTGTTTCGGTCGTCTGAGCTACACCGCTGACCCATTTCCGAAGAATGATCTGTCCGGTTTCCGTTTCGGCAAACGTTCCTCCCCTACCGCGATAACGGTCGGATAAGATTGCATTTTCGATACATGGTACACTTGTCGTATCGAAACGGGCCATAGCCACTTGGGTAGGACGCACATAATAACTATACGGAGAAACATTCGAAGCAAAATCTTCGAGACGGTTCGTCTCATACATTCTGGGATTGTACGAAGCCATCGTAATGTCTTCCCAACGGAAATATGTATGTATGCAATTTTTCCAACCGCTGCTGTAAGCACCGCGCAAAGGCATGATATAGCATTCACCGCCGCCGGTACGACCGCCGAGTGTAATCTCGGTCATCGCATTGATGGCAGCATTGTGATAATCTCGTTTATACAAGTACAACTCGGCCAACAGACACTGCGGGGTAAATTGATAACGGTCGTAACGCATGTGTCCTTCGTTCTCGCCCGTAATACTCGGGAAGAGGAACGTTCTCCACCGTGTTATCTGTTTACCGTCGACCCCATACATACCGGTATTCATGAGTTCCAGACATTTATCGATAATCTGGTCGAAACCGAGTTTCGGATATTTGGCAATGTCTTGATACTCGCTCAACGGATCGTCGAAATAGATGGCTTCGCCGTATATTTTGGCAAGCATCATATAAGCCCATACTTTATAACGGATCGCAGTAGAAATATACAAGTCGAATGTTACACCGTATTTCTCCTCGAAGTTAAGGGCCGTAGGGTTCTCTTTGCGATACTTGTCGACATGCGCCACATAGTCGTTGACATTCATGATGACACGGTAATAACCCGCAGGGTCGGCAAGGGTGTTACCATTGAGGTCGCTGTATTTCCAGATATTCCATACCTCGGTTCCGGCATTTTCGGTCGGTTCGAGCAGATTGCCCCGGAGAGCTTCGAGAATAAGCGCCTGATCGGCCACATCGGCTACGGTCGAGGCACACCCCCAAAGACCGGAATAAAGTTCGGAGTTGACTCCTACATAATTGCCTTCATCGAGGAGGTCGGTCGTCTCATCGGAACATGAGACAAAGAGAGCCGCAACGATAAATAAGGCAGCAAATTTTTCCATTATATTTTTCATAATCTTAAATCTCCTTATGGTTAGAATTCGAGCTTAACACCGACTTTAAACGAACGAGGAAGCGCCACTTTGGCATAGTCGAATCCGCGCAACGAAGCATCGTAAGAATAAGTTGTTTCGGGATCAAGACCTAAATACTTGGTAAAAGTGAATACATTCTCGGCCGAAGCAAACAGGGTCGTTCCACGCAAGAAGTTGAATTTATAGCTTACGTAAATCTCTTTGATTTTGAGATACGAAGCGTCTTCGATCCAACGGTCGGAGAAACGATTATTGCCCATCGGGTCGCCATAAGTGGCTTTCGGCATCGTGGTGATGTCGCCGTTGCTTTGCCAACGGCGGTTGGTCGACACGAGCTGATTACCGTAATCGCTCATGCTTTCACCGATACGGCGCACGGCATTATAAGATTTATTGCCCTTGCTGTATCCGAAATTAACCGACAATTCGAAATTTTTATAGCGCAACGTCGTATAGATGTTACCGAAAATTTTAGGATCGGCACTACCGAGGTTTACACGGTCTTTCTCATCGATCACACCATCATTATTTTGATCGACAAAGTGTACATCACCGGCACCAAAAGCAACACCGCCGGGCGTTTGCAGATTGGCGGCCGCAGCCTCTTCCGGCGTAGAGAATACGCCGGCTGTCTCATAGCCGTAAAAATTGTACAGAGGTTTACCCACTTCTGAAATAATAGCTGCTCCGTCGCTCATTTCGCTTATGATAGAGGCATTGCCGTCGAGAGAAGAAAGACGGTTCTTATTGTGGGCAAGTGTGGCACCGATATACCATTTGAAGTTTTTGGTATATACGGGAGCAAACTGGAATCCCACTTCGACACCTTCGTTCTTCAAGGTTCCGATGTTGTCATACATCGCACTGGTACCAAATACCGACGAAATACTGCGAAGCATAATCACGTCGTTGGTTTTCCCGTTATAATAATCGACAGAGGCATCGATACGGTTGTTCCACAACGAAATATCGAGACCGACATCGAACGTACGGTCGGTTTCCCATTTCAGGCCGGTATTGGCAACGCCGGCACGTACAAGACCGGACAAAGCACGGAAGCTGGCCTGCGAGTAAGCGTATTTGCTGAGACCCGAAGAGAACTGGCTGTTACCCGTCGTTACATATTCGGCGCGAAGAGTCAACTGATTGATGAAATCGACATTGCGCACACCGGGAGCATTCTTGGCATAGAATGCGGCATTCACAGAGGGGAACACGGCCATCGACGGAGCATCGTTTCCGAAAGAAGATGCGTAGTCCGAAGCCAACGTTACTCCTACTCCTACCAAGTGGTTGTAGGTATAAGTCAAATTGGCATTGATGTTGACCCAGTTGAACTTGTCGATATATCCGCCTACTTTACGACCGATATTGCTGCTGGTGCTACCCAAGAGATAATAGTAGTCGCTCTCGGCATTTATACCTTCACCGCTATCGTACTCGGTGCTGTTGATAGCAGCCTGCACGCCCAGAGAACCTTTCAGGTTGTGCATACCGGCAAAAGTCTGGTTATAACCTGTACGAGCAGCAAAATAGAAGTTGAGCAACTCGGTTTCACCCACACGCGAAGTATTCTCGGCCAATCCGTTTTGCAACGGCATGATGGTCTGGTTCGTCGCACCGGGAATAAAGATCGATTCTTGTTTCTTGTAGTAATAAAGACCGGCCGAAGCACCCAGCGTCCAATGTTCTTTGATCTTTCCGTTCAGACCGAAAAGAGCCTGAACATCATAGATATTGTTTTTGGCTTGTATCGTATTGACAACAGCCGAGGGATTGGATACGGCATTATTGGTGATGATTTCACCGTTTTCGTCGCGAATAGGCGCATATTCGGGCAAAAGCTGGTTTTTATCGTCTTTTTCAAAAGGCGAGAACAAAGGAGCTTTACGCAAAGCCGTGAGGAGAGGATTGGTCTCATAAGAGAGTCCCTGCTCCTGCAAATTGCTGTTGATGTAAGCCAACGACAAAGCTGATGTGAGCGTCAGGTTACGGCTCAAAGCGATATCGGAGTTCAAACGGGCGTAGTAGCGATTGTAGTCGGTTTTATCGACCTGACCTTCTTTCCGCTTATAACCGATCGAAAGGTCATACTTGGCAATGGCATCACCGCCTTTTATTTTCAAGGTGTTGTCGGTTACGAAACCGGGGCTGTAAATCTCGTCCTGCCAGTCGGTATTGTTGTTGTAAAGATAAGGATTGACATAGGTCGAGGGATCTTGCGAGAGATAGGGGAAATCGGTAATAAGATCGTCCATATCCTCATAGGTACCATCGGTAAGGCCCAATGCCGAGACATACTTTTTATAATCTTTTACATTGAGAACCGGCAAAGTCGACTGATTGAGATCGACACCATATTGTCCGATAAATTCCACCCGGGTATCGAGGTCGATAGCCCGCTCGGTCTCGATGGCGATAACGCCGTTCGATGCCAAAGAACCGTACATGGCGGCATCGGCACCTTTCAATACCGAAACACTGGCAATATCCTGAGCATTGAGCGCATCGAAGATACTCGACGAATACCCGTTGATGACACCCGACGTATTCAAGTCGCCGAAATAAGGCTGACCGTTGACAACGATCAAAGGCATACCGGTAGCATTGGCCGTGCGGTTACCGCGAATCTGGAAGAAAGATCCCTCTCCGGGCATACCGCTTTTCTCGGCCACATAGAGACCGGGAATATTGGCAAATGTCTTTTCTACATCGACTGTCGACGAAGTAAAATCTTTACTTTGACGAGCATACGTGTTGGTATTTTTATCCTGACCGGGAGTAACGGCATTGGGTGTAAGAATCTGGTCGTTATAACCGTACTTGTCTTCGGGAATCAGTATGACTTTGAAGTTGGTACGGCCGTTAACGGGAATCACTTTGGTATAAAAACCGGGATACCAAACATTCAATTCTCCTTTTAGGCTTGAAAGTTCAGCCTTAAACGCACCGTTGGCATCGGTCGTTACCGATTGTTTCAGGTTTGTTGCCGAAACAACGGCTCCTTCGATGGGCGACCCGTTGTAGGGGTCAACCACCTGACCTGTGATCGTATAGGTACGTTGCGCAACTGCCGGCATCGACACCAAAGCAATCAACAGGAGCAGAAATATGTTTCTAAGTTTTTTCATATCGTATTGTGTGTTTGATATCAATAATTATTCTCGGTAGGTACAAGACACCAGTGATAAAGCTGCATTTTTCTATTTCCCGATACATACGAGATTTTGATACGTACCGACTGCATACCTTCACCTTCTACGGTTACGGTACCCACTTTACCTCCGTTGGAGTTCCAACGGTTTTTACCATTCGAGTACTGCGGCATCTGACCACCCTCGGCACGGTCGTAGTTCCACGGCGTAGCTGCCGTAAAGTCGATATTCGACGCAATAAGTTTATAAGGCGACATCAACTTCACATCTTGTACACCGGCGGCATCGGCCGAAGAGGGGTCGAGTTCGAGCCCGCCGTTTTGAGTATCGGCCGTGGCAAAATAGACGTTTCCGGTACACATGGCCGAGGCACGGAAGCCCACATAGAGCGTATACTCACCTGCCGGAATTTTATACTCGGTTATCTTATAGGGAGCATACGGTGTTACCGGAGAGAATGCACACGAAAATTCACCTTCGGCTTCGGAACTTATCTCCAAAACCTTATACTTGGCAAAATAGGTGTAGGTATACTCGGCAAAGGCGGGTGAATTCCAATCTGCCCCGGCATTGGCTGCCAAAGTAGGAATGGCGTCTTGTTCCGAAACTTTCTTAGCCGTTGCACCTCTGATACAGTAAAGAAGAGCCAACGAGTCGGGATTGTTTATATTCTCATAGTGATAAACAAACTGTTTAAGGCGTGTTATAACCACATTGTTGGGTATTTTCAAGTCTTGTATGTAATACACACGACCGTTGGACAACTCCTCGGGATTCTGCACGTCGATTACCTGCACGGGATTTCCGTTCATATCGGTATTCTTCCACTGCTTATCATAAGCCGAGTAAAGGTCCGATACCGAAGCTTCGGCTTCGGAAAGAGTACCTTCGAAGATGGTAGCCCTCTTTATCCAGTTTATGGCGAGTTCCATATCGCTCTGCGCCAAATAGGGATATTCGGCGCCGTCGTCGATAAGCGGACGACCGATAGCCTCATACGTGGAGTTCATTTTTGTGAAACAGTCTTTCATCACGTTATTGTCGGGAATGAAGCAGGTAAACTGCTTGAACTCCGAATTGATCTCGACCGTATCGAACAACGGATTGTACACGACAAATACCGAGTCGTAAATGGTGTTACCCGTCTTGTCCACGCCGATAGGTGTGGATTTCGACTCGTCAAACAGTTCGACACTGTATGCCATGATAGAATCACGGTATATCGAATATTCATCGGGCAACTGCTTGATATACTCGTAAAGATTGATACGGGCAGCCATCATTTCATCGATAACATGTATCACACCGTTGTTGAGGCGATAGGTTTTGAGGACTTTCGAGGCATTGGCATATATATCGCCGGCCTCGTCGATGGTAATCTGCACATAAATACCGTTCAACGTTTTCAAACGGGCTCCGTTTTTGAGCTGGTCCCGATTGAAGGAAAGATAATTGACATGGTATTTGACACGGGTCGTATCGGTGGCAAGCGACCCTTCGGTATATTCGCCGGCAGCAGCCGTTACGCCGGAATTGCCAACTGCCCAAACCGTAAGTTCCTGATCGGCTTCGAGCGAAGACATGGCACCTACGTCTTGAAGGAGTTTATAGAACTCGGCATACTCGGCATGGGTCTGGAAAAACTCTATGATAGAGCAATCCAATACTGTTGTTGCCGTATCGACACTCCCGCTCACTGACGATCCGTCGTAGTAATCATTCCAATTGTCATTGCAAGCCCACAGACCGCAGACAGCAAGGAGAAGAAAGAATGCTGTTTTTTTCATATTTCTCATCGCTTTTATTTTTTAGGAGTGAACAAAATATAGTCGAGGTAAATATCTCCACCTTGATTATCCTCGATACGCAACTTGTGTTTACCGGTAGTTTCAAAGGTTACTTCACCTACGATATATTCGTTATTTTCTGGTTTTTTCTGATCTACCTTAGGTATGGCAATCCATTCCTCGGGTTTCGGATCTTTTTTGAATCGGGAAGGAGCTTTGCCGCCACTGGTATACATCGTACCTACCGGCTCGTCATCGAGATAGATGGTAATACGGTTACCGGGAGCAGAACCAAACGTATTGTAGAAGCTCAACCCTACATAATAAGTCGTCGAGTCGGCAACAATCGTAGGCGATTCCATCTCGACATAGCCATACTGTCCGAGGTTGATATTCAACGCATCGTGGTTCATAAAGTATTTACCGATCGAGTCGGTCGATGTTCCCACATAATAGGAAACCGGAGAGAAGTGGGAAGCGACTGTTTCCCACTGATAGGGGAACGACGCACCGTATTTCTCGAGAAGATCGCCGAGAGGATAGTCCAATGCCGACGTAAGCGACGAGAGACGGTACTCGGGTATTTCACGAGAGATCG
>ERZ1106963.3828-NODE-3828-length-12082-cov-2.228652_pt1 | contig 12082 bp, 5 predicted proteins | sample MGYA00403681_ERZ1106963 | MGnify/ENA primary metagenome ERZ1106963 (study PRJEB35170, sample SAMEA104062407) | human gut metagenome | biome: human gut; feature: human-associated habitat; material: faeces | place: Denmark | collected 2012-05-03 ...
AGAGTTCATGGCAGTTAATTCCTATCGTGAAGATGAATTTATGGAGAACACTGACAAAAAGAAGATTTTCCGAAGGTTGTTCTCCTACTTACTGGATTATAAAGCAATCCTGATCGGCGTGCTGCTCTGCATGGCTGTGACGGTTGCCATTTCGCTGGTCAATCCGCTTCTGATTGAGGAGGCGATCGACCATTATATTGCAAATAAAGATATGAGGGGGCTGATGGGACTCGGTCTGTTTGCGCTGGGACTGAATATTATTTTTATCATTATGGTGAAGATCCGTATGTACGTGATGGCGGTGGTATCGAACAAGATTCTGCTGCGCATCCGTCAGGATCTGTACGAACACATTCAGACGCTGTCGTTTTCTTTTTTTGACAGCAGACCGACCGGAAAGATTCTGGCGAGAATCATCGGCGATGTGAATTCGCTGCGTGATGTGCTGGTAAATGTGGTGACAACATTGATTCCGGAACTGATCACGGTCATCGGCGTCGTGGTGATCATGCTCATAAAGGACTGGCGTCTGGCACTTGCATCACTCAGCACGATTCCGCTGATGATCGGCGGAATCTGGTTTGTGCAGACTGCTTCGCATAAGCGCTGGCAGATTTTCCGCAAAAAATCATCCAACCTCAATGCCTATGTGCATGAGGACATTGCAGGCATGAATGTGGTGCAGAGTTTTGGCGCCGAGGAGGAGACAAGAGAGATTTTCGGAAATCTGACCGATGAGCATCAGCAGTCGTTCGTGGACGCGGTGCGCTATGCGGATATGTTCGGACCGGTGATTGATTTCTGCTGGGGAATCGGCGCGATGATGCTCTATCTGGTCGGCGTCCGCTTCCTTGGTTTTGAAAAGGTTTCGGTCGGACTTCTGGTTGCATTCGGTACGTATATCAATATGTTCTGGAACCCGATTATGAATCTGAGTAATTTTTATAATAATCTGGTGACAAACTTAACGGCGGCGGAGCGAATTTTTGATATTCTGGATACAAAGGCAGATATCGTGGATGCGGCGGACGTGACGGAACTGCCGGAAGTACAGGGAAGAGTGGAATTTTCCCATGTCAGCTTCACATACGATAAGGGAACGCCGGCGGAGACAAAGGTGCTTTCGGATGTGAGTTTTGTGGTGGAGCCGGGAGAGACGATTGCGCTTGTCGGACCGACAGGCGCGGGCAAGACGACGATCGTGAATCTGATCAGTCGATTCTATGACATTGAGGATGGTGTCATTTCGGTGGATGGCTACGATCTCACGAAGATTTCCATCGAAAGTCTGCGGCGGCAGATGGGTGTCATGACACAGGACAATTTTATTTTCCACGGCACTGTGCGCGAAAACATTTTATATGGAAAGCTTGACGCTACGGATGAGGAGATGATCGCCGCGGCGAAGGCAGTCAATGCGCACGAGTTCATTATGAAAATGGAAAAAGGGTATGACACGGAGTTGAAGGAACACGGAGCAGGACTTTCGATCGGACAGCGCCAGCTGATTGCGTTTGCGCGGACGATGATCTCGATGCCGAAGATTCTGATTCTGGATGAGGCAACGTCCAGTATTGATACACACACCGAGATTCTTGTGCAAAAGGGAATTGAGGCACTGCTGTCCGGCAGAACCAGTTTCGTGATTGCACACCGCCTTTCGACCATCCAGAATGCAGACCGTATTTTTGTCATCGACCAGGGCGGCATCTTAGAGCAGGGAAGTCCGGCAGAGCTGATGAAGAAAAAAGGTGCTTATTACGATCTTTACATGGCACAGTTCGCGGGGCTGGAATAAAAAATTGGAAGATGAGGCCGGCTGCGGGTGCGGTTGGGCTGGAAAGGTAGACTTGGTCAGTAGCTGCGATAAAGAGGTGAACCTGGCAGGCAGTTGAACTGGGAAGAGCGTCTTGGCAGGTAGTTGAGCTGGAAGGGGGATTATGCTGGTGACGGGACTCTTAGAGTTGGACGAGTAGACCTGGTCTGCAGCCGAGTTAGAAAGGTTCACCCTGCGGGTCTAGAAGAGAAAAAAGAGGCCGTGAGACCCGCGAAGAGCGAAAAAATAGAAGAAATTCGTGAAAAAGAGGTGCCCTGCGGGTCTGAGAGAGGAAAAAGAGACCGTGAGACCCGCGAAGTTTCAGAAGGAGGAGAAAAGATGCAGAAAATATTGATTGTGGTGGACATGCAGAATGATTTTATCGATGGAGCGCTTGGAACACCGGAGGCGGTCGCCATTGTCCCACGGGTGGAGCAGAAAATCCGCGAGTTTCCGGGAAAAGTGATTTTCACGCGGGATACACATGGAGAGCGGTATTTAGAGACACAGGAGGGAAAACATCTTCCGGTGCCGCACTGCATCAAGGGCACGAAAGGCTGGGAGATCTGTCCGCAGCTAGAGGCGCTCCGGGAGGCGGAGGCGATTGATAAGGTGACATTCGGTTCGGAGAAGCTTGGCGAGTTGCTGCAGGAGGAGAACAGAAAAGAGCAGATCGAGGACATTACGCTGGTTGGACTCTGCACGGACATTTGTGTGATCTCAAATGCATTGTTATTGAAAGCATTTTTGCCGGAGACACCGATTATCGTGGATGCATCCTGCTGTGCAGGGGTAACGCCGAAAAGCCACGAGACAGCGCTCGACGCAATGCGCATGTGCCAGATCAACATAGAAAGATAAAAGTACGCGCATGCGCCGGATCGACATAGAAAGATAAGAGTACGCGCATGCGCCGGAACAATGTGACGCAGCAGGTCAACGGAATATGGAGATAAAATGAAAAATATCGTATTTGATATGGGAAATGTTCTGACAAAATATAAGCTGAGCGATTACATCGGGACATATACAGAGGATGAAGCGCAGGCAGCATTGTTGAAAAATCAGGTTTGTGCATCGGTGGAGTGGATTTGCATGGACAGAGGAACAATGACCGATGAGGAAGCGGTACGTTCCATTTGCAAGAGAATTCCGCAGAGTGAGTGGGAGCTTGTGGAGCGTTTCGTGAGGGAGTTTCGGATGAAGCAGGAGCCGAATCCGCCGATGGAGGCGCTTCTGGGAGAGTTGAAGGAACAGGGGTACCATTTGTTTTTGATGTCAAATACATCACACCGTTTCCGGGCATTTTCAAAAAATATTCCGTCTGTAGGGTATATGGACGGCATCTGGATTTCGTGTGAGTGTGGATATCTGAAGCCGGAACGCGAAGCGTATGTGGATTTCTTCCGGAAAATGAGGATTGAGCCGCAGGAAAGCTATTTTGTGGACGACTCGCCGGCAAACATTGAAGCGGGGATACGCCTGGGAATGCGGGGATGCGTTTATCATCAGGATATGCCGGAACTGCGAAGAAATCTGCGGGAAGCAGGAATCGATCTAAAGGATGCGTAATACATGCAAACGCAGCCAGGTAAGGTCTGACACCGGAAAAGCATGTTCCGGTGGATGCACAAAAGAGGAAAAGTAGGTTCCGGTGGATGCATAAAAGAGGAAAAACCGATTCCGGTGGATGCACAAAAAGCGGAAAAGCCGGGACTATCATGACGCATCGTGTCAGAGAAACCTGTTTTTGCCGGGATTTGCGGCGGCAGCGATACCGTGCAGATCGACTTTTTGACGATCACGGAAGAAAATGTGGAAAAAATAAAGTGCCGGAGTGATACAGATCACAGGGAGGAGACCCAATTATGATTTATGAATCAAGAGAAATTACCTGTCGGGACGGGCGAAGCTGTATTCTGCGCAGTGCAGCAGTGACGGATGCAAATGATCTGATCCGGTATCTGAAAGTGACTGCCGGGGAGACGCCATTTCTGATACGTGAGCCGGATGAGATCAGTCTTACACCGGAGCAGGAGGAACATTTTATAGAAGGAATCGTAAAAGAACCGCGGGAACTGATGTTGATCGGAACCGTTGCTGGAGAACATGTCGGAAACTGTTCCCTGATGTCTCTGGGAAATTATGAGCGCTATGCGCATCGCTGCAGTGTTGCGATTGCCCTCTATCAGAAATACTGCGGGCTCGGAATCGGCAGGGAAATGCTAAAGACGGTGCTTACGGTGGCGAAGCAGTGCGGATATGAGCAGGCAGAACTTGAAGTGGTGAGCACAAACACACCTGCCATCCGACTGTACGAGAGCCTCGGGTTTGAGATCTGGGGAACGCAGCCGCACAGTGTCCGGTATCGGGACGGCAGCTATGCGGACGATCACTTTATGGTGAAGCGTCTGGTATAAATCTGCGATTATGCTGAAAAACCCGGAGGCTGCAAGCCGGCAATGCTTGTTGAAAAATGGATGTTGCAAGCCGGCAATGCTTATTGAAAAATGGGTGTTGCAAGCCGTCGATTGCTTTTTACAATCTGGAAACGGCAATCCGGCACAAAAAACAGAATGAATGAAGGCAGAAGCATTGCGGTGCAGGAATGTGGTAGGAATGCTTTTTAATTTCATAGGAAATACCGTGATACATTCATGTGTGAAAGTGGAACTTTCCTATGAAATAAAAAACGCTCCGCGAGGATGCGCAGCTCGCGGTAAGGAAAATATCGCTTTGCGAACCGCTCGCGCGCGGAGAATCTCGCAAGCGAGATTCTTTTTTACACTTTTTTTACAAGGCTTTACCGGACAAGGGTAGAAGAGAAGATTCATAAACGTTACAGTTTATTTTACATACAAAAAAATGAGAGGAACAGTTGTGAAAATGAAGAAAAAGAATCATTGGAAAAACATATGTGCGCTTTTCTTCGCATTCTGCATGGTGTTTTCGACGGTAGCAGGAGATGCGTCTTTTGTTACGGCGTATGCAGCAGAGGTGCAGACGACTGCCGGAAGCGAAGCGGCGGAAAATCCGTCGCCGGCAGCGGAGAGCGGAGCAGACAGCACGGAAGGTGCACAGAACACGATAAATCAGGAAAGTGCGGCGCAGACAGAGAACGCCGGTCAGACGGATGCGGCGCAGGCAGATGCCGCCGGACAGACGGACGCGGCGCAGACAGATGCCGCAGCGTACATTTTCGATAAATTGGATGCGTCGCGTGTAGATCCAGACGGCGGGTGCAGAAAGCCTTGCGGCCTTCAGTTATACGGCGGCACCGGAAGCGGGACTTCCGGCAGCAGCGACAGCGGGCAGCGGAACGCTTGACGTAAGCGGAGCATCTTACAGCGGATTCAGCAAGGGAATCGCAGCAAAAGGATGGAGCGAGGGAGCGGGCTTTACGGTTGCGGTCAATGCTGCAGATTACACAGATTTAAAATTTTCTGCAGACATGCGCTCCAGCGGAACCGGTCCTGCCAACTTTGCACTGGAATATTCCATTGACGGAGCGAGCTGGACAAAGATCAGCGGAACGGATGTGACCTTAAGCACGAGTCTAGCCTCGGTGTATCAGCAGACGGCACTCCCGGCGGCGCTGTCCGGAAAAGCGTTTACACTGCGTGTGACGATGCAGGGAAACACGAGTGTGAACCAGAGTACAGTCGGCACGAACGGTGTGACCAGCATCAACAACATTGTAGTCACCGGAACACAGGGCGAGGCGGCGACAGACGGAACGGTCTGTTCCAAAGTCAAAGCTTCCGTGGAGCCGGGAGATGTGGAAGCCGGTACGAAGGTGGAGCTCTCCTGTGCGACGGAGGGAGCAACGATCACATACCATACCGATCTGGACAGTGCAGACAAGACATACACCGAAGCGCTTGTGATCGAGGAAGATGTGACGATCTACGCGACAGCCGAACTCGAAGGTTATGAGACGAGTGAGACGGCAGAATTTGCCTACACGGTAAAACAGGGTGCAAAGAGCAAGGAGGCAGCACTTGCCACCACACTTTCGGACGGAAATATTGTCGCCCTCTATTACGAGAACAACGGAACCGGAAGCGTGCTCTCCCAGACCGCAAGCGGCAAGAAGTTAAAGGGTGTGTCGGCAACTGCAGCGGACGGCGCGCTTGCCATTCCGGAGGATACGGCGGAACTTACGGTTTCCGTGGATGAAAACGGCTATTATACCTTTGTGAGCGGTGATAAATATCTGACATCCGGCGCAACGGGCAGCTCCGTGACGTTTGCGGACGCGGCGGGAGATTACAGTCTCTGGAAGCTGCAGAAGGCAAATGAGAACGGCGGATACTATGTGATCAATGCCAACGCAAAATATAATAATACCACAGAACAGTATCTGGAATATTATAACGGATTTACGACATACAGCTACAAATCATCTTCGGATGCGGCGTATGTATTCTATTTTTATCTGATCGATGAGGGAACACCGTCGGTTCATATCCGTGCGGACGAGTCCGTCACGGAAAACGTGGCACAGTGGTCCGGAACGGCAGATTACAAGACGGCAGGTGTGACGGCAGATACCGGAATTGCAGGAGATTCTCTCAATGCAAATGATCTGCTGGATGCGGATGCTATATATTCGGCGGTGGTAAATGGAGCGGCAGTGGCACCGTATACCGAGGCCACAAGCACTTCCACCGGTTCGACTTCCCATTATATGGGAGGAAAGGGCATTGGAAGCGGAAGCAATGATTATGCGCAGTTTGTGATGCCGACAACGGGCTATGCTAACATGGTACTTTCCTTCCGGTTTCGCGCAAGCAACACCGGAGCAGGTTCCTTCCAGATGCAGTATTCTACGGACGGTGTGGATTTTAAAAACCTTTCCACAGGAACCTATGCTTATAAGTACACGAAATACGTGGGCGGTGAGCCGCAGGAAGTGAGCGCCGCGGAGAAAATTACCGACGGTGTGGCAAAGACAAGCCTTGCGCCGGCAAACTATATTTCGTTCACGTTTGATATTCCGAACGAGGCGGCGAATGCAGACCGTCTCTACATCCGCATGGTCCCGGGCAGCCTTTCTGCCAAGGGAGATAAGGCACCGGCAGCGGGCGGAGTGATCCGTATGGACACGGTGACAGTGACAGGCAATCCGCTGATCGCCTCAGATCTCTGCGGATATGTGGCAGCAGAACCGCAGAGCGGCGTGGTAGCTGTGGGCAGTGAATTGACACTGACAAGCGCCACGGAGGGTGTAACAATCCATTACAGTGTAAACGGCGGCGCGGAGCAGATCTATGATGCGTCGGCGAAGCCAAAGCTTGCAGACCTTCCGGCAGTTGTGACTGCCTATGCGACGAAGGACGGCTATAAGGACAGCATCCGCCGTACATTCTCTTATCAGCAGGCACAGGTGGCAACGGTAAAAGCAACGCCGAACGGCGGCAGCGTGGTGAAAAATACCGCGGTGAACCTCACCTGTGAGACCGAGGGTGCGACGATTCAGTATTCCGCGGACGACGGTGCAACCTGGCAGGATTATACCGAAAAGCTCGTCCTGACAGAGCTTCCGGTTACCTATAAGGTGAAAGCCGTCAAAGACGGTTACCTGGACAGCAGTGTGCTCACACTTTCCTTTACCGAGCGCACAAACGAAAAATATCAGATTTACTTTGGACAGTTACATTCCCACACTTCCTATTCGGACGGTGCGGGAAGCTGTGAGGATGCATACCAGCATGCAACGAACGTTGACAATCTGGATTTTGTTGCGGTGACAGATCACTCCAACTCGTTTGACAATGCGGACAGCGCGTCCATCTCGGACGGCTCGATGAGTGAGGAATGGAAGGAAGGCCATGCGCTTGCCACGCAGTATACGACAAGCGGATTTGTGTGCATCTATGGGTTTGAGATGACCTGGTCGAACGGACTTGGACACATCAATACGTTTAACACCGAAGGCTTCCAGAGCCGTACCCAGAATGAGTACAAGACTTACAGCACGGCATTGCAGAATTATTACGCGACCTTAAAGACACAGCCGGATTCCATCAGCCAGTTTAACCACCCGGGAACGACGTTCGGTGATTTCAGCGATTTCGCATACTATGACGAGGAGATCGACAAGCTGATTACGACGATCGAGGTCGGAAACGGCGAGGGTGCGATCGGAAGTTCGGGTTACTTCCCGTCCTATGAGTATTACCAGCGCGCGCTGGACAAGGGCTGGCATCTTGCTCCGACCAACAACCAGGATAACCATAAAGGCTTGTGGGGCGATGCAAACACGGCGCGTTCCGTTGTCCTTGTGGACAGCCTGACGCAGGAAAATATTTACGATGCCATGCGCAATTACCGCGTGTATGCGACAGAGGATAACGACCTCAGCATCTACTACACGCTGGACGGCTACATCATGGGTTCTATTTTAGAGGATGGAGCGACCGGAGATACCGTACATCTTTCCGTTGACTTAAGTGATCCGACGGATGCGTCCATCGGTAAAGTACAGGTCATCACAAACGGAGGACTGGTGCTTGCCGAGAAAAATGTTTCCGGAAACGAGGAGACGGTCACCTTTGATGTGAAAAATGATTATTCCTATTACTATATCAAGGTTGTGGAAGCGGACAGTGATATCGCCGTGACGGCACCGGTATGGGTAGGCTCTGTGGAGGCGGCAGGAATTGACAGCTTTTCCACGGACGAGGTGCTTCCGGTAAGGGGAGAGCCGCTGACGGTGAACCTTGGACTCTATAATAATGAAAAAAGCGAGATCGCGATTGATTCCATAACGTTTGAGGTGGGCGGAGAGACCGTACATGAGGCGGATCTTGCCGCAGCAGGATTGGGAAGCGTCGCATCCATGAGCACGGGAAGCTACAGCTTTGACTATACCTATGACGGCGTCGGCAGCATGGAGATGACAGCAGTTGTGCATGCGACGATGAACGGCGTGCAGAAGGTATACAAGAGCGTCTTAAAATTAAGCTACGCGACAACGGAGATGGTGACAAAGGTTATCATCGACGGAACCCATTACAACGATTATGTGACCGGTTACTATGGCGGTAACGTCGGAAACTTTACGGCGATTGCGGGAGCAAAGAACGTCAAGGTGGAAGTGGTCACAGACGAGATTACGCCGGAGATGCTTGCAAACTGTGCGTTGCTTGTGATCTCGGCACCGGCGAAGAAATCCGGGACAGCAAATGCCGGAGATTACACCGTGTCGCATTTTGAAGACAGCTTTATCCAGATGGTAAAAGACTATACCGACAATGGCGGTACGCTGATTACCTGCGGTATTGCCGATTATCAGGATTCTACTTCGGGACAGACAGCGACAGAGATGAATAAGCTTTTGGCTGCGATCGGGGCATCGACCAGATTAAACAGCGACGAGGCGTACGACGAGACGAACAACGGCGGACAGCCGTACCGCTTATATCTGAAAGGAACCTACAACAAGGATTCCAGATATCTGCGCGGCGCAAGCGAGGAGCAGGAGTACAGTGCGTACAGCGGATGTACCGTGGCGCTGGATGCGGATGCGGTGACAGCCGGACGTGCGGAAGCGCTTGTGAGCGGATATGATACAACGTATTCGATCGACTGCAAGGATGATGCGGGAAACAGAGTTACCGGAAGCCCGACGTATGTGGAAAAAGGCAATATGGTAGCACTCGCACATGAGACACTGGGAAGCGGTGCAAATGTATTTGTTGCGGGAACCGTATTTATTTCCGACTTTGAGGTGAAGGCGGAGCTGGACAATATCTGGGATCTGCCATACTTAAACCGCACGATTGCAGAAAATATTTTAGATGAAGTGAAAGTGGAGCTTCCGCTGTCTACGATTGCGGAAGTGCGTAAGAACGGTACGGCGGGCGATGTCTACCGCGTGGAAGGCTATGTGACCGCAGGAACAGCCGTGGAGGGCAACACCTTCTTTGATACGATCTATATCCAGGACGACACCGCGGGAATTGATATTTTCCCGTATGCGGAGAGCGGACTTGCCATCGGAACCAAGGTGGAGATTACCGGATATGTGGACGCCTACCAGGGCGATAAAGAGCTTAAGGTGATAAGCAGCCGGATTCTGGACGAGGAGCCGAAGGTGATTGCACCGGAGAAACTGTCGGCAAAAGACGCCATGGACTATGAAAAGTCCGGCGGTAAGCTGGTACAGGTGGAGGGAACGGTAACGGATGTACTCTATGATGCGGCGGGCACCGGCGTCAATGCCAATATTTTCATCGACGGATATATCTTATCGGCAACGACAGGAAAGAATGAACTCGCATCGGTTGTGTCGACAGGAAAACGCGTGTCGGCGGTCGGCGTGGTCTATGCACATCCGGAGGGAACCTCGGACGAGGCAGTGACCTGTCTGCGTGTAAGAAACTGCGATGAGATCGTGGAAGTGACGTCCGGGGAGACGCCGGATGACACGGAGACGCCGGGCAATACCGAGACACCGGATACCGAGATGCCGGGAACAGATTCGTCAGACAGCGGAAATGACAGCACGGACGGAACTGGAAACGGTGGAAGTGTAAGCGGCAACGTGACTGTATCGGACGGACAGACGACAGATGCGGTGACGGTTGCTTCGCAGAATGACTGGGATTCGGTCAGAAACAGAGTGACAGCGGCATCCGCCGGCAGCACAGTCACGGTTCTCCTTGCAGACGGTGTTTCTGTGCCGGGAGATGTCATTGCGGCAGTGCGCGGAAGGGATGTACGTCTGGTATTTAGGCTGGCAAACGGAATCGTGTGGACAATTGACGGAAGAAGTGTGACATCGGATACGATTTCAGACATTGACTTCGGCGTGACGATCAACAGCCATGCCGTGCCGGATGCGCTTGCAAGACAGACCGCGGCAGGAAGAGACTATTTCCAGATCAGCTTAAATCATGACGGCGCATTCGGTTTTACCGCAGTGATGACGCTGCCGGTGGGAACACAGTATGCGGGCATGTATGCAAAGTTATATTATTACAATGAAGCAAAGGAACGGCTGGAACTGGCATCTTCCGGAAAAGTAGATGCAAACGGAAATGTGGAGCTTACCTTTGTACATGCATCCGATTATGTGGTGGTGCTGGATCAGATGCCTGCAGTGCAGACGGGAGATGACACCCCGCTTGCGGCAGCAGTGATGATGCTTCTTGCAGGTATGGTTCTGCTTGCAGCGGCAGCACGCAAGAAAAGGATATTTTTGAAATAAGGGTGGTTAAAACATGAATTTCAAAAAGAGCAAAATACGCAGCCTGGTGCTTCTGGCACTGGCTGCCGTTGCTTTTTGCGGACTGATCTGGTTCGCGAATAAAGACAGACCGGTTTATAGGAGCAGCAACATGGCGGGAACGGACTATGAGGTCGGAAGAGTTCTGCGGGTTGTGGAAGATCACAAGACGGTGGATGAGGAGATGGACGGAATCTGGCGGGGAAGTATGACGCTGGAGGTCGAGATCCTTACCGGACGCTACAAGGGCGATACGGCCATTGTGGAAAATTATTTCAGCTCCCTGTATAACGTTAGAGTGGCGGAGGGGGATAAAGTCTCCATCCGCATCGACACGACGGGGGAGGACGAATATCAGGTATCGGTCTACAATTATTACCGCGTTCCGCAAATGATCGGCTGCATCGTGGCGTTTGTGCTGCTTCTCGTATTGATCGGAGGAAAAAAAGGTGCAAAATCTGTGGCGGGGCTGGCGTTTACCGTGGTATGTATCCTCTGGATTTTACTGCCGCTTGCGCTGAAGGGCTACTCGCCGTTGGCGGTCACGATTCTGCTGATTCTGGTCTGCAATTTTGTCAGCTTCTTCCTGATAGACGGCATCTCGACCAAGACGGTTGTGGCGGCAATCGGAAGCATGCTAGGTGTGCTCGCGGGAGCGGTGTTTGCACTGATCGCGCAGAATGCCATGTCGATTACGACCTACCAGATGGATGAGGCGGAGACGCTGCTTCTGATCACAAGCACCACGGAACTGAAGATCCGGGATCTGTTTTTGTGCGGTATTCTGATTTCGTGTATGGGAGCGGTGATGGATGTGGCGATGAGTATCTGTTCCGCGGTGGCGGAGATCCATCAGGTGGACCGGTCGCTTGGCATGGCGAAGCTGTTTGCCTCCGGGATGAATATCGGAAGAGACGCGATGGGAACCATGGCGAACACGCTAATCCTGGCAGTCGCCGGGACATCGCTGAACATGATGTTGATGATCTACTCCTATGACGTCAGCTTTCAGCAGCTGATGAATACGGACT
>ERZ1106963.3853-NODE-3853-length-12005-cov-8.189958_pt1 | contig 12005 bp, 9 predicted proteins | sample MGYA00403681_ERZ1106963 | MGnify/ENA primary metagenome ERZ1106963 (study PRJEB35170, sample SAMEA104062407) | human gut metagenome | biome: human gut; feature: human-associated habitat; material: faeces | place: Denmark | collected 2012-05-03 ...
TGGACACGGCCAGAATGGCGTTTGCGCCCAGGTTGGATTTATCCTTGGTGCCGTCGGCCTTGATCATGGCAGCGTCGATGGCGTAGATGTCGGAGGCATCCATGCCCACAACAGCATCAGCAATGACGGTGTTGATGTTCTCAACAGCCTTGGTCACGCCCTTGCCCAGATAGCGGCCCTTGTCGCCGTCCCGCAGCTCCAGAGCTTCAAACTCACCAGTGGATGCGCCGGAAGGTGCGCAGCCGCGTGCCACAGTGCCGTCGGCCAGCGTGATCTCCGCTTCCACGGTGGGGTTGCCGCGGGAGTCCAGGATCTCGCGGCCTACAACAGATTCAATTTCCAGATAGTTCATCTCGAAAACCTCCTGAATATCATTTCCTTCCCTGTGCTGCCCGGGGCGGGCAGACGGGTGACGGCCAATTATGATAGTTGTGTCTAACTAACCAATAGTATCCTACCACGCTTTCCGGCCCGGTGCAAGAGCCGATGCGCATGTTTGTGGATGTAAACTTTTTAAGGGGCAAAAAACGGCAGCTGATGGGGCAGAACATTCCGGCAAAGCAGGAAACAGCTGGTCTTTACAGTCTGCCCACTGGCAGCAGCGGGGATGCATCATGCTTATCATATTAATTTCATATGGCAGATATACTAAAATTTTTCTTTACTTTTTGTCAGGACGACTCTATACTGTTTTTGGTTCTAATATGTTTCTTTATGGTAGATAGAGGAGGATTTTCTATATGAATAAGGATCTGACGGTCGGCAAGCCGTCACAGGTTTTGTGGCAGTTCTGCCTGCCCATGTTCGGCAGCATCATCTTCCAGCAGCTGTACAACATTGCCGACAGCCTTGTTGCAGGCAAGTTCATCGGCGAGAATGCACTGGCTGCTGTGGGCAACAGCTACGAGATCACCCTGATCTTCATTGCATTTGCCTTTGGCTGCAACATTGGCTGCTCGGTCATCGTGTCCCGCTACTTTGGCGCAAAGGACTACGATGAGATGAAGACTTCGGTCTACACTTCCCTGATCGGCTCTGCCGTGCTGTGCGCCGTGCTGATGCTGATCGGCCTTGTGGGCTGCCACAGCCTGCTGGAGCTCATCAACACCCCGGAGGAGATCCTTGCGGATTCTTCGCTGTATCTGGATATCTACGTGCTGGGCCTGCCCTTCATGTTCTTCTACAACATCGCCACCGGCATCTTCTCCGCTCTGGGCGACAGCAAAACGCCCTTCTATTTTCTGGCAGTCTCGTCCCTGTCCAACATCGGCGTGGACATCCTGTTCGTGGCCGGTCTCAAGATGGGCGTAGCCGGTGTGGCATGGGCCACCTTCCTGTGCCAGGGCGTGAGCTGCGTGCTGGCCATGGTGGTGGTGTTCCGCCGCATCGGTGCCTTCAAATCCAAGAACAAGGTCGTGCTGTTCTCCTGGAACATGCTGGGCAAGGTGGCCGTAGTAGCCATTCCCAGCATCCTGCAGCAGAGCTTCGTCTCTGTGGGCAACATCATCCTGCAGAGCGTCATCAACACCTTTGGTGCCAGCGTCATTGCAGGCTACTCTGCAGCCGTCAAGCTGAACAACATGGTCATCACTTCCTTTACCACGCTGGGCAACGGCATCTCCAACTACACCTCCCAGAACATGGGCGCGGGCAAGATGGACCGTGTGCACAAGGGCTTTGGCGCAGGCCGCAATCTGGTGTGGATCATCTGCGTGCCCATCGTGCTCCTGTACTTCTTCTTCGGCCGCTTCCTACTGCTGCTGTTCATGAATGACCCGCAGGGTCCGGCCATCGACACCGGTATGCTGTTCCTGCGCATCCTGTCTCCCTTCTATTTTGTGGTGTCGCTCAAGCTGGTCACTGACGGCATCCTGCGCGGCTGCGGCATGATGGTGCGCTTTATGATCGCCACCTTCTCCGACCTGATCCTGCGCGTGGGCATCGCCATTGTGCTGAGCAGCACTGCTCTGGGCAGCACGGGCATCTGGATGGCATGGCCCGTGGGCTGGTGCATCGGCACCGGCCTGTCGCTGGTGTTCTACTTCACCGCCATCCGCAAGGTCCTTGCAGAGTCTCCGGCCAAAGCGGAAGCAGAGGGCAAAGCTGCCGAGGCACGTGCAGAGGCCGAGTTCGCCGCAGATGCCGAAATGGAGACCCTGTAACCCTTTTGCAACTTGTGAATTGAGTTCACCTGACACACAAACAAAATGAAGCGATTGAAATAGTGCACAAAACAGACCCATTGCTTTTGGCTATTTTGGCAACAAAATCCACAAAATGCCCCTGAAAGTATGGACGGTTTGTGAATTGCGGATTTTGGCTCACAGGTCTATAATATTGATAACGAAGCAAGGTCGCTTTGAGGGAAAGAGGGCCTTGCTTCCGTTTTTATACTGAAGCACGAATGCTCCTAAGGAGGATATTCACTATGAAAAAGATGATTTCTCGTCGTAATTTCTTGGCCGCTGCAGGTGTTGTTGCTGCAGCCGGCGTTCTGACTGCATGCGGCGGTTCTTCCAACAGCACTGCTGCTTCCGCCTCTACCGCAGCTTCTGGTGCCGCTGCTTCCGGCGACACCATCAAGGTGGGCGTTCTTGGACCTCTGACCGGTGATGTTTCCGTTTACGGTCAGGCCGTTGTCAACGGCGCTACCCTGTACCTGAAGCAGGTCAACGAAAAGGGCGGCATCAACGGCAAGCAGCTGGAGATCATCGCCATGGATGAGCAGGGCGATGCAACTCAGGCTGTTACCTGCTTCACCAAGATGTGCGATCAGGGCATCACCGCTCTGGTGGGCGATGTTACCACCACCCCGACTCTGGCAATTGCTGCCGAGAGTGCAGACTACAACATGCCCATGGTCACCGCTTCCGCTACCGCTGAGGCTGTCACCTACGATGCCGAGACCGACACCGTGAACGAGAATGTGTTCCGCGCAACCTTCACCGACCCGTTCCAGGGCATCAAGATGGCTGACTACGCTTACCAGCGGTTGGGCTACACCAAGGCAGCCGTCATCTTCCAGAAGGGCGCTGACTACAACGAGGGTCTGGCAGAGAACTTCGTCAACGAGTTCGAGAGCCTGGGCGGCACCATCGTCGATCAGGAGACCTACTCTGAGGGCGATGTGGACTACAAGACCCAGCTGACCACCATTCTGGGCAAGGCTCCCGAAGTGGTGTTCTGCCCCAACTACTATCAGGAAGTCGGTCAGATCCTGGCTCAGGCTGAGAGCATCGGTCTGGCAGTTCCCTTCCTGGGCGGCGACGGCTGGGATGGTCTGGAAGGCTACGCAACTGCCGACCAGCTGAAGGATGCCTACTTCTGCGCAAACTACGCAAAGGGCTCCAACCCTGACTTTGAGGATGCCTACAAGGCTGAGTACGGTGAGGAGTACCCCAACGGCTTCGCTCCTCTGGGCTACGATGCTGCCATGACCGTTGTCTACGGCATTCAGGCTGCTGAGGATGCCGGCCTGACCGCTGGTGATGACGACTATAAGCAGGCCGTCATCGATGCTATCGCAGGCGGCACCATTGATGGCATCACCGGCACCTTCACCTTTGATGAGCACCACAACCCCGTCAAGCAGACCGCTATCCTGTGCTTCGACGGTGCAACCCCCGTTCTGAAGGAAATGTTCTGATCTGCTTTGATCCTGCGCACCGGTGTGCGGCATGAAGGCAGTACTCAGAAATAAATGACCCATTGCGGAGACCGCCGGAACAGGTTTTGCTCGGCTGTCTCCGCTTTTTTGGTAAAAAAGTGCATCCCAAAAGGCGGGTCCTCCGCCGCAAAGAAAGGAAGTATCAGTCCATGACAGTGTTTTTTAGCCAGCTGATCAACGGCCTGTCCCTTGGCAGCATCTATGCACTGATCGCACTGGGTTACAGCATGGTGTACGGCATCATCCTGCTGCTGAACTTTGCCCATGGCGATGTCATTATGGTTGGTGCGTACATGTCCTGGTTCGTGATGAATCAGCTGGGCCTTGGCCCGGTCACCGCTGTGTGCGCCACCATCATCACCTGCACGCTGCTGGGCGTTGTGATCGAGAAGATTGCCTACACCCCGCTGCGCAACGCACCCCGTATCTCCCTGCTGATCACGGCAATCGGCGTGTCCTTCTTCCTGGAGTACACTGCAGAGCTGATCCTTGGTTCCGGTGCAAAGGTCATTCCGGCCTACTACACCAACCAGACCTTCCACATCGGCTCCGTGCCGCTGGGTCTCACCTCTGTCATCACCCTGCTGGTCACGGTGCTGTCCATGCTGGTGCTTACCTTCCTTGTGCAGAAGACCAAGCTCGGCAAGGCCATGCGTGCCGTGTCTGAGGATATGGACGCTGCCCGTCTGATGGGCATTAACGTCAACAGCACCATTTCCTTTACCTTTGCGGTGGGCTCCGCACTGGCCGGTATCGGCTCGGTGCTGTACTGCTGCAGCTACCCGCAGGCGACCCCCACCATGGGCTCCATGCTGGGCCTGAAGGCCTTCGTTGCAGCCGTTCTGGGCGGCATCGGCTCCATTCCCGGTGCCATGATCGGCGGCATCGCCATCGGCCTGTGCGAGTGCTTTGTTTCCGCCATCGGCCTTTCCGCTTGGAAGGACGCTGTTACGTTTGCAATTCTGATCATCGTGCTGCTGGTCAAGCCCACGGGCTTCCTTGGCCGCAAGGTGCAGGAAAAGGTGTAAGGAGGGCATGAAGATGAATACCAAACGCAAAACGCTCAAAATGCCCGTGCGCTACCTGATGAACGCCGTGCTGGTGGCTCTGCTGTTCGTGGGCCTGTCCTTCCTCACCCAGAACGTGCTGTCCACCTACCAGAACAAGGTGCTTCTCACCGTGGGCATCAACATCATTCTGGCTGTCTCGCTGAACGTTGCCACCGGTTATCTGGGCCAGCTGCCGCTGGGCCATGCCGGTTTCATGGCCGTGGGTGCTTACACCTGTGCCCTGTTCACGAAATACAGCAATCTGCCCTCCGGTGTCGCTTTTGTCGTGGGTCTGGTGCTGGCCTGCATCGTGGCGGGCCTGTTCGGCGTGCTGATCGGCATTCCTGCTCTGCGCCTGACCGGTGATTATCTGGCCATCCTGACGCTGGGCTTTGGCGAGATCATCCGCATCACCCTGAACAACATCGATGATGTGCTGGGCTTCAAGCTGTTCTACGGTGCCAAGGGCCTGAAGAACATCCCCAAGTATTCCAACTTCGCCAATGTGTTCATCTGCGTGGTCATTACCTGCTTTGCCATCCACGCCATGATGAAGAGCCGCCACGGCCGTGCCGTGCTGGCCATCCGCGATAACGAGATTGCTGCCGAAAGCTGCGGCATCCAGACTACTTATTATAAGGTCATGGCCTTTGCATTCTCCGCCGCCTTTGCCGGTCTGGCCGGCGGCCTGTACGCCTGCTATCTGGGCGTTCTGGACCCCTCCACCTTCGGCTTCATGAAGTCCATCGAAATTCTGGTCATGGTGGTTCTGGGCGGCATGGGCTCCATGCTGGGCTCCATCCTGTCCGCGACCGTGCTTACCATCCTGCCCGAGGCGACCCGCAGCTTTGACAGCTACCGCATGGTAGTCTACTCGCTGGTGCTGGTCCTCATGATGATCTTCCGTCCGGGCGGCCTGCTTGGCAGCTACGACTTCTCCATGAGCCGCATTGTGGAAAAGATCATGAACGGCGAACTGTTCCAGAAGAAAGCAAAGGAGGGCAAGGACCATGAGTGAATACCAGACTAAGCTGCACAGTGTGCCCTCCGGCGGCTTTTTGACCGACCGCGACAAGGACAAAAAGCCCATTCTGGACGTGCGTGAGCTGGGCATCGACTTCGGCGGTCTGACCGCCGTGGATGGCTTCAACCTGATGATCGGCCGCAACGAGATCACCGGTCTGATCGGCCCCAACGGTGCCGGTAAGACCACCGTGTTCAACCTGCTGACCAACGTCTACCAGCCCACCCGCGGCTCCATCCTGATCGATGGTATGCCCACCGCCGGCAAAAAGACCTATCAGGTCAACCGCATGGGCGTGGCCCGTACCTTCCAGAACATCCGTCTGTTCAAGGAACTGAGCGTGATCGATAACATCAAGGTGGGCCTGCACGAGTCCATGAAGTACAATCTGGCATCTTCGCTGATCCGCCTGCCCAACTACTGGAAGGAAGAGAAGAAGTGCACCGAGCGTGCTCTGGAGCTGCTGGATATCTTCCACATGGCAGACCTCGCCAATGTGCAGGCAGGCAGCCTGCCCTACGGCGCACAGCGCCGTCTGGAGATCATGCGTGCACTGGCCACCAGCCCGAAGCTGCTGCTGCTGGACGAGCCTGCTGCCGGTATGAATCCCTCCGAGACTGCAGAGCTGACCGAGACCATCCGCCGCATCCGCGACGAGTTCAACATCGCCGTGCTGCTGATCGAGCATGATATGAGTCTGGTCATGGGCATCTGCGAGGGCATTGCCGTGCTGAACTTCGGCCGCATCATCGCCAAGGGCACGCCGGATGAGATCCGCAACAACCCGCAGGTCATCGAAGCCTATCTGGGCAAGAAGGAGGGCTAAGCCATGGCTGATACGTTACTGAAAGTTGATAACATCAACGTCTATTACGGCAACATCCACGCCGTCAAGGACATCTCCTTCGAGGTGGATCAGGGCGAGATCGTCACCCTGATCGGTGCCAACGGTGCTGGCAAATCCACCACCCTGAAGACCATTTCCGGCCTGCTGAAGCCCAAGACCGGCGACATCCTGTACAAGGGCAGCAGCATCAAGGGCATGCGCGCCCACAAGATCGTGGAAGCAGGCCTTGCCCATGTGCCGGAAGGCCGCCATGTGTTCCTGCACATGACCGTGGAAGAAAATCTGGACATGGGTGCATACACCCAGCCTGCTTCCACCATTGCACCCAACAAGGAAAAGGTGTTTGAGCTGTTCCCCCGCCTGAAGGAGCGCCGCAAGCAGCTGGCCGGTACCATGTCCGGCGGCGAGCAGCAGATGCTGGCTATGGGCCGTGCACTGATGAGCAATGCTTCCATGCTGATGCTGGACGAGCCTTCCATGGGCCTTTCGCCGCTGCTGGTGCAGGAGATCTTCGACATCATCCAGAACGTGCACAAGGAAGGCATGACCATCCTGCTGGTGGAGCAGAACGCACAGATGGCTCTTTCCGTGGCAGACCGTGCCTACGTCCTTGAGACGGGCCGTGTGGTCATGGAGGGCACCGGTGCTGAACTGCTGACCAACGAGCGCGTGCGCAGCGCATATCTGGGCGGCTAAACAAAAAATCGTATAAGAAAAGGGGCTGTTGCACATGCAACAGCCCCTTTTTTTGCAGTATTTGTTATGCCAGCAGAGACATGATATTTGCGGTAATCAGGCCGCCTGCCGTGCCAATGACGTAGCCCATCAGAGCCATCAGAACGCCAACAGGCACCAGAGCGCCGCTGTAGGCACCAGCCAGAATGGGAGCGGATGCGGAACCGCCGATGTTTGCCAGAGATGCAACACCGCAGGTGAACATATCCAGATGGAAGATCTTTGCCAGCAGCACCAGAATGATGCCGTGGATGGCCAGGATCATAAAGCCCGCCAGGATCCATGCGGGTGCATCGGTCAGCTCCAGGAAGCTTGCGCGGGAGGCAAGCAATGCCACCACGGAGTACAGCAGCAGGTTGGACAGCTCGGTGCTGCCTGCCATGCGGCCCACGGGGGTGACAGCGCCGATCAGGCCGGACAGCGTGATGAGCAGGACGGTCCAGGTGGCCTTGTCCAGGAAGGGCATTGCGCTGTTCAGGGCTGCGCCGATATCCTGACCGAAGGCGGAGATCACCAGAGCCAGACCCAGCAGGAAGATCAGGTTGACAAAGGTAGCCTTGTCCTCGTTGGACTTTGCGTCCTCTTCCAGACGGCGGGACACTTCATCCAGCGTGGTGGTGTCGGCCTTGACCCACTTGTTGAACTTGGGAGCAAGGTTGATGGCCCACAGCAGGAACATGACCCAGATGGAGTAGTCAATGGAGTCCACCACCAGTGCGTAGGCCATGTCAGCTTCGCCGATGTCCAGCGCAGCCTGCACGGCGACCATGTTGCCGGAGCCGCCCATCCAGCTGCCGCACAGAGCGCCCAGTGCCTTCCATGCTTCGGAGCCAAGGGGCCCCTTCATGATGGCGAAGGTGGCAATGAAGGCCAGCGAGATGGAGACGGAAGCGGCAAAGAAGCCGCCCAGCATCTTGGGACCCAGCTTGATGATCTTGCGGATGTCGCAGCGCAGCAGCATCAGGAAGATCATTGCATACAGCAGGTTGTTTTTCAGCACGGAGTAGGCAGGCTTGGTGGCCTCCATGTCCCATGCACCCAGCGTGCAGAGAATCATGGTAATGAGGTACAGCAGAACGATAGGTGGTGCATAGTCGAAGAATTTCGACTTCGTGTAGCGTTGCAACCACACCAGCAGTGCGGCAATGAACACCAGCACGGCGATGTAGGTGAAACCGTTTGTGATCATGAACCCAATCCCCTTTCTTTTTGTGCAATTTTTGCGGACAATTGTCTTTACAATATCGACAATTTCGTATACAATACTACCATAGATTTCATAATCTGGCAATATTTTTTTATCGAAAGGGGTAGGTTTTTGCATGAAAATCACGGAAGTACGTCTCGGTCTGATCTCCGTGCCGCTGCGCGTGCCTTTTAAGACGGCTCTGCGCTCGGTCAGCAGCGTGGAGGATGTGATCGTAGAGATCCACACCGACACCGGCGCTGTGGGTTATGGTGAGGCACCTCCCACCGGTGTGATCACCGGCGACACCACCGGTGCCATCATCGGTGCCATCCGCGACCATATCGCAAAGACCATCATCGGCCGCGATGTGGACGACTTTGAAGACCTGATGATCGCACTGAATGCCTGCATCCAGAAGAACACCAGCGCCAAGGCTGCTGTGGATATGGCCCTGTGGGATCTGTACGGCCAGCTGTACAAAATCCCTGTGTACAAGCTGATGGGCGGCGCAAAGAAGTCCATCGTCACCGACATCACCATCAGCGTCAACGACCCCGAAGAGATGGTGCGCGATGCCCTGAACGCCATCGACCGCGGCTACGACTGCCTGAAGGTCAAGGTGGGCAAGGAGCCGGAAAAGGATATCGCACGCCTGAGCGCCATCCGCGGTGCTGTGCCCAAGGAGACCTGCATCCGCATCGACGCAAATCAGGGCTGGACTCCTAAGGAAGCCGTGCGCATCCTGAACGGAATGCAGGAGAAGGGCCTTGATCTCGAATTCGTGGAGCAGCCGGTCAAGGCCCACGATTTTGAAGGCCTGAAGTATGTTACCGAGCGCTCCTATGTGCCGGTGCTGGCCGACGAGAGCGTGTTCTCCCCGCAGGACGCACTGACCATCATGCAGATGGGAGCCGCAGACCTCGTGAACATCAAGCTGATGAAGTGCGGCGGCCTGTACAACGCCCTCAAGATTGCATCCGCTGCCGAGGTGTACGGCGTGGAGTGCATGATCGGCTGTATGCTGGAAGCCAAGATCAGCGTGAATGCCGCCGTGCATCTGGCCTGCGCAAAGCAGATCATCACCCGCGTGGATCTGGACGGCCCCGTGCTGTGCAGTGAGGACCCCATCCTCGGCGGTGCAGTGTTCAACGAAAAGGAGATCACGGTTTCCAACGAGCCGGGCCTCGGTATCAAGGGCATCGAGCCGGGTAAGATCAAGTATCTGGACTAAACTCCTTCCGTCATTGCTTCGCAATGCCACCTCCCTCAAGGAGGGAGGCTTTGGCCGAGCGGAAAACTTTATCTTTTCGCCGGAGGCTCCCTCATTGAGGGAGCCTCCGGCGCGGCGTGAGCCGTGCCTGAGGGAGTTATGCAAAAACGGCACCTGCCAATTCCGCAGGTGCCGTTTTGTGTTTTGGGCCGTTATGCTTTGTAAGCCAGAATAGTCTTCAGGTATTCCCACACACGGGCCACCGATGCAATGTCGGCGCGCTCATTGGGGGTGTGGACATGCAGCAGGTTCGGGCCAAAGGAGATGCAGTCCAGCCCGTCGATCTTGCCCGAGAGGATACCGCATTCCAGGCCCGCATGAATGGCAACGATCTGGGGCTTTGCACCGTACTGTGCCTCGTACACAGCAACGCAGCGGTCGCGCAGGGCGCTTTCGCGGGCGTAGGTCCAAGCGGGATAGTCGCCGTGGAACCGCACGCTGCCGCCCAGCAGCTCGGTCAGGGTCTGCAGTTTGCAGCTCAGCAGCTCCTTCGCCGAGGGCACCGAGCTGCGCAGGGAGAAGCGCAGAATGGCTTCCTGCTCGTCCATCTCGGCAACGCCCAGATTCAGCGAGGTCTCCACAAGGCCCGGCACATCCATGCTCATGGCCTGCACGCCCCATGGCATCAGCAGCAGGGCCTTGCGCAGGCGCTGGGTGGAATCGGCATCTAATGCGCTGAACGCGCCGCAGCCCTGTTCCGTGAGCTGCAGGCAGATGGCGGGGTCTGCCGTGCCATATTCGGCCTGCACCTGTGCGGCGAACTGAGCGGCAGCAGTGTGCACGCCCTCGGTGATGCCTGCGGGCAGCACCAGCGTGATGCTGCTTTCTTTGGGAATGACATTCTCCTTTGCGCCGCCGGACAGTGCCAGAGCGGCGTAGTCCACGCCATTTTCGGTCAGCAGTGTCAGCCAGCGCCCCAGCAGAGCGATGGCGTTGGCGCGGCCTTTGTGAATCTCGGTGCCGGAGTGCCCTCCCACAAGTCCCGCGATGTCCGCCTTCACGGCGGTGCCGGTCACAGCCGCACGGGTGATGGGCAGATGGCATTCAACGCGGCGTCCACCTGCACATCCTGCGGTGAGCACGCCTTCTTCCTCGGAGTCGATGTTCACCAGAATCCGGCCCTCAAGGTCGGAAAAATCCATGGCAGATGCACCCAGCAGGCCCACCTCCTCGCAGACGGTCAGCACGACCTCCAGCGCAGGGTGGGGAATGTCCTTTGCGTCCAGAACAGCCAGCGCATAGGCCACGGCAATGCCATCGTCGCCGCCAAGGGTCGTGCCCTCGGCGCACACATAGCCGCCGTCTACGACCGGATGGATGGCATCCTTCTCAAGATCCAGCGGGCAGTCGGCGGTCTTGTCGCCCACCATGTCCAGATGGCCCTGCAGGATCAGGCCCGGCTCCTTCTCGTATCCGGGTGTGGCCGGTGCCTTGATGAGCACATTGCCCATCTCGTCCTGACGGCAGGCAAGGCCGTGGGCCTTGGCGAACTGCACGCAGTAGTCGCTCAGTGCCTTTTCGTGGTGGGAGGTGTGCGGAATGCCGCAGATCTCCTCAAAGTAATAAAAAACCGAAGCTGGTTCCAGATTGGATAATACGCCCATAATGTTCCCTCTCCTTGTGCTGTATTTTAAGAAAGAAGACCGGCAGAGCTGTGAGCCATGCCGGTCTTTCGGGTCTTTACTCTGCCTGACTCAGGCAGTCGTCCATGGCGGTGAACACAGCGTCGCTGGTCATGGTAGCACCGGCAACAACGTCCACACCGCTGGTGGAACCGGCCTTGGTCAGCTGGTCTGCCAGAGTTTCAGCAGCGGTGCCGCCCAGTTCGGGAGTCTCGCCGGATGCATCGATCTCCACACCGGTCACCCGGCCGCCGGTGACGGTGACGGTGACGGTCACATCACTCAGGCAGCCCTGAGCGCTGGACGTATAGATGCCATCCGTCAGGCTGGCGGCGTTGTCGGCAGCGGGCACAGTGCCGGTGTACTTGATGTACAGGCCGAGCACAACTGCCATAATGACAGTGACAACAGCCATGATGATAACATTCCGGGTGAGTTTCTTCATAAAAGATCAAATGCTCCCTTTGACGTGATATATTTTTTACTTTGCGGGTTTGAAACTGTCGCGCAGGGTGACGACGCGGTTGTAAACGCCGGGGTTCTTGGAGTCCGGGGTAAAGAAGCCGGTGCGCACGAACTGGAACTTCTCGCCGGGCTTTGCG
>ERZ1106963.3867-NODE-3867-length-11944-cov-43.995626_pt1 | contig 11944 bp, 10 predicted proteins | sample MGYA00403681_ERZ1106963 | MGnify/ENA primary metagenome ERZ1106963 (study PRJEB35170, sample SAMEA104062407) | human gut metagenome | biome: human gut; feature: human-associated habitat; material: faeces | place: Denmark | collected 2012-05-03 ...
GCAAGTTCGATGGGAGTCAGCGCAACCGCCTGCCCGAATCCGATGCGGGCAAGGTCGACGTTTTTGACGGTATTTTCCGCAAGGGTGAGTCCCGACGTTTCGCCTGTTACGTCGATGCCGGTTTTTGAAGTTATACCGAAGTTTTTCAGATATTCATAAAATTTTGCCGTACCGACTTGCAACGCGCAATCCATAAATACGCAGTTGCAACTGTTCCTTACCCCTTCCGCAAAAGTCTGACTGCCGTGCCCTTTCGAGCGCCAGCATTTTATCTTTTTCCCGTCGACGACGCGGCTCCCGGCACAGTAAAACCTGTGGGTTTCCGGGAAAGCATTTTCCTGTATGGCGATTGCCGACGTCAAAATTTTGAAGGTACTGCCCGGCTCATAAACCGCCGACACCATTGTGTTTTTGCTGTAACGAAACAATGAGGAAAGATCGTCGCGCGGAATGTTGTTAAGATCGTACGACGGAGTTTCCGCCATTGCAAGAATCTCGCCCGTCGTCGGATTCATGACAAGACACGACACCCGTTTCGCTTTCGTCGCGAGCGCGGCTTTTTTTATCGTATTTTCGACAATACTCTGGATATAAAAATCGACTGTAAGAGTCAGGTCGCACCCCGACGTCGCGGGAAGATAATATCTCGTGCCGCCGATACCGCGCCCGATAAGGTCGGCTTCCGACAACACGCTGCCGTTGACTCCCATCAGATATTTGTCGTAATAGGATTCGAGCCCGCTTTGTCCTTGAAGATCGATGTTCGTGAATCCCAGAACCTGCGTCATGAAGTCGCCGTACGGATAATATCTGAACCCGTCTTCCGAAACGTAAATTCCTTTCAGATTTTTTTCAACGATTTTCAGGACGTTTTCTTTTTCGACTTTTTTCGCGACGGTGATTTCGCCCACGCCCTTTTTCGTGATTTTGTCATAAATCTTTTTATAATCCGCGCCCGCGTATTCGGAAAGCGCAGCCGCAACCTCTTTCGGATTTTCGACGGCGTTCGGACGGACGTAAATCGTATATCTCGTCGCCGTATCGGCAAGAGTTATTCCGTTTCTGTCGTAAATTCCGCCCCGCCTTGCGACAAGCGGCAAATCTCTGTACCACTGCTCCGCGGCGCGCGCCTGCAACTTTTTTGACGAGATCACCTGCACGTACAGAAACTTGAAAAGAATCGCGGTAAAGAAAAAGACTATTAACGTAAAAACAGTTAATAGCCTTGGTTTGGGGTTATATATTAGGTTATCGTTCAAAAATTAGGTTTCTCCTTATTCACCCAACTTGTCGAGCGTGGCGTCGAACCAGTTCGTTTGGGTTTCAAAGGTATTATACGAAGAATGGACGAAATTAAGACCACTTTCGTTTGTGTCGTACACGCTGCTCACCGCCGCTGCCGGATCCTGCACGGGTTCGGTCGACGGAGTATTGATAAGCTCCGCATTGATGATGACAAGCGTTACTATAAGCAATACGACCGCAAGGTAAACCGCCATGATGACTTTGCCCTGAGTGCTGAGTTGTTTGGAAGCCTTGCGTTTTGCCTGTACGCGGGTTTGGGTTTCGCGCAGTCTCATCGGCTCGAAAACTTCGACTTCCGGTCTTGCGGAGTAGCGGTTTTCGACAGCGCCGCGGCTGACGTTATTCGTGTTAAGACGATTCCATAAATCTTCGCGGGCGGGATCTTGTACGGGAGCATACATATCCTGGCGCGCTACGGGACGCTGGTTTACGACTTCCGCCGAAGCGTAACGGTCGTACGTCGGCTGCTGACGGCCAAGACGCGCGTCAAAACTGGGCACCGGCCTGTCGGGGCTGTACGTGTAATCCCTGTTGTCGATATCTTCTCTTATTCCTTCACGGTTTATGGTTGTTCCTAACATTTCCCTATCCTCGCTTACTTATTTTTAATTTGGTTTTTTATTACAGTTTTTCGATTACTCTCAGTTTCGCGCTTTTGCTTCTGCCGTTTTCATCCTGTTCGTCCTTTGACGGCAATATCGCCTTGTTTGAAATAAATTTTACGATTTCGTGCCTTCCGCATACGCATACGGGCAACGATTTGTCGCAAATGCACCCTGTCGCAAGGTCTTTCATTGTCTGCTTCACGATTCTGTCTTCTTCCGAATGGAAAGTAATGACGCACATTCTTCCTTTCGGATTAAGCAGACCTACGTAAGTCCTGACCGCGGTGTCCAGCCCTTTCAGTTCCCCGTTCACTTCGATGCGGATTGCCTGAAAAGTACGCTTCGACGGATTCCCGAATTTCCAGCGGTTCGAAGCGGGTACGCTGTATTCGATAATTTTTGCCAACTGCCCCGTCGTCGATACCGGCGACTTTTCTCTTTCTTTGACGATGTTTTTCGCGATGTTTCTCGCAAATCTTTCGTCGCCGTAAGAAAAAATGATTTTTTGCAGTTTTTCTTCGTCGTATCCGTTCACCACGTCGTACGCCGAAAAAGATTGGCTCCTGTCCATTCTCATATCGAGCGGCGCGTCTTTCATATAAGAAAATCCGCGTTCCGCGACGTCGATCTGATAACTCGACACGCCAAGGTCGGCAAGTACGCCGTCGATTGACGATACGGACAGATTTTTCAGTATGCTTTCAATGTTCTTAAAATCATCGTGTACGAACGTGATTTTGTCTTTATAGGCTTCAAGCCTTTTTTTCGAATACGCGATTGCGTCTTCGTCTTTGTCAATAGAAATAAGCCATCCCGTCGTGAGCCTTTTCGCGATTTCGCCGCTGTGCCCGCCTCCGCCTAACGTGCAATCGACGTAAACGCCGTCGGGCTTTATGTTCAACCCTTCGATGCACTCGTTAAGGAGTACCGGAACGTGATTGAAATTCTCTTCCATCAGAATCCGAATTTTCCAAGGGGTTCAAGCGACTGATCGTATTCTTCGTCGTCAAGATCCTTGAAGCGTTCGTTGTAAGTTTCTGCCGACCACAATTCGATTCTGTCGAACATTCCGACGAAAACGACGTCTTTCTGGATTTTCGCGATTCGCCTTAAATTTGCGTCAAGTACGAAACGCCCCTGATTGTCTTCTTCGGGAATCGACATCGTCGCAACCATTCTGCGGAGTGCGTCGGTGGCTTCTTTGCCCTCTTCGGTAACGAATGAAATGTTTTTGGACTTTTCTTCGTAAAGGTTTGCAAACTGCTCTTCGGAGTAAATGAACAAACAACCGCTTGTTCCGCGAACTATGGCAAAATTCTGACCGAGCTCCGCTTTGAGTTTAGCGGGGATACGCAAACGGTTTTTCTGGTCGAGTTGATGATTGAACTTTCCGACGTATGCCATAATTACCTCCTTCTGAGATGTTTGTAGATTAATAATAGCACATAGATTGACCACTTGCAACCACTTTTAACAAATTTTTTTCATTTTTTTCAGAAAATTTTTCTAAAAATTCTTAAATCCGTCGTTTGAATAGCAAATTTTCGACATAAATAGTAAAATTTTGCTATTGACAAAAAATCGGAGTGGTGGTCAGCGTTCCCTACTTTTTCTCGTTTGCCCCCATATTATGCCCTGTTCGCCTAAAATGTGCAAGCGATTTTACGGTGATTTTCGCATTTTTTTCATATTGTTTTTTTTGCATAAAAAAAGCAACCCCCTGTTTTGGAATTGCAATTAAAAAAATATCGTTACTATGTAATTGTCAAAAATTATTCTTCGCTTTCGTCGATTTTGTAAAGTCGGTTGCCGAGTTTGTCGCACGACGTCATGATATATTCCACCCCGTTTTTCTCGTGCAGAATTTCCGTCCTGCCGTATCGACCGTGAAGGTGTCCGTAAACCACTTTTTCAACCCCGTACTTTTCGGACAAATCGGTGAACGCGGTGTCGGCGTTATTAAGTTCGAACGGGGGATAATGCAGCATGGCGATAATCTTGTCGTTTTCGCCTTTCAGTTTCGTCGCTTCCTTTAAGGAAAGTTCGTATCTTATGACCTCGCGATTATAGACTTTTTCGTCCTCGGGCGTCTTGTTCGATTCGGGCAGAGTCCAGCCGCGCGTACCGCAAAAAACGAAATTTCCGAATTTTAAGGCGTTGTTCTGAATGGCAAAAATATTTTTTTCGGCAAAAATCTTATACATTTTAGTATAACTTTGCCACCAATAGTCGTGATTGCCGCGGATTATTACTTTTTTGCCCTTCAATTTTTCGATTTCGTTTACGTCGATAAGTGCGTTTTCAAAGGTCATCGCCCACGACAAATCGCCGGCAAGCAGCACGATATCGTCGTCCGATACCTTATTTTGCCAGTCTTCGACGATTTGTTCAAAGTGGTTTTCCCACATTGTACCGAAAATATCCATCGGCTTATCCGACGAAAACGATAAATGAAGGTCTGAAATCGCAAAAATTTTCATAACTATAAGATTGCGCGCACGCTTTTTACCTACACAAAATATATATATTACTTATATCACATAATAATGTTTTTTTCAAGCGATGACGCAAATATCACAAAAAAAAACCGCTTTACATAAAATAAGGTATAAACGCTTTGGAGGTGTAAAAATGTCGTTTTGCAATACCCTGAAACCCGACAGGACGCCCGGACCGATTTCCGGAAATCCGCTACATAATCTGTGCGAGCGCGCCTGCATACAAGTGAGAAAAGTTTTCGACGCGTGTATCAACCAGACTTCGCTTGAAGACTACGGCGTCACGATCACGAATCCGACGCCCGCAAACTATACCACCCCGCTGACCTTTGTGTCAGCCGCTTCGACGTCGTCGGCAGGCACGATATCCAACCTTATCGTTACCCCGCTTTCGGGCGACAACCCGCACAACTCGCGCGTGCAGGCAACGATAACCATTCCCGTCGAAGTCATCTATGTCGACGCAAACAACGTCGAAGGAAAAGGCACTGCGGAAATCGTCGTCAACGAAGACGTCATAATGTGCTTCCCCGACAACTCGGTTATCCCCGTCGAGATTGCGGCAACCGTGAACGCGGTGTCCCCGCAAGGCGCGTGGACGGAAGGACTCGGATTTTCAATCACCAGCTGCGTGACGGTCGTCTTGAAAGCCGAGGCAGAAGTCGAGCTTCTCGTGCCGTCGTACGGATACTGTTATATCCCGCCTTGTCAGGCATATACGCAGGAAGTCTGCACGGGCGTGTTTGACCTGCCATTGTTTCCCACGACTTTCACACGATAACGATTTTCTGACGGACAAATAATAAACGGACGCTTTCGTTGCGTCCGTTTGTTTTTGAAAAATTTTGTCGATTTTTTTGAAAATATTATGAAAAAGCGCGTTTTTTAGAATACTTATTGCACATTTTCAAGGATTTGGGCGATTCTGTCAAGGATTTCTCTCTTTCCGGTTTTCTCGCTCGACGACACGGCGTAGATGTTATCCACCCCGATCCCGACCTTTGTCGCGATGTTTTGCAACGCTTTTTTCTGCTGCATTTTGGAAAGTTTATCCGCTTTCGTCGCGATTATCGAGAACGGGAAATTGAAGTGGAAAAGATAATTTATCATCTGCATATCGTCCTTTGTCGGATCGTGGCGAATGTCTAGAAGTACGAAAACGTGCACAAGATTTTTGCCGTTTTCAAGATACCCTTCGATCATCGGTCCCCACTTTGCTTTCTCTTCCTTGCTGACTTTTGCATAGCCGTATCCCGGCAAATCAACAAAGTAAAATTCGCCGCCGTTTATTTCAAAAAAGTTTACAAGGCGCGTTCTGCCGGGATCTCCCGACGTCTTTGCAAGTTTATTCTGATTTACCATAAAGTTGATAAACGACGACTTTCCGACGTTGGACTTCCCTGCGATTGCGATTTCGGGCGCGTCGAAAGACGGGATAACTTTCCCGTTTGAAACCGACTGTACGAATTTCGCGTTTTTGATTTCCATAACTTACCTTTCGATTGCGATATTGAAAACTTCCGAAACGTTTTCGACGGGGATAAATTTCACGCCGTTTTTCACGCTTTCGGGAATATCCGCAAGGTCTTTCATATTATCGATAGGAATCAGCACTTTCTTTATTCCCGCACGCATTGCAGCAAGCGATTTTTCCTTCAGCCCGCCGATGGGCAATACTTTCCCGCGGAGAGTGATTTCGCCCGTCATTGCGACGTCGTTTCTCACGCCCTTCCCGGTAAGTGCCGAAAACACTGCGGTGGCGATTGTAATTCCTGCGGACGGTCCGTCTTTCGGGATTGCCCCTTCGGGAACGTGAATGTGGATATCTTTGTCCTTGAACGCGCACTCGGGTATATCGTAATCGTCCGCGTGCGCGTGGATATAACTTATCGCCGTTCTTGCGCTTTCTTTCATGACGTCGCCGAGATGCCCGGTGAGCAGTATTTCGCCCTTTCCGCTGACGATACTGACCTCGATTGTCAGAATTTCGCCGCCGACCGCCGTCCAGGCAAGCCCCGTTGCCGCGCCGACTTCGCTGTGTTCGGGTTTTTCGTTTTCAAGGTATTTTTCGACGCCGAGATATTCTTTGACGTTGTCTTTCGTCACGACGATTTTGTCCTGCGCCTCGCCCGAAACGATTTTCACCGCGACCTTTCGCATTACGTTTGCGATTTCCTTTTCCAGCCCCCTTACGCCGCTTTCACGGGTGTAAGAGTAAATGATTTTTTCGATTCCGTCGTCGGTAAACGACAGCCTGTCTTCGCTTATTCCGTGCGCTTTCAACTGCTTTCCGATAAGGTGTTTCTTTGCGATTTGCAATTTTTCCTCGGGCGTATAGCCGCTCATTTCGATAATTTCCATACGGTCGTACAGCGGCGCGGGGATCGCGTCGGGATTGTTTGCCGTCGTGATGAAAATCACCTTTGACAAATCGAAAGGTATTTCAAGGTAATTGTCACGGAAAGCGTTGTTTTGTTCGGGATCCAGCACCTCAAGGAACGCGCTTGACGGATCGCCCTTGAAGTCGGACGCAAGTTTGTCGATTTCGTCCAGCAAAAACACGGGATTCATCGTGCCGGCAATGCGGATATTGCTGATTATTCGTCCCGGCATTGCCCCGACGTACGTTTTGCGATGCCCGCGGATTTCCGCTTCGTCGCGGATGCCGCCAAGGCTCATTCTGACGTACTTCCTGTTGAGCGCCCTTGCGATGCTTTTTACAATAGACGTTTTGCCGACGCCCGGCGGGCCAACAAGGCAAATTATCGGCTCGCGCTTTTCGTCGGTGAGTTGTCTGACGGCAAGGAATTCCAGAATTCTTTCCTTGATTTTTTCAAGACCGTAGTGGTCTTCGTCCAGAATTTTCCTTGCATTTTCGATGTCGTTGTTATCTTCGCTCTCAATCCCCCACGGCAAATCGAACACAAAGTCGAAATAGTTTCTCGAAATTGCGTAATCGGGGCTTGACGTGGGCATTTTTGCGTTGCGCTCGATGTCCTTTTTGAGTTTTTTCTTGCTTTCTTCGGGAATTGGCAGCTTGTCCGCTTTAAGCAGCAGATCGTCGTCGTCCTCGTCGCCGAGTTCTTCCTGAATGGCTTTTATTTGCTCGCGAAGGTAATATTCTTTCTGCCCTTTGTCGATGCTTTCGCGCACCTTCCTGTTGATTTTCTTTTCAACCTTTGCGATTTCAAGCTCGTCTTCCAGAAAGTCGAGCAGTAATTCGTACTTGTCGATAACGTCGTCGATTTCCAAAAAGCCCTGCCTGTCCGAAATATCCATAAGATGCGCCGCGCGGTACAAAAACGCCACGGGTTCTTCCGTTTCGTTCAGAATGTTGTAAACGTCTTTGGTTGCGCGCTCGCCCACGAAATAGTGCTCCTCGACGACGGACATACATTTTCTTCTGTACGCCTTCGCCTCAACCGTGCGCGCGTGCAATTCTTTCATCGGCTCGTACGAAGCCACGAAGAAGTCGGGATTATCGACGTATCCCGTAACTTTCACTTTTTTGATGCCGTCAACGATAATTCTCAGCGTTTCGCCGCCGTTCGAGATGACCTGCACGACGCGCGCAAGCACGCCGACGGTATAAATACCGTCCGCTTGCGGATTGCTTTCGTCGGTGTTTATCTGACGACACAAAATAATTTTTCCGTTTCTGTTTTTAACGGCGTCGGTAACCGCCGCGACCGATTTTTTGCGGCCGACGTCGAAATTTACCGTAGTATTTGGAAAAACCGTTAATCCCCTGAGGGGGATTAGCGGTAAATCAAAGTTTTTTTGCATATGTTCTCCTCAGGCAATATTGCGCCTGACTATTTCGGCGGGTACGCCTTTTTCAACCGTATCGCCTGTGATTATTACTTTTTCGATTGTCTTGTCGCCGGGGATTTTGTACATTACGTCCAGCATAATCTGTTCCAGAATCGAGCGAAGTCCCCTCGCGCCGGTTTTGAGCGCAATGGCTTTTTTCGCGACCGCAGAAAGCGCACTGTCGTCAAACACGAGATCCACGCCGTCGAGTTTCAGCATTTTCTGATACTGTTTGACAAGGGCGTTTTTCGGCTCGGTCAGGATTTTGATGAGCGCGGTTTCGTCCAGCTCGTCAATCGAAACGACAATGGGAAGCCTGCCGACGAATTCCGGAATAAGCCCGAATTTGATAAGGTCGTCGGGTTGAATTTCCCTGATGATTTCGCTATATTTTTTATCCTTGTCTTCATTCAGCACGGAGTTGAACCCAAGCGACGAATTGTCGGTACGTTTGCCGATGATTTTGTCAAGTCCTACGAACGCGCCGCCGCAAATAAACAGGATATTCGTCGTGTCGATCTGATACATTTCCTGCATAGGATGCTTACGTCCGCCCTGTGGAGGCACGTTGGCAACGGTGCTTTCGATAATTTTAAGGAGCGCTTGCTGCACGCCTTCGCCCGACACGTCGCGCGTTATCGACACGTTTTCGCTTTTTCTTGCGATTTTGTCGATTTCGTCAACGTAGATTATGCCTTGTTCGGCGCGTCTGATGTCGCCGTCCGCAGCCTGAATGAGTTTCAAAAGAATGTTTTCGACGTCTTCGCCGACGTAGCCGGCTTCCGTGAGCGTCGTTGCGTCGGCAACCGCAAACGGCACGTTAAGGATATTCGCAAGAGATCGCGCAAGTAAAGTCTTTCCGCAACCGGTAGGTCCGAGCAGCAATACGTTGCTTTTGTCCAAAACGACGTCGTCGCCGGTTTTTTTGTTGCTTCCGATCCTTTTGTAGTGATTGTAAACGGCAACCGACAACACTTTTTTGGCGGCGTCCTGACCGATAATATATTCGTCAAGACGCGCTTTGATTTCTTCCGGCGTGAGCAGTTTGAAGGCGTCGTTTTTCGGGGTGTCCGCTTCTTCATACTCTCTTTCGAGAATATCGTTGCACTCCTCGATGCACTCGTCGCAAATGGCAATCCCGTTGGGACCCTCGATGAGTTTCAGCACTTCGTCCTCGCTCTTTCCGCAGAAAGAACAATATTGTTTTACTGTGTTTTCTTCCATATACTCCTAATTATGGCGGGGATATATTATTTTATCTACGATACCGTAAGCAAGCGCTTCTTCCGCGGACATAAAGTTGTCGCGGTCGGTGTCGCGTTCGATAACGGAGATATCCTGCCCCGTCATTTCCGCGAGATACCTGTTCATTTTTTCTTTGGTTTTCGCGATGTGTTGTGCGGCAAGGATAATATCGCTTGCCTGACCTTGTGCGCCGCCCAAAGGTTGGTGAATCATAATCTCGCTGTTGGGAAGCGCGTAGCGTTTGCCCTTCGCGCCGGCGGCAAGAAGGAACGCGCCCATCGACGCGGACAAGCCGATCGAAATGGTACTGACGTCGCACTTGATATAATTCATCGTGTCGAAAATCGCCATGCCGTCGGTAACGCTGCCGCCCGGGCTGTTGATGTACAACGCGATGTCCTTATGCGGATCGCGCGCTTCGAGATAAATAAGCTGAGCGATGACATAGTTTGCAAGGTCGGTATTGACTTCGCCGCTCAAAAAGATAATTCTGTCTTCGAGAAGCCTTGAAGCGAGGTCGTATTGACGCTCGCCCCTGTTGGTTTGCTCCACGACGCTGATCATTTTTTCGTTAACGTTCATAAACTCTCCGAAATTATTTTATACTTTTTTACCGATATATATTCGGTCGAAAAATCGTTATTTTGCGGGGTTAAGTTCTTTCAGTTTCGCCATAAGAGCGTCGGTAAGGCTTTGATTCAGAAGATAGGTGAGATATCTCGGATCCATATCTTTCTTGTATTCGTCGACGGTCTTGTTCTGACCTTTTGCCATATCTTCGATTTTCTTATTGACGGCTTCTTCGTCGGGAAGGACGTTTTCGGCTTTGATAATCGCTTCCAGCACAAGACGGATTCTCACGTTTCTTTCTGCCGTTTCGCGATAATCTTCCGCCATCTTTTCGCGGGTGATTCCCGAATATTTGAGATAATCGTCGAGTTTCATTCCCTGATACAGAAGACGATATTCAAATTCCTTAATCATTTCTTCGACCTCGTCTGCGATCATGCATTCGGGGACTTCGACCGTTGCGTTTTTGACGATTGCTTCGACGCGTTTGTTTTCTTCGGCGATTTCGGCGCGTTCTTCGGCTTGTTTTTCAAGACCTGCTTTGATGTCCGCTTTGTATGCGTCAAGGGTGTCGAATTCGGACACGTCTTTTGCAAAGTCGTCGTTGAGTTCGGGCAGTTCTTTGACCTTAATGGCGTTGAGCGTTACTTTGAAAACCGCTTCTTTTCCGGCAAGGTCTTCGGAATATTCTTTGGGGAAGGTAACGGTGATGTCTTTCGTTTCGCCCTTCTTCATGCCTACGACGCCTTCTTCAAAACCGGGGATAAAGGTTTTGCTGCCGAGTTCCAGATCGTAATCTTTGCCTGCGCCGCCGTCGAATTTAACGCCGCCGACCGAGCCTTCGAAATCGATATTGCAGATGTCGCCTTTTTTGGCTTTTCTGTCTTTTTCGATTTCAACGACGCGAGCCGCTTTGTCCTGTGCGAGCAGGAGTTCCGCCTGAACCTGATCGTCGGTAACTTCAAATTTTTCTTTTGCGACTTTCACGCCCTTGTATTTGCCGAGTTTGACTTCGGGCTGGACGGTAATGGTAACCGCGAATTTAACCGCTTTGTCGCTTGCTTCCAGAATGTCCGCTTCGGGACGGCTGACCGGCTCGACCGACGGTTCTTTTTCAAGGGCTTCTTCAAAGTACTTGGGAAGAATGATATCGAGAGCGTCGTTCAGGAAAACGTCTTTGCCGAATTCTGCTTCCAGCACCTTGCGGGGCACTTTGCCGGGACGGAAGCCTTCAAGTTTATAATGACTTTTGTTCTTGTTATAAGCTTCTTGGATAGCCGCTTCTACTTCGGCTTCGTTGATTTCGATTGTGAATTTTACTTGACTTTTTTCAAGTTTTTCGAGTGTGTAATTCATAAAACCTCCAAATAATACTAACGTAAGCGTATAATAATATAACATATAAAGAAAGTTTTTGCAATACAAAATTCCACTTTCCGAAATATTCTTTTTGTCATTTTTTGTCATTATTCGTCACACGCTTGAAAATTAGACGCCGATACGCTATAATTTGCCTATGCCACAAGACCTTTTAACGTTAAAAACCCTGCAAAAAGAACTTAATTCTCTTCTTGCGCCGGGGAAAATACAAAAAATAAACCAACCCGAAAAGGACGAGGTTCGTTTCGTCGTGTATTCGGGCGGCACGTCGTACACTCTCGTCGCGTCGGCAAACCCCAACGCCGCGAGAATCCATATCGCATACGACAAAAAGGAAAACCCTTATTCCGCCCCCGCCTTCTGTATGCTTCTGAGAAAGCATCTTCTCGGCGCGACGATCAAGGATATTTCGATTGCGGGCGACGACAGAGTTTTCAGAATTTCGCTGTCCGCGCGCACCGAAATGCAGGACGTGAAAGACTTCTTCGTCGTCGTCGAACTTATGGGACGATACAGCAACGTTATCCT
>ERZ1106963.3871-NODE-3871-length-11937-cov-6.934354_pt1 | contig 11937 bp, 8 predicted proteins | sample MGYA00403681_ERZ1106963 | MGnify/ENA primary metagenome ERZ1106963 (study PRJEB35170, sample SAMEA104062407) | human gut metagenome | biome: human gut; feature: human-associated habitat; material: faeces | place: Denmark | collected 2012-05-03 ...
CTTCCTGCGGCGCGCATCCGGTAAAATTTCAAAGCTCGCCTATATAGTAAATGTAGTCGAGACAGCGCAACGCTTCGATGATCTCCTTGTGCGTTTTGTACTTTTTAAGCTCCTGACTGCTGATGGTAATAGCGACCGTGTAGACGCTCAGGCCGGAATTGAGGTAGGCGGGGTTTGCCTCAATGTCGTCAATTTTGAGCCCCAGGCGGCGGATGGTCGTGACGAAGTCCTGCAAATTGTATTTGCTCTTGAGCTCCAGATGCACCTCAAAATGGTTCGACCGGTCCTTGAGATACGTCTCAAACGCCGGGAGCCACGAGAGGCAGGCCAGAATCGCCGCGAAGCCAAGCGCCGCCAGCGTATAGAGGCCCGCGCCAAGCGCGAGCCCAAGCAGGCTGCACGACCAGAGCCCCGTCGCCGTTGTGAGGCCGCGGATCTGGCTTTTGGAGCTGAACAGAATGGAATTTGTGCTGATGATCGCAATACCGAGCACCACGGCCGCCGAAATGAGCGGCAAGCCGCCGCTCGCCCGGTCGAGCGTCATAGCGGCCGTTCCGGACATGCAGACAAGGACAAACGTACGTAGTCCCGCCGCATGCCGCTTTGCTGCGCGCTCACAGCCAAGGACCGCGCCAAACGTCAAGGCCAATGCCAGCCGGAACGCAATCGCCCAAAGTCCGTCTCCCGCGCTCCATGCGCCAAGAACGCTTCCGATTGGATCGTACATTGCTCATCCTCCCTTTCGTGCCGTTGTGTTTCGTCCTGTCATCCGCGAAAAGCCCATCTGCTCGCGCTGTTCCACGGCTGCCTGCGTGAAGGCCTGCTCCTCGGGGCTGATATCGACGTTGTGCGCGGGCAGCTCCTGCTGGATTTTCTGAATCCGCTCAATGAGAAGTTCGAGTTCCGTTTTCCTCGGCGCTTCCTCCGCCGGCTCCTCCACGTCGACCAGCTCCTCGAGCTTCGTGGAATACGAATGCGACAGATAGAGTGCCAGCTTCGCGCAGCCGGGGCCGATGAGCTCATAGAGAACCGACGAGGCTAAGATAATCGTCTGCAGATCCTGCCCGATCTCGCCCCCGAGTGTCCGCGCACCAAGTGCCGCCAGACCGATAGCCACACCCGCCTGCGGAATGAGCGCCAGACCAAGATAGTCCCGCGTGCGCCTGGGCTTTTTGACCGCCAGACAGCCGAGCCACGCGCCCGCGTATTTGCCGAGAATGCGCGTGATAAAATAGAGCACGCCGACCAAAATCAGCGGCACACTCCCGAGCGTGTTCTGCGCGCCGAAGAGCGTATCCAATCGGAAACTCAAACCTGAACGCACAAAGAACAACAGCAATACCGGCGGGCTGAAATAAGCCAGCTGCTGGAAAAGGTTCGCGTCGTTCGTAAGGTTGATATACACCATGCCCATCGACATGCAGCCAAGAAGCGGCGAGACGCCGAGAAGCGCGCACACTCCGCAGAACGCGAACAGCGTCGCAAGCGACACAATCAGCCGGTTGTCCGTAGACCGCTTGCGGAACAGCAGCTTGAGCAAAAATCCAAAAAATCCGCCGAGCGCCAGCACGAAGAGATTCGCCAGGATCGGCTTTATGATTGTCTCAAAGCTTGATCCCCGGTTTCCGCTCCCGGCCAGCGCAATGGAAATGGCAATGCTGTAGGCAACAAGGCTCACCACGTCGTCTAACGCCACAATTTGCAGCAGCGTCTCGACAAAATCGCCCTTTGCGCCTGTCTGCCGGATGGTCATGACCGTGGACGCGGGCGCTGTCGCCGAAGCGAGCGCAGCGAGCACCGCACAGAACGCGAGATCGAGCCCCAGCACAAAATACGTCAGTACGAACACAAAAATTGAGGCCATGCACGCCTCCAGAAGCGTAATGACGATCACGCCGAGGCCGCTTTTTTTGAGCGTGGAGAGCTTAAAGAACTCGCCGACGCTGAACGCGATGAAGGCCAGTGCGATATCGGAAATGAAATCCATGCCGCCAATGACGCTTGCCGGAATCAGGTTCAGGCAGTAGGGGCCGATGAAAATACCCGTCAGGATATAGGCCGTCACGTCCGGCAGACGAAGCGCTTTTGTGATCCTCGTCATTGCGAAGCCCAGAAACAGCATCAGCGCAACTGAGATAATCACGCCCGCTGTCTGTCCAGACTGCGCCAGCTTCTGTGAAAACGCTCCAAGCATTCCGCTCCCTCCTTGCAATTCGTTGTACCTTATGATATAACTAGGAACAGATAAATGCAAATTATGTTTTTAAAGTATATCATAATTTTTTATAATGGAGTGTTTGCTCATGCTCAATCCGAAACTAGGTACGCTTCTCACCGCGGCGGAGCTCGGCAGCTTCACCCGTGCGGCAAATGTCCTGAACCTCACCCAGCCCGCCGTCAGCCATCACATCAAGGAACTCGAGCAGCAGCTCGGCGTGACGCTCTTTCTGCGGAAAAAAGGGCAAATTCAGCTGACGCCGGAAGGTGAAATCGTCGTGCAGTGCGTCCGGCGCATGAAAGCCCTCGAGCAGCAGATGATGCAGGAGCTCAAATCCTCCGACCGCCGCCTCACCCGCCTTCGCGTCGGCATCACGCACACGGCGGAGAGTAATCTGATTACAGAAGTTCTTGCAAAATTCGGCCGGGAAAACGATGGCGTATCGATAACGATTACGACCGATACCATAAAAAATCTTTATGATGCGATGGAGCACTTTGAGCTCGATCTTGCCGTTGTGGACAGTACGGTCCCCTCACCCGACCTCAACGCCCTGATGCTGGATACCGACTGTATCGTCTGTGTGCTGTCCAATAACAATCCCCTTTCACGCCACGCGATGGTGACCCTTGAAGACCTCAAAAAAGAGCGCATGATCCTGCGCCTGCCGTCGTCCGCAACGCGAAAGCTCTTCGAAGCGCTTTTGCTGAGTCTTGGCATGAGCATCGACGCGTTTGATGTAGCCATGGAGGTCGACAACATCGCGACCATCAAGGATCTCATCCGAAAGGATCTCGGCGTGTCGATCCTTGCGCGCAGCGCCTGCATGGACGAGCTGCGAAAAGGAAAGCTCACGGCACTGCCGATTGAAAACCTCAGTATGGTGCGCCAGATGAACCTTATCTATCGCAAGGACTTCCATCACATGGAACTTTTGTACGAAATTTTAAGACTCTACCACGATACCGCCATGCAATTGCAGTGAGTTTGCTTCAACACGTAGGGGTCGATGCCGTTTTTACGGGAATCTTCGGCGAATTCGTGACTTCCCTTGGGTCGATATGGGCATTGCCCCTTCAAACCTTTTTGAAACATATTCATATACGAAAGACCGGAGAGCCGTCTCTCCGGTCTTTTATCATATGCAATCGAGGGATCGCTTGTGCATTAACCTTCCTTCATAAGTTTCCTTCTGGCAAGGTTGATCGTGCCCTCCTGCATGGAGTTGATCCACTCAAGGCTCTTGCCGCAGCCGAGGGCCACGCAGGAATCCGGGTCGTCGGCAATCGTGCAGGGGATCTCCGTGCGCTCGGAGATCAGGAAATCGAAGCCATAGAGCTGGCAGCCGCCGCCGGTCAGAACGATCCCATTTCGCGCCACATCTGCCACAAGCTCCGGAGAGCTCAGCTCCAAAACCGCAAGCACCTCGTCGACGATCTGCCGCGCAGGCCGCTTGAAGGCCTCCATAAGGTCCACGGAGGACACCATTTCCTCCTTGGGAAGGCCGGTCTTGAGGTCGCGCCCCTTGACTACCATGCTGACAGGCTCCGGCCGGTCGTAGACGCAGCCGATGGTGATTTTCACTTCCTCGGCAGTGTTGAGGCCGATGATCATGCCGTAGCGCTTGCGCATGAAGGCCGCAACCGCTTCGTCAAACGTGTCGCCCGCAATTTTGATAGAGGACGACGTTGCGATACCGCCGAGAGACAGCACGGCAATATCCGTCGTGCCGCCGCCGATGTCGACCACCATATGGCCGTCCGGCCCCGTGATGTCGAGCTTCGCGCCGAGCGCCGCCGCATACGGCTCTTCAATCAGATACACGCGCCGAGCGCCCGCTTCCATGGTCGCCTGAATGACCGCGCGCTCTTCGACCTCCGTCACGCCGGACGGCACACAGACGATCACGCGGGGCTTGATGAGGGAGAACTTGCTGATCTTTTTGAGGAACTGGTCGAGCATTTTCTCGGTCATCTCATAGTCTGAGATCACGCCGTCGCGAAGCGGCCGCACGGCCACAATATTGCCCGGCGTTCTTCCGAGCATGTTTCTCGCCGCCGCGCCGACCTGAAGCACCTTGCCGGTGTTTTTATCCACCGCCACAACCGACGGCTCGCGCAGGACAATTCCCTTGCCCTCTTCATAGACCAGAATATTCGCGGTACCAAGGTCGATACCGATATCTCTTGAAAGCTTCATGGGTTCGTCACCTTTCCTTTTCCTTGCGTGGAGAAGCGAACGCCGCGCAATAAATATGCTTCGCGCCCGCCTGCCTGAGTATCCGGCAGCATTCCGAGAGCGTCGCGCCGGTCGTTACAATGTCGTCGATCAATAGAAGCGTTTTCCCGGAAACATCTGCATCGGGCCGCACGGAAAACGCGCCGGATGCGTTCGCCTGCCGGAGCGCCGCATCCTTGAGCTGCGACTGCGGGTTCCGCTCGGCGTGCTTCTGAAGCGCTGCGCACGTGGGAAGCGAAAGCTCGGCTGCAACTTTTCTTGCCAGAAGCTCCGATTGATCATAGCCGCGCGATCTCCGGCGCTTTTTGCTCACAGGAACCCAGCACACGCCGTCAAAGCCGCGTCCGAGTTCGTCCCGAATTCTGCCCGCCATCCATGTTCCGTACACATCCGCGTAAAAGTCGCGGCCGGAGAATTTAAAGCGCAGGAACGACTCGCGCACCGCTCCCTCATAAAAGAGTGTCACGCTGAGGCCGTCCGCGCTGCCCACCTGCGGCTTTTCTCCCTCGAAGTTCGGCAAACTCTCAAAGCAGTCCGGGCAGATGTCCTGTTCGCCGCGCGCAAGAAGCCTTCTGCAAATCACACACTTCGGCGGATACAGAAGGTCCAGCAGCCAATCGAGCGCGCGCATCAGGACGGCTCTCCCTGCTCTAATCGGAGCTTGAGGCCGCTGTAGCGCCGCTGCTGGCGGTCGTTGCGCGTCATGGCGGCAATCACCTCTTCGTTGCCGACGATGATGAAGAGCTCTCTGGCGCGCGTGATGGCCGTATAGAGAACGCTCCGCGTCAGAAGCAGCTGAGAGCCCGAAAACGCAGACAAAATCACCGCCCGGTACTCGCTGCCCTGGCTCTTGTGCACTGTCATCGCATATGCGGGCTCGAGCTCCGAGAGCATGTCGAAGCTGTATTCCGCGCGTCGGTCGTCAAAGTCGATCGTCACAAGCTCCGCTTCAAAGTCGATGCGCGCAATCGTTCCGATGTCGCCGTTAAAAATGCCGGTCCCTGCGCCGAGGCCGTCGCATCTTTTCCATAGTATATCATAATTGTTCCGAATTTGCATCACCCGGTCGCCCTCGCGGAAGGAAAAATCTCCGTGCTTTTTCTCCCGTTTTCCCGTCGCGGGCGGATTCAGGACGGCTTGCAGCGCAAGATTTAACGCTCTCGTGCCCGTGTCGCCCTTTCTCGTCGGGGAAAGCACCTGAATATCCGCAGGCACGATTCCCATGTTCTTGGGAAGGCGCGTCGCGCAGAGCTCCTGCACCGTCTGCACGAGGCTCTCTGCCGTCCGCCTGCGCATGAAGAAGAAGTCCTTGTCCTTGCGCGATAAATCAGGAAGCTCGCCCCGGTTGACCGCGTGCGCGTTCATAACGATTAAGCTCTCTTGCGCCTGCCGGAAAATTTCCGTGAGGCGAACTGTCGCGATTTTTCCGCTGCGAATGAGGTCGGAGAACACATTCCCCGCGCCAACCGACGGCAGCTGATCGGGGTCGCCGACCAGAATCAGGCGGCAGTTGGGCGTAAGCGCGCGCAAGAGAGAGAGCATCAGCTGCAAATCGACCATCGAGGTTTCATCCACGATCATCGCGTCGATCTTGAGCGGCTCGTCCTCATCATGGAAAAACGACATGAGCCCCGTCGCCTCGTCAAACTGCGCCTCGAGCAGTCTGTGAATCGTGGACGCCTCGCGCTCTGTCACCTCGGAAAGGCGCTTGGCCGCGCGGCCGGTAGGCGCCGCCAGCTGCGTTTTGACTTTCATCGAGTCAAACAGCGACAAAATACCGGACATGACGGTCGTCTTGCCCGTGCCGGGGCCACCGGTTACGATCAGAAGCTGCTGCGTAGCCGCCTTGCGGATGGCCTCGCGCTGTAATCTTGCATAGGATATCCCCTGCTCCGCCTCGATCTGCGAAACGAGCGCGTCCAAATTTTTAGGAGCCGGAAGCTCCTTTTCCGCCATCTGCAGAAGCCGCGCTGTGATATACGTCTCCGCCTCGTAAAACTCCGGCAGGTAGCACGCCTGCAAGCCGGCGATTGCGTCGACCACCAGCCGTTCCTGCTCCGTAAGGCGTGTAATACCTTCCTCAATCAGCTCCGTCTCCAAGTTTAAAAGCGCCGCCGTTGCTGCGCAGAGCTTCGGCAGAGGGATGAACGTGTGGCCGTTTGAAAGGTTATAGGAAAGCTCAAAGAGAATCCCGGCTTCTACGCGCCGCTCATCGTCCGCCGCCACGTCGAGCTCTAGCGCAAACGCGTCAACAAGCGAAAAATCAGCATGGAAATAGGGGTCCGTCAGTAAGTACGGATCGTCCCGCAGCGCGTCCTGTGCCAGCTCTCCATACACGCGGTAGAGCCGCACGGCAAGCTCGGGCGGGAGACGGTGCGCTGTCAGGAATTCGATCAGCCTGCGAATGCCGGACTGGCGGCGGAAGCTCTCGCTCATCTCGCGCGCCTTCTTTTCCGTGATGCCCGGAATCTCCGTCAGCCGTTCAGGCTCATTCTCTAACACATCCAAGCTCGACGCGCCGAAACGAGAGACGATCTTCTCCGCCGTCTTTGCGCCGATGCCCTTGACCGCGCGGGAGGAAAGGAACGAGAATATCTCCGCCTTCGTCTCCGGCATGAGCCGCTCCAGAAATTCCGCCTCAAACTGCTGGCCGTGGTTCGGATGATGGCCCCAGCGGCCTGCAATGACCAGCCGCTCGCCCACGATCGTCATTGGGATTGTCCCGACCACGGTCACAAGCTCGCCTTCCTCCGTGCGCAGCTTCAAAACGCTATATCCGTTTTCCGGGTTCTGAAACAGGACGCTCTGCACCGTCCCGCGAATCATCTGTTCTTCCTGCCTCGTCATCGTTCCATCCCATCTTTACAATCGCGCAAAGCTGCGCCCGCGTACCAACGTGCAAATAGATTCTGTCGCGAGCAAAGGCCTCCGCCTCGCGTTTTTCCGCTGCGTCCATCCGGTCGCAGACAGCAAAAACCTCGCCCCGCGATAGCCCTGCCGCCCGCAGCCACTCAATCGTCCGCAGCTGCCGCTCCAATGCACCGGGCCTTTCCTCCGGAAAAATCACCGTCAGCTGTCTTCCGGACAAGGGCAGCAAGAACCACCCCGCCAGCACCCAGACAAGCCCCAGAATCCCCACGCACCAGAGCGCGCAAATCAAAACGTCCCAAATCACAAAATCACCCCACGCATTCTATGCGTAAGGCTCTTGAAATGCTAATTATATCATACTATACTTCAACTGATTTTTCCACAAAAACCTGAAATTCTTCCAGAAATGTTCACACCCCAAAAAGCCTCGCAGTGTTTCGCCATCCGCAGATGGCGAAATAAAATCAAATCCATTTTATCCGGCGGCTCCGCCGTCCGGACAGGACAGCCGTTAGCGGCTTACCGCTTACGGCTGTCGCGTGCCCCTTGCGGGTAAAAATACAGCTCAGTCCGCAAGTGTGGAATTTTTGCCCCTACGGGGCAAAAATTATGCGCGCAGTCGGACTGTATCCCCATCCAAGGAACGCCCCGCGTTCCTTGGAACAATAAAAAACGAGGATGCCGAAGCATCCTCGTTTTTTATTGGAAATTAGTCCTCGTTGATCGCGATGACAACGCCGGAACCGACGGTACGGCCGCCTTCACGGATAGCGAAACGCAGGCCATTTTCGATAGCGATCGGGGTGATGAGCTCGACGTTCATGTCGATGTTATCACCAGGCATGCACATCTCAACGCCCTCGGGAAGGGAGATGATGCCGGTAACGTCAGTGGTTCTGAAGTAGAACTGCGGACGATAGTTGTTGAAGAACGGGGTATGACGGCCGCCTTCTTCCTTGGACAGGACGTAAACCTGGCCGGTGAACTTGGTGTGCGGATGGATCGAACCGGGCTTGGACAGGACCTGGCCTCTTTCGATGGACTTCTTGTCAACGCCGCGGAGCAGAGCGCCGATGTTGTCGCCAGCCTCAGCGTAGTCCATCAGCTTGTGGAACATTTCGATATCGGTGACGACAGTCTGCTTCTTCTCGTCGGACAGGCCAACGATTTCGACCGGCTCATTCTTCTTGATGACGCCACGCTCGACACGACCAGTAGCGACGGTGCCACGGCCGGAGATGGTGAAGACGTCCTCAACGGGCATCAGGAAGGGCATGTCAGCCTTGCGGTCCGGGGTCGGAATCCAAGTGTCAACAGCCTGCATCAGCTGCTCGATGCATGCATACTCAGGAGCCTTCGGGTCGTTGGACTCGGAAGCCAGAGCGTTCAGAGCGGAGCCGCGGATGATGGGGGTGTCGTCGCCGGGGAAGCCATAGAAGTCGAGGGTCTCGCGGACTTCCATCTCAACGAGCTCGAGGAGCTCTTCGTCATCGACCTGATCGCACTTGTTCAGGAAGACGAGGACGGAAGGAACGTTAACCTGACGGGCAAGCAGCAGGTGCTCCTTGGTCTGAGCCATGGGGCCGTCGGAAGCAGCGATAACGAGGATCGCGCCGTCCATCTGCGCAGCGCCGGTGATCATGTTCTTGATATAGTCGGCGTGGCCCGGGCAGTCAACGTGGGCATAGTGACGGCCCTTGATTTCGACATTGTCTTCGCCGGTCTTGTAGTTGTGGCCAACGCGGTCGTTGGTCTGATACTCAACGTGCGCGGTGTTGATGGTGATACCACGCTCGCGCTCTTCCGGAGCCTTATCGATGGAAGAGTAGTCGGTGTACTCGGCATCGCCGAAGAAAGCAAGGTACTTGGTGATAGCAGCAGTCAGCGTGGTCTTGCCATGGTCGATGTGGCCGATGGTGCCGATGTTGACATGGGGCTTATCCTTAATAAAATGCTGTTTTGCCATTTGGATGAATCCTCCTTAGTTAATTCTCTTACATTTGGAATTGCTTTTTTACATCTTCTCCATCATACACGACAAATGCCGATTTGACAAGGAGATTTTGCAAAAAACATCGCAGAAAATCTGCTTAACTTCAATAACCCTTGCGCTTGGAAACAACCGCCTCGGTCAGCGCCTTGTTGAGCTCCACATAGTGGCTGGGCTCCATGGTGAACTGGCCGCGTCCCTGCGTACGGGAGCGAAGGTTCGTCGCGTAGCCGAACATCTCCGACAGCGGGACAAAGCAGTCGATTTGCTGCGCGCCATTGCGCTGCGTCAGGCCCTGAATCGTGCCGCGGCGGGAAGTGACATCGCCGATGACGTCGCCCATATACTCGTCCGGGACAATGATGCAGACCTTCATGATCGGCTCGAGCACGACAGGACCTGCCTTCTGACACGCCTCCTTGAACGCCATGGATCCGGCGATCTTAAAGGCCATTTCAGACGAGTCGACCTCGTGATACGAACCGTCGAGCAGCGTGACCTTGACGTCCACAACCGGGAAGCCGGCAAGCACGCCGGACTCCATCGCGCCCTTGACGCCCTGTTCGACCGCAGGAATGTATTCCTTCGGAACCGAGCCGCCAACGGTCTTGTTGATGAACTCAAAGCCCTTGCCGCTTTCGTTGGGTTCCACCTGGATCTTGACATGGCCGTACTGGCCCTTGCCGCCGGACTGTCTGGCGTACTTGGTCTCCTGGAAGACAGACTTTGTAATCGTCTCCTTATAGGCGACCTGCGGCGCGCCGACATTGGCCTCCACCTTGAACTCCCTCAGTAAGCGGTCAACGATGATTTCCAGATGAAGCTCGCCCATGCCCGCGATAATCGTCTGGCCGGTCTCTTCATCGGTGTAGGTTTTGAACGTGGGATCCTCTTCCGCGAGCTTGGCAAGCGCCAGACCCATCTTCTCCTGACCCGCCTTCGTCTTCGGCTCGATGGCCACGCGAATAACAGGCTCGGGGAACTCCATCGACTCAAGGATGATGGGGTGCGCAGCGTCGCAGAGCGTATCGCCGGTCGTGGTGTTTTTCAGGCCGACTGCTGCGGCGATATCGCCCGAGTACACACAGTCCAGATCTTCACGATGGTTTGCGTGCATCAGCAGAATGCGGCCCATGCGCTCACGCTGGTTCTTGTTGGTATTGATGACGGTCTTGCCGGACTCCAGCGTACCGGAGTAGACGCGGAAGAACGCGAGCTTACCAACATAAGGATCCGTCATAATTTTGAAGGCCAGCGCGGCAAACGGCGCGTCGTCGGACGGTTCGCGCGTTTCCTCTTCGTCGGTCTTCGGGTTCACGCCGGAAATGGCTTTCTTGTCCAGAGGCGACGGCATATACTCGACAATTGCGTCAAGCAGCTCCTGAACACCCTTGTTCTTATAGGACGATCCGCAGGTCACCGGCACGATCTTGTAGCCGATGGTCGCCTTCCGAAGCGCCGTCTTAATCATCTGCTCGGGGATCTCTTCTCCCTCGAGGTAGAGCATCATGATCTCTTCGTCCTCGTCCGAGATGGACTCAAGCATATGGTCGCGGTACTGCTTCGCAAGCTCCGCCATATCCGCCGGAATTTCTTCCTCGCGCATATCCTTGCCCAAATCATCGTAGAAGATAAATGCCTTCATCTTAATGAGGTCGACAACGCCGCGGAATGTATCCTCCTTGCCAATCGGCAGCTGGATGGGAACTGCATTGCACTTGAGGCGTTCGTCCATCATCTTCAGGACATTGTAGAAATCGGCACCCATCATGTCCATCTTGTTCACGTAAACAAGGCGCGGGACATGATATTTGTCAGCCTGTCTCCATACAGTTTCGGTCTGCGGCTCCACGCCGCCCTTGGCGCACAGAACTGTTACGGAGCCGTCGAGCACACGAAGCGAGCGCTCGACCTCGACCGTAAAGTCCACGTGACCCGGAGTATCAATGATATTGATCCGGACGCCCTTCCAGTGGCAGGTGGTAGCAGCGGAGGTGATGGTAATACCGCGCTCCTGCTCCTGCTCCATCCAGTCCATGGTGGCCGTACCGTCGTGGGTCTCGCCGAGTCTGTAATTGACACCGGTGTAGAACAAGATACGCTCGGTCGTCGTCGTCTTGCCCGCATCGATGTGAGCCATGATGCCAATATTTCTCGTATTCTCAAGTGAATATTGTCTTGGCATGCTGTACTCCTTTTTTGATTACCAGCGGAAGTGAGAGAATGCCTTGTTGGCCTCCGCCATCTTGTGGGTGTCTTCGCGCTTCTTCACGGCGGCACCGGTGTTGTTGCAGGCATCCATGATTTCGCCGGCAAGGCGCTCTCTCATGGTCTTCTCACTTCTCGCGCGACTATAGCTAGTCAGCCAACGCAGACCAAGGGTCTGACGTCTTTCAGGCCGGACCTCGATCGGAACCTGATAGTTCGCACCGCCAACGCGGCGGGTCTTGACTTCGACAGCGGGCATGATGTTTTCCATCGCCTGCTGGAAAGCCTCCAGACCGGACTTACCAGTCTTCTCTTCTACGATCTGGAATGCACCATAAACGACCTTCTGGGCTACGCCCTTCTTGCCGTCGAGCATAATGCTGTTGACGAGCTTCGTCACCAGAATCGAACC
>ERZ1106963.3874-NODE-3874-length-11925-cov-4.592249_pt1 | contig 11925 bp, 12 predicted proteins | sample MGYA00403681_ERZ1106963 | MGnify/ENA primary metagenome ERZ1106963 (study PRJEB35170, sample SAMEA104062407) | human gut metagenome | biome: human gut; feature: human-associated habitat; material: faeces | place: Denmark | collected 2012-05-03 ...
CTACTGATCGTCGCCTTGGTAAGCCGTTACCTTACCAACTAGCTAATCAGACGCGAGTCCATCTCTGAGCGATAAATCTTTGATCATAGAAACATGCGAATCCATGATGTTATGCGGTATTACCATCCGTTTCCAGAAGCTATCCCACTCTCAGAGGCAGGTTACTCACGTGTTACTCACCCGTCCGCCACTAAGAACATTAAGCAAGCTCAATGTTCTCCGTTCGACTTGCATGTGTTAAGCGTGCCGCCAGCGTTCGTCCTGAGCCAGGATCAAACTCTTTATTTAAGTTGTATATACAGACGCTTGCGCGTCTTTATATCGATCCTAGCAATTACGATTCGCTCGCAATTACCTTTGTGATTTTTTCGTCTTTTCTGACTTCTTAAAGTTCCAATCTCTTGGAATCTCAAGGGCTTTTTTGCTTGTAGTGCATTGTTCAATTTTCAAGATACTTTAGAAGCAACTTTTGCGCTGCAACTTTTACATTATATCACATCTTAAGACTTTTGTCAAGCAAACAATTTGTGAACTCATTCGCAAACCGCTCTTTCTTAACCTCGCCTTTCAGCGTGACCAGCTTTTCTATTTTATCACATTCTGTCGTTTTTGTCAAGTAAATAAATTGTGAACTCTCGCTCAGTCCTTATTTTCCTTTTCCTTCTCAACAGTTCGTCCAAAACAGTCAGCTTTTTCATTCTATCACATTTTGAAACTTTTGTCAAGTGAATTCTTTATGAACAAGTTCGCCAAAGCTTCGATCTCCCGATCTGCTTTTCCAGTTTCTTCTGCTCACATATTCTCTTGACTCCCGCTCCGTGCGACAGCTTTATTATTATATCACGATACTTCGTCTTTGTCAAGTATAATAATGTTAACGTTTGCAATACTTTATTGTTTAATCTGCCCAATGCTCGTCTTCGTCGTTATCATAGTCATCATACCAGTTCGTATCATAATCATCATAGTCAGCACCTTCGTATTCATCATCCACTTCATCCCCGTAGCCTTGGTACTCATGGAAATGATAACTGCTTTCATATGTATTGTTTTTCTTTGTCTCTTTCTTATTTGAATTACTATCTGCCTGTGTGGTACTGGTCTCGGTGCTTTCCTCATAGATCGGATAGTTGCTATTGGAATTCAAGTCTTCTGATCTGTCACAGCACTTTACGATTAAGACAAATAAGCATATCACTGCCACAAACGCCACAATTTTCTCGCACAATTCTTTTCACCCCCTTTGCGCACTTTTCTTTATTATACCACACCTTTTTTCATTTGTATACATTTTTCAAAGAAAAAAATCTGCGAACGCAAAACATTTCGCAGACGGTTTTTCTAAGGAACTGCGCCGGCTCGTCCAAAAATTCCGAAAAAATCCCGTACAAAGAAAATACTTGTACGGGATTTTGCATCTATTCTAAATCAGCAATCAGAATACCATGTGAATCGGATCAGAAAGGGTCTGCTCACTGTTCTCATCCCGAAGTTCAATGGTAAAGGTAGCATCCCTCAGATCAACGACTGTGCCGTTTCCGTTTTCCAGTGTGACTGGTACTTCCACGGTGTCACCGCTGCGGCAGATTTCCGAAAGCCGCTGGTCATCGCCCCAGGATATTCCATTGACGGTAATATCCTCTGCAAAGACGGTATATTTCATAGCTGAGGTGTTTTCGATCTCAAAATTTACATCAGTTCCGGAAATCCCCTTGTATGTAATTGTAATATCTCCGTTGGAGTATACTTCACAGCCAACCTTTGCCTTGATTTCTGTGGTGCCGCCTGCGGATACACTGCCGGCTGCTTCCTGGTCTGCATCTTCTTCTGCATCTTCTTCTGCATCTGTGTCAAGATCTACGCTGCCAACACTGTCCTCTGCATTTGCAATGCTGTCTGCCACTTCAAAGGTCAGATGAATGGGTTCCGAGGTAATTGTGGTATTGGTGTCCTTCAGCTGAATGGTAAACTCTGCCTCCTGGAGATCAAAGTCTGCGCCGCTCTCTGCCAGTGTTACCCGTTCTGCACGCTCTGTTCCGGCCTCGGCGGTGTAGTAGAGATCGCCGGTATCCAGCACTGTGCCGTTGACGGAAATATCCTGGACCGTGAGCTCGTAGTCATCTTCGCCGTCATTTTTCACGCTGACCAGCACGTCCGATCCGGAAACACCGTCAAATATAATCGACAGATCTTCATAGGAGTAGATCACGTCTCCATCCTTTGTTGCTGCATCTGCCTGATCTGTTTCCTCGGCCTTGCTATCTGCCTGATCTGTTTCCTCGGCCTTGCTGTCTGCCTGGTCAGAGGCCTCCGCCTTTGCCTTGGATTTCTTGCTCTTGCTGCTTTCTTCCTCGGAGTCACCGCACCCCACGGTTACAGCAGCCAGCATAACTGCTGCGGACAAAACTGCAAGCACTTTTTTCTTCTGCATCATTATGTTTTCCTCTTTCTTCCTGCCTGTGTGCTCCCCAAACATCCCAGGGACTGCCACAGCACGTTATTTGAAAGCCAATTCATCCCGTTTCGGCAAATACTGCCGTCCTGTTCTAAAAGCTTTCATTTTATTATACCACAGTCTGGCGCACTCGTCAAATCCCAATCCACGCCTTTTGGCCGCACTTTGCAAAAAAGCAGCCCGAACAATCCGGACTGCCTTTTCTGTCAGGAAAACGACTGGCGTTTTCCACTGTTTTTGCTGTTTACCTTCACGACAATTGTCACCACAACCGGAAGCAGGTACAGCCCGGCATACAGCAGCGCCGAACCCACGATTACCTTTGGCTGTGCTTCAAATCTGGTTTTCTCTCCCTCTCGTTCCCGTACCTCCAGATACTGATGGCCGAAAAACGTAAAGCGAGAAATCACATACGGCTCCCAGGAAGTGTTCAGCGTATCCCCATAAATATTGGAATAATATTCTGCTGCTTCCTTTGTGTAAATCCGGTTGGGCATGTCCTGCTCAACATCGGGATTGTAGAAAACCAGCCCGATGAAAAGCGAAATAGAACACGCCGCCCAATAGATCAGCCGGACAATCTGCCATGCCTTTTTCCTGTTGTCTGTTCGAGTCTGCATCCTGTTCGGAACTGGAACATAGGCCCGATTCGGTATTGCAGCTGTCCTCTGCTGGATTGCCATGCCGCACTTCCGGCAGAATCTGGCATTCACCGGATTCTGACAGCCGCACTTTCCGCAAAACATGGAAGCATCTTCTTCTCCTCTTTGGCGGATTTATGCCATCAGCTTTACCATAACAGCCTTCTGTGCATGCAGGCGGTTTTCTGCCTCTTCAAAGATTTCGTTGGCATGGGATTCAAATACCTTTGTGGTGATTTCCTCTTCCCGGTGTGCCGGCAGGCAGTGGAGTACCATTGCGTCGTCGTGTGCCTGTGCCATGACTTCGTCGTTGATCTGATAGCCGTGGAATGCCTTCTTCCGCTTTTCGGCTTCGCCTTCCTGTCCCATAGAAGCCCATACGTCTGTGATTACCACATCGGCGTCCTTGGCAGCTTCCAGCGGCTGATTGGTCATCTGGAATTTGTCGCCGTACTGTGCCGCAAAGTCCAGTACCTCCTTGTCCGGCTGGTAGTCGTCCGGGCAGGCGATGGAAACGGACATGCCCACCTTCAGGCAGCCCACGATCAGAGAGTTTGCCATGTTGTTGCCGTCACCGATAAAGCACATTTTCAGACCGTCAAAGCTGCTCTTGAACTCCCGGATGGTCATCAGGTCTGCAAGGATCTGGCACGGATGGCAGAAGTCTGTCAACCCGTTGATAATCGGAATCGAGCCGTATTCTGCCAGGTCTTCTACTTCCTTCTGCTCGAAGGTACGGATCATGATGCCGTCCAGATACCGGGACAGTACCCGTGCAGTGTCCTGTATCGGCTCGCCCCGGCCGATCTGCAAATCATCTGCGGACAGAAACAGGGGGTGGCCGCCCAGCTGGTACATACCGGTTTCAAAGGAAACACGGGTACGGGTGGACGCCTTCTGGAAAATCATGCCCAGGGACTTGCCCTTCAGATGCGGATGGGGAATGCCGTGTTTCAGCTCATATTTCAGCTGGTCGGCCAGATCCAGAATTTCAATGATTTCTTCTGTGCTCAGATCGAGCATTTTCAATAAGTGCTTCATAAGTTTACTCCTTTTCCGGGGCGTATTCCTTTACGCCTGTTATTTTTGCTGCAAGAAGATTCTTACATTCCTTTTTGGTTGTAATCTGCGTTAATCAGATTGTGCGCCTTGCAGATTTTATGCAGCAGCACACAGGGACACACCAGTGTAAAAGCAAACACCACGCCCAGCAGCCAGAAGTACCCCGGCCCGATTCCATAGGAAATGCCACGGTACTGCAATTCCTGCTTCAGGCGTGCCATATAGGTGTGCTGATAATAGAAATAATAAATACCAAGAGTGATTCCTGTCAGCGGCGCAATTGCAGTGGGGCTGAGAGTAATCACACCATCGTGGGCATATGCCGCCGTATTCAGTTCATGTACCATTTTATCCTGTACGATAATCGGATAAATGCCCAGTGTAATAATGCCCAGCAGCAGCATTTTCCACCACGCGCGGTTCGTTGCCATCTGGTGCACGCCAGATGCGCCGCCCGGATTGTATACCGGTGTCGGGGCTGGAGCCGGTACAGGCACCGGCTGTGCAGGAGCCGCATTCGGCTGCGCTGTAGCTGTCCCACACATGGAACAAAATGTCATACCATCCTCTATCTTTGCACCGCAATTTTTACAAAACATCTCTGATCTCTCCTATACCCTAATATTTTTTATTTTGCCAAAACTTCTTCCAGAATGGCAACACCCTTTTCGATTTCCTCGTCCGTGATGGTCAGCGGCGGCAGCAGACGCACCTTGGTTTTTGCTGTCAGTACCAGCAAACCCTTTTCCAGCGCTGCATTTGCCACATCAATGGCTTTCTTGTCCTTGAGGGCAATGCCGACCATCAGTCCCAGGCCGCTGACACTCTCCACGCCCGGCAGCTTTGCCAGCTTCTCCCGAAGCTTCGCTGCCTTGTGCTGTACTTCTTCCAGGAAGCCCGGCGCTGTCACAGTGTTCAGCACCGCCAGACCGCCGGCACAGCATACCGGATTGCCGCCGAAGGTAGAGCCGTGTGAGCCTTTGTCCAGCACGCCGGCACACTTCTCGTTGGCAAGGCATGCCCCCATCGGCAGACCGCCGGCAATGCCCTTTGCCAGTGTCGTCACGTCTGCCTGGTGCCCGAACTGCTCTCCAGCCAGGAATGTACCGGTTCTGCCCACACCAGTCTGCACTTCATCCGCAATGACCAATACGTCCTTTGCGGCACACTTCTCGAAAACAGCATCCACAAAGGCCTGCTCCAACGCATTCACGCCACCCTCGCCCTGAATATATTCCAGCATCACTGCACAAACCGTGTCGTCCAGCTTGGCTTCCAGATCGGCAATGTCATTGGCAGCCACATAGTCGAAGCCCTCTACAAACGGGAAGAAATAGTTGTGGAATACGTCCTGACCGGTGGCGGACAGGGTGCAGAGGGTTCTGCCGTGGAACGAATTCACCAGCGTCAGGATCTTGTGTCTGCCCTTGCCGTATTTGTCAAAGCTGTACTTTCTCGCCAGCTTAATGGCACACTCGTTTGCCTCTGCGCCGCTGTTGCAGAAGAACACCTTTTCATAGCCGGTCGTCTGGCACAGCTTCTGGGCAAAGTCTGCCTGCACCTTGGTGTAGTACAGATTGGAAGTGTGCTGCATGGTCTTGACCTGCTTGCAGACTGCCTCTGTCCACGCCTCGTTGCAGTAGCCCAGAGAGGTGGTGCCGATGCCGCTGCCGAAGTCGATGTAGGTCTTTCCGGTTTCATCTGCGCAGGATTCCCCTGCGCCGTGATCAATGACTACCGGAAACCGTCCGTATGTTCCCATAACGGACTGATTCATTTGTTCTTGTGTTGTCATTTTCATGACCTCCTATATGTAAAAGCAAATTACCGGAACTGTGTCCCGATACCCTCATTGGACAGCGTTTCGATCAGAATGGAGTGAGGCACTCTGCCGTCAATGATCGCCGTTTTCTTGACACCGCGGCGGACTGCCTCTACGCAGCAGTCGATCTTCGGGATCATGCCGCCGGAGATGATGCCCTTCCGCTTCAGGAACGGCACTTCGCTGACGTTGACAAACGGAATCAGGGTAGACGGATCATCCTTGTCCCGGAGCAGTCCGGCAATATCTGTCATCAGAATCAGATTTTCTGCCCGGAGCTGTGCCGCGATTCTGGCCGCCGCGGTATCGGCATTGACATTGTATGCCTGTCCGAAATCATCCGTTGCCACGGTGGCAATCACCGGAATATAGCCGTTGTTCAGAGCATCCAGGATGGGCTGTTCATTCACCTTGACAATATCTCCTACAAAGCCCAGATCTTCTCCGTTCGGCCCCAGCTTCCGCTCTGCGGTCAGCATATGGCCGTCAATGCCGCACAGACCCAGTGCCTTGCCCCGTGTCCGTGTCAGCAGGCTGACCAGTTCCTTGTTTACCTTGCCGGACAGCACCATTTTGACCACATCCACTGCCGCTTCATCGGTGTACCGCAGGCCGCCGATAAACTTGGACTCGATGTTCAGCCGTTTCAGCATATCGCTGATTTCCGGGCCGCCGCCGTGTACCAGAACAACCTTAACACCGACCAGGGACAGCAGCACGATATCGTCCATAACCGCCTGTTTCAGTTCGTTGTTTGTCATGGCGTTTCCGCCGTACTTGACCACCAGAATCTTATTGTTGTATTTCTGAATATAGGGCAGGGCATCTATCAGCACCTGTGCCCGTACATTGTTCAATATCTCTCCCATTTCTCGAAGCCTCTCTTAGGAACGGTAGTCACCGTTGATTTTTACATAGTCATAGGTCAGGTCGCAGCCCCATGCCGTTGCTTCTGCCGGGCCGTCACCGATAGACACCAGAATCTCGATCTCATCCTCCAGCAGCACCGTCTTGGCGATGTCCTCGGAGAAGTCGATGCCGGCGCCGTTCCTGCACACGTCCACAGAACCGGCACGGGAAGCCAGTGTCACAGCCACCTGATTGATGTCGAATTCCGCCGGTGCATAGCCCACCGCGCACAGCACCCGTCCCCAGTTGGCATCAGCACCAAACATGGCGCATTTCAGCAGATCAGAAGCGATCACGCTCTTGGCAACTGCCAGTGCATTTTCCCGATCTTTCGCACCGGTCACAGTACACTCCAGCAGTTTTGTCGCACCCTCGCCGTCCTTTGCCAGCATCTTGGTGATGTTGGACATCGCGATATACAGAGCCTGACGGAATACGGCATAATCGTCATTCTGTTCGGTGATCTCCGCATTTTCTGCCAGACCGTTTGCCAGTACCACGCAGGTATCATTGGTGGACTGGTCGCCGTCGATATACAGGCAGTTATACGTATACTGTACCACATCACTAAGGGCTGTCTGTAACAGTTCCGCAGAGATCGCACAGTCCGTCGTTACCACATTCAGCGTCGTTGCCATATTCGGACAGATCATACCGCTGCCCTTGCCCATTGCACCTACGTGGCAGGTCTTTCCTCCCAGCTGGAATTCCACTGCCACTTCTTTCGGCACGGTATCTGTTGTCATAATGGCAATGGCTGCCTGCTCATGATTTTCAGCAGACAAGCCGTCATACACCTTGCCCATGCCCTGTTCAAACGGCTCAATAGGCAGGATCTGACCGATGACACCAGTCTGTGCGATCAGCAGTTCTTCCGGCTGAACGCCCATTTGTTCCGCCGCCAGTTCGCAGACACGGTTCGCCTTGTCAATACCGTCTGCATTACAGCAGTTGGCATTCTTGGAGCTTAGCACCATGCCCCATGCCTTACCACCGGTCTGTTCCAGATGTGCCTTGGAAACCAGCACCGGTGCAGCTTTCACCTTATTGGAAGTAAACACGCCGGCAGCACGGCACAGCTTGTCGGATACGACCAGACAGAGATCCGGTTTTTTCGTGGGGTTTTCCTTGATACCACAGTACACGCCATTTGCACGAAATCCCTTTGCGGCACAAACGCCGCCGTCGATATAGGTAAACCCGTCATACAGCACTTTTTCAATTTGTTTCATTTGGTTATTCCTCCGCAGCGTTTGTTTCCCTTACAAAAGTCCTACAGTTTCGTCCAGTCCCAGCATAATATTCATGCACTGCACCGCTGCACCGGATGCACCCTTGCCCAGATTGTCCAGACGGGAGCACAGCAGGATCTGCTCTGCATCACCGAATACGAAGATTTCCATCTGGTTGGTGTCCCGCAGATCGTTGCAGCTGAGCTTTGTGGCTGTCATTTCTGCAGGTGTTTTCAAGGGCTGCACATGGACGAAGTTGGAACCGGCATAGTGGCGTTCCAGCATTTCCTGCACCCGTTCCGGTTCCAGGGAGAAGCCGGAGACTGCCGCCTGAATCGGCACGCAGACTACCATGCCGTTATAGTAATCGTCCACAATCGGGGTGAACATGGGCTTCTTTTCCAGACCGGAGATCTTCTGCATTTCCGGCAGGTGCTTGTGATTGTTTGCCAGGCCGTAAAAACGGGGGCTGTACAGTTCCGGAGCACGGTCGGGAGATTCGATCTCGGCGATCATTTTCTTGCCGCCGCCGCTGTAGCCGGACATGGCGAAGCACTGCACCGGATAGTCCTTGGGCAGCAGTCCGCTGTGTACCATGGGGTACACCAGCGAAGCGAACCCGCTGGCATAGCAGCCCGGCACTGCCACACGCTTGGAGCGGCGGATTTTTTCCCGATGCTCCGGCGACAGTTCCGGAAAACCATATGCCCAGTCCGGATTGGTGCGGTGTGCCGTGGAAGCATCAATGATCCGCACGTCCGCATCGCCAGCCAGTGCCACAGCTTCTCTTGCGGCATCGTCCGGCAGGCACAGGAATGTCACGTCGCTTTCCAGAATGGCAGCCCGTCTTGCCTCCGGATCCTTTCGGGTTTCCTCGGTCAGGGTAATCATGGTCAGATCCTTCCGGTCTGCCAGCCGTTCATGAATCCGCAGACCGGTAGTGCCAGCCTGCCCGTCAATAAATACTTTTACAGCCATTTTTCCACCTCATTCCCCTGCCGCACAATTCGGGCAGGGCGTTTTTCCGCCGACGATCATTGTTTTCGGCGATTTTATTATGCGCGGCTTCGGTGCAGGCATTGTCTCTCCCTGCATATTGTACACAACGTGGACATAATCCTCTTCGGCGCATTCCTCCGATAGATGCCAATAAGAGCCAGTTGCACTATAGTATACCATTTCTATGGCAGTCGTACTCTGCGTTTCCGCAGTTGTGATCTCCTGCTTTTCCACAGCATCCAACGTTTGCTTTGGAGTCACCGCCGTCAGCTTTTTCCCGTTCGGCACATCCACAGTCTTCTTCTTGGTCGTCACTGCCGCGGCATCGTCCTCCTGCACAGCAGCAGTTGTCTGCACCGCATCTAGTTGTACCTTTGCCGTTGTCACTGCGGACGATGTCTCCGTTTCCGAAGCTTCAGGCGAAGCCGTCCTGCCGCAGCCAGCGCAAAGGCAGAACCCGACCGCCATCAGGATCCCGATCCATTTTCTCATGATTTCTCCTATTCCCGTGGACATTTCCACACGCTAAAGGCACAGGTCAGCACGATAATGGCAATCGCCCAGATCCGGGACACCGTCATGCCCAGATTCAGCACCAGACCCAGCAGAATTTCTCCGCCAATCCAGAGCACCGCAGCCACCACGCACAGTGCGACAATAAATTTCAGCTGCCGTCCCTTCATGCGAGATCCAGCTTTTCCTTTACCAGCGCCAGCTGTTTTGCCACAGCCGCCGGAGACGGGCCGCCCTGAGAAACTCTGCCCCGAACACAGGTTTCCAGGCTGATGGCATCATACACATCCTCTGTAAACAGCGGTGTCATCTTCTGGTATTCTTCCAGCGGCAGGGTTTCCAGCGTCAGTCCCTTGGCAATGCACTGTGCAACCAGCGTGCCGGAAATCTTGTAGGCATCCCGGAAAGGCATGCCCTTTTTCACCAGATAATCGGCACAGTCGGTGGCGTTGATAAAGCCCTTTGCCGCAGCCGCACGCATGTTTTCCTTGTTGACACGCATGGTTTCCAGCATGGGAGTCACCGTTTCCAGACAGAGCTTCACGTTGTCCACTGCGTCGAAGATCGCTTCCTTATCTTCCTGCATATCCTTGTTGTATGCCAGAGGCAGACCCTTCATCATGGTCAACAGGGTCTGGAGATCACCGTAAACTCTTGCTGTCTTGCCGCGGATCAGCTCTGTAATATCCGGATTCTTCTTCTGGGGCATAATGGAAGAACCGGTTGCAAATGCATCATCCAGTTCAATAAACTTGAATTCCCAGGAGCACCACAGAATGATCTCTTCGGAGAGCCGGGACAGATGCATCATGATGATCGAGAGGGTATTCGCCAGTTCAATGCAGTAGTCACGGTCGGAAACGCCGTCCAGGCTGTTTGCCATGGGCGCGTCAAAGCCCAGCAGCTTCGCCGTTTCTTCCCGGTCGATATGATAGGTAGTGCCAGCCAGCGCACCGCTGCCCAGCGGGCATTCGTTCATACGCTTTGCTGTGTCGTCCAGTCTGCCCAGATCGCGGAGCAGCATCTGTACATATGCCAGCAGGTGGTGTGCAAAAGTCACCGGCTGGGCACGCTGCAAATGAGTATAGCCGGGGAGCACGGTTTCAGTGTGCTGTTCTGCCAGCTTCACCAGCACGGCACACAGCTTTTCCACCAGTCCGCGGATCTCCTTGATCTCGTCCCGCAGATACAGCCGCAGATCCAGTGCCACCTGATCGTTTCTGGAACGGGAGGTGTGCAGCCGCTTGCCCACATCGCCGTAGCGCTTGGTCAGCTCTGCCTCCACAAACATGTGGATATCTTCTGCATTGGGGTCAAATTCCAGCTTGCCGCTGTCCAGATCTGCCAGAATGGCAGTCAGCCCCTCAATAATGGTCTTGCTGTCCTCTTTGGAGATGATACCGCAGTCCCCCAGCATGGTTGCATGGGCAATGCTGCCCTGAATGTCATGCCGGTACATCCGGGCATCAAATGAGATAGAGGAGTTAAACGCATTTACGCCTGCGTCAATTTCTTTGGAAAATCTTCCTGCCCAAAGTGCCATATATGAAACGTCCTTTCGTGATATTATGGAAACACTGAATAAAGCTTGTGCGTAAGATGCATAGCCAGATTTTTCGGCAGATTGCACAGAAATTCCGCAGGCATACTTGATGTATGGCAAGGGATTTCTGGGCAATATGACGGAAAATCTGCAAGCAGATTGCGTGCAAAGCTGTCAGGCGGGCTTTATGCAATGTTTCCTTAGTAGATCACTTTAGTACTATCATTTCCTCAGGTGTTGCTATCATTATATCATGACAGGTGTACTATAAACAGTACTATGATTCTTCCATGTTCGTATACATTTCTGCTGTTTCCAAAGAAAGCCGTTTTAATTCATCGGCAACCCACTGTGGAGAAAGGATCAGAGCACCTGAACCGAATCCCATAATCCATGAAAGAAAGGTCGGACTTACCGCCGCCTTAAAAGTTGCCTGAAAGCATTCTGCATCTTCCGTCTCATGTAAAATCACATTGTCACCAAATCGATCCAGTATAATATTCAGATAGGATATATGAAATAAAGCTGTGATTTGCTCGATTTCACCATCAAACATAAAAAACATCGGCTTTACATATGCTGCGGCATTGAATCGTTCGTTGGGAATGCTTCTTTTTTCAGAGCTGATATGAATATCAGTCATCTTATCCACACGGTAATGAACATAGCCCTCATACTTGTGATGATAAGATATCAGATAATAATTTTCATTGTCAAAGGTCAGTGCGAGAGGATCAGCAGAATACAAT
>ERZ1106963.3885-NODE-3885-length-11897-cov-2.973991_pt1 | contig 11897 bp, 7 predicted proteins | sample MGYA00403681_ERZ1106963 | MGnify/ENA primary metagenome ERZ1106963 (study PRJEB35170, sample SAMEA104062407) | human gut metagenome | biome: human gut; feature: human-associated habitat; material: faeces | place: Denmark | collected 2012-05-03 ...
AATCCGAGAGAAACGGTGGCGTTTGTCGGATCGACCGGTTCCGGAAAGAGCACAATCTTGTCCCTGATCTGCCGCAACTACGAGTTCCAGAAGGGCGAGATTTTGATCGACGGTATCGACATTCGCAAGATCAAGATCGCTTCCCTGCGCAGGCATTTTGGTCAGATGCTGCAGGATGTATTTCTGTTCTCCGGCACGATCCGCAGCAACATCGTTCTGCGGGAAGAGGGCATTTCGGATGAGGAAATCCGTCGCGTCTGCCAGTATGTGAATGCCGATCATTTTATTGACAAGCTGGAGCATGGTCTGGATGAGGAGGTGCGGGAGCGAGGAAATAACTTCTCTGCCGGACAGCGTCAGCTGCTGAGTTTTGCGCGAACCATCATCCACAAACCAAGTGTTATGATTCTGGATGAGGCGACTGCTAATATCGACACCGAGACGGAGCTTTTGATTCAGGATTCCCTGGAAAAAATGCGCAGCGTCGGCACGATGCTGATGGTAGCCCACAGACTTTCCACGATTCAGCATGCGGACAACATCATTGTGCTATCCCACGGAAAGATCCTGGAGCAGGGCACGCATCAGGAGCTGCTTGCAAAGCATGGACGATATTACCAGCTGTATACGCTGCAATATCATAAGGAACAGATGGAAGAGTGACGGCGGAGAGCCATCGCGGATGTAGAAAAGATTGAAAAGAAAAGCCCGGAGCACAGCAAAGGAATAGATGCTGTGCTCCGAGCTTTTTTCATCGTATAGGAAACTTCGTTTCCATACGATAAAAACGCTCCCTTTACTTTTGCAGCGTGCAGATATCGACCAGCTCTGCCGTATCCGGCGTAAAGCCGCTCTTTAAGATATCCGCCAGGGCAACTGCCGTATCCAGGCTGGTCAGGCAGGGAATGCCAAGCTCCACAGATTTGCGGCGAACCTTTACGCTGTCCCGGGCAGGGGTACGCCCCTTTTTGGAGGTCGAAATGATGTAATTGACCTTTCCGCTTTCCAGAAGTGCGATGGTGTTGTGTTCGGATTCGCTGATCTTATGGACAAGTGTAACCTGCATGCCGTGGTCACGCAGTACAGCTGCCGTACCTGCGGTTGCATACAGGTGGAAGCCAAGATCAGCAAACCGCTGTGCAATATCAGGGATTTCATCCTTATCGGTGTCGCGCACGGTGATGAAGATGCCGCCCTTGTCGGTCAGCTGGTAGCCTGCGCCGACCAATCCTTTGTAGAGCGCTTCCCGCATGGTGGGTGCGATGCCGAGCACTTCACCGGTAGATTTCATTTCAGGTCCGAGCTGCGTGTCCAGTCCAGACAGCTTTTCAAAGGAGAAGACAGGCACTTTGATCGCGGTGTAGGAGGAAACCGGGGCAAGACCGGTGCCGTAAGGCATATCCTTTAATTTTTCCCCGAGCATGACGCGGGTGGCGATATCGACCATCGGGATGCCGGTGACTTTGCTCAGATAAGGCACGGTTCTGGAGGAACGGGGGTTTACCTCAATGACATAAACCTGATCCTGGCAGATGACGTACTGGATGTTGATCAAGCCCTTCGTGTTTAAGGCGAGGGCAAGGCGGGTGGAGTAGTCCACGAGCTTTGCGGTTTTGGCGGGGCTTAAATTCCAGGCAGGGTAAACTGCGATGGAGTCGCCGGAGTGGATGCCTGCACGGTCGATGTGCTCCATAATGCCGGGCAGCAGGACATCCTCGCCATCGCAGATTGCGTCGACTTCAAGCTCCGTGCCCATCATATATTTATCGATCAGAACGAGGTTCCCTTCCATATGGGAAAGGATAATATCCATATATTCTTTTACATCCGCATCGGAAAAGGCGATAATCATGTTCTGGCCGCCAAGGACATAACTGGGGCGCAGCAGAACCGGATAGCCGAGGCGGTTCGCTGTTTCGATCGCTTCCTCTGCAGTGTGGACGGTATCTCCGACGGGCTGCTTGATATGGAGCTGTTTTAAGAGAGCTTCAAACCGACCCCGGTCTTCGGCAGCGTCAATACTGTCTGCAGGTGTGCCCAGAATCGGAACGTTGTTTTCTGAAAGCCATTTGGTCAAGCGGATTGCGGTCTGTCCGCCGAAGGCAACAACTGCACCGACCGGATTTTCCACACGGATGATGTCTCCGACATCTTCCGGAGTCAGGGGTTCAAAGTACAGGCGATCTGCTGTGTTGAAATCGGTGGAAACGGTTTCCGGGTTGTTATTGACGATAACAACTTCATATCCGGCATCCTTTAATGCCCAGACACAGTGAACGGAGGCGTAGTCGAATTCGATTCCCTGACCGATTCGGATCGGACCGGAGCCAAAGACGATGACGACGGGCTTTTTGGAGCTGTGTTCCGCGATAAAAGCGGAAGCCTCGTCCTCCTCGTCAGTGGTGGAGTAGAAGTAGGGGGTTTCTGCCGCAAACTCCGCGCCGCAGGTATCGACCATCTTATAGGAATACGGAAGGTGGGGGAAAGTAGAGTTGCCGGACAGGCGTGCAATCGTTTTATCCGGAAAGCCGTTTCTCTTTAATTCCCGCAGAAAATCATGTGTGAGCGGCTCTGTCTCCAGCCGTTTTTCGAGGTCGCACAGATGCAAAAGCTTTGCTAAAAACCATTCGTCGATCAAAGTCAGCTGATGGATTTTTTCGATGGAAAAACCACGGAAGAGCGCTTCGTAAACAGCGAAGATGCGTTCGTCGTCCTGCGCCAGGATTTTGGCGGTTAGGGCTTCGTCGTCGAGTGCGCGCATATGCACGTCTGCCAGGCAGTCATGGGAGATTTCTGCTCCGCGAACGGCTTTCATCAGCGCCTGCTCGAAGTTTCTGCCAATGGCCATGACTTCACCGGTGGCTTTCATCTGGGTTCCGAGCTTTCTTGTCGCATACACGAATTTGTCAAAGGGCCATTTCGGAAATTTGACGACAACATAGTCCAATGCCGGTTCGAAGCATGCTTTCGTTTTGCCGGTGATTTCGTTTTTGATTTCGTCCATCCGGTAGCCGATGGCGATTTTGGCAGCGACTCTGGCGATCGGATAGCCGGTCGCTTTGCTGGCGAGGGCGGAGGAACGGGAAACTCTGGGATTTACCTCAATAACAGCGTACTCGAAGCTCTCGGGATTTAGAGCAAACTGTACGTTGCAGCCGCCCTCAATGCCCATAGCTTCGATGATGTGGAGTGCAGCACTTCGAAGCATCTGGTATTCTTTATCCGCTAGCGTGACTGCAGGGGCGATAACGATGGAGTCGCCGGTGTGGACACCCACCGGATCAAGATTTTCCATAGAGCAGATCGTGATGACGTTTCCATCGCCGTCGCGCATGACCTCAAATTCGATCTCTTTCCAGCCGGAGATACATTTTTCCACCAGAATCTGCGTGATCGGGGAAAGACGGAGCCCTGCGGAAGCAATTTGGCGCAGCTGTGCTTCGTCAACAGCGATGCCGCCGCCGGTGCCGCCGAGGGTAAAGGCGGGGCGCACGATAACCGGATAGCCTGCAGAGTGCGCGAAGGAGAGGGCACCCTCAAGCGTCGTCGTAACGACAGAGGGGATGATAGGCTCCCGGATCGCTTCCATGGTGCTTTTAAAAACCTGACGGTCTTCGGCTTTGGCAATGGTTTCCGGGTTTGCGCCAAGAAGTGTAACGCCCTCCTGTGCCAGAAAGCCTTCCTTTGCCAGCTGCATCGAAAGCGTCAGACCGGTCTGACCGCCGAGGGTGGAAAGAATGCTGTCCGGGTGTTCTTTTTTGATGATTTTTTTTAGAAAATCCAGAGTCAGAGGCTCCACGTAGACATGATCTGCCATGGCGGCATCTGTCATGATTGTTGCAGGGTTAGAATTAACTAACACAACCTCCAGACCTTCCTCTTTTAAAGCGCGGCACGCCTGGGTACCTGCATAGTCAAATTCGGCAGCCTGACCGATGACGATGGGGCCGGAGCCGATTACCATTACTTTTTTCAGATTGGGATTTAACGGCATGCTTTATGCCCTCCTTTCCATCAGTGCGACAAATTCGCGGAACAAAAACTCGGAGTCATGAGGACCGCCGCAGGCTTCCGGATGGAACTGTACTGAGAAGCCGGGAAAATCCTGATAAGAAACGCCCTCACAGGTTCCGTCGTTTAGGTTGATAAAACGAAGTACTGCATTATCCGGGAGGGAATCGTTTTTGACGGCATAGCCGTGATTCTGACTGGTGATATAATCCCTGCCGGTGAGCAGATCCTTCACCGGCTGGTTTGCACCGCGGTGTCCGTATTTCAATTTTTCGGTGTCCGCACCGTTTGCAAGGGCGAGAAGCTGATGCCCCAGGCAGATGCCGAAAATCGGAATGCCGGATTTGCAGAGGTGAGACAGCTCGGAAATGATAGCCGGGTTATCCTTCGGGTTGCCGGGACCGTTGCTCAACATGATACCGTCCGGCGAATAGGAGAGGATGCGTGCTGCTGTCGTGGAAGCGGGAACGATGGTCAAGTCGCAGTTTAATGCGTGCAGCTTTCGGATGATATTCTGTTTTGCACCGAAGTCCCACAAAACGACATGATGGCGGGGAAGCGGGGACGGAATCTGGTAAGGCTCCCTGCAGGTAACGTGTGCTACCGCGTCCGTGATTGCCCAGCTCTTTAAGTCTTCAACAGCTGCAGAGTCCGGGCGGAGGGATGTGAGCCGTCCGTTCATGACGCCGCGCTCGCGGATGAGCTTGGTCAGGTAGCGGGTATCCAGATCATAGATGCCAGGGATATTTTGCTGCTTTAAAAAAGCGTCAAGATCCATCTGACATCTGAAATTGGAAGGACATGGGCACCATTCTCTGGTGATGTATGCGCTCATGTGAATTCCTTTGCTTTCAAAGTCTTTTGGATTGACGCCGTAATTGCCGATCAGGGGAAATGTCTGAACGACCATCTGTCCGTAATAACTGGGGTCGGTCAGTGTTTCTGTATATCCGGTCATAGCCGTCGTAAAAACGACTTCCGCGATGACGTCCTCTTTCAAAGGAGCGCCGAAATGTTTTCCGGTCAGACAGGTCCCGTCCTCCAGCTGTAAGTACACAGTTTGTTCCATAAGTACACCTCGCTCATTCTCTCGTGTTTGCTGTACAAATACTGAAAGGCGTCCATGAATCAAACACTTCTCTAAATAGGAAAGTGTTTCACTCATGAACGCCTTTGTTCATCTGATGCATTATAGCATTGGGAAAGGGGGCGGTCAAGAATAAATTTTATTTTGTTTACCAGTTCCCCCGTGACTTCGTGGGTACAGATTCCATGCTCGCATGAGAATCTGTGCACAAGAAACCACGAAGGGAGCGCCATTTTATGAGCAAAAATGAGCTGCGAAGCAGCGGAAAGCATCGAAGATGCGCTTTTGCGAATGGCGCGGGTGAACTGTAACATTTTATTCCAGTTCACTGGAATTATAATTCGCAGTTCTTTACCGTTCTCGGGAAAGGAATGACGTCGCGAATGTTGCCCATACCGGTCAGATACATAACACAGCGCTCAAATCCAAGACCAAAGCCCGCATGGCTTGCGGAGCCGTATTTTCTCAGATCCAGATAGAAGCCGTAATCCTCTTTGTTCAGCCCAAGCTCGTCCATGCGCTGTTCCAGAAGCTCGAGGCTATCCTCTCTCTGGCTGCCGCCGATGATCTCGCCGATGCCGGGAACCAGACAGTCCATAGCGGCAACGGTCTTGCCATCCTCATTTAACTTCATATAGAATGCCTTGATTTCCTTCGGATAGTCTGTTACAAATACCGGACGCTTGAACACCTTCTCCGTCAGATAACGCTCGTGTTCGGTCTGCAGGTCGCAGCCCCAGTATACTTTATAATCGAATTCGTCGTTGTGCTCTTCCAAAATCTTGATCGCCTCGGTATAGGTCACATGTCCGAAATCGGAGTTCAATACATGATTCAGTCTTTCCAGAAGTCCCTTATCCACAAAGCTGTTGAAGAAGTTCATCTCTTCCGGAGCATGCTCCAGCACATAGCGGATAATGTATTTGAGCATGGACTCTGCCAGTACCATGTCGTCCTTTAAGTCCGCAAATGCGATTTCCGGCTCGATCATCCAGAACTCAGCCGCATGGCGGGTGGTATTGGAGTTTTCTGCGCGGAAGGTCGGTCCAAACGTATAAATATTCTTAAACGCCATCGCATAGGTTTCGCCGTTTAACTGTCCGCTTACGGTCAGGTTGGTAGGTTTGCAGAAGAAGTCCTGGGAATAATCCACAGTACCGTCTTCGTTTTTCGGAACGTTGTTCAAATCCAAAGTTGTAACCTGGAACATCTCGCCTGCGCCCTCGCAGTCGCTTCCGGTAATCAGAGGAGTGTGCACATAGACGAAATCTCTCTCCTGGAAGAACTGATGAATCGCATAAGCGATCAGGGAACGAACTCTGAACACTGCCTGGAACGTATTGGTTCTGGGACGCAGATGTGCAATGGTACGCAGATATTCAAAGCTGTGACGCTTCTTCTGCAGCGGGTAATCCGGTCCGCATGTGCCTTCCACTACAACCTCGTCTGCCTGCATCTCAAAGGGCTGTTTTGCACCGGGCGTCTCTAAAATCGTACCTGTTACAATGACAGCTGCTCCGACGCCGATTTTGGCAATATCGGCATAATTATCCAGCTTGTCTGCTGCATATACAACCTGCAGCGGTTCAAAAAAGGTACCGTCATTTACAACCAGGAATCCAAAATTTTTAGAATCCCGGTTGCTTCTTACCCAGCCGCCTACTGTCACCTTCTGGCCGGCAAACTGTTCTTTTTCTCTGAATAACTGTCTTACACTTGTCAGTTCCATGCTCTCTCTCCTCACTCGCCTCGTGCGTCAGCTGTGCCCTGGCTTATTCTGCTTCGGTCGCTGTCTCTGTTGTTGTCTCGGTTTCAGTTTCTGTCGTCTCTTCGGTCGCTTCCTCTGTGGACGCCTCTGTTTCGGTTACGTTCGCGTTCTCAATCAGATACTTGGTTACCTTTTCAGACATCAGATATTCTTTGTAGCCGCGCAGGTCGCCAATCGCTTCCTGATAAGCGTCTACGGAATCATAACCATATTCGGATGCGCTGCTTTCCAGATCTGCCTGCAGCTCTTCATCGGTTAAGGTCAGACCTTCTTTTTCTGCGATCGCCTGCATAACCATAATCTGCTCTGCTGCGCTTTGTGCAGATTTCTGAAGCTCGTCTTCATATTCATCCGCAGCCAGGCCGTAGCTGTATGACATAAAGGTCTCCAGATCGATTCCATACATGCTTGCAGTAGCGGTCAGGTTCTTAACCAGACGGTCATAATAGCGGCTTACCATCTCTTCGGGCGTTTCCTTGAAGGTTGCATTTGCCGTTACCGCCTCCAGAACATTTCTTTCCAGCTCTGTTTCCTGCTGGCTCTTGGCAGAGCTCATCAGGTTATCATAAACGTACTGACGATATTCTGCTACTGTGCTTACGCCGTCAATATTACGGGCTGCTACGAAAGCATCGTCCAGAACCGCGTCAGTTTCTTCATAAACATGATTTACCGTTACCGTGAATACAACGTCTGCACCGGCAAGGTCTGTATTGCTGTAATCCTCCGGGAAGGTAAGGTTTAACTCCTTTGTCTCATCCTTCTTCATGCCGATCACGCCGTCTTCAAAGCCGTCGATAAAGGTATTGGAGCCGATGGTCAGCTCGTAGCTGTCGGAAGAGCCGCCGTCAAACTCTACACCGTCCTTTTTGCCGACATATTTGATATCAACAACATCGCCATCCTTTACAGCACGGTCTACTTCTTCTTTATTCTTGTTGCTGTCCAAAACACTCTGAATGTACTGATCCACCATCTCGTCAGTTACTTCTGCCTTGGTAACCGTAACATCGACGCCCTTGTAATCACCCAGTTCTACAAAGTCGCCAAGGTTGATACCATCCAGATATGCTTCATCCGGGTATACCTTGGTTTCACTTTCGGTTTCTGTTGCTGCTTCTGTCTCAGCTGCAGTGCTTTCCTGCACAGTACTCTCCTGCACATCTGCCTTGCCGCAGCCTGCCAGCATCATGGCAGACAGAGACACTGCTGTAACGGCTGTCATAAATTTTTTCATAAATTGATCTCCTCATCATCTTACGGACATAAAATCCATAGTAAATAGAATTGCAATATCCTATATATTATCACACTTGGCGGGCTGTTACAAGACCGGAGACAGCAGTCTGCTGATTTGCTCCTTAAACCGGATCCAGACAGATCTGCTCTTGTACATTTCCTTTGTGATCCGCGTACAGCACTTTAAGTCTTCCCGGAAAATCCGTTCCATTTCCCCTGCGATATTCTGGTCAAAAATCATGGCATTAACCTCAAAGTTGAGTGCGAAGCTCCGAATATCCATGTTCGCTGTTCCGTAGCAGCACGCCTTTCCGTCAATAGACAATCCTTTTGCATGTAAAAACCCATTATCATAGGTGTAGCAGTTCGCCCCTGCCATGATCAGCTCGCCGACATAGGAAAGTGTCGCCCAATACACAAATGGATGATCCGGCTTGCACGGAAACATCAAATTGACCTCCACACCGGACATCGTTGCCATCAGAAGTGCCGTCTGGATCGATTCATCCGGTATAAAATATGGCGTCTGGATATAAATGCTCTTTTTTGCCTTGTGGATCAGCCGCAGGTAATTGTCCCGGATACTCTGGAGTTCGGAGTCCGGTCCGCTGGAAATGATCTGCATTTTGACATTGCCGGCTTTTTCTTCCGGCAGGATGAAATACTTCGGATTTTCAAACAGATTCTCTCTCGCTGCATAGTCCCAGTCCTGAATATAGCGCAGCAAAAGTCCACCGACTGCGCTGCCGCAGATTCTCAGATGGGTATCCCTCCAGTGCCCGAACTTCGGATCCAACCCGATATACTCTTTGCCAATATTAAAGCCGCCGACGTAAGCCACTTTTCCGTCGATCACTGCAATTTTTCTGTGATTTCTGTAGTTTACACGCAGATGCAGTCTGCCAAACAGAGCCGGGAAAAAGACCGCAACATGGATGCCCTGCTTTTCCATTTCTTTCCAAAAGTGCTTTCCAACGCTCCGACAGCCCATCGCATCATACAAGATCCGAATTTCTACACCCTGTGCCGCTTTTTCCAGCAGTGCCTCCCGAATCCTCTGGAAGAGCACGTCATCTTTTATGATGTAATATTGTAAAAAAATATAGGATTCCGCATTTTTAATATCCTCGATCAGAGCATCGAATTTGTCGTTGCCGTCAGTGAAAATCTCTACCGCATTGTCTCCGGAAATCATGCATCCGGCACTTTCCAGGTTAAAAAAGACCAGATCCGAAAAATCCTTCAAATCCGGGTTTTCCTGCTCCAGCTCGCGGCTTTTGACGCTGTATTCCTGGCGGCGTACCGCATCGTTTATCTGCTCCTCGATTCCTTTGATCTTGAACATCTTCCGCTTGTGCATGTCCGTCCCGGCGAGAAGATACATTAAAAATCCCAGCCCCGGCAGCACATTCAACGCCAGCAGCCACGCCCACGCTGACTTTGCTTCCTTTCTCTGGAAGAAAATAATAATAATCGCAAGAACCAGATTGATCCATACCATATGTGCCCATGTGTAGCGGAATACTTCCTGAAATGTTTGCCAAAACTGCACCCACGTCGTCATTACTGCCTGTTCCTTCCTGTCAACAGCGCCGAAGGCGGCGCTGTCCTCATTCACCAATGCTCGCGGACTCGCGCTCCGCGCTTCCTTGCCTGCTTCGCAGGCCGTCCGCTCTCTATCCGCACGAGAAAAACGTTACTGTTCACCCGCGCCATTCGCAAAACCGCGCCTTCGGCGTCGCTTGTTTTTCTTTCGTGCTGGATACATTATACCCCAGGTGGCTATTAACTTCAACAAAACTCCTTGTACAATACCGTAAATTCTGCTAGAATGTTCTATAAGAATGCTAAGCGGACACACCGTACAGACAGCGCCGCTGTGCAGTACAAAGAAAGAGGAGGATTCACCACTATGAAAACCTGGGCAGTGGTATTGCTGGTCATCCTTGCCATTCTGATCGTCGCAGTCGTTGTTCTTTATTTTCTTGGAAGAAAGATGCAGAAAAAACAGGAAGAACAGCAGCAGCAGATTGAAGCCTATAAGCAGAATGTGACCATGCTTGTAATTGACAAGAAAATCATGAAGCTCAAAGAAGCCGGACTTCCGCAGGCAGTCATCGACAATACGCCGAAGATGATGCGCCGTTCCAAGGTCCCGATTGTTAAAGCTAAGGTCGGTCCGCGTATCATGACATTCATGTGTGATGAGAAGGTTTTTGATATGATTCCTGTGAAACAGGAGATCAGAGCCATGGTCGGCGGTATCTACATTCTCAGTGTGAAGAGCTTAAGAGGCCCTGCACTGGTAACACCACCGAAGAAGACTTTCTGGCAGAAAGTCAAAGGTAAATTCAGCAAAGCCGAATAAAAAAACTGTCGGATTTTTCGAAATCCGACAGTTTTTTTATGTCAGACGCTTCGCAACTCAATATCTCTGAACCGCGCGCATTTTTACATAAAGAAATCCTCTTTTGGAGTAAATACGGCCGGATCGTCTTTAAGCTTTTCGGCCAATTCCAACAGTTTTTCTTTGTTGTTCATTCTCTGGTCATCGATGACAGCCTCTGTCAGTTTGTCCAGTACTGCTCCAAGCAACGGTCCCGGTTCGATGCCGGCCCTGATCAGGTCCAATCCACCGATGGCTAACTGACGCACGGTAAAGCACTGTCCTTCCGCGATCACTTTGTGATATGTTTTCTCCTCTGCCAGTAAAGCCAGTTTGCCCGGAATAACTGCCGGATTCTTTGCCTCAATATCTGCATGCTGGACTTTGATGAAATCCTCAAAGATATCCTGTCCGACTCTGTTTAGTGCCCTTCTGACACTGACTTCGGAAGCATCGTATTTCAAGCCATGCCACTTGACAAGTCGTACAACTTTTGTCCGGGTATCGTTGTCGAATTTAAGTCTGCGCATGATTTTCTCTGCATAGGCGGCACTAACCTCCGGATGCTTATAAAAAATCTCACGACCGCCTTCAACCACCTTTTTCACATCTGGCTTGCCAAAATCATGCATGAGCATGGTCAAACGCAGAACCTTGTCCGGCACAATATTCATCATCGCCCGAAGGGTATGTTCTTCCACATCATAGATATGGTTCGGCGTATGCTGGCTGACACCCCTGATTCTGTCATATTCCGGCAGAACAACCGCTGTAATGCCAAGATCACAGGCCAGGCGCATGTATTCGGGATGGTCCGACACAAGAATCTTCACCAGTTCCATCTGTATACGCTCCGCGCTGATATTCTCAAGCTGCTGTACCTTCTCTGTAATCGCTTCTTTTGTCGGTCCATCAATTTCAAAACCAAGCTGTGCAGAGAAGCGCACTGCACGCATGATACGCAATGCATCCTCATCAAAGCGTTCCTGAGGCACACCGACACAGCGGATGATCTTTCGTTCCAAATCGCCGATACCATCAAAGGCATCCACAATTCCTCTATCCGGATTGTACGCCATGGCATTAATCGTAAAATCGCGACGCTTTAAATCCTCTAAAAGCTGACTGGTAAACTGGACTTCTTTCGGATGACGGCTGTCCTCATACTCTCCGTCAATACGGTACGTCGTAACTTCATAACCTTCTTTGCCTATCATCACTGTCACTGTACCATGCTCAATTCCTGTATCAATGGTATGCGCAAATACGGCCTTTACCTGTTCCGGTCTTGCGGATGTGGTAATATCCCAATCTTTCGGTTCACGACCAAGCAGACTGTCCCTTACGCAGCCTCCTACCACATAGGCTTCATATCCCGCCTCAGATAATCCCTTTAAAATTACTCC
>ERZ1106963.3890-NODE-3890-length-11883-cov-3.082601_pt1 | contig 11883 bp, 7 predicted proteins | sample MGYA00403681_ERZ1106963 | MGnify/ENA primary metagenome ERZ1106963 (study PRJEB35170, sample SAMEA104062407) | human gut metagenome | biome: human gut; feature: human-associated habitat; material: faeces | place: Denmark | collected 2012-05-03 ...
GTCGGCCATTTTTCTGATGTTGAGCAGGGCGTAGCGCATACGACCCAATGCCGTGTTGATGCTTACCTGCGTAGCGTCGGCAATTTCTTTGAAACTCATGTTTTTGTAATAGCGCATGATGAGTACCTCGCGTTGGTTGTCGGGCAGCGCGGCGACGAGGCGGCGTATGTCGGCATGTATCTGGCGTGTGATGAGAGAGTCTTCGATAGTTCCCTCGCTCAACTCTTTGCGATTGAAAATGTCTTTTTCTTCGCTGTCGTCGTTCGATACGAGGTTCTCGTTCCGTTCCTGCCGGTAGTGATCGATGATGAGGTTATGCGCAATGCGGGTTACCCAAGACGAAAATTTGCCCGCTTCGATATAACGGCCCTGTTTTATGGTCGTGATGACTTTTACAAACGTTTCTTGGAATATGTCTTCGGTGAGATCATTATCCTTAACGGTATAAAAAATATAGGAATAGATACGGTTTTTGTACCGTGTAAGCAAAATATCGAATGCCTTGTTGTTCCCCTCTGAATACAATACCACCAACTCTTCGTCGGACAGTTTTGATAAATGTTTCATTTCGGTGTTAAAGATTGGTTTCAGAGTAGTTATTTTTCGATAGGCATTATTGTTTTAGTGAGACATGTTTTTTGTTTCAGGATTGCAAACATAGAAAATCGTTCTCGAAAAAACAAACATTTGAGTATTTTTTTGTTTTCGGATATTTTTTTTCATTGAGAATCTGCCGGTTTCCCGGGAGTCGATGTCCTGTCGGGCATGAGGCGGCCATTCCCGAGGAATTATAAGAGTTTTCTTGAAAAAGAGAAGATCAAATAGAGGTTATTGGAGAATAATACCTACCTTTGTTTGTGTCAAAATAAACCGAAATAAAATATATCGATATGAAACCTACGCTTTTTGTTCTGGCTGCCGGAATGGGTAGCCGTTACGGTGGTCTCAAACAGCTTGATGGTCTGGGCCCGAACGGAGAAACAATCATGGATTACTCTATTTATGATGCTATTCGAGGCGGATTTGGAAAAGTCGTTTTTGTCATACGCCATTTGTTCGAAAACGATTTTCGGGAAAAGATATTGAAAAAATATGCTCATGTAATTCCCGTAGAACTTGTTTTTCAGGAACTCGATTATCTTCCGACCGGTTTTTCCGTGCCCGAAGGCCGTGTGAAACCGTGGGGAACCAACCATGCCGTACTGATGGGAAAGGATGTGATAAAAGAGCCTTTTGCCGTGATAAACGCCGATGATTTTTACGGTCGGGACAGTTTTGCCGTTATTGCCGATTATCTGAAAAATATCGAGGGTAAGCACGATGACTATTGTATGGTTGGGTATCGTGTGGGCAATACGCTCTCGGAGAGCGGATCGGTATCTCGCGGGGTCTGCGAAACCGATGCCGACGGTTTCCTTACGACGGTGGTGGAGCGTACGCAAATTGAACGACGGGACGGTAAGGTCATGTATAAGGACGGAGACTCTTGGGTCGCTGTCGATGAGAATACCCCTGTCTCTATGAATATGTGGGGATTTACGCCCGACTATTTTATTCATTCCGAAAATTATTTTATCCGTTTCCTGCGGGAGAATGCGGGAAATATCAAGGCGGAATATTTTATACCGTTGATGGTGAATTATTTGATAACAAGCGGTATGTCGAAAGTGAAGGTGCTTGATACGACTTCCAAGTGGTTCGGCGTAACTTATGCCGAGGACCGACCGTCGGTCGTAGCCCAGATACGGGCGCTTATCGATGCCGGGGAATATCCCGAAAAACTGTTTTAAAATAGGATTTTAGCATAGGAAAAGCTCTGCAACAGCAGGGCTTTTTTGTTGGTAATTAAAATAAACGTACAAAGACTTTAATTTCGGTAAAAATTGTATATTTGCAGAGGTGTATAATGTGAGTTCTTGCTGTCTTTATTATGGTTGGAAAAAGAATAGTTTGCCTGTTTATTATAAGTTGTGTCTTTGTTATTGCTTCGGCACAAAGTATATCGGAAATAAAAAAGGACAAGAATTATATTTGGGGAGAGGGCAAAGGTGTAACTTTGACTCAGGCCGATAATGAGGCGTTGAACGACTTGATAACGCAAATATCGGTAACTGTCGAAAGCCGTTACAGTAAAATTGATGAAAATGTCGTTGCCGGTGGAAATGTCGATACGCAGAGTTCTTTCCGGGCGGTTTTGCAAACTTACTCCAATGCCACATTACAGAATACCGAACGTTTTGTCATCAGTAATGAGCCCGATGCCCATGTTTTCCGTTTTGTAAAAAAAGCCGATGTCGATCGTATTTTCGCCTCGCGTAAAGCCAAAGTCGGCGACATGGTCTCTTTTGCATTGCGGGCACAGCGGGAATGTAAAATCGATGAGGCTTTGAGAAATTTTTATTGGGCGTATTGCCTTTTGCAAAGCCTCCCTTCTTCCCATGAGGTAACTTATGATAATAACGGGGAGTCGTGTCTGCTGATAACTTGGATTCCCGAGCAGATACGTAAGATTTTTTCTTTGATAAAAATCTCTAAGCAACCTTCTCCCGAGGGGCAGGAAGATATGTTGGTGTTGAACATATCTTATGATGGAAATCCGGTGAGCAGTTTCGATTATACCTATTTCGACGGTATGGATTGGAGCAATATTTACAGTGCCAAAGACGGATTGGGTGTGATAGAACTCCTGCCCGGTATGGCTGCCGATAATTTGCAGATACGGTGCGAATACGAATTTGCCGGAGAGGCGCATACCGATAAAGAGATAGAGAGCGTCGTGAAAGTCATGAAAGGTACAGCTTTCAGAGATGCTTATATATGGGTGAGAAATGTTCCGACTGTGGAAACATCTGTGGCGTCGACGGGGAATATGACGGTCGAACCCAAATCCGATACCGATGCGGTATCGGAAGCGAAGACTTCCGGTGTAACTTTTATCGAAGGCGATGATGCAGAGCCTTATAGAGAAAGAATAAATCAGATACTCGACGCGGTACGGAATAAGGAGTATGATGCGGTCAGGGGGCTTTTTACGGCTCAGGGTTGGAATATGTTCGAGAAATTGCTTGCTTACGGGCAGGCCCGGTTGGTCGATACCCCTCGGTTGTGTTTTATCGAGACTGATGAGAAGGTGATTTGCCGGAGTATCCCGATGAGTTTTTCGTTTCGAAATAATAATCGCAAGTTTGTCGAAGATGTCGTGTTTACGTTCGATGAGAAGAAAAAGGTCGAAAGCCTTGCATTCGGTCTGGGGCGGGAAGCCATGGAAGATATTCTGTACCATTCGGTGTGGGAGGAGAAGTCGAGGATATTTCTGATGAGTTTTCTCGAAAATTATAAAACGGCCTATGCCTTGAAGCGTCTTGATTATATCCGGGATATTTTTGATGACAATGCGGTGATCATCACCGGAGCCGTAACGCAACGCATTACGGGCGATGTAGAAATGAACAGCTATCGGAACAACCGGTATGTGAGGTATAACCGGCAGACAAAAGACCAATATCTGCGAAATCTCGATCGGTGTTTCCGTAGCAACGAGTTCATCAATATACGGTTTGGAAACAACGATGTGGTAAAAGCCGGGGCGGGTGGTGAGCTTTACGGCATACAGATAAAGCAGGACTATTATAGTACCAATTACGGCGATCAGGGTTATCTTTTTCTTATGGTCGATTTGAACGATCCCGAGAGACCCGTTATCAAAGTGCGTACATGGCAGCCCGAGAAAGATCCCGATTTTGGCCTATAGGACATAGGAATGTTTTGATTATAAGATAACTATTTATTAGAAGTTGCGCCCGACACAACACAGGGTAATGAGTTATGAAAAAAATGTTTATGGCGGCATTGGTAGCCGTAGTTGTCGTATTGGTTTCGAGTTGCGGAAGTTCGAAATCTACGCAATCAGAACTTTATGAAACGCCTTGTTCCGGTCCCGGATTCCGTACCGAGGCCTCGCATTTCAGAGCTTCGGCATCGGCTGTCGCAGGGAATGAAGATGTTGCCCGCAAGCAGGCAACGGCATCGGCTCGTCAGGAGTTGGCGACAATCATAAATACGACGGTCAAAGCCGTAGCCGACAATTATGCAAAGAATTATGTGAAGGGAGAAGAAGCCGAGACTACGCAACGGTATGAAGATCTGGGTCGTACCGTTGTCAATCAACGTCTTACCGGTTCGCACGTTATTTGTGAAAAATACCGTAAGAATGCCAATGGTACATTTACCTGCTATGTATGTGTAGAGTTGGCATCGGAAGATGTTCTCGCGGCATTGAACAGCTCGATAAGCGATGATTCTAAATTGCGTATCGATTACGATTACGAGAAATTCAAGAAAGTCTTCGAAGAAGAAATGTCTAAGGCTCAGTAATCGGTTTTTATTTGTAAATGATGAAGTACTTTTAGGGTACTTCATCATTTACAAATCCCGAAGAATGAAAAAAGTCTTTTTGTCGATACTGTTTTGTACCGTGTTTTCTGTCGCCGTTTTGTCGCAGGATTTTGCCGAGACTTTGCAATGGAGGATACAGGGAGTCGATACGTTGCCTTCATGGGTGATTTCGTACGATCGCTCCGGTGTCGAATTGGGTGTTTCCGATGCGGGATTGAATATTGCGCTGGCACAAGATCAGGCTGTTGCCCATGCTTTACTTTGTCATTTGTTACATTCCGGGTTAGATGCCCGGTGCGTGGAGGAGACTTTTTCCAGTAACACTTCCGGAGAGGACTTTCGTTCGGAAGTCAGACGATTGGTAAAAGCTGTGATAAATTATCGCTTCGATTATAAAGTGTTGAACGAGTATGTTTCAAATTTCGGAGAGGTATTTCGCGAGGTGGAAATAAGTCCGGATCCCGATGGAAAATGTCTTGTCAAAGGTGTGATGGAGTTGTTTTACAGTTACAAATTTACCGGGACCGATCGGTGGTCGGGATACTATCAATTGGCTTTACGGGTCGACAGTCTGTCCGAAATGTCGATGAAAATGCATCGTTTGCAGAGACAATCCGAATATCATTCTCAGGTGAATGGAATTTCGACCGATAAAGATTTGCTTTATTGCACTTATGCCGATTGCGGAGATTCGCTTGTTTTCGAACATTATCCCATGCGGCGGTTGGTCAAAGGCTTTTGGCCTTCTTACATTTTGTCGCATTTCGATTGCCTCTTTTTCGAAGATAGCGACAATGCGACTATAAAGTCGGTAACAGAAAATTACAATGGTTCGATGAAAAACATCGATCGGAATATTTCCGAAAAATTGCGTATCAAGGTCGATACGGAAATTCGGGGCATCGCGGATAATTATCTGCATGTACAGTGTCGTTTACAGCAGGAGAAAACGGCAGATGAAAATACACCCGTAACACACGACGTTTTCGGGGGAAAATAAACCAATAAGGAGATGAATGCACATTTGAGAGAATATATGCGCACAATTGTTTTTTCTATATTGTTTTTTCTTTCATTGGCCGGCTTGTCCGCACAAAGCATATCGGTCAAAAGCTTTCGTTTGAGGGAAACCGACCTTACGGCCAATACGGCCGGGACGATTAAGCGCGACCAGAATAATGAAGTGTCGGCATTGATAAAGGTTGTAACGACCGAGACCGGTTTCGCTTTCGACGGCGGTATGCTGGGTATCGTGGGTGCGGAGCAGCGGACGGGTGAAATATGGGTTTATGTGCCGCAGAAGTCGAGAAAGATTACCCTTTCACACCAGAAGTTGGGCGTGTTGCGCGACTATTACTATCCCGTGCCCGTAGAGGCGGGACGCACCTATGAGATGGTGCTCACTACCGGAAAGGTAACGACGATCGTACAGGAGAGCGCGGGCGGGCAATACTTGGTTATGACCGTAACACCGGCCAATGCCGAGGTCTCTATCGACGATGTGCCGGTAGAGGTGGCCGACGGTGTGGTGTCGATCCTGCTCAAATACGGGAAACATACCTATCGGGTATCGGCCGCATTACATGAGCCGACAATGGGACAATTTGAGATAGGCAACGCCAAGAAAGAGCTGTCGGTGGCTTTGCAGCCGGCCTATGGCATATTGCAGATCGATTCCGACCCTGCCGGTGCCGAGGTGTATATCGACGGCGATTACCAGCCGGCCGGTACGACGCCGTTTACAAGCAAATGGTTGTCGCCGGGGAAACACACGTTGCAGTTCAAGATGCCGGTTTACAAGACCCGCACAATAGAGGTGGCTGTCCCGGGCAACGGTGCGACGCAATCGGTCGAGGCGGTATTGCAGCCCAATTTTGCCGAAGTGTCGGTTTCCGCGCCCGGCAAATCCGAGATTTATATCAATAACGAGCTGAAAGGTGTCGGCCGTTGGAGCGGACGCCTCAATGCCGGACTTTATACGGTCGAGGCGCGCAAGGCCTCGCACTATTCCTCATCGCAGAGTGTGGAGGTGGAAGCGGGCGATAAGCGTACCGTTACACTCTCTGCCCCTACGCCCCGTTACGGGTCTCTCAATGTAAATACCCGCCCGGTAGGAGCGACGGTATCGGTCGACGGCACGGCACTCACGGGTACGACTCCCAATATCTACGCCGATATACTCATCGGCGAACATACTCTTACCGTTGCCAAACCCGGATATGCCGAGGCCGAGCAGCGTATTACGGTAGAAGAGGGCAAAGTGCTGCCGGTAAGTATTACGTTGGCCGAGGGAAAAAAAGTCGAGGTTGCACCGTCTGCCCGTACCGCCGATTCACAATTGAATATTGGACAGAATGTTAAAACAAAATCCGAGCCTTTTACCGTAGTAGAGGTGATGCCGGTTTTTCCCGGAGGGCAAACGGCGTTGGTACAATATATCGCAAGTCATTTGAAGTACCCTACTGTGGCACAGGAAAATGGTATTCAAGGTCGTGTTTTTGTTAGTTTCGTTGTGGGTGAAGATGGCTATGTGGAAGATGTTCAAGTAATAAAAGGTGTGGAACCGATGCTGGATAAGGAAGCTGTACGGGTTATACAGAGCCTTCCGCGCTGGACTCCGGGCAATCAACAAGGTAAGCCTGTGCGTGTGAAATATACCGTGCCTGTTACTTTTGCGTTGCAATGATTTTTGCCATTTAGGGCAAGGGCGACAACCCATTTGTTATTCCGAACGTATGTGAGGAATCTTCAATTTTCTTTTCGGGTGAGATTCTTCATTTCACTTCGTTTCATTCAGAATGACATGCTTGTCATCTCGAACGCAAGTGAGAGATCCCATACAAAATGCTCACTTATTAGGAGAGTCTTCTGTGCTCCGCGCCCCAGAATGACAGCGTTCACGAAGGCAAGTAGCCAAGTGTCATTCCGAACGCATGTGAGGAATCTCAATCTTTCTTTTTTTAGCGTGAGATTCTTCACTCCACTGACGTTCCGTTCAGAATGACATGTTTGTCATTTCCGTATGTGTGGGATCTCATAGAAAACGCACTATTTGGTGTAAGATGCTTCACTTCACTGGTGCTCGTTCGGAATGGTGATGAGGTGTAACAGCTGTTCGGGTATGGAGTTGTCGGAGGAATAGGCAAACCCGCTTTTCTGTTCGCTTTGGAATTGTTACCTTTGCGTCCGATTATTTTTCTCCGGAAGGAACTTATAAATGGCAGGCGATGTAGGTGTGTCGCACGGGCTATGGAATTATAGAAACGGAAAAACGATGAATAATATTCGGTTTGTGAGTTTGTCGAGCGGCAGCAGCGGGAATTGTTACTATCTGGGTACCGACAGTTACGGAATTCTTATTGATGCGGGCATATCGGCGCGACAGATAAAAAAGTCGTTGGCGGCCAACGGTATTGCTTTTGAATCGATTGTCGCCCTGTGCATCACTCACGATCATGCCGACCACATCAAAGGAGCCGGTTACGTGGGAGAAAAGTGTGGTATTCCCGTGTATACGACGCAGACGATTCTCAACGGTATGAACCGTTGTTATTGCATGACACAGAAGATTTATTCGGTAGGCCGTCCCATTCTCAAAGATGTCCCTTTTACGATACGCGATTTTACCATCACTGCCTTTGAAGTGCCGCACGACGGGACCGACAATGTCGGCTATCGTATCGAAGCAGGCGGACGTTGTTTTGTCTTTGCCACCGATTTGGGCTGTATTCCCGACAGCGTGGCCGGTTACTTGCAGCAGGCTCATTGCCTGATTCTCGAATCGAACTACGATATGGAGATGTTGCAGCAAGGGCCTTATCCCTATTATCTGAAAAAACGCATCGTCTCCCGGTCGGGCCATTTGTGCAACACCGATGCTGCCGATTTCCTCGCCACCCATTACCATAGCGGGCTCGAATATGTTTTCTTGTGCCACCTCAGCCGGGAAAACAATACGCCCGAGTTGGCTTATAAAACCATCGAGGAGCGTTTGTCGCAGAGCCATATACAGGTAGGTCGCGACGTGCAACTCGTGCCGCTCCGCCGTAACACGGCGAGTGAGGTGTATGTTTTTCCTGTGGAAAACCCGGTATCGAGTCCCGAACAGATGCGGTTGTTTTAGCATATCCGATAGGTTTGTTTCCTCAATTTTATCCTTTTAATTCGGCCAATGGTCGGGTATGGATTTCGTTTCTTCCCGAAAGCGGAATATTTTAATCTTTTGTAATTGTTTTGTAACCATATTGTTATTGCTCTATAATATATCTGTTATTTTGTTGTAATAAGGCGCTCGTACTTTTGCACTGTCAAAATTTTATAGAGATACGACAGTATGTTTAAGACAAGAGCAATTTTACTGACAGTTACGTTTTTATCGGTTATGTCTGGTCATGTATCGGCCTTTACGTTGCGTGGGGTAGTCATTGATAAGCTTACGGGCGATGTCCTCATCGGTGCAACGATTGTTGTAAAGGAAAGACCTTCGGTCGGAGCCGCAGCCGGTCTCGACGGGACATTTCATTTAAAAGACCTCCCCGAAAACGAAAAGATGACGCTTGTAGCCCGTTATTTGGGATATAATGTGGAAGAAGTTGTCATTTCTCCGAAAACCGAAAATATAAAGATAGAGCTCGAACCTCAAAGCCACAATCTCAATGAAGTGGTCGTCGAAGCAAAATACGACCGATCGACCGATATGGGTGCACGTTATATCGAGCGGAGCGCACCTACCGTAATGAATGTGATGAGCGCCCGCAGTATCGAGATTTCGCCCGATGTAACGGTAGCCAATGTACTCGGTCGCATATCGGGTGTAACGATGGAACGTGAAAGTTCGGGCGAAGGGCAGTATGCCGTGTTGCGTGGCATGGACAAACGGTATAACTATACATTGGTCAACGGGGTGAAAATACCCAGTCCCGAAAATAAAGACCGTTATATCGCCCTCGATATTTTCCCCAGTGAAATGCTCGACCGGCTCGAAGTAACCAAATCGCTCACTCCCGATATGGAAGGAGATGCGACCGGCGGCGTCGTGAATCTGATTATGAAAGAGGCTCCCTCGTCGCGCCTTTTCGATGTCAATGTATCGGTCGGATACAATTCCGTCTTTTTCAACAATAAGTTCATGGCCTTTGACCGGAGTGGGGTAATGCCTGCTTCCCCGCGTGAAGAGTACGGTAAAGAATACCGTGCCGATGTCGCCGATTTCAAAAAAGGTACGATGAGCTATTCGCAGCGTGCCGCATTACCCGATATGACATTCGGACTTTCTTGGGGAGATCGTTTCTTTGACGATCGTCTGGGTATCGTCCTGTCAGGGAGTTTTCAAAACTTCAATCGGGGAACCGAGTCCCTTTTCTTCGAAGACAATATGCCGCAAAGCGAGTCGACGGTACGTCTTTCGTCAATGAGAGACCGTTTTTATTCCGAGATGAAGATGCAATATGCCTTGCATATGAAAAGTGATTTTCATCTCAATAAATACAATCGTTTCTCGCTTTACGCTGTGTATGTGGGAAATAACTCGACAAATGTACGCGATAGCAAGATTACCGACCTTTCGCTGAATTATGCCCCCGAGAAAGGAAATTCACTCGAAGAGTGGGAAACCCGTTCGATATTCAAACGCCAGAATATCACTTCCGTTACTTTGCAAGGCGATCACAAATTGGGCGGAGGCGTTACGGCGGATTGGTCGCTCGTGTGGGCCAATGCGACCAACGATACGCCCGACCGTACTTATGTCGTACTTGAAAACGACCGTAACGATTATGTCGACAAAGTACGCGCCGACCACATGGAGCGTCGTTGGGAAAGCAATAGCGACCGCGACCTCTCGGCTTCTGCCGATTTCAAGTGGGAATACGGCGAGACTTTCGTACCCATGTCGTTGAAGTGGGGTGGCCTTTATCGCGACAAGCGTCGTTCCAATGACTATGTTTCCTATCTTTTTACACCCGACGGCCAGCAATATCAGGGTAGTGATTTTTCCGATGTTACCGATATTGTCTGGAAATTGCAGGCTGCACAAGGAAGTGTAGGTCCGCTCGACTATGATGCGCATGAACGCACCGGTTCGGCTTATCTTATGTACCGATTCGGAAATGAGGTGTGGAATGTAATTGCCGGTGTACGGGTCGAACATACCGATCAGGGATACCATATGTATTATCCCAATTATAAGGACGATCCCGACGGCGGACAGAAGTATTGGGACTTCCTTCCCTCGGTGCATCTAAAATATTCTCCTGTTAAAGATATGAACTTGCGTCTTTCGTATTTCCGTTCGATAAACCGCCCCGGATTCTTTGAAGTTGTGCCTTATTCGATTATAAATGAAGATTATACCGAGTTTGGAAACAAAGACTTGAAACGAGCACGTATCGATAATGCAGATTTGCGTTGGGAGTGGTTTCCTACGGTAACCGATCAGGTAATGGTAGGTGTTTTCTATAAAAACATACAAGACCCTATCGAGTATGCCTACTATTCGGTCAATAACAGACAGTTCGGTTATGGACCGGCCAATTTGGGCAATGCCCGTAATGTAGGTATCGAAGTCGATGTAATCAAGTACTTCCGTTATATCGGCATAAAGGCCAATTATACCTATACGCATTCGAGTATTACGACACCCAAAACTCTTTATTCCCGGGCGAGCGGTTCATTGGAGCGCCTTTCGGTAGACCAGACCCGTCCCCTTGTAGGACAGGCTCCTCATGTAGCCAATTTTTCCCTCTTGTATAAAAATGTGGAAAAAGGCTGGGACGCCCAACTCTCGTTTACTTATACGGGCGAAAAAATGGCGGTGGTTTCCCATTACTATAACGCCGATTATTGGGACAGTCCCGTCTTTTCGCTCGATGCATCGGTAGAGAAGACGTTTGGAAAATTCTCGGTATATGCCAAAGCGACGAACCTGCTCAATATCCACTACAAGCGATACATCAAAACCGTCAATGATTATAATGCCGGTTTCCCTTTGCAGGACGGTGATCGTACCCTTATCAGGGATAACTATTCCGGTATAGGTTTTTTGGTGGGGGTGCGTTATAAACTTTGATTGAAAGAAAAATATTAAACCCAATTTAAATATTCATTCACATGAAATTGACAAAAATTCTGGCAATGTTTTTTGCCGCAACAGTTGTTATGGCATCTTGTTCCGACGATGAAAATAACGGGAATGGTAACAATAATGGTTCAAATACATTACCTGCCAATGCTATTGTTTGGACCAAAGACACGACGGTAACTCTTACCGACCATTTTCTGGTGGACGAAGATCAGGTACTTATCGTAGAAGAAGGAGTTACGGTGATAGCTGCCAATACCGAAGTGAAACCCGAAATCGTCGTACTCGGAAGTATGTATTGCTTGGGTACGGCCGAAAAGCCTGTTACTTTTACCGTCGAAGCCTCTGCAAAAGGAGATCGTTTTTCCCGGAGTTGGGGCGGTATTATCTGCGGATATGATTGTCCCGAG
>ERZ1106963.3891-NODE-3891-length-11883-cov-2.824738_pt1 | contig 11883 bp, 10 predicted proteins | sample MGYA00403681_ERZ1106963 | MGnify/ENA primary metagenome ERZ1106963 (study PRJEB35170, sample SAMEA104062407) | human gut metagenome | biome: human gut; feature: human-associated habitat; material: faeces | place: Denmark | collected 2012-05-03 ...
CAACAAGACCTTCCTGCTCTAATTTATGAATTGCTTCTCTAACCGGTGTACGACTTACACCAAGACGCTGTGCAAGTGCTACCTCGATCAAACGTTCTCCCGGTTTTAACTCTCCCTTTAGTATTTTCTGTCGGAGTGTTTCAAATACAACATCCCTAAGGGGGAGGTATTCATTTATCTGGAAATCCTCCATACGGACCTCTCTTTCTCACTCTTATTTTCTTTTAGTAACCATTTATGTAGTTACTGTTAATGTGGCACTCATTACCAATAATTTACTGGTGTCTCCTCGCGAACACGGTACAGATCTGTGACATAGACAAGCGGAACCTGTCCCCACTCTAGCAGAGCTTCTTTTGCGCGAAGTGCCATCTCATAATTATCAAACAGTGCAAATACGGTTGGACCGCTTCCACTCATAAGCGATATTAAGGCTCCATTTTCCATAAAGCGCTCCTTGATCTCTCCGATAATCGGATATGCCGGAATCGTAACACTCTCAAGCACATTTCCCATATATGGAAGCATGCCATAAAGATCCTGACGGCATATTGCATCTGCTAAACCATAAATATCAGGATGTCTTGTTGTCTCATCAAGACACAGATTTTCATAGACAAATCGTGTGGAAACGGAAATTGCCGGCTTTGCAATGACAACGTAGCACGGCGGACATGCCGGCAGTCTTGTAAGTTCTTCTCCAATACCCTCTGCAAGTGCTGTTCCTCTCATCAAACAATATGGAACATCTGCACCTAATCTAAGTCCAAAATCCATCAATTCTTCTAATGTATAGCCCATATAAAAGATTCGGTTCATCGCATATAATACAGCTGCTGCATCTGCGCTGCCGCCAGCCATACCTGCTGCCACTGGAATACGCTTTTGAAGGCTGATGCTGACACCGCCGCGAACAGGCTGACTTTCAAGCATCATGCGCGCTGCCTTATATGCAATATTATTTTCATTCACAGGAAGAAAATGCAAGTTACTGGATATACGTATCTCCGGCTCTGGAATACGATAAACAGTAACTCTGTCAAACATGCGGATTGTCTGCATAATCATGCGAACCTCGTGATATCCGTCTTCACGTTTTCTGACAACGTCCAGACCAAGATTAATTTTAGCCATTGCTCTTAACTGCATTAAATCCATATTTTTTTATCACCCTTCTAAAAACTTGTACATGCTTTTCTTTTGTATACGGCTTGTACTTTGTATACATCATTATAATAAAAAAGAGACTTCTTTGCAAGTGTTATTGCAAAAAAGTCTCGGGTATGCAACCCTGTAAGTTATCAAATGTGACTGAGGCGAAGTGTTTGTCGGCCTCAGTCACCATTTACGTTACGAATTCCGTCCACTAAATGGGCGTATTCCTCAGTTTTCGTTAACTTACAGAGAGCTGCTCATCTTTTCGAGGAGTCCTTCTGGGGCTTCTTCCATCTTTCCTTCGTCGCACAATGCTGCCATCTTTGGATCTAACGGCAGGTAGTCGATTACTGAGATGCCGTGCTCTGCTGCTACTTTTTCGATATGGCTTGTTCCAAACAGGAAATGCTTTTTTCCACAATCCGGACATACGAAATATGACATATTCTCTACGATTCCAAGTACTGGAACGTTCATCATCTCTGCCATTTTTACTGCCTTTGTTACAATCATAGATACAAGCTCCTGTGGTGATGTAACGATGACGATTCCGGCTAGCGGCAGGGACTGGAATACAGTCAGTGCAACATCACCTGTTCCTGGCGGCATATCAACAAACATGTAATCTACATCACCCCAGCAAACCTCTGTCCAAAACTGTGATACTGTTCCTGAAATGATTGGACCTCTCCAGACAACTGGATCTGTCTGATCTTCAAGCAAAAGATTTAAGGACATTACCTTAATTCCATTTTTTGTTACCTCTGGAAGCAGTCCATCATCATTTGCAACGGCATGATCATTTAAACCAAATGCTGTCGGGATTGATGGTCCTGTAATATCAGCGTCCATAATTGCTGTCTTATAACCTTTGCGGTTCATTGCAACTGCCAGCAAAGAAGACACCATGGATTTTCCAACACCACCCTTACCGCTGACAACACCAATTACCTTCTTTACACGGCTGTGTGCGTTTTCCTTTACCTGCATACTCTGTGGACCCTTTGCTGTATTCTGACTGCATCCCTCGCAGGAACTTTTTCCACATGTTCCCTTACTGCTGCATTCACTCATTTTAATTTCCTCTTTTCTTTCTTGATCAGTACATTATTAGTAACTATTCAGAATTTTATTTACATAACTCAAGTTTGCATGAATCTGAATAGTTACAATCATTATATCAGACATTCGCAAGTTTGCAATGCTTATGTTCTTCAAAGCTTGTATCTTGCGTACTCACCATCTTCAAAGCTCTTCCAGATAAATAAACCATTCTCAAGCGTCATATAACCATTTTTGCTTCCATTTTTCGGGATTGAAACGGAACCTGGGTTAAAGAACAGCCCTCCGTCAGTCGGTTCTGTGATTGGAATATGTGTATGACCTGAAAGCACCACATCTTTCTTTTGAAGCGGTGGAAAGCTTTCGTCTTTTCTGAAATCTTTTCCATACACATGACCATGTGTCAGATAAATCACGCGATCTTTTTCCATGATCCAGCTGTAATCAGCCATAATCGGAAAATGAATGAGCCACTGATCTACGTCTGCATCACAATTTCCTCTAACGCAAAGAATACGGTCGCTGATTTGATTTAACAGATCACACACTCGCTGCGGATCATACTCTTTTGGAAGTGCATTTCGTGGTCCATGGTACAAAATATCACCTAACAGTATCATTCTGTCTGCTTTTTCATTTTGATATGCATCCATCAGTTTGCTGCACCAGTAGGCAGAGCCATGGATGTCAGATGCAATTAATAATTTCATTCTCTTTTTCCTTTCGTCAAACAATAGTTGAATTTTTCTTTAAATTCTTTTATAATGTGATACCGAACTTATTATACCACATTAGGAAGGGAGTTACATTATGCGCATTCGCACATTTTTCAAAAAAATAGCTGTCTGCACGCTGTCAGCGGCTGTTCTTCTTTCTCCAGCCTCTGCCCTTGGCGCTGACATACAAACAGATATGACCTCCGCTGAATCACAAGATACAGAATCTGCTGCAAGTGAAACAGAAGATCTCTATGGTGTTGAGGCTTACGCAAATCTGGAAGCTATTTATCAGAATTTCCCACAGCGAATTAATGACGAAAACAATCGTTCTGAGAATGTCACTAATGCAGGTTTGTGGATTCAGTCACAGCTTGAAAGCTATGGCTATGAGGTTTCTACACATGATTTTACTCATTTTAACTTTACAGGAACCAACTATTTTGTCACTAAGCCAGGTAAGTCTGACAAGACAATCATAATCGGTGCTCACTATGACAGCATGCCAACTGCCGGTGTCGACGACAATGGCTCTGGAGTGTCAGTTCTTCTTGAGCTTGCCCATCGTTTTTATGATATGGACACACCTTGTACTTTGCAGTTTGTATTCTTTGACACAGAAGAATATGGTGCATATGCCGGTTCAAGCTGCTTTGTCTACACCTACCTGATGACAAATAATCTGCTTGATGATGTGCTTTGCTGCATCAATATTGATTCCATCGCAGGCGGTGATCGTCTCTATGGTTATGGCGGTGAATATGATGAGGACGGAAAGCTTACTCGTGAATGGGTCTATGACGAAGCTAATCTTATTGCAGATGATCTAGGACTTGACCTTTACACACTTCCAGAACAAGTTACTGAGTTTCAGTCTCCTACAAGACTTCTTGGAAGTGACAGCTACTATTTTGCAAAAGAGGGTATTCCTTACCTTTATATGGAAGCAAGTCTTTGGTGCAACGATGATGGAACAGGCGGCAATGATGAAACACATTTAACATGCCACTACCAGACAGCAAATGAAGCGTTTGCCTCCACCGGCGGTCAGATCATGCATACAGAATTTGATGATCTGAATCGTTTAAATGAACTGCTTCCTGGCCGTGTCCAGAAAAATCTGCATGATGCAAGCGCAATCGTAACTGGAATGCTTCTTGACATCTCACCAAACACAGAGGCAGGAATTGCCGCGGGCAAGGCCGCTGCAAGCGCTGCTGCACAAGAGGAGTCGTCTAGCATTGATAACTCTATCGAGGAGAACGTCTCTGAGGACAGTTCATTTGAAAATGATACTTCTGAATCTATTGAATCTGAAACACAGAATGCTTCACTTGATGAACCAAACGAAAGCGCAGCGCCAGTCATCGAGAGCGATCATAAATTTATGACCGGACTGTTTGCTGCCGCTGCGATTGTATTAATTCTATTTGTTGTTTTTCTTTTGACTGCTGCTCTTACTGCAAACCAAAGACGCCGTAAGCGTATCCGCCGTTTTGGAGAAGACTATAAGAAGAAAAAATATTAACGTCGTATTACTTACCATATACCTTTAGCTGTGACAATGCCGGGAACGGAGACGGATCATCTGCCTTGATCAGTTCCTCAAGCTGTACCCAGCGAACTTTCTTGGGCGGGAATGTAAATTCCTGCCCTTCGTCTGTCTTAACAAGATCACAAACCATTGTAGTATCATCTGAGAAACGTACAGTTGCCTTTGTCCACCATGCATCGTGTGGGAAATCTGCACGTGTATAGATTTCAATACGATCAGTTGTTACTTCTCTTCCAAAGTCAACACGCATTGTTGCCTGTGGATTTCTGTTGATTCCCCAGGAACCATATGGCCAGTAGCCATGAGAATGATTTGAGGTTACACCGTCAATGGCATTGCGTGCTGCAAACACGGACTCACCGCGAGTTTCAACATTTGCTGTTGCGTGCGGATAGCAATTAGTATCTCCGTGCTGATCCATCACATTGACTGCCAAATTGCGGTATGACTCGTATTCCCACTCTCTTGCCTTTCTGGCAGTGATCAAATGACTCTCACCTGAGAAAATCTTCGGTGAATAGCACACCTTCTTTTCTCCAAATGGAATCTCATAAGAAACCTCGCCTGTCACATAGACAAGTGCCTCTCCTAATGCATCATCTGCCTGAAATACATAAAATGCCGGAGTCTCATCTGCCAAAAATACAACGCGATCCCCTTCTTCATATGTACGTGAAACTGGTAAGTTTACTTCCCTTGTTCCTGCAGCCTCTGCAATAATTGTTCCTTCTTTGTTAATTATCTGTACATTAATCATAGCTGATTTACCCAAACTTCCATTTCGCCTTCACCACGGTTTGCCCATGCATAGTAAGGGATGAAACGAAGTTCCTTTCCTTCATATACTGGCTTTTGCCATGTTTGATATAAGCCATTTTCTACTGTTACCGGCTTCTTTGTTTTTGCGTCTACACGCAGCATAATCATCGTAAAGCCAAGCTCATCAGTCTTTTCCTCAGTAAAGACGGCATCTGGCTTTACTCGCACAAGCGGCAATCCCTGTCCATTGTCAGCTTCCTCTAAGCAGTAAACAACCGGTCCTCTCATAATGGCAACCTTGCCCTCATCCTGACGAACTCTGCTGTCTGCCTGCATTACCTTTACCTTCATTGCAAAGCGAAGCTTTAACAAATCCCCTTCTTTCCACTCACCACTGACATACAGATAGCCGTTTTCCATACGGCACTCCTTGCCAACAGCACCTTCCAGCTCGAAATCTTCACCGCACCAGCCTGGAATGCGAAGTGCTACTGTCATTGTAACTGGCTGTTCACTCTCTACCTTGAGTGTCACATCTCCATCCCACGGGAGGCCAGAAGTAATAACAACCTGCGCCTTCTGTCCGTTTACCTCTTTTTCAACAGTACCGCCTGCATACAAATGTACCCACAAGGTATCTTCATTTTCTGTGTATGCATAGGAACCAATAGAACTGATCAATCTTGCTAAGTTTGGCGGACAGCAGGCACAGCCAAACCACTTTTGACGAACAGGCTTTACATGCTGCTTGCCTGGATCATCATGACAGCTTCTTGGATTGACAGATAACGGATTGACATAGAAAAAGCTCTTTCCGTCAAGTGCCATACCGCTTAAAACGCCATTGTGAAGCGCCAGCTCCATAACATCTGCGTATTTTGAATCTGGATTCATCTCAAGCATACGGCGGGCAAAGAAAACAAGACCGATAGATGCACACGTCTCAGCATAAATAGTATCATTTGGCATATCATAATCAAATGTAAATGCCTCACCATGATGTGTTTGTCCGATTCCTCCTGTCACATACATCTGCTTTGTAGTGATGTTATTCCAAAGCGTCTCGCATGCCTGATACAAGGAATCATCTCCTGTCAGTCTTGCCACATCTGCCATACCAGAGTAGAGATAAACGGCGCGAACAGCATGACCCATCGCTGTTTTCTGCTCTCTCACTGGCAAATGTGCCTGATAATACTGATAGCGGATCTTTGTCTTCTTTTCCTTTTCTGTAACCTTGCCCTCACTGTCAAAGTAATACGGCTGCGTGCCTCTCTGGTTGACAAAATATTCAGCTAGCTTTTTATATTTTTCATCACCCGTAACCTCATACAGACGGACAAGTGCCATCTCTGCAATCTCATGACCAGGATAACCCTTACATTTGCCTTCTTCTGTTCCAAAATATGATGCAATGAAATCAGCGAAACGCATTGCTGCCTTTAACAGCTTATCCTTGCCAGTTGCCTGATAGTAAGCTACAGCACCTTCTGTTAAATGGCCAAAGCAGTACAGCTCATGATGATCCTTTAAGTTTGTGAACATCTTATCCATACCATTAATAATATAGTAGGTATCAAGATATCCATTTTCAAGCTGTGCTGCACACACAATATCAATTGCGCCGTCTGCAATCTTTTCAAGCTCTGGATCTGGATGCTGTGTCAATGAATATGCCACTGCCTCAATCCACTTGGAAAAATCGCTGTCCTGGAAGACACATCCATAAAACTTATCATCATCAGGATGTCTTGGATCATCTGGAAGTGCCTCAAAACCACGAAATGTATATGTTGGTTCCTGATACCTGCTTCCAAGCTCTCTCTTTTCTTTATTCATCCGTCCTGCTACTTTAAAATTATGCATGCAGTAGCTTGGTGCTGCCTCTGGTACTCTGTCGTTTAACGTTTCCCACTGATAAGGAATTACTTCCTTTCTTACCAACTCCATCTCTGGCTTCCAAAATCCACCATCAAGCTGAATACGCTTTAGACTGATTGGTTTACTGAATTTGGTGCTGTCCATTTTTCATATCCTCCCTTTCTGCACTTACGTGCTTATTCCAGTCCTGCCTTTTGTCTGGCCTCGTGTACCTGCGCTGCCTGCTCGGCCTGAAGCTGGAACATATAATCTAAGTTAAAATTCGCATTGCCATTGCCAATATTTCCTGATTCTGCAATTGCTCTGGAATATTTACTCCACGGATAAGTTGTAATGATATCAAAATAATCGGTGACACGTACACCGCCAAGGCGATAATCTGTCACAAGTGTTTCCATATCAAAGTCAACGATTCTTGCTCCCTTAAAATCCTTCTTAATTGTTACCTTTGCCATGCCTCCAAGAAGAGTTGCCTCTTTTCGCTGCAAGGACTGAAAGTTTCCAAGTGAGTAGTAAATCAGCATTTTTCCACCATCCGGACGATCTATGTAATCAATTGGCTCTACAACATGAGGATGCGTTCCTATTACAAGATCAACTCCTTGTGCTGCCAGAAAAGCTGCCTGCTCAGTCTGAGAAGCATCTGTTCCCAAATTGTACTCGGTACCCCAGTGTGGAAACACAATCACAAAATCAGAGGCTTCCTTTGTCCTTTGAATTAATGTTGCCAGACGATCATAGTCAAGCATATCTACAAGATATTGTCCGTCTGCATTATAATCTCCCTTGCAGTTTAAAATATCTGTATAATTGATCATTCCAATTTTTATGCCATTTTTCTCAATTACGTGAATCTCGTCCCGTGTCTCCCAACTGTCATGAATACCAAGAAGCGTCAGCTGCGGATAATTGTTTCTAAAAAAGTCAACCATATAAAGACTGCCGACCTTTCCTATATCAAGGACGTGATTTGTTGCCGCAAGTACAACGTCAAATCCAGCATTTGCAATTGCTGCTGCTACCTCAGTACGGACATTGAAGCAAGGATAATCTTTGATTCCCCACTGATCACCGCCAATGACACACTCCTGATTGATGACTGCCAAATCAGCTGCCTGTACAATATCTCTGACATAAGCAAAATTGTAATCGTAATTAAAGCTTCCATCTGCCTGAAGTCCGCTCATTGACACATCATAATGCATCAGATTATCTCCGACTGCGACAAGACTTACATATGTTGGCTTTTCTGACTTAACATCACCTATCACAACATTATGTGCTGGCTCAGCCTTAGAAGAAACATCTGCCTGTGTCTGCGTCTGGGGTTCTTCTTTTTCAATGACTGTGCTTACAATACTTTGTTCTTCAGTACTTTCTAATTGTAATTCACTTTCTGTTTGTAATTTGCTCTCTGATTGTGAGTCACTTTCTAATTGTGACTCAGACTCTGACTCACTTTCTGTCTGCGATTCCCCATTAAATGCATATGCCCATTTTGCATCCCTGCTTGATTCTAACATTTGCGGAAGCTGTGCGTTCTCCTTACGCATTTCCTTATGATATAACCCATTCATAAAAAGGATTATTCCGCCCACGCCAACTATAATTACTGCTGCTACTATGAGCCACGAAGTTACCAGCCAATGAAAACGGGCCTTCTTTCGTTCTTCTCTCTTACCTGCCACTTTCTTTTCCTGCTTATCAATACTTTCTAATACTTTTTATTCCAATCCAAAAGCCTCTGCCATGCGATCATATTCCTCATCGGTAATCACAACTACACTTCCGTGACGCTTCATAGTCTTTCCCATATCAAATTCTGACTCATCAAGAGGCTTAAAATCCATTGTCTTCAAGCTGTCGCACACAAGTGGAAGATATCCTTTATGAGAAGCAAACCTGTCAATGATCAGACACCACTTTTTCTGATCTTCTAAATAATAGATTTCTGGTCCCTCTACTCCATAAATTGCCTCCAGATTTGGGACAGGGCGATCTGTAAATGATTCTTTATTTAAATCTGGTGCTGTATCAGTTTTAATATTCTTTGTCGTCTCATCCTTTGAGAAACGGTAATATACGCCATCGTCATACACCATCGTAGAATCAATAACATGATTATCCTTCTCAAGATACACCTGTGCCTTAGTAAATTCATGAAAATCCTTTGTTCTTGCGGCATAAATACGCTGCTTTGGCTCTTTATCACCATCTAACTGTACCATAGATGCCCAAAATACAAGATAATTATCCTGCTGTCTGTCATAAATTGCCTCAGGTGCCCATGTACATCCTGCCTCTGGCACTGATACTTCCACTAATACCGGCTTACTCCAATGAATGAGATCCTTCGACTCCATAACAGCCAGATTTTTGCTTCCAGTTTTAACTGCAGCATCCCATCCTCTGCCATTTGCAATACAAAGATCTGTAGCAATAATTACAAAACCACTTTTGTCTGCCTTACGAATCAAAAATGGATCACGCAGACCACACTCTCCAACTTCTGAGCAAATTACTGGCTTTCCATCATGAAGATCCTTCCAGTGAAGACCATCCTTGCTCAAAGAAAAATAAATTTGCTCGCCCTGCGGCTGTTCTCCGATAAAATATGTAAATAAGTATGCCATATCAAACCAATTCCTTCCACATTATGTTCTCTTTTTCCCTGTCTTTTTCACAGGACATGTTCTTTCGTCAGTATAGCACAATTTTCATCATGATACAATTCTTTCATGATGAAAATCACAACTATCTTCTTTCCAAAACGCCAGAAGTATGCTACACTGAAAGCAGTCTTACAAAACAGGCATAGTCAATTCTTTGTCTGGAAATGAAAGGAGCTTTTTACCATGTTTCAACAGTTACTTGGGGAGTCTGCCAGCCCCGTCATTGCCTTCATCGGCATACTGGCCGCATTCTTTCTTACGTGCGTGTCACTTGCAAAAGGCAGCGCTCATCTTCCAAAGGATCAGGGGCGTGAATTTGCCGTAGGAGGCGCACTCTCTGCCGGAAAACCAAGAGGTGCCGGACTTATTTTCGTCCTTGTTTTTGCTATTACTGCCGTTTTATTCGCACATGTTGATCTATCTTCTTCTTTTGATCTGCTGCATGATGACTGGATATCTTGACGATGCTGCAAAAACTTCATGGGGACGCTTAAAGAAGGGCATTCTTGATTTTCTTGTTGCTCTTTTAGTAACATTCACGTATCTTCATTTTAATGGCAATCAGATCACTCTTGCACTGACTGGATCTAGCTTTTCTATCCCAGCTCCTGTTTTTGCAGTTCTTTCTATCGCGCTGATCTGGATTTCTATTAATGTAACCAACTGCGCTGATGGTGTAGATGGTCTGTCTGGAACATTAACGATTATTACGATCATGACCTTCTACTTTGCAAACCAAATTTTGGGACGCACTGGAGATTTTGATTATTTAAGCTTACTGTTTGTTGTCTGCCTGCTTGGCTATCTGTGGTTTAATGCTACACCAAGTAAGATGCTTATGGGAGATGCAGGTTCCCGTGCCATGGGACTTTTCATCGCAATCGCAGCTCTTAAGTGCCATGATCCGTTCCTCTATATTTTAGCTGCACTTGTGCTTATCATCGATGGTGGTCTTGGTCTTGTAAAGCTTACATTAATCAAAACAGTTCATGTCCATATTTTAAAGAATGTGCGCACACCAATCCATGATTTTGTCCGCAAGACAAAGGGATGGTCTAACACACAGACTGTTTTTCGTTTCGCTATCATTCAGATCATTCTGTCTGTAGCACTTATTTACCTGATTATGTTATAAGATTTCTAATAAAATAAGAAGAAACTCTTATTTCATACGGATCTAGCCATAAAAATATGATTGCGATCCGCAAATACATTGAAACATTATTTTATTATGAGAAAGGAGATTTCGTTATGAAATTACCGAATTACTATGAGGATCCTAATACGCTCCATGTAGGTACCTGTGAAAACCGCAGCTACTACATCCCATACGGTCAGGATCTAAACAGCCACGCTACATTACTTTCCGGTGACTGGCGCTTTGGCTACTACCCATATCCGGAGGCTGTTCCAGCTGATTTTATCAATCCGGATTTTGATGATTCCTCTATGGATACCATCCCGGTTCCTTCCTGCTGGCAGTGCCACGGATATGATTATCATCAGTATACTAATGTAAATTATCCAATTCCTTTTGATCCGCCGTACGTTCCAAAGGAAAATGCAAGCGGTGCATACCGCACTACCTTCACACTCTCAGCTGAGGCTACAAAACAGCGCAATTTTCTGTATTTTGAGGGTGTTGATTCCTGTTTCTATGTATGGGTTAACGGCAAATTTGTCGGCTACAGCCAGGTTTCTCATTCTTCCAGCGAATTTGAAATTTCTTCTTTTGTTAATGAAGGCACAAACACACTGGCAGTTCTTGTATTAAAGTGGTGTGACGGCACATATCTTGAGGATCAGGACAAGCTTCGTATGTCCGGTATTTTCCGTGATGTTCTGCTTTTAACTCGTCCTAAGAGCTTTGTTCGCGACTATACTGTACGCACATTCTTAAAGGATGGCGGCGCTGGTGTAGTTCGTGTAAGTGTTGAAGCTGATGGTGAGGTTTCCCCAGTTCTTACTCTGTGTGATGCTGACAAAAATCCAGTTGGTGAAGCTGTCTTAACAGATGGTGTCTATGAGTTTACTGTTTTAAATGCAAAGCTTTGGACTGCTGAAACACCATATCTGTACGCCT
>ERZ1106963.3906-NODE-3906-length-11826-cov-30.094215_pt1 | contig 11826 bp, 9 predicted proteins | sample MGYA00403681_ERZ1106963 | MGnify/ENA primary metagenome ERZ1106963 (study PRJEB35170, sample SAMEA104062407) | human gut metagenome | biome: human gut; feature: human-associated habitat; material: faeces | place: Denmark | collected 2012-05-03 ...
TTTCGATATTGTTCAATTTTCAAGGTCCTGTGCGCCTCAGCCTTAGCGGCTGACAGCTTAGTTATTTTATCACTTTCGTGATAAGTTGTCAAGCACTTTTTTGAAAGATTTTTGAGATTCATTTTTGATTCTGTCGAATCTCTCTGTTTGACGTCGTTTTTGAAGTATTTCATTCTGTCGGACGTCCGCCTGACAGTAATGTATTTTATCACAGCATCCCTCAAAAAGCAAGCGCTTTTTTACAATTTTTACGCCAAAATCATTCTTTTTACTTTTTGCCCAGTTTTTTACATTTTTTATAGACACTTCCTCCCTTATTCCTCCAAAAGCCGGGTGCGCAGCCGGATCAGGATCTTGCGTTCCCGCCGGGAGATCTGTACCTGTGTAGTGTGCAGTGCCTTTGCAGTCTCGCTCTGGGTGCGGTTGCCATAAAAGCGCAGGCGGATCAGCTGCTTGTCCTGCTCCGGCAGCGCTTCGATCACCTCTGCCAGACTGATTCGATCCGCCAGTTCCTCCTCCGGGGATTCCACTGGGATATCCAGCTGCCGGTCTCCATCCTCGCCGCCCTCCGGGGTCAGGCTCATGGCGGGCTTAGCGGCCTGTATGGCAAGGGCCACATTCTCTATTGGTTCGTCCAGCTGCTCTGCCAGCTGCTGCAAGGTAGGCTCTGTGCCGCATAGTTTCATGGTATGTTCCCGTGCCGCCTGCACCCGCATTCCCAGTTCCTTCAGGGAGCGGCTCACCTTGACCGTGCCACCATCCCGGAACAGCTTTTTGATCTCGCCAAGGATTACCGGCACGGCATAGGTAGAAAAGCACACGCCTCGGCTCTCGTCAAAATTATCATAGGCTTTGATGAGTCCCACGCAGCCTGCACTGTACAGGTCATCATACTCCATGCCGCGCCCACGAAATCTGCCCGCACAGGCGTGCACCAACCCCAGATTCTGCGTAATGAATGCTTCCCGCCGGGTCTTATCCGTTACCATATACCGGACCGCCTTTCCTTTTTATGTAGGCTCCCGCCGGGACAGACGCTTGACCAGCAGCACCTTTGTGCCCTTGCCGGGCTTTGAGGTGACCTTGACCCTGTCCATGAAGCTTTGCATTACCGCAAAGCCCAGACCGGAGCGTTCCTCGGGGTTGCCGGTGGTAAACAATGGCTGCATGGCCTGCTCCACGTTGGGGATGCCGATGCCCTTATCTGTAATGGTGATGTGCACTTCCCGGTCGGGGTAGACCGCTATGGTCATACACACCGGCCCGATACGCTCCGGGTAGGCGTGGACAATGCAGTTGGTCACCGCCTCGGACACTGCCGTTTTTAGGTCGGCAAGCTGGGGCACGGTGGGATCGTACCGCGCCAGAAAGGCCGCCGTAACGCCGCGGGCGTAGGCCTCGTTGCTGCTGAGGGAATCGAACTGGATACGGGTACTGTTTTCTGCTTTCATTGTGCATTCTCCTTTTCTATGTTCTCCATACAGGGGATGCCCGCCAGCCGCAGGACTTTTTGAAGCTGTGCGGGGGCGTGCTGCAACCGCAGGGTCGTGCCCAGTACGCGGGCGCAGCGCTGCCGCCCAAGGATGAGCCCGACGCCGGAGGAATCCATGAATCCCACCCCGCCAAGGTCTATGATCAAGGTGCGAGGGCTGCGGCTGACCAGTGCATCGTCCAGCTGCATCCGCAGGCTCTGGGCGGCATCGTGGTCGATCTCGCCCACCAGATAGGCATACAGGGTCTCCCCTGCCGCGCTGAAGGTCACCGTTGCCATTGCTTGTCCATCTCCTTTTTGCAAAATAAAAAAGATCCCGTACACATAGCTTCAGTGTACAGGATCTTCGGGTTGTTTTTTAGAAAAAGCTGTCGGTAGCTTACGCCTTTGCCAGCAGAGCCGCTGCTTCCAGTGCTGCCGCCTCGCTGCCGCAGACCAACAGACCACGGCGGGTGTTGGCGTGCGCCAGCTGCACCGCCTCGTCCAGACTGGTGCAGAGCTGGGCATCAAAGTGATATTTAGCTTTCTCGGTCAGACGCCGGGTCAGCTGCTCCTCCACACCGGCGGGCGTGACGAGATACACCTTATCAAAGGGGCTCTCGCTCATGCCGGGCATGGTGGATTTATCCTTTTTCTGCTCCTCGGGGCTCAGGCCGGTCTCCAGCGCGGAGAAGAAAGCTTCGGCGCCCTCCTCCTCGGTCAGGCCAATGATGGCGCTCATGTGGCGCACTTTAGCCATGTTCAGCACGCGCAGCAGCGCAGCAGCCTGCTGCGGGGTGCGGCAGGCGTCCAGAATGACCAGCGGGCGCTGGGAAAGTACCCGGATGCTGCAACGGTTGTCCACGGCAGCGATGCCATCCAGAATCGCCTCATCGGAGATGTCCACCCCCTTGCGGCAGAGCGCCAGTGCCAGCTCCACCGCCATGGCGGCGTTGCCCGCGGCGTGACGCCCCAGAAAGGCCAGCGGCACCGTATAGCCGCCGTAGTCCACCCGGCTGGCAAACTGTTCTGCTTCCAGAAAGGTGATATCCTCCGGGTCGGGCACTACCAGCTCACAGCCGCACTTGCCCGCAGCCACAACCAGCTCACTGAGCACCGCCTTGGGCTGCTCCGGCGCGGTGACGCAGATGCTTTCCTTGCGCATCACGCCGCCTGCCAGCGCAGCCAGACGCTCCACCGAGCGGCTCACGCCGTCCGGTCCCACCGCAGTGACGGCGCACACCGGCATTTTGGGCAGTGTCGCAGCCAGACCTGCGTCCGGCAGCTCCACCACAGCCAGCGCGCAGCCAGCCTCGCCAAAGCAGTACGCAGCGGCGACAAGCTCTGCCGCCTGCAAAGGCAGCTCCTCATGGGCAGCAAGGGCATCGGCGGCGCGGCACAGCAGTGCTTCGTCCGCCGGTTCGCCTTCCACCCGGATGCGGGCAGCAAGGGGCTCGCACCCGGCATGGTAGACACCGGCACGGATCCCCTGCGCGTGCAGGATGGCTGCCAGCAGACGCGCCACCGCCGTTTTACCGGCAGTGCCTGCCACACCCACGAACTGCACCTGCTGCACCGAGGCGGGCAGCAGTGCGCCCAGCTGCGCCGGGTCGGCAAAGCCGTCCGGCAGAGCTGCAAAATACTGATTTGCCTGTTGGATGGTCATTCGTGTCTCCTTTTTATGTGATAATACAGTCCCTCGCAGGCCAGCAGCAGCACAATGGCAACAAGGATGCCAGCCAGAACACCGGCAGAATCCAGCCACACATCGGTGACCTGACTGCTGCGTCCTTCTGAGAAGAGTTGAATAGTCTCATCGGTCAGCGCCGTCAGCACACCACCCAGCATGGGCACGGTGATATGCCGCAGCGGGTGACGGCTGTACACCCGCATACAGAGCATGAGCAGAAAGCCCTCCAGCGTATACTCGCAAAAGTGTGCCAGCTTGCGCACGATGTGCATGGTCAGGCGGTCGGCCAGCCCCGGGTGTCCCAGATGGCGCAGGATGATGCGCATCCACGCCAGCACCCGGCCGCTGGAACCAGAGGAGACCGCTGCCACCGCCATGGAGTTGGAAAAGATGAACCAGATGCAGGCGATCAGCGCAGCGGTAAAGGCCACTCGTCCCACAATGACCCACAGCGAGGTGCGTTCTCTGTTATTGTATTCCACTATTTCAACCCAAAGCCTTGATGCTCTGCTCAATGTTGGCCAGCTTGTCCTGACTCTTGGCGAACTTTGCGCGGATTTCCTCCACCAGAGCCGCCGGGGCACGCTCCACGAACTTGGGATTGTTCAGCTGATTGCCAAACATAGCCATTTCCTTTTCAGCCTTGGCCTTTTCCTTGTTCAGACGAGCCAGCTCCTTCTCACGGTCGATGAGCTCCATCATGGGGATGAAGCCGCGGGCGGCGTGGGTGGACACCTGTACCATGCCGTCGGTGCTGCCCTCATACTTTTCGGTAAAGGCCACATCGGTGGCAAAGGCGAACTTAGCCAGATAGACCTGTGCGTTCTGGAAAGGAGCGGCATCGGCAGTTTCGATGATCATGCTGGTCTTTTTAGCGGGGTGCACGTTCATCTCAGTGCGCATGGTACGCACAGCCTTGATATAATCCATCACCTTTTCAAAGGCTTCCTCTTCGGCTGCCCAGTTGTGAGCGGCGTCAAAGGTCGGCCAAGCCTGGGTCATGATGGTTTCGGCAGAGCCGGGCAGAGCCTGATACAGCTCCTCGGTGATGAAGGGCATGAAGGGATGCAGCAGCTTGAGCGCCTTATCCAGCACATACACCAGCACACGGCGGGCGGTATCGGCCTGCTGTGCATCGCCGGAGTTCAGGCGGGGCTTTGCGATCTCGATGAACCAGTCGCAGTAGACGTCCCAGATAAAGCTGTTGATCTTGGCGGCAGCCAGACCCATCTCGTAGTGCTCCAGATTATCGGTCATAGCACCAGCCACCTGATTCAGCTTGGTCAGCACCCACTTGTCGCTCATGTCCAGCAGCTCCTCGCTGGGCAGGCCCGGCTCAAAGTCCTCGGGCAGGTTCATCAGCACAAAGCGGGTGGCGTTCCACAGCTTATTGGCAAAGTTGCGGGCAGCCTCCACCTTCTTTTCGATATAGCGCATATCATTGCCCGGGGTAGAGCCGTCCACCAGCATAAAGCGCAGGGCGTCTGCGCCGTACTGGGCAATGACTTCCAGCGGGTCGATGCCGTTGCCAAGGCTCTTGGACATCTTGCGGCCCTGGCTGTCGCGCACGATACCGTGGATGCAGACGGTGTCAAAGGGAGCCTTGCCGGTGTAAGCCAGACCGGAGAAGATCATGCGGCTGACCCAGAAGCCGATGATGTCGTAGCCGGTGACCAGCGTATTGGTGGGGTAGAAATACTTCAGGTCGGCGCTGTCCTCGTTGGGCCAGCCCAGTGTGCTGAAGGGCCACAGGGCAGAGGAGAACCAGGTATCCAGCGTGTCAGGATCCTGCGTCAGCTTTGCGCCGCCGCACTTGGGGCAGGTGCAGGGAGCGGACTTTGCCACCACGGTCTCGCCGCAGTCGTCGCAGTACCAAGCCGGAATCTGGTGACCCCACCACAGCTGACGGCTGATGCACCAGTCACGGGTGTTCTTCATCCAGTTCATATAGTTCTTGGTAAAGCGCTCAGGCACAAACTTGATCTCGCCCTTCTCCACGCTCTCAATGGCGGGCTTTGCCAGCGGCTCCATCTTGACGAACCACTGCTTGGAGATCATCGGCTCAATGGTGGAGTGGCAGCGGTAGCAGGTGCCCACCTCGTGCTTCAGGGGCTCGGTCTCCTTCAGGAAGCCGCCCTCCTTCAGGTCGGCCAGAATGGCCTTGCGTGCTTCCAGTGCGGTCATGCCGGCGTACTTGCCGCAGTCCAGCACATGGGGCTCGTTGACGGTGTTCTTGCCGGCGGCAAACAGGGCATCGGCTGCAGCCTTGTCGGCAGCACCGGTCATGTGGCCGTCGTAGGTGAACACGCGCACGATGGGCAGGTCGTGGCGCAGACCCACCTCAAAGTCGTTGGGGTCATGGGCGGGGGTGATCTTCACGACACCGGTGCCCTTGGTCATATCAGCGTGCTCATCGCAGACGATGGGGATCTCCTTGTTCAGCAGGGGCAGCACCACATGGCAGCCGTGCAGATGGGCGTAGCGGGGATCCTCGCCGTTGATAGCCACGGCGGTATCGCCCAGCATGGTCTCGGGGCGGGTGGTAGCCAGCTCCAGCATCTCGCCGGTCTCCTTGACCGGGTACAGCAGGTGCCAGAAGCTGCCGTCCTTCTCCTCGTACTCCACCTCGGCATCGGAAATGGAGGTGTTGCAGTGGGGGCACCAGTTGACCATGCGGTTGCCGCGGTAGATCAGGCCCTTGTCGTACAAACGCACGAACACTTCCTTGACAGCCTCAGAGCAGCCCTCGTCCATGGTAAAGCGCTCGCGCTCCCAGTCGCAGCTGCTGCCCAGCTTTTTCAGCTGGCTGACGATGCGGTTGCCGTACTTGGTTTTCCATGCCCATGCGCGCTCCAGAAAACCATCGCGGCCGACCATCTCCTTGGTCAGGCCCTCGGCGCGCATAGCTTCCACCACCTTGGCCTCGGTAGCAATGGAGGCGTGGTCGGTGCCGGGCACCCACAGGGCGGCATAGCCCTGCATCCGCTTGGTGCGGATGAGGATATCCTGCATGGTGTTATCCACTGCATGCCCCATGTGCAACTGACCGGTAACGTTCGGTGGCGGCATAACGATAGTGTAGGGTTTCTTGTCCGGATCGGCCTTCGTGTGGAAGTAGCCGCCATCCAGCCAGAACTGGTAGATACGATCTTCCACCTGACTGGGATCGTACTGCTTTGCAAGCTCTTTCATAGTGTCCTCCCAAAAATTTGATGAAGTGGGACGCAAAAAGCCGCCCCACGGAGCGTTCCATGGGACGGCTGTAAATACATGACCGCGGTACCACCCAAATTGCGCGGAAAGCTCCGCGCCCCTTGATGCCCCTGTAACGTAGGGCAGACCCGAAAGCGGCTTACCGGCTCAGCTCACCGCTTCTGCTCCAAAGTGACAGTGCCCCGCCGGTATCCCGCCGGGTTTTCAGCTGCCCCCGGCTCTCTGTGCGGTCCCAGACGATGCACACTCTTTTTCAACGCATTTATAAAAAGAATATAACGTTTTTTGTGGGATTTGTCAATCAGTTTTTCAAACCTTTCACCCAACGCACCAGCTTCCATACCTTTGCGCCCAGATGCGGGCAGTAGCTCACCATCAGTGCCTGCAGCTTCTGGCTTTTGTGCTCTAACGGGATCTTCCACGCAGCGCGGCGGTGCGTCTTTGCCAGTTCCAGCAGTGTTTTTTCCTTTTCCGGGTCCCGCTCCGGCTGGTTGACCAGCCGGAAATATACCTCGGCGCAGGACATGATGCAGCGCTGATCCGTAGTACTGCGGAAGGGATCCGGCTGCTCCTTTGCCAGCTGCCAGACCCGTTCCCATGCCAGTGCCGCCGTATAAAAGCGCAGGCTCGGCTTCTGCCGCACGGCAGAATCTGGTCGTTCAAGATAGGCATACAGCGGGCAGTTCAAAAACGCCAGACTGCCAGCCTCGAGAAATTCCATCACAAAAAACAGGGTATCCTCCCCATAAAGCAATGCCGGATCAAAACGGATATCCCGCAGCAGCTCCCGGTGGGTCAGCATCCGCCAGCAGTGCCCGCCGCTCCATTCCCGCATCCACGAGTAGTTTTCCGCCGTGATCCTCTGCGGTGCCGGGCATTCCGTCACTGTCCACAGGGACTCGTTTTCCCGTATGCTGCGGTAACGGCACATAGCCATGCGAGTGCCGCAGCTGCACAAGGCATCGTACAGCCATTCCAGATACTGCGGCAGCACAAAGTCATCGGAATCCACAAAGCCGATGTATTCGCCCCTTGCCACATCCAGCCCAAAATTGCGTGCCGAGGACACCCCACCGTTTTCTTTGTTGAAAATGCGCACCCGGGCATCCTGCGCCGCATAGCGCTGCATGATCTGCCAGCAGTCGTCCGGCGAGCCATCGTTCACAACGATCAGCTCAAAATTCCGGTAGGTCTGCGCCAGCAGGCTGTCCAGACACGCGGGCAGATACTTTTCCACCTTATAGACCGGTACGATCACCGAGATCAGGGGGCTTTTTTCTGTATTCATCCGGCTCTCCTTTTCAAGATCTCCTGTACACGCCGCTTCAGCTCCGCGTACTCCGCGCTGCGCCGGTAGAGCAATACGATCACCCCTGCGAATACGGCTGTATAAAGCACACCGTCCAGAATAAAAACGCCGAAGTTGTCTACCGGGAAGCGCCGCACCCAGAGCACCGCTGCCGCTGACACCGCTGCCGTGAGCAGCAGCCGCTTTAGATACTGCGCAAAATAAGCCCGCAGCTTTTTCTGCCATGCGTCCTGAACGCCGTATTTCAAAAAGATATAAGGCTCTATCCAAGTACAGGTGCACAGCGTGCTGATGATAGTGCCCCCGATAATACCGGTCACGCCGTAACGCTGCACCAGCACAAGGGAGACTACCAGATTGATGGCGGACTCTGCCACAGCCTTATAGCGGTCGTTCCAGAACAGTCCCATGACCTCCCGGAACAACAGGTTCGTCTGCCGCATCCGCGTGATGTAAAATTCCACCACGATGATCGTCACGGTCGTCATCGGGAAACAGTATTCCCTGCCAAACAGCAGGGCGATCAAGGGGTTGAACAGCATCATCAGCCCGCCGGTCAGGTAGCCGGACAGCACAAAAAAGAGAAAATCCATTTCTTTATACACCTGATACAGCCGGTCAGAGTTTTCCAGTGCCGCAAAGTTGCCCACGCTGCCGGAAAAGGCTGTGACGACCTTGGTCATCAGGTTGTTCAGCGCGTTGAGCACCAGCCGGTAATTGGAGTAAATTCCTACCGTTGCCAGCCCGATGAAGGAGGACATCAGCAGGCTGTCCGTGTTGCGCACAATGACGATCGCCAGCTTGTGCATACTCATGGCGCCGATGTTTTTCAGGATGCCGTTCCGCTCCTCCCTGTCCGGCAGTTCACGGTATTTCTTTAAGTAGGGAAATTCCTTATCTACCATGCGGGAGATCATGATGTTGGGTATAAACTGTATCACCAGCTGGATGGCAAGGTACAGGATAAAGTTGCCCGTCAGCAGCAACGCCACGATCTGCACGACGGTGCGGATGCACTCGCACACCAGAGTCCATCCGGTACAGAGATAGCTCTTCTGATAGGCCTGATAGATAGAGCTTTTGTAGTTCAGCAGATAGGAGCTGGCCGAGGCTGCCACATACATCATGTAGATCAGTGTGATATGCTCAATGCCCTCGCCGCCCTTGATGAGGTGTGGCAGAAACGGCAGCAACACCAGCCCGAACAGCAGCACCGTGGCCGCCACCGCCCGGTACATCCACTTGTACAGGTTCATCAGCTGCGCCAGCTTCCGCTCGTCATCCCGAGCGGCCGGCTCGTACATACTGAACACCATAGCCGTACCAATACCCAGCTCCGCAAAATTAAGGATACTGAGCACATCGGTAAACAGGCCGTTGACGCCCAGATAGGCAGCCGAAAGGCAGTGGATAAACACCATCCGGTTGATAAAGGAGAGCAGCATCGTCAGAAACTGCCCGCCGATGTTGACCATCATGTTGATGATAGAATAGCGTGTTCTCATGCGTTTTTCTCTTTCTCCTCAGCCCTTGAGCTCCCGCAGCCAACTGTATATCTGCGGGAAGTGCCACAGCAGCCAGCTTTGCAGCCAAAGTCCGCCCGGAACGGCGCAGTACCTCCGGGTGCGGCTGACCACCTTAAACTGCATCCGCAGCATTTCCCGGCTGCGGGGTGCTTTGCGCAGCGCCGGGGGCAGCTGCCGGTACACCCGGCTCACGCTGCCCATCGTAAATTTTGCCGCATTTGCCAGTGCATCGTATGCAGCGTTTTCCACAAGACAGTCCCAATACCGTTGTGCCGCCTCGGCAGCGTCGAAATGGCGCAGCGTTTTATTGCCGCTCATAATGCTGCCGCCGCGCTGTACATAATAATACAACGCCTTTGGCACCACCACGGCCTTTTGGATCTGCAAACAGACCTCCGGGATCAGGAACAGATCCTCGTTCAGCTTTCCCTCCGGGTAGCGCAGCTGCGCAAAGACGGCGCGGCGGTACAGCTTGTTCCACGCAGGCTGGATCATCGAATCCGTAGCATTTTTCAGTAAATCCTGCCCGGCAAAGACCTTTTTTTCAAGACGAACGTGCATCGACTGACATGGCGCTCCCGCCTCGTCCACCTCGGCGTAATCGCACAGCGCAAGGTCTGCCCCGGTGCTTTGCACGGCTTGGTACAGCACTTCATACATTTCCGGTGCAATGTAGTCGTCTGAATCCACAAAACCGATCCATGCGCCCCTTGCTGCGTCCAGCCCGGCGTTGCGGGCGGCAGATAATCCTCCGTTTTTCTGATGGATCACCCGGACGCGGGCATCTTTTTCGGCGGCGGCATCGCACAGCGCAGGGCAATCGTCCGGCGAGCCATCGTCCACAAGGATCAGCTCAAAGTCCGTAAAGGTCTGCGCCAGAATGGAATCAATACATTTGGGCAGATAGTTTTCCACCTTATACACCGGTACAATGATGCTAAGCAGCGGTGCTTTTTCCCCTTCCGGCGCTCGTTTTACGTTGTTCAATCCGTCACCTCCGTGCGCAGGCGGGCAATGAGCCGCTCCATCAGCGCCACCCGGTTGAAGGGGGTCATCAGGTAAAAGCCGTCCGCATAGGGCGCAGCCGCCTTAGCTGCCTGCACCGAGACTTCCAGTCCAAGCTCCTCACCTGCGGCGCGGTCCAGTCCCTCAAACTTCTGGATGATGGCCTCGTCCACATGGATGCCGTTGACCTCGTTTTCCATAAAGATCGCATTGCGCTGGCTGACCACCGGCAGGATGCCGGCCAGAATTTTTGCTTGCTCGCCCAGCGTCTCCCGGGCTTTTTGCAGGTTTTCTACCGCCTGCGCCGACAGCACCGGCTGGGTGAGAAAGCCGCTCATGCCGTTTTCCAGCTTTTCTGCGGCGCGGCGCAGTTCCACCTCAAAATTGCGGGCGTTCAGGTTCAGCGCACCAAAAACCGTGATGGGTGCGGGCATCTCTCGCCCTTCTCCTGCCAGCGACACGATATACTGCGCCAGCTTGCGGGAGTTGAACTGGTACACATTTTTCACCTCGTCCCGCTCGGCGGTGGGGATGGGGTCGCCGGTAATGGCCAGCACCTCTCGCACGCCCTCGGCGTACAGTCCCAGCAGCAGCGCCTTGGTGGCGTTCAGGTTGCGGTCCCTGCAGGTCATGTGGGGCAGTACGTTCATGCCCAGCTCCCGGTGCACCCGGCAGGCCACCAGCGAGGAATCCATCCGTGCCCGGGCAATGGGGCAGTCCGCAACGGTCAGCAGGTCGGCACCGGCAGTCTGCAAACGGCGGGCACCCTCGAGATACGCGGTCAGGTCGGCGTCCTTGGGGGAGTCCAGCTCCACCGCGATGACCCGCTGCCCGGCGCGCAGCTTGCGCAAAAAGGCGTCGTCCATTTCCACCACAGGCTTTGCCGCTTCGGCAGGCTTTGCCGCCGGGGCGGCGGGCAGCGTTTCCGGCAGAGCATCCAGTGCGGTGCGCAGGGCAGCAATATGCTGCGGTGTCGTGCCGCAGCAGCCGCCCAGAATGCGCACGCCCTCACTGGCAAGGCGGCTCAGCTCCCGGGCAAAATATTCCGGCTTGCCCTGATAGCGCACCTGTGCCCGCGCCACCACCGGGTAGCCTGCATTGGGCATGACCGAAAGGGGCAGCCCCGCATCCCCCAGCTGCTGTACCAGTGCCCGCATCGCGCCCGGGGCAGACACGCAGTTCAGGCCTACGGCATCCACCACGCCGCTCTGCGCCATACGGCGCACCAGATCGGCACAGTAACGACCCTCGCGGGTGTAGCCGTCCGGCAGCACCGCAAAGGATACCAGTACAAAAGCCTCCGGCACGGTCTGCTTCAGCGCACGAATCGCTTCCAGCACGCCGTCCTCGGCGCTCAGGGTCTCGAACAGAAAATTCCGTGCGCCCAGCAGTGCAAAGCGCTTTGCCACGGCAAGATACACCTGCTCTGCCGGGTTGCTCTCGGTATCCGGTGCGGGGCCAAGGTCGGCAAACACTGCCGCGCCGGTCTCCCCTGCGGCCTTTGCTGCCAGCTGCCAGCCCGCGTCTGCCAGCTGCTCCCAGCCGGGCTGCTGCGCAGCCGCCAGACGCGGCAGGCTGAAAGTGTTGGTCTTGATGGCGTCCGCTCCGGCAG
>ERZ1106963.3918-NODE-3918-length-11779-cov-9.119584_pt1 | contig 11779 bp, 10 predicted proteins | sample MGYA00403681_ERZ1106963 | MGnify/ENA primary metagenome ERZ1106963 (study PRJEB35170, sample SAMEA104062407) | human gut metagenome | biome: human gut; feature: human-associated habitat; material: faeces | place: Denmark | collected 2012-05-03 ...
GGCGGGCGGCCCTGCGGGCCGTCCCCCTCCGCCGCTCTTTTCCCCCACAGCGGCGCAAGCAACAAAAGCCCGGCAGGAATCCCCCTGATTCCCACCGGACCTTCCGTTTACATCAGCGTCACTGTCACCGCTTCCTTGGGCCGCGCCATAAAGCGTGCCCGCCAGGTCACAGTCTCTACCGGCTCATAGTGCAGCGAGGAGTACGCCGCGCGCACATCCTCCCCGGCTTCATCGCCTTTGCCCGAAACAAAAACCGCCGTCGGGCCATCCGCTCCACCGATGATCCCGATGCAGGCGCTCTCCTGCGCCGTAAAGCCGTTCTCCACCCTGCAGGCACGGGCCTCATCGCCGGGCGCCGCATCTACCAGCACAAAGTCCCCCACCGGCAGCGGCGGCTCCAGCGTGTACTGCATCTCTACATATTCCGTCGGGAATTCCATCCCCACCGGGGGCAGCAGGCTGCGGTCCATCGTTTCCGGCGTCAAAGAGAGCACCCGCAGCGTATGGGTCAGCCCTGTGCGGGGGTCGGTCAGCGGCACTGTTTTGCCCGGCTCCGCCGTAAATGTGCCCCCGTCCACTGCCTCTTTCTCGGCCGTCATGGTCAATTCCGCCGTTTTGGGGGTCATTTTCCTGCCGTCCCACGGGCAGCACACCCGCCAAATGACCCAGCCGCAGTTCCGTTCCAGCCCGTAATGGGTCACCACCTGTTCGGCCTCCCCATCCCAGCGGGCGCTCTCGGGCAGGCCGGGTACCCAACATACCCCGTGGCCGGTGCTTTGCCGCAGCCGCCGTCCATTCACCGTCACCTCCGCCCAGAAGCGCTCCTCCAGCGGGTTTTCGTTCTCCATCTGCTCCTGCTCCGCCGGGGTCAGCTCCCGCTGCGGGGCACCGTTTTCATCCAGCCCCCACTTTTCCGCAAATCGGTTCAGCACCTCTGCCGGCACCTTCTTCAAAAGGTCCAGCACCAGCCCCTCGCCGCAGCAGTACATGGCCGGTACCAGCCATTCCTCTTTGCCCCAGGTAAATGTCTTCCCCAGCGTGATTTCTCTGCCGGGGCGGTGCCGGGGCTTCTTTCCGCCAAACCCATACTCAAAATAGACTTCCCATTCCTGTGGCTCACGGCATACCGGATGCAGCAGTTCTTCATATTCCTTCTCAAACCGCAGACCGGAGCAGTCTGTTTCCGCCCGCACTTTCTTGAGATATCGCCACGGTTCCTCCATTGGGGTCAGGCCGCACTTCTCTTCAATCTCCCGCATCACCGCCCGCTGATCCTCGGTCGGCGGATATTCCCGCAGGTACTCCTCAAACTGCGCTTCAGTCCACATCCACGCCTGCTCCAGCGCGGCGGTATCTCCGCAGGCCAGCAGCAGCCGCAGGAAGTCCCCCATATCCCGTGCCAACGGCTGCACGCAGTCCTGACCCGGGTTCATGGGACTTACCGAAAAGATGGTCTCCCCATAGCCCTTTATGGTGCAGAAATGGATGCCATCCACCCCGGCCCAGCCAAAGATCTTAGCCCCCTTCGGCGTGCAGGTGTAGCGCACCGCATTGCGGCCGCCCTCGGCGCCCAGCGCCCCCAGGTCAATATGCATTCTCTTAAATTCCGTATAGGTCATGGTTCTCCTCCTTTTTGCGTCCCACTCATGCTTTGTACTATCCCATGGTTTTGCCCCTGCTTTTTCATCCGCTAAAAATCCAGTTCCCGGCCTGGGCAGCCCCCGCAAAAGCCTAGATCGCCCGCAGACTTTCTGCTTTTACAGCGTTCTCCTTCTCTCCCGTACCAGCAGCACCACTCCTACGATCAGCAGCACCGTCAGCGCCGCTACCAACCATTCCAGGTCATACTTCTGCACAAAGTACTTCCAGCTGTGGCCGGTCAAATTGCTGTCCCACCGGTACTGCCAAGTGCTGCGGTCGGTGCTCCATACCTTGTGGGGGATCATCACCTCCACAAACCGCGAGGCAATATAAATGATCACATTCCCCCAAAAGCCCAGCATCGCCATGCAGCCCCCGGCGATCACCTTTCCGTTCGTCCGGTGCGGCTTCTGCGCTACGGCAGCGGCCGGCCCCTCCGGGCTTTCCCGTTCCTCATCCAGCAGGTAGTCCGCCGATACCTCAAACAGCCGGCTGATTTGCCGCAGATTTCCGGCATCGGGCAGTGCCGTTCCGCTTTCCCAGCGGGAAACCGCCTGCCGGGATACCCCCAGCCGCTCCGCCAGCTCCTCCTGCGATAGCCCCCGCCCTTTCCGCAGCCTGATGATCTTCTCCGATAATTTCATTGCAAGGTACCTCCGTTTGATTGGTGCCCTTATCCTACCAAAGCTCACCCGGCAAATCCACCGCGTCCGCTTCCCATTCCCGCAACAAGAGTTTACATTTTCTCTTTTTCATTGTACTTTTCCAGGAAACTGTGCGGCTCATCGTCATCCCCCATCCGGTAGCCCACTGCCGTTGCCAGGTTCACATTGTGCATACTGCGGAAGATATTGATATCCACATTTTTGTTGTGCTGCTTCATCTCGGCGATCAGCCGCTTCATCTCCCGGCGGGCGCTGTCCTCCTCGTGGTGTTCGGTTCGCTCGGTAAAGCGGCAGGCGCACTGCAAAAAGTGCAGGTTATTATATTTTCCCCAGCTGATAATATCCTCCTCCCGCACCAGGTACAGCGGCCGGATGAGCTCCATCCCCGCAAAGTTGGTGCTGTGCAGCTTCGGCAGCATCGTTTTGATCTCCGCCCCGTACAGCATACTCATCAGCGTCGTTTCTATCACATCGTTAAAGTGGTGCCCCAGCGCTATTTTATTGCAGCCCAGCGCCTGCGCCTCCTTATACAGGTACCCACGCCGCATCCGGGCGCACAGGTAGCAGGGCGAACCGCCCTCCACCTCGTCCACCACACCAAAGATCGGGCTTTCGAAAATGCGGATCGGCAGCTCCAGCGTGCGGGCATTCCGCTCGATGAGTTCCCGGTTGGGCGGGTTGTACCCGGGGTCCATCACCAGGTACTCCACCTCAAAGGGAAAATCGCTGTACTTCTGCAGATGCTGCATGCATTTGGCCAGCATCATGCTGTCCTTTCCCCCGCTGATGCACACGGCAATACGATCCCCCGGTTTGATCAGCTCATAGTCCTTGCATCCCCCGATAAACCGGTTCCATATCGTCTTGCGGTATTTTGTGATCAAGCTGCGCTCCGCCAGCTCTCCCGCAGTCATCTCTTTCGGCATTTTTCTGCCCTCCCGATGGTTTTTGTTTCTACCGCCTAATGATAACACACCCCCTGCCCCACCGCAAGCAATGATGTTTCCCCAGCCCGCATCCCGCTCCTTTTCCACCCCCTGCCCACCGCAAAATACGGCCTGCGGGCCACCCCCTCCCCCATAAAAAATCTCCCCTGCCGCGCGTCCCGCAGGGCAGAGGAGAATATCTTTTTTACCCGTGATGTTCCTCGTTTTCGTTGGTGTGGATGTTGATAAACTCTGCCCGCATCTTGGAATAGAGGATGGTCTGACTGCTGTAAAGTCCGCAGTAGCCGGAAAGCAGATAGCTGATGGCGCACGCCATCGCAAAGTACAGCACATCACCGGTGCTAAATAGCTCAATGCTCAAAAATACTGAGGCAATGGGACAGTTCACCGCCCCGCAGAATACCGCCACCAGGCCAATGGCCGCGCCAAAGCCCGCCGGCAGCCCCATGGCACCGCCCAGCACGCAGCCAAAGCACGCTCCCACGAAGAAGGAGGGCACCACCTCGCCGCCCTTATAGCCAAACCCGATGGTCACCGCGGTAAACAGCAGCTTCCAAAGCCACGCCCACGGCTCTACTTCGCCGCTCACGGCACGCTCCACCATCTCCATCCCGGCACCGTTGTAATTGGTGTTGCCCACCAGCAGCGTCAGTACGATCACCAGCGCACCGCCCAGCAGCACCCGTCCGTATGGGTTCGGCAGCAGCCGCGCCGCCAGCTTCCCGGTTTTCTGCAGCCCGCGGCAGAACAGAATACTCACCACCGCGCAGCCTATGGCCAGCAGGATCACCAGCAGCATGGTCCAGGGGTCCAGCCCCGGATCCGCCACCGCAAAGCGGGTCGGCGGCACCCCCATCAGCAGGCTTACCAGATAGCCCACCAGTGCGGCCGTCAGGCATGGGATCAACCCCGCATAATAGAACACCCCCACGCTGATGACCTCCATCGCGAAGATGGCGGCCGTCAGCGGCGTCCCGAATAACGCCGAGAATACCGCGCTCATACCGCACAGGGTGGCCAGCGGCAGGTCCTTTTCCCCCAGCCGCAGCAGCCGCCCGGCCTCAAAACCGATCCCGCCGCCGATCTGCAGCGCCGCGCCCTCGCGTCCGGCACTGCCGCCGCCCAGGTGGGTCAGCACCGTGGAAATAAAGATGACCGGCACCAGCAGCACCGGCACATTCTTGCCAAAGTGCACCGATTCAATGACAGCGTTGGTATCCTTGCCCTCTACCTTGGTCACGCGGTACAGCCCCACAATAATAAGCCCCAGCACCGGCAGCAGGTACAGGATCCACGGATGCGCTGCCCTCATTTGGGTGGCATAGTTGACGCCAATGTGGAACAGCGATCCGATCACCCCGCCGATCCCTCCGATCAGCGCTCCCACCGCCAGCCACTTGGCCAGCGCGGCCGGGTACGCCCCTATGTGCGCCGCGATCTTTTTCCATTTTTCCATGGTATTCCGCCCTTCTCTCCCTGCTCATTTTCCACAAAATCCCCTTATTTATAGCACCTTTCCCCACCGGTGTCAATCAATATTTCTTCATTTATCTTTCTACTTTACTTTGCGCTTTGCGTTGACATTTTACTCCCAATATGGTAAACTATTGCCATAAACATATAGAGGAAGTGCAAATAGTGAAAAAAGCTTGGCTTGCCATTATAGCAATTATATTGTTGCTATCTTTGTGTGCCTGCGACGAGGATGAAAATCAATATATTTCCAATGCTGATATTCCGCCGCAGCAATCTTCCGAAAACGATTCAAGCGATGATGAGGTCTATGTTCCATGGGGAACACAGTACTATGTAGATGAATTTAAGCAGCCTACAGATTATGGCTACATTGTAACCGCAACAATAGGCAGCTTTTGCAACAGCGCAACCACTGATTCTGATCTCTTTGTCGGAGTAGTAGTTGATAAGGAAAATATCTCTATTCATATGCTTGAATACGGATCATATCCCGTAAAAAACAATTCTAATTCTTATAACGATATTTATAATATTAAAATGAGAACCTCCGATGGTACGGACTATAACTTTACAGGAACTATGTATTGTGGTTCCGATAGAATTTTCATCGATCCGAACTATATTTCTAAGGTAATAAACGCTTTTAGTCAAAGCGAGGATTCAATTACACTTTTCTATATTGAAAGCAGCGATAACCCTACTACAAATTATTTATTCTCCATAAAATCTGATGGCTTTGCTGAACAATACAATGCGCTAAAAAAGTAGCATGAACATAAATAGATCCTCCGCATGGGCTCTTCTATGCGGAGGATTATCTTATATCCCATAGTGGATCACCCACCTGTTTTCCCGCTCGGCCCGCCGCAGCAGGGCCGCCAGCTCCGCCATGCCGCCCTGCCGGATCACCGCTTCCCGCAGCCCTGGCAGCGTCTCCGGCGGTATCAGTGTGATACCGGTATAGCATAGTCCCCTGCCCGGGCGGTCCATCGTGTGCCAGTACATCGGCAGCCCCAGCGTTTCGGGCAGCAGCCGCTCTATCTCGTCATCCTCCACCGGGATGCAACGGTATTTCCCCGGCTCATATTTCTCAAACCGCTGCCCCGCCGCCGGTGCCAGCGGCATCACGCCAAATTCATGCCTCGCCATTTCCCCTCCTGTAATACATACTGTATAATTTCATTGTTTTATCCGGCTTATAGCGGGATCTTCGCCTCCCGCAGCCGCTTTTTGCGTTCCTTCCAGTCCGGCATCACCTCGGTCACCACCGCGTGGAACGCCGGGGAATGATCCGCCCGCACCAAGTGCGCCAGCTCATGCACCATGATGTACTCGGTGCATTCCATGGGGGCGTGCAACAGCCGCTCATTCATCGTGATGACCGCCGTGGCCGGCTGACAGCTCCCCCACCGGCTGGTCATCCGCCGGGTGCGCAGCATCGGCCTGGGGATGTTCCACCGGGCAAACCGGGGGTACCACTGCTCCAGCACTGCCGCAAAAAGCTCCCCGCAGATTTTCTTCCACCACCCCGTCAGGAGCCGTTCCGCCGCCTTTCGGTCGGCCAGGTCGGGCAGCGTCAGCACCAATTGGTTTCCCCGCAGCTCAGCGCCTTTGGGGCTTCCCTTCCGCAGCACCAGCTCCATCTCCCTGCCCAAGCAGGGCAGCTTCGCTCCATTCTCTACCGTCAGGGCCTCCTGCAGACGCTCGTTTTGCCAGCGTTGCCGGGCCTTTTCTATCATCCCGGCATGGCTCCTCACAAATTCATCCACCGCTGCCGCGGACACCCACCCCGCCGTCGAAACATGGATGCTCCCATCCGGCCGCACCCGCAGGTTCAGGTTCTTCACCCGCTTTTTCTGCCACTCATAGCTCAGGTCGGTACCATCCACCCACAGTTCTCTGCGCACGGCACATCCCCCTTTCCGTCCTCGTCCACTCCCTGCAGAATCCGGGCATCGGGCCGCAGGCCGCCCTCCGGGCGGGCAAACGGGCATCCGCCCGTTTCGGCGGCTCCGCCGCCGGGCCTGCGGCCCGCCCCTCCCGCCAGCTCTTTCCTTATCCCAAAGCGGCGCACCCTCGCCGGGTGCGCCGCCCATTTTTCCTTTGGCTTACCGCGGCACGCTTCGCAGCAGACCCTCCGCCAGACCACTGGCCGTCTCGCAGATGGTCTCCCAGTCGGCGCAGGCCTCATACTGCTCCGGGTTGGGGATGAACCCCACCTCGAACAGCACCGCCGGGCAGAATCCCAGCCGGGTCACATAATAGTAGCCCCATTCCTCCCCCTTGGTGTCACGGTCGGTCGCGCCGGTCACCGCCGCCGCCAGGTTGGCCGCGTAGGTCTCGCTGTCGTCCTCGCAGTAATAGCTCACCGTCCAGTCGGCGGAAACATACTTGGTCAGCCCGGTGCTGTTGTGGTGGATGGAAAGGAAGAAATCCGGCTTCGCGTCCACCGCCATGCGCACCCGCTCATCCAGCACGATCTTCGGGGTCTCCCGGTCATCGGTCTCTCTCGTCATGATGACCGTCGCGCCCATCTGCTCCAGCCGGTCGCGCACCGCCAGGCTCACCGCCAGGTTCAGCTCCGCCTCCGCCGGCCCGTAAAGCCCCGCCGCGCCGTAGGCGCCGCAGTCCTTGTTGCCATGGCCGGGGTCCACCATCACCGTGATGCCCTCCAGCGGCTTGCCGGGAGTGGCACTCAGCTTCGGCGGCTCTTTTAGGCTCAGCAGCAGGTCGCCCTCCTCGGTGTACTGGAGGTCATACCCCCAGTAGCTTTCCTCGTTCAGCGTCAGCAGCAGGTTCACCCCGCCTTCGGTTTCCTCCCAGCGGGCCTCCTTTATCATCGGTGCCGCTATGCCTTCGGTGCTTTCCGGCAGGGCGGTGTTCTCCAGGTAAATGGTCAGCAGCGCTCCCTCCCGCTTCGCGGAGGCCGCCGGGTAACTGCCGCAGGGCAGCGTAATGGTCGTCAGCCGACCCTCCGTCACCGAAGAAACCTCACCGATCGCCGCTTCCGCCGCCGGGGTCGGGGCCACCGTGGCCCGGTCGCTGCTGATGTAGCCTCCCGCCACCTCGTAGAAGATGGTACCGTTATACTGGAAGCAGCCCACCATCGGGATCTTCGCCCCGCGGTGGTAGGTCGCAATAAAGGTGCTGTCATCGGTATAGTCGGTCAAAAGGCTCACATTCTCGGTATTGGCCAGCACCGCCGGGGTGGTGTTCTTCCCTGCGGCGTACAGCCGCCCGGCCGATTCATAGCTCGTGGTCTTGCCGCCCCACACCATGGTGTATTTTACGGGGCCCCAGTCCTGCAGCTCCCCTTCAGGCAGATCGGCCGGCACCTGGTAGGTCCCCTTGTAGGTAGCGGCAATGCCGTTTTTGGCGGTCGCCGCCGTCTGCTGCATCGTCACCGTCTGTCCGTGAATGACCGCGGTCACCTTGCTGCCGCTGGGGGCCACGCACCGGAAGGTCAGCTCCTGACCGGCCCAGACGGCGGCGTCGCTGGTCGGGAACCGGGAGGTCAGGGTGGAGGTGGTACCGTCCCCGGTGCCGCTGCCGCGGCGGATGGTCAGGGTCAGGCTGTCCTCCCCATTGCGGAAGGTGAAGTAGTTCTTCCCATAGGCCAGGCTCACCGAAACGCCAAAGCAGCCGCCCTCCCCGGTGCGCTCCACCTCTTTGCCGTCCATTGTCAGCGGCTTTGTGGGGTCGCTGGTCCCCATGATAAAGACCTGCGCCGTATAAACCAGCGCGTTATTGGCCGGGTAGCCTATGTGCAGCTCTTTCGCGTATTCCAGAGAAACAGCGGTCAACGGCCGGGTCTGAGCCGCATCGGCGTAGCTCAGCAGCAGACCCCGGGCCGCGGTATTATCGCTTATTTCGCCGTAGTTTGCCAGCACAAAGCCAGCGGCCTTGCCGTTCCTCGCATTGTAGAACAGCTGGCTGCCGGTCACACCGCCCTGCAGCGCCGTTACCACCGGGGTCACCTCGGCGCCGGTGTTCTGCCAGCTCTCACTCCGAGCAATGTACTCCCGGCCGGCCACCTCCGGCAGCACCGGCAGCAGGCGGGTCAAGTTATTTTTCTGTACCAGCTCAGTCAGCTCTTCCCCGGCCAGCTCGGCATCCCAGCGCAGGGCCAGCGGCAGGCCGCTCTCTCCCAGCCCGGAAAGCTTATTCCGCAGTTTCTCCGCCGTCAGACCGTCCCCCCACAGGGCCAGACCCGCCGGTTCGTATTTCAGCTTTTTGGCGGGGGCATAGTCCCCCTTTACCGCCGCCCAGATAGCCGGGCTGCCCTCCGCTGCCTTGCACAGCAGCTCCAATCGGGAGTAATCCTCCTCGTCCGCCACCTGCCAGTACAGCGTCTCTATGCGGTTCTCCCGCACGAAGATCAGCAGCTGCCGCAGCGCTTCCTTTTCGGCCTTCTCCCGCTCCCGCGCGGAAAGCTTTGGGGGTTCGGTGTCATCCAGAGCGTCCTCCAGGCTTTCCACCCTGGAAATCTCCAGCGGCAGCTCGTCCATGCCGACCCACAGCGCGGTGTCGGAAAGCGCCGGCTCCGCCGCCTCCGGGATGGAAAAGCTCTCCCCCAGCAGCCGGGGCAGGCCCATGGCTCCGGCCGCAATGCACACGGTGAGCAGCAGCACGGTGATTACCGTCAGTTTTCCGGTTTTCTGTTTCATTTTGGTTTCCTCCCTTGGGCGTCACTTACAGCTCAAAGTCCTCCGGCCGGTAATCTCCGGCGGCAATTTTCGGGGCCCGGCGGATCTCCCGCCGCAGCGGATCGTACCGAAAAGCGGAGCAGTGATCCTCCGCCGCCATGACCCCCCGCTTGGGGCACAGCACAAAGTCCTGGTCCACATTGGGCGTCCCAATGGCACAGTACCGGCAGGCCTGGTCTATCTCCCGGTCAAAAAATTTGCTCCTCATAGGCTGTTTCCTCCCTTTTTATATTCCATTCCTCTCCCGCCTGCATCGGGCCTAGGCAAAAAATCCAAGTCTCCATAAAAGGCTTTCCGCTTTGGCTCCAAAACGAGCGGCAGCATCGGCTCCCCCGCATTTTTCGACCCCATTATACCACACCTTTCCCCGCCTGGGAACCGCCCCGGCACCGAATTTACTTTCCGGTAACAATTCCCTGCCCCTCGGCACATTTCAGCACCAACCGGGCCACGGGCCGCAGGCGCCCCGGCTTCGCCGGGGCCGACGGGCTTCGCCGGACGGCCCTGCCTGCGGCCCGCCCTCACCTCCTCGGCCACCCCCTGCAAGCCACAAGCCCCGGCCCGCAGGGAGCCGCCCTCCGGGCGGCTGCGGCGGCCTGCGGCCGCCCCCGCAGCCTCATCCCTCTGCCGCCATCCCCCGCTCCCAACGGACGGTCAGCAGCAGGCACAGCAGCACCATCGCCCCGCTGCCCCACAGCATCCGCCCCACGGAAAAAGCCGGCACAGCTGCCCCGGTCATGGCCGGGAGCACCACCCTTTTCAGCCACGGTACCGCCAAAAACGCCGTGAAAAGCCCATGCAGCAGCCGCCCCCACAGCAGCTTACCCCAGGGCAGCGGCTCCTCCCCAAAGCAGGCCGAAACCTGACAGCAAACCGAAAGTCCCCCAAAGGAAAGCAGAAACGGCAGGATCTTGCCGGCCTCGGTAGGGGGCAGCTCCGCCGCCAGCGCCGAACCCGCACAGATCTCCAAAAGGCCGGTAAAAAAGCAGTGGGCCACCTCTCCGGCTATTCCCCCGCGCGTGAGAAAAGCCAGTCCCCTCTCCAGCAAAGGGAACAGCCCGCAGGCGGAAAATACTTCCGCAAAGGCCGAAAGCAGCACCACAAAGGCGCAGATATTCACCGCCGAGGAAGCCGCCGAACCCACCGACCGTACCAGCAGCACCGCGGCCGGCTCCGTTTTGGGAGAAGACCGCAAGCGGCTCCCTTTGGGCGGCAGCGGCCGGCCCCAGGCAAACAGCCGCCCCAGCAGCAGACCCGCCGCCAGCTGGCACAGGAACAAAAAAATCCCCACCACCGTGGAGCCGAAAATGCGGCCGCCCACCACCCCGGCCATATAGGCCGGCCCGCTGTAAATCAGCACCGGAGCCGCTTCCTCCGTTTCCCGCGCGGTAAGGGCCCCCTGCCGCCGCAACTCTGCCAGCGTTTTGGCCCCGGCGGGATACCCCCCGATCCAACTCATCAGCAGGGCCGGCGCCGCAGCCGCAGGCAGCCGGAAGCAGTATCGCATCACCCCGGAAAGGAGGGCCGCCAGTCCCGCGCCCCCGGGCGCCCCCGCCAGGAATACCGAAACCGCCAAAAACGGGAACACCGCCGGCAGAATGACCCGCCCGCAGGCGGAAAGTCCCCGCATCGCTCCCTCCGCGGCAGCGGGGGCATAGCCGATCAGCAAAGCAGCGCCCAACAGCCCGCCAAGCGCCGGCAGGGTATTCTTCGGGGCAAAACGAGCCATCACCGCACACTCCTTTCCGTTCCCTATTCTCACCGCCCCGCAGGCTCCCCTGTGTAAGGGGTAACGAAGTGGCGGCGCGGTAGTGAATGATATGCCGGTGGCATATCAGAGCCGCGCCGTGACCAAGCCGCAGCGAGAGGCTGTCAGCCGCAAGGCTGACTGAGGGATTGACAGTAAAAGATAATAATTTCTTCTCGCCTATCGGCGTCGCAGAGTCACCGCAGGGTGACAGACTGTACGCCTGCCCGGCGAGGGGTTACTTTTCTGTGAAGAAAAGTAACCAAAAGTCACTCGGGGAGGACCCCGAGACCCCCCTACGCGTCGGTACACCCCGCCCGGAAACACTTCGTATTCCCGGAGCGGGATTAGACGACGCTTATAAGGTGTTTATTTTAATTCGGTTCCTGCTGGGGCCAAATTAAAATGCGCCGCAGGCACCTTGAGAGCGTATCTGCGGCGCCGTACGGATCGACTTTTCAGCATTTGCTGAAAAGTCCAATTCGTATCCAGCCGCAGCTTAGCGTTAGGGGGTCTTGGGGCACAGCCCCAAGCGTGTTTTGGTTCCTTTTACACGAGTAAAAGGAACGCCCCGCCGGCGAGGCGTACAGACCGTCA
>ERZ1106963.3919-NODE-3919-length-11779-cov-3.208547_pt1 | contig 11779 bp, 9 predicted proteins | sample MGYA00403681_ERZ1106963 | MGnify/ENA primary metagenome ERZ1106963 (study PRJEB35170, sample SAMEA104062407) | human gut metagenome | biome: human gut; feature: human-associated habitat; material: faeces | place: Denmark | collected 2012-05-03 ...
CCAAATCCATGAGCATCTCATAAGTGAATACTCGTTTCGGATTTAAGATAAGCAAGGAGAAGATTTCAAATTCTTTGACCGTCAGAGGAATCACATTGCCTTGCACCATTACAAGACGTTGCTCTAAACAGAAATATAAATCACCTTCCCGGATTTCTGTTAATGGCTGATCCACCTGTAATGGAGTAAAATACTGGCCTCGAAAGTGCGTTGTATATGGAAGATCAGCCGGAATATCGCCAGCCTCATAGTCACGAACAAATTGAGCCAACTCCTTCTTTTGATTCAGGGAAAGCAGGGAAAGTAGTTTTTTGCCTATTTGTCTGCCAGAATCCTCTAAATCCAACACGGCTAATTTCCCATATCACCACCACCTAACCGTCATCAAATGCTTTCTTTAATTTTTGAAACGATTCTGAACTAACTGCGTGTTCAATACCGCAAGCATCCTGCTCTGCGGTTTCGGGATCCACGCCAGCCAATATAAGTTGCTTTGTGAAAAACAGGTGCTTTTCGTAAATCTGTTCGGCAATCTGCAATCCTAGTTCCGTTAGGGAAAGTGTACCGTCAGCATTTTTAACAAGATGGCCGGATTTTATGAGTTCCTTGACTGCCCGGCTTACGGAAGGCTTTTTTACCCCCAACTGCTCTGCGACATCTACGCATCGAACATAACCGTGCTGCTGTTTTATCATTAAGATAGCCTCCAGATAATCCTCCATCGCTGGTGTCAAAGCCATTGGCACACCTCCCTTCCAGAACATTCTTCGTGTTCACTACCGTTATTTCGCCTTTACATTGGCGATTTCAATGAACAACTGGTCGCTGCCAAAGCTGAACGAATCAATCTTGTCGCTGTTAAAGGCGGCATACTGATGCGCAGAGGTAAACGGAACCAGTACGGCTTGATCTGCCGCAAAGGTAAGCACCTCGCTATAGATTTCCTGCACACGGTCCAAATCAGCGGTGCTGTCCAGCTCTTTAATGGTGTCCGTGCCATTTTCCATAGTAAGGGCAACCTGCCACAAAATCGGGTCGGACATCATTTCCGGGTTCATATTCGTCATGGTGAGGAACGGGTCATAGTAACCGCCGTAGGTTGTGTGGAGCGAGAAATCAAAATCGGTAGAAACCTGCGTAAACCACGTCATATTATCCGAACCGCGAGGCGTTACTTCAAACCCTACTTCACCCAATTCCTGAGCAATTACAAGCGCCGCATCGTCCATTGTTCCCTGATTGGTGATATAATCCAGCGTAACACTCAATTTTGCGCCATCTTTTTCGCGGATGCCATCGCCATCACTGTCTACCCAACCGGCGCTTTCCAGCAATTCTTTTGCTTTATCTGCATTGTAGCTGTATGTAGTGGCTTCTACATCGCAATACGGTAGAGAGGTATCCAGCAACTGTTCCGAAGCTGTTTCAAGACCGGAGAATACACTGTCGCTGATCGTTTCCTTATCAATCGCATAGGCCACCGCCTGCCGGACAGCGGCATCGTTAAACGGAGCCTCCTGTGTATTGAAGCCGATAAAACGGCTGTTGGAAATGCTGTCATCCAATACGGTGCCAATTCCATCCGCAGAGGAAAGTTCGGTATAACCAGCAAAGCTCAAACGGGATGTACCCGCAAGCAGATCCACTTCGCCATTGCGCAGAGCGAGAATTGCAGCATCGGGATCCGCGATCACTTTTACGGTAAATTCGTCCACATCAGGCTGTTCTCCCCAATAATTGGGATTGCGGACGAAAGTATAAGAGGTTCCGTCACCGTCCCCGGCATACATATAGGGGCCAGTCCCCATTGTCTGGGTCAGCAGTTCTTCTTTAGTTGTCAAATCCTCATTAAACGCATTGGGCGATACGATTCCCATTGGGTTGCACATGGCGAGGTCGTTCAAAACACCATAATAAGGAGTGGTAAGATGAATTGCCACGGTATGTTCGTCCACCACTTCAATCGACTCCGTGAGTGTTCCAATCTTACCAAAGGATGCAATATATGCTCCCAAATTGGAGAATGCCGCCTCTAAGCTGGTTTTTACTGCTTCCGCATTGAGGTCAGCACCATCCGAAAACTTCACGCCTTCTTTGAGATGGAAAGTGTAGGTCAGTCCATCATCGCTGATGTCCCACGTTTCGGCCAGCCCAGCCTTAAATTCACCATTTTCCCGAACGACGAGTGTATCGTAGCAGTTACGGGCATAGTAGGTGAAACCGTAAGTACCATTGGAAGTGGCAGGGGACATCGCTGGATAGAAGCCGGTGGAAAAATCCCAGCTTTCTGTTGTTGTGATACTTACCGGAGTAGAATCAGAACCGGAAGTATCGGGTGTTGTACTGTTGCAGGCGCAGAGACCAAGCACCATAACGCCCGCCATCATCAGTGCAGCAAGTGATTTTAGTTTCATAAATCAAACCGTCCTTTCGTTTTTTGTATATATCACGCCCCAAGGAGCGTATATACCTATTTCAAATCAAGTGGGAAGCGCGCAAAAGCTGTTTGGTATAGGGGTTTTGAAATATCTTCAGATCCCCATTCCATTGACGGCTTTCGATCAGTTTCCCGTTTTGCATCACATGAATTTCGTCCGCAAGATAAAGCGCCGCGTCAATCTCATGGGTAATGAAAAGATAACAGCATTGTTCTTCCTCCTGAACTCTTTTTAGCAATTCCAAAATACTTTTGCGCAGAATGACATCCAAACCGCTGATGGATTCGTCAAAGACGATATAGCGCGGGGAAACAGCCAGAGCACGGGCAATCCCTACGCGCTTTTGCTGCCCGCCGGAGAGTTCGCCCGTTTTCTTGTTCGCTGTTTCCTTCGGCATCCCCATACGGTCAAGCAATTCAAAAATTCTTGCCCGTTCTTTCTCTTTAGGTATATTCAGCAGGTTTCGGATTGGCTCGGCAATCGCCTGATAAACCGTAAAATGGGGGTCAAGGGCGCTTTTTCCGTCCTGCAATACCAGTTGGATTGCTTTTGCCGTTTCTTTCCGGTTTCTTTTTCCTTTGCGGGAAATCGGTTTTCCGTCCAGCAGGATTTGACCGGACGAAGGTGATTCCAGCCCCAAAATCAACCGTGACAAGGTGCTTTTTCCGCAGCCGCTTTCTCCCACCAAAGCATAGATGCGGTGATCTTCCATAGACAGGCTCACATCCGAAACGGCATCACAGAGCAGTCTATCTTCGCCTCGATACTGTTTGCTTACATTTTTCACCTCCAGCATGTACTCACCCCCATCCCAAGTGGATCGCCTCAATCAGTTCCTTGGTATAATCAGCTATTGGATTCTGTAAGACCTCTTGGGCGCAGCCTTGTTCTACCATCTGTCCTTCTTTCAAAATCAGTACATGGCCTCCGACATGCCGTGCAACATCAAAGTCATGGGTGACTAAAAGCAGTGCGCAGCCCTGCTCCTGTAGATGCAGGAATTGCTCCACCGCTTTGTCCCTGTGAATCGCGTCTAAAGCGGTAGTCGGTTCATCGGCAACCACCAGCTTTGCGTTACCGGCAATCGCAAGGGCAATGAGGCAGCGCTGGAGCATACCACCCGAAAGCTGATACGGCCTGCTGCTTAAAATCCTTTTGGTGTCTGTAAGCCCTGCCCGAGACAACGCCTGTTCATAAAGAGACAAGGCTTCCTTTTTCTTCAAATCTTGATGCAGGTTAAGAAATTCGGCCATTTGAGCACCAATTTTTCTGGAAGGGTCGAGCGCCGTCATCGGATTTTGCGGGATAAAAGCGATTTTATTGCCGTAGTACAGCGCCCGTTCTTTTTCCTTTAGCTGTAAAAGCGATCTGTTATCAAAAAAGATTTCGCCATTCACTTGGAAGGCGCTGCTGTTAAGCAGCCCCAAAATTGCCCGGCAGGTCATCGTTTTTCCGCTTCCTGATTGGCCTAAAAGGATAACTGCACCCGCTTCCTCCAACGAAAAACTGATGTCCTTCACCAAATCCTGATATGGATTTTTAAGCGCAATGCTAAGATGTTCTACCTGTAACAGCTTTTTGCTCATAGCACATCCTCCTGCGGCTGAAGAATGTCCCTAAGCGCCTCGCCAAACAGATTGAAGCCTGCGGCGGCAATGAAAATGCAGATACCGGGGTAAATGAGCAGTTCCGGGTGGGAATACAACGCCACCTGCGCTTCCTCCAGCATTGCGCCCCATTCAGCCGTTCCGCTGGGCAGACCAAGGCCGAGAAACGAAAAGCTGGAAACCGTGAGGATGGCCGAAGCTACGCCCGTTGAAAAATACACCAAAAACTGCGGAAGGATATTGGGAATTAAATGGTGAACAATAAGCTGCCACATTCCACAGCCGGACACCCTCGCGGCGACAATGTAATCCCGCCCAAGTTCCGTTTTGGCATAGGTGCGAATAAGCTGCATAAACCGCGCCCACATGGAGATGACAACCGCCCAAATAATATTTTGCAGGCCATTTCCCAAAACGCCGATAATCGCCACTGCGATAATGAGCGTGGGGAAAGCGATAAATACCTGGCTGATTCCTGTCACAACACGGTCAAACCAGCCGCCGATACACGCTGTCATCATTCCAAGGATTAAACCAATCCCTCCCAACAGAATCAAAATGGGAAGCGCCAGCCCAAGGGATGCTCTTGCACCATAAAGCAAGCGGGATAATTCACACCGCCCAAGCTGGTCGGTTCCAAGGGGATAGTCCGCGCTGGGCGCTTGATATTTCATCAGTGGATTCACCTCGTCCGGCGCATGGGGAGCCAAAAGCGGTGCGAGAATTGCAACGGCGCAGATCAGCACAATCAGGCCAAGCCCGATGACCGCCTGCGGATTTCTCCATATTTTACGCAGCATCGCTTTCCTCCTTTCTCCACGGGCATAGCAAGTGGTTGAGTATTTCGCCAAACAGTTCGGCCAGAAGATACAGCGCAGCGATAATCAGCATACAAGCGCCAATCGCGTTGGCATCAGCAGCCATAATACAGTTCATCAGGTAGTTGCCCACACCTTTGATAGAAAAGACCTTTTCCACTACGGCGCTTCCAGCAATCAGATAGCTTACATACTGGCAGAACAGGGTGATGACGGGCGGCAGGGCATTGCGGAATACCTTCTTCCAGAGGATCCTGTTTACCGTCATCCCGTTGGCACGGGCAAAGCTCACATAATCACGGTGCATTTCTTCCAGCAGTGAAGCGCGAAATACCCGTACAGTCGAGCAAATCACAGGAAAAGATAAGGTAATGGATGGCAATATCAATCCCATAATCCCCGATGCAGGCGTTACGCTGAAAATCGGGATTTCCACAGCGAAGCCAATCAACAGCAAAAAACCGAGCCAGAACGGAGGAACACAAATTCCAAACAGCGAAACAATCCGCATGATATGGTCCGTCAGCTTGTTCTTTTTGGCCGCGCATAAAACGCCAAGCAGAATTGAAAACACGATAATTTCAGCTAACGACAGAAAAACTAATTGCAGCGTTTGCGGGAAGTAGGCTGCCAAATCCGCAGCCACCTCGTTTGTTGAAAAAATAGATTCCCCAAAGTCGCCGCGAAAGACACCGCCGATCCAGTTCAAATACCGAATCGGAAGCGGCTGATCCAAACCAAGTTCCGCGCGTACCTGTTCAATCACTTCCGGTGTAGGAGAGAGATTTCCACGGCGCACAAGATAAGTGGCTGGGTCTGTACTGGATAATGCAGTCAGGATAAAGCACAGGATGCTTACGCCAAAGAGCAGAACCAGCAGCCGCACGATTCGTTTTATCCAATGAGATTTCACCGTTTCCCTCCTTTCCGGTTAATCAAAGCTAACCATTGTGTCGAAGTAACTGCGGCAGGCGGCATATCGCCCGCCGCAGTGCATAAATTACTGTGCAAGTTTCCAGTTCCGCGCTTTCTGCCGGATATTCCAGAATTTTTGATAGATTCCTTTTTGTTGTATCAGTTCAGCGTGAACGCCTTTTTCTACAATTTTTCCGTTATCCACCACTAAAATCTGATCGGCATCCCGAATCGTGGACAGCCGGTGTGCAATGACAATCAGCGTCTTATTTTTTACCAAAGCGCTGATAGCCTGCTGCAAATGCACCTCGTTTTCCGGGTCAACGCTGGCGGTTGCCTCGTCAAGCAGGATAATCGGCGCGTCCTTGAGCATGGCGCGGGCGATGGAGATCCGCTGCTTTTCTCCACCGGACAGGGTGGAGCCGCCTTCGCCAATTACCGTGTCATATCCTTGTGGCAGAGCAGAGATAAAATCGTGGCAGCAGGCTTTCTTTGCCGCTTCTACCACTTGCTCATGGGTTGCGTCCGGGCAGCCAAACTTAATATTGTTCTCAATAGTATCGTGGAACAGATACACATTTTGAAATACCATGCTCATATTCTTCAAGAGGCTGTCACAGGTAAACTCTTTTACATCGTGGCCGCCTACGGTAATACTGCCTTCCTGCACATCCCAAAACCGGGCAATCAGCCTTGTAATGGTGGTTTTGCCGCCTCCAGAGGGACCGACAATCGCAGTCATGCTGCCCTGTGGAATGGAAAAACTCACATCCTTCAAAATTGGATTGCCATTCTCATAAGCAAAGGACACATGCTCGAAGCCAATGTCAAAGGAATCCAAAGGGATGTCCCTACCGTTTTCATCATTTTTTTGCCTGTTTGATACGCTCTACCCGGTCAAGGGCAGCGTCCATTGTCCGAATCATTGTCGTCATCTGGCCCATAACCTCAATCGGATTGAAGATGGTAAAGGAAGCGATCAGAATAACGGCGAGATTAGCGAAAGACAGGTCGCCGCCAACAGCGAGGATTCCCGCGCACAGCATAATCATGCAGGCCGAAATACGGAACACCATCGAATAGGTCATATTGAGCGGGGTAAATACACGCTCCACCCCATAAGAGGCAGCCGCATTGCTCTCATAGGCATCTTCAATATCGCTCAGATTTTTGTCGCACATATTGAAGGATTTTACAACGGAAATACCTTGCACGTATTCCAATGTGGCCGCAACTGCTTCGGATTGGATTTTCTGCCGCTTTGCAGAGAGCGCCTTTCCTTTTTTCTGCATGTGGCTGTAGATTGGGAAGGAAAGAAGGATGCCTGCCACGAAAATCAAACCGATACGCCAGTCAAAGGCTAAAATACAACCCGCCATGACAATCATACTCAAAACGCCGGTTGTAACCTTATCAAGAATGTGCATAGAGTAGTTCTCGAGAAAGTTCAAATCCGTTGTAACAGTCGCCGTAATGTCTCCGACACTGTTATCATGGAAAAAGCCCATCGGCACATTCCGCAGCCGGTCGCCCAATGCAATCCGTTCTCTGGCTACAAACTCAAAGCCTGCCGTACTTTGCAGCCGGTAAACCAGATATTTGAAAATCATGCGCAGGATTAAACCTCCTGCAATCAAGCCGATAACAATACCCCATGTTTGTCCTGTAATCGGTTGACCGTTCTGCAATTCTATCAGGACAAGAAAGACGGCGGCGATTGGCAGCAGGCCGAACATGGATTCCAGAAAGCCACAGATAAAGCTGCCCCAAATCCGTTTCGATAAGTTTCCGCTTAAACGCAGTACGCGCCGGATGATTTTCAGCATAATTCACTCACCTCCTGATTCATACTCCAGTCCATTGCGCTGATATGAGCTTTCCACATATCCAGATAGGTTTCGGAATGGGTTAGAAGCTGCTCATGGGTTCCCTGTGCGGTAATCTGTCCGTTTTCCAACACTAAAATCTGGTCGGCATACATAATGGTAGAGAGCCGGTGCGCAATGACAATCAGAGTTTTCCCCTTTGTCAGCTTATCAATGGAACGCTGCAATTTATCTTCATTCTCCGGGTCTGTGAAGGCGGTGGCTTCATCTAAAATCACGATAGGCGCATTTTTGAGGATTGCCCGCGCTATGGCAAGGCGCTGGCGCTCGCCACCGGAAAGCCTTGCCCCGGCGTCACCGGCATTGGTATCGTACCCTTGGGGGAAACGTGAAATAAATTCATCGCACCCGGCCTGTGCTGCCGCCCATTCCACTTCCTTATCAGTAGCCTCCGGTTTACCAATGCGGATATTATCGCGCAGACTCATATTGAACAGAAAGTTGTCCTGCGATACATAGCTGATCTTCTCTGTTAAGTCGGTAAGGGACATCTCCCGAATATCAATCCCGCCTACTAAAACTGCGCCTGCATCGACATCCCAAAACCGGGCGATCAGTTTGGCTAAGGTTGATTTACCCGAACCGGAAGGCCCCACAAAGGCAGTTACGCTTCCGGCCTTTGCTGTGAAAGAAATACCGTGAATGATCTCGCTGTCGCCATAGCCGAAATGAACATCCTTCATCTGCATGTCGGCTTTGTCTGTATGCTTCGGCTGTGCCGGTTCCGTCAATTCTTCCATATCAAGAAGCGCCTGAATACGGGGCTGCACTTCGGAAATAACGGCAAAACTTTCCCAAAACTCGGTAAAGTTTTGCAGGGAACCAACGATTGCCATAGAGAGAAGAATACAAACAATCAGTTCGGCAAGACTAACCGCACCGCCTGAAATAAGAGCCATTCCGACAGGCAAAACAAAGGCAATCGAGGATGGTAGAATCGCTTGGCTGATGCTCATAAACGGCCAACAGTGTTTATACCATTTTGTCGTGATGTCCCGCACCTTTAGAACCGCCGACTGGAACCGCCCCATTGAGGAAGCAGTCTGATTAAATGCTTTGATGACCTCCATACCATTGACATATTCCACAATGGTTGCGTTCATATTGGCATTGGACATCATGTATTCCTTCATCACTTCGCCACGGCCAAACATCATGCCATAATAGATCAGGTTTCCCAAAATAGCTGAAACCAAAGCGGCCAACGCCATGCGCCAGTCAATCACCAACAAATACAGAATGACAAAGATCGGAACAAGTATGCTGGCGGTCATCTCAGGGATAGCATGAGCCAGCGGTCCTTCCAGCCTTTCCGCATCATCGATAACAAGCTGCTTAAACTCGCCAGAAGATTTGCCCTGAATCGTTCCCATAGATACCTTGGACATTTTCTTCATGATTGTGGTACGAATATTTTTGATGATTTCGTAAGCTACCTTATGGGAGCAAAGCGTCGATTTCGCGTAAAGGGTATGCTTCAAAAGATACCCGCACAGAGCGATGACCGGCAAGAGGATTGCCCAAGTCGTTGTCAGACTGCTTGCCAATGCCTTTTGCAGCAAGATTGCAACCGCGATATATGGAACAATACCAAAAGCAGAGGACAAAACAGATAGGACAACGGCAAATGATAGCTGCGGTTTCTTTTCGTCGGCAAATTTGAGGATTCCTTTATAGGGGGATTCTCTCTTGCCATTTTCTTTTCGCATATACATTTACCCGCCTTTCCGTGTTGTTTTCCAAACACAGTTTAGTGTAGCAAAACCGCCTGCGCTTTTGTGACCGAATCCGGCGGTTTTATACCCCAATCCGGCAAGTCTGTTTTTGAAGCGACTTGATTTTCGCAAGCAGATGTGATATTATGTGGTTAGTTATTGCTAACTATTATTTTTGTGAAAGGAGTTTGGCAGTATGCTTTTACAATGGTCCGCCCCCGAATATATGCCTCACTCTTTTCAGGTTTCCGGCCTTTCGGGTACCGTAGGGCATAAACAAACCGGCAACTGCTTTGATCTCACAAAACAGGTTGCCGATGGTTTTGTGGGTATGCAGGAGTTATCCAAAGGACTGTTTTTGGTTCAGTCTGAAATGGCCTTTAAGCGGGAAACGGAATTGTACGAAGAATATCCAGAGCGCAAGGTCTTTCAGCTTTCCTTCTGTATGAATGGGATCTGCGAATGGGATTATCGCCAAAAGCAAGGCGAGCACTACCAGCTTTCCCCAACACAGTGCAGTTTGCAATGTGGGACGTTTTCACAGTGCGTAAGCCATTTCGGTTCCGAGCAGCCTTACCATACCTTGAGCATTTCGCTGGAGGAAGGACGTTTTTCCTCACTGACAGAAGATTTAGAAGCAGCGCATTTAATTCGGCGGGATGATAAGATTTGTACCCATGTATTTTCCACCACACCGGAGATACGCCTTGTTTTACAGCAGTTGTTGGACTGCCCGCCCGAGCGGAAGCTGCGCAAGTTGTATCTGGAAGGAAAGGTTTTAGAACTGCTGTCTTTGTTTTGTGATGAAGCGATTGGCAAGCAGAAAAATACCAAAGATATTTCCAGAGAAGATTACCGATGCTTGATGGAAGCGAGGGAAATTATCGACAATCATTTCCTCCATCCTTTGACAATCGCACAGATTGCCGAACAATGTTTTTTGAGCGAAACCAAATTGAAACAGGGGTTCAAAATCTGTTTTAATTGCACGGTTTATGAATACATCGTGGAAAAACGAATGGAGATGGCCTACCGCCTGCTGCAAAGCGGAAAGTACAAGGTAAAAGACGTGGTATGGATGGTAGGATATACCAACGCAAGCCATTTTATCGACGCTTTTAAAAAAAGATATGGCGTTACGCCCGGAGAAATTTAAGTTCCTACTCTGCGGGAAAACTTCGGAGAATCGGCACTTGCCAATCTTTCGCATCATGTTAAATTAGGAGAAAAAATATGTCTTTCTTTCAAAACACCTGCAAACCAAAAGGATTCGCCGGGAAGATCATGGTCAATATGATGAACACCGGCCATGCCGCACTTGCAGAATGGGGCTTGACGCACATAAAAATCCGCGACGATGATTTCTGTCTGGATATTGGCTGCGGTGGAGGGGCTAACCTCAAACGCCTTTTGGGAAAAAGTTCAAATGGACACATAACTGGCGTTGACTACTCCGAAGTTAGTGTTCAGAAGTCGAAAAAACTTAATCGGGCAGCAATTCAGGAAGGCCGATGCGAAGTTTTGCAAGGCAATGTTATGAATCTGCCGTTTTCAGAAAACACTTTTCACTTGGTAACTGCCTTTGAAACGATCTACTTTTGGCCCGGTATTCAAGTTGCTTTTCAGCAAGTATATCGTGTGCTTAAAAATGGAGGAACTTTCCTGATATGCAATGAATCCAATGGGAAAAATACAAAGGACGAAAAATGGACAGATATAATCCACGGCATGACAATTTATACTTCCGAGCAGATTGAGAAAGAATTGGAAAATGCTGGGTTTTCAAAAATCGAGGTAGACCAAAACCAAAAAGATTGGCTTTGTTTGGTTTGTAAAAAAGATGATTAAAAAGGTGCGACAGCATACATACAACGCTGTCGCACCTTTCATTTTGCTTCAAACTTATAGCCGATACCGTAGACGCTTTTCACATAGTCTGGCAGGTTAGGAGCGATCTTTAACTTCCTCCGCAGATTGCTCACATGGTTATTGACTGCTTTGCGGGAATAGTAAGTGTAATCTTCTTCCCATACTAAATCCATTAGCATTTCATAGGTGAATACCCGTTTAGGATTTAAGATAAGCAGCGAGAAGATTTCAAATTCCTTGACGGTCAATTCTATCGGCTGCTCACGGATTGTAACAAGTCTTTGCTCTAAACAGAAGTACAAATCTCCAGATCGTGTTTCTGTTAGGGGATGGTTCATCTTCTGGGGGATAGAATATTTGCCACGGAAGATGGTTTGATATGGTACATCAGTAAAATTGATGCAGCCTGTAGTCCTTTCAAGGACAAACTGCGCCAGCTCCCGCTGCTGATCCGCGGAAAGGGGAAAATGCCCCTCGGAATCGTGCTGATGGGCATGGTCTTCAACACGCTCAACGCCCTGATGCAGGGCG
>ERZ1106963.3921-NODE-3921-length-11778-cov-3.687026_pt1 | contig 11778 bp, 6 predicted proteins | sample MGYA00403681_ERZ1106963 | MGnify/ENA primary metagenome ERZ1106963 (study PRJEB35170, sample SAMEA104062407) | human gut metagenome | biome: human gut; feature: human-associated habitat; material: faeces | place: Denmark | collected 2012-05-03 ...
CGCCGGCGTTCGGGCTGACCGGTCTGACGGTTCCGCCGGAGGGCTTCGAAGGCTTCAAGGGCTTGTCCAGCTTCGGGAGCGTTACATCTGTAACTTCCTGCGTTCCATCTGCATCCTTGAATTTGCTGCCGCACTTGCTGCAAACCCAGTATTCGATGTTGCCGTCAGCTTCTGTTGTCGGCTCTACGCGGTCGACATGGTTGAGCGAATGACCTGCTGCCGGAATTACGACAGAATCCAGAACATTCTGGCAGCCTTCATCCGAGAAGTTCTGACCGCAGCCCTCGCAGTGCCAATATTCTTTATTTCCGGGCTGCGTGCAGGTCGCGGCTGTACCGGCAACATATTCCGGAGTATGCTGGTGACTCAGCGCAGGAATGATCTCAGTCTTGGTTTTGCCGCAAACTGTGCAGGTGAAGGTCTTTTCGCCGTTTGCAGTCTCGGTGGCCGGGATGGTCACAGTGCCTTCGCCCCAGCTGTGTTCTGCGTAGCCGCCCTTGTGCGCGTTATCACTCACAATGCAGCCTTCTGCGGTGCATTCGTGCCAGTGATGGGTTTCATCGCTGCTCCATGCCTCGCTCCACGTATGCGTATGTGCTGCGGTGACCTGGAAGGGATTGGAGTAGACGTAGTAGCTGCCGCCGGTTACGAAGTTGATCGTATGGCGCAGGATCGCGTTTTCAACGCCGGTGAGGTCATAGGTTCCGTCTTCATTGGCGGTCTTTTTCTCAAAGCCAGTTTCCTTAATGGCAAACAGCTCCACTTCGGGATTCTTTTCGTAAGTGCCTTCATGATAGAGATCCTTGAGCAGCTTGAGCTTCGGAGCGATCGTGGCCTTGCCAGTTTCATCGCATGTCACATCTTCCTGCTCCAAGCGGTAGGCGTAGTTGTTCGTCCAATCGGGGCTGTCCTCGGTATAGCCGTTGAAGCCCTGCTTGATAAACGCGTCGGAGCCGCCGCGGTTGTGGACGCACCAGCCCCAGAAGGTGATGCCGCGCATCTGACCCTGCCGAACCATGCTCTGATAAGCAGCATCCCAGTTGCCATAGTTGGAAATATGGGAAGAGAGGTTGTTTGCCCAGACGTTCTTTGCGATCCACTGGATGCTGTTCCCAGCGCCATTGTTGTTATGAATGATGCCGCAGGACATCGACGGCCATTCCTTCTGCATCGTCTGGTGGATGATGCCGTTGAACGAGGAAATGACCACACGGTCTTCCATGCCGTATTTTTCAGTCAGCTCTTTCAGCGCCTTCACAATGTTCGCGTTGCCGGATTTGACCTCAATGTCGATGACATAGGGGATCTGCTCCTTCGGCGCGCCCTCGATTTGGGTCTGGCCGTTGACGAACTGATAGAGTTCCTCCAGACTCGGCATATGGGTGTCCCAGTCGTACATGTTGCCTTTTTTGCGGGCTTCTTCGTTGATCGTCAGTTTTTGTGCAGCTTCCAGCGTATTCTGCTCCAGATGGAACGGCACACCGTCATAGATATAGCCGACCCCGGTAACCGTATTGGTCGCAGCCTCATCGTGGCAGATGACGACCTGGTTATCTGTGGTCAGATACACGTCGATCTCGATGGACAGCGCGCCGGAGAGATACGCCGAATAGAACGCGCTCATGGTGTTCTCTGCGACGGTATCGTCTATAATATGATACGCAGCCTTGCCGCGGTGACCCGTGTTGCAGAGCGCGCGGTTGACCACGAGGCCATCCTTATAATCGCGTTCCAGAACCGTGATAACAGCGGCCGGATCGTCGCAGATGATCCCATCCGGTGCGATGGAAAGAATTCTGTGGATGCTCACCGTGTCAGAGGCCGTCTCTGCCCAGACTGTCATCAGACGCATCTGCAAATAATGAACCGTATCGAGCGTTACGGCGTCGGCCGCAAGCACCATGATCTTTGCGTGCGCGCCGTTTGCAATTTGGACCGCCTCAATTTGTTTGGCCTCGGTCGCAACGTCTTCTTTGCCGAAGCGCACTGCGCCGCGCACATACTCATACGTATCGGCCAGACCGTTCAGCAGCGAAGCGTTCTGCGCATCGACGAGGACGGTAAGATCGTGATAGTGAGTCTTTTCAAGCCAGCCTGCAAGCGCCGTCCTGGTCGTATCGTCCTTGATATAGAGGACCGGCAGAGACTTGGCGACCGTTTCGGCCAGATACTCATCCAGCGTACCCGCAAGCTTTTCGCCGCTCTGCGCAAAGACGGCAAGCGTTTCGTCCAGCGTAACGATCACGTTGGAAGCACGCTTCTCGTCATTCGCCACGTTCAGGGCATTCGCACCGGAGCTGTAGACAACGGCGGGCGGTGCGTTGAACGCGGTCTGCGGCAGATAGGTGTCGGTGGTGAAGTTGTCTGCGTAGAGCGTGATGCCCGTCACAGCCTTGCTCGCCGTGCCAAGCTTGAGCGTCATCGTCCATTTGCCATCTTCCTGCAAGGTTGCCGTGATCTGGCCGCCGTAAGCGGCAAATTCGGTTTCGCTGAGGATGGCCATGATCGCATTCACCGCTTCCTCCGCATTTGTGAGCGCGGAGGCCTTGACTGCGGCGCTGGGGTTCTTCTCCAGGAGCGCAGCCGCTTCGTCTACGACGGTTTTAGCGTCAACGACGGCGATCACATTCGATTCGCAGCTCTGCTCGTCCCAGGACGCCTGCACGGTGCAAAGGCCGGTGCCATACAGCGGCAGAGATACCGTAGCCTCGCCGTTCGTAAAGGTCAGCGTCTGCTGCACAGTTGTTTTGCTGCCTTCAAAGGTGACGCTGCCGGAGGCAAGCGCATTCGCGCGGATCTCTTCCTCGCTCAGCACGCGGTCATAAATGCGCAGTCCCTGATAGGTGACGTTCGTCACACTGTCCGTGCCGCCGAGGCGCATCCAGTTGACCGCACTGTGATCCCAGGTGGCAGACTTTGTCAGCGGCTCATATTTCGCGGTTTTGGCGAGCACGCCGTCGAGATAGAAGTTGAGCGTGTCGCCGTCGCTCGTCATCGTGAGCGTCTTGCCGCCATTCAATACAGAAGCAGCGTCGTTTGCGATCACGATCGAGCTCTTCTGCGCCAGATTGCCCGCGCTGTTGACGTAGCAGCTGAACCGGTCGTTGTCCGCGCGGAGCAGCGGCGTATCCCTCTTCTCAGAGGCGGAGAAGTCCTTGATGGAAAGCTCCACGGTGAAGCGCTCCGTTTTGATCGTGTCTGCCGCAGCGTCCGGAAGTTCGAGCATCTGTCCGGCCGCCAGGCGCAGACCGTCGTCGTTCCAGCTCAGGCCGGATGTATTCACATCGCCGCCCTTGCCAGAAAGATCTGTCCAGGTCACGGCATTGCCATCATGACCACTGCCGGTGTTGTTTCTGCCGTCGAGCCAGAGCTGCAAGCCGTTCGTGTGGACGTTCGAGCGCGGCTGAAGCGTAAAGGTGATCTCTTTTTCGCCGCTGAATTCCTCTGTGCCGAGGTTCAGCGTCAGTTCAGCGTTGTCGCCGCTGGTAAGATTGGTGTTCGCTGCGCTCAGCGTCGGGCAAGCCGCAGGCGGGGTATGCGTCGACTGATCGTACGCGTAGTTCTTTGCAACTTCGTCCGCCGTCAGCGCGCGGGTGTAGACGCGCACACCATGATAGGTAGCGTTCGTCTCGTTGCCCGCGAGGCGCAGCACGTCAGAACCGTCATAAGTCGTATACGTTGCACTCTCCTGCACTTTTTTGCCGTCAATGTAAAATACGTTCGTCGTGCCGTCGAAGGTGTGGGTAATGGTGTGCTGCGTTGTTGTTCCAAGCAGCGTGGCAACTTCCGTCTTTACGAGCGTCGAGCCTTTGGAGCAGAGCGCATCATCCGATCGGATATAGTCGCTGAACTTGTCGTTGTTCGCACGGAGCAGCGGAGTGCTTACTTTGCTGCTCGGATTTTTGAACGAGAAGCCGGAAACAACGATCTCAGTTGTAAACTTGCCACTTTTGATCGCGTTTGTCACAACCTCAGGCAGCGCAACATAGGTACCGGCTTCCGAGGATGTGCCGGTGGCCTTGATCTTAAGTCCCTTGTCGTCAGCGCCCCAGTTGCAGTTATCGTCAAGCTCGAGGTCGACGTTGCTTCCTCTCGCAAGATCTGTCCAAACGACAGCTTCGCCATCGAACTTCCGGCCTGCGTTCAGCTGTCCGTCCAGCCAGAAGGCAAGCTCCGTTTGAACCGGCTCGCTGGCAGGTGTGACCGGGGTGTGGTTCGCCTGATCGTACGTGTGGTTCGCTTTCACTTCGTCCGCCGTCAGCGCGCGGTCATAGACGCGCACGCCATGATAGGTTGCATTTGTGCTGTTGCCCGCGAGGCGAAGCCAGTCAGATGCAGCATAATCTTTGTAGGCACTGCTTTCTTTGACCTTCGCGCCATCCACATAGAACACGTTCTTCGTGCCGTCGAAGGTGTGGGTAATGGTGTGCTGTGTCTTCGTACCAAGCAGGGTAGCCGCGTTAGCTTGTACATCCTCATAGAATCCCTTCGAACGCAGACCATTTCCCGAATGAATGTAGAAACTGTAGCTGTCATTTTCTGCACGGAGCAACGGAGTGCTCTCCTGCTTCACAAAAGAGAAGCCGGAGACAACGAGCTCTGCCGTAAATGCGCTGCCCTTGACTGCGTTCGTCACAACGTCAGGCAGACGAACATAGGTGCCATTTTTCAGGGCAAGTCCCTTACCGTCAGCGTCCCAGCCGCAGTTTTCACCAAGCGTGAGGCTGACGTTGCTTCCTCTCGCAAGATCTGTCCAAACGTCAGCTTTATCATCGAACTTCCGGCCTGCGTTCAGCTGTCCGTCCAGCCAGAAAACCAGACCGTTCTGCGCAGGCTGCACCTCAGCCGCGAGCGCCGTCGGAACCAGCGAGAACAACATAGCCAGCGCCAGCAGCCATGCAATCCATTTTTTCTTCATACTGAATGCTCCTTCGTAAGGTGTAAATGTAGGCGGGGTCGGTAATTCTATTACGAAGAGTTACAGACCCCGCCTTAGGTTCAAGCGTTATCGGTTTTCAGAGAATCAGCCGTTGTACTGATTGTAGAGCGCCGTCCACTTTTCGAGCATAGCCGTCTTGTTTTCGATCAGCCAGTCGATATCGCGGGTGACCCACTTAATCTCGCTGCTGTCGGGCAGATAGCTGTTTTCGACAACAACATTTTCATTGGTGAAGCGAACGGTACCGACATAGTTGGCACGGAAGGACTGGCCTTCGGCGGACTGCAGGTACTCGATCATAGCCTTGGCTGCGTCCATGTGCGGAGCATCCTTGACGATGGCAGCGGCGAACGCGAAGGCGGAAGAGCCCTCTGCCGGGTAAACCATCTTGATGTTCTCAGCGCCGGACTTCAGCAGCGTGGAAGCGCCGTCTTCATAGGTCAGACCGACGACATATTCGCCCGCCTGCACATCCTTGAAGCAGCTGGAGGAGGAAGAGCCGACGACCATGCCGTTGGCAAGCAGGCCTTCGATCACGTCCCATGCCTCGTCGCTGTCATTGCCGTAGACGGCAAAGATGTTGGACATGTTGTTCCATGCAGCGGAGGAGGAAGTCGGGTCGGAGAAGATGATCTTGCCCTGAAGCTTCGGATCCATCAGATCTGCATAGCCCTTGATGTCGAGGCCAAGCTCAGCCTCAAGCTCGGTGTTGACGCAGAAAACAACAGAGGACAGATGATCGTAGTTGTAGAAGCCATTGTTGCTCTGGTACTGCTCCGGCATTTCCGTGTCGTGCGTGGAAACGTACTGCTCAAAGCAATCGGCATACTTGTCGCCGTCCGCCTGGTTCAGACCGGAATAGAACACGTCGATGGTGGGGTTGCCGGCTTCTGCCTGAACACGGGCGATGCCTTCGCCGGCAGAGCAGGTCACGAACTCGATCTCCACGTCCGGATAGATCGCATTGAAGCCTTCCTGGATGGCTGCAAGGTCATTGTCCGTAGCGGAGGAGCAGACGACGAGCGAGCCGCTCAGCTCTGGGGTTTCTTCTTCAGCGGTCTGCTCCGGCTGCTCGGCCTGTTCCGTCTCCTGTGCGGGAGCCGCTGTTTCCGCCGTGGCTTCTTCCGCAGGCTGTGCGGCTTCTTCTGTTTTCGCGGCGCAAGCTGCGAAGCAGAACGTCAGGGTAAGCGCGAGAATCAGTGCGATGATTTTTTTCATTTTCAGTTCTCCTTTGATTTATTTTTTGCAGAGCTCCCTCTGCGGAAAGACAGAGGTCAAAGACGAATATCGTCTTCGGATTTGCTGAGTTTCAGGAAGACAATCATGGACACGACCGTCAGTACCGTCAAAATCGCCGCAAAAGCGCAGGCCACACCATCTGCGCCCCGGCTGATGGCCACATAGGTAGACATGGTGAGGTTGATGGTCTTGTTGTTGTAGAGGATGATCGCGCCGGAAAGCTCCGTGACAATCGCGACCCAGCTTAAAATCGCGCCAGACAGAATGCCGCTGGACATCATGGGCACTGTCACTGTACAGAACGTTTTGAGCTTGGATGCGCCAAGGCTGATCGACGCCTCTTCAATGCTCAGCGGAATCTGCATCAGCCGCGCCGTAGCGGAGCGGATCGTGTACGGCATACGGCGGATGACCAGGTTCAGGATCATAATTGCGAACGTGCCCGTGAGTGCCCACGGCTTTGAGCCGAACGCGATAACAAGGGCAATGCCGATCACGGAGCCCGGCATGATGTACGGCAGCATGGACATCGTATCAATGGCGTGGTTGAGCGGATTGCTGCGCCGAACGACAAGATACGCAATGAGTACCGCGATCAGGATGATGATCACCAGCGCCACAATACCCTGTAAGAGCGTATTCTCGATCGACCGCAAGAGCAGCTTCTTCGCCGCGGTCTGATAGTTGACCAGAGAATAACCGGGCTTGAATACCGCGCCGTCGCAGTTGCGGAAGGACAGATAACACACGTACAGGTTCGGCGCAAAGCCGAGGAACACCAGCACATAGCAGTACACATACATCAGCACGCCACCCACGCCCTTCGGCTTACGCTTTTCGATGGGATGCAGCGCATTGATCGAGAACTTGAATTTACCGGTCGCATATTTTTGCAGCAGGAAAATGGCTGCCGTGACCAGAATGGCAATGGCCGAGATTGCTGCGGCAAAATTATGATCCTGTCCGTTTTCGCCGAGATACTGATTGTAGATCTCAACGGGGAACGTGCGATAGCCTTCGCCGATCATCAGCGGCGTGCCGAAATCGGCAAACGCCCGCATGAAGACCATCAGCGCAGCCGCGAGCAGCGTCGGCATGGACAGCCGCATTACCACCTGGAAAAAGCGCTTCGGCCCGGAGCAGCCCAGATTTGCACTGGCCTCCATGAGCGTGTTGTCGATGTTGCGGAACGCGCCGTTCATGTAGATAAACACCAGCGGGAAAAGCTTGAGCGCCTGCACGAGCATGATGCCCTTGAAGCCATAGATGCTGCCAAGCTTGATGCCGAGCGCCGCCTTGAAAAATTTCGTGATGATGCCGGAGCGGCCAAGCAGCATGATCCACGCGTACGCGCCGATAAACGGCGCCGACATGGAACACAGGATGCTGACGACAAAGAGGATCTTTGCGCCGCGGATGTGATAAAACGTATAGAAATAGGACAGCGGCAGCGCGATCAGAAGCGTCAGGAACGTAACTGCGATCGTTACCTTAAAGCTGTTCAGGATCGTCACGCTGTAGTATTTGTCTCCAAAGAATTTGGCGAACTGCGCAAGCGTCAGCTTTCCTTCGGAGTCAAAGATCGCCTGCTTGAGGATGCCGAGCATCGGGTAAAGCAGGAACAGAGCCGAGAGCACCAGAAACAAAATGGTGAAGCACGACCACATGTCAAAGTGTTTGCGTTTCATTTCACTCCCCCGTTTCCGTCAGCGGCTCTGCGTGTTCAGATCGTTTACCACGCCGGTCAGCAGATTATGCTCTCCGTTTGCGTCAAAGACATTGACCTTATCCGTATTGAGCGAAAGCGAGATCTTCGCGCCGGGGCGGAGCGTCTCTTCAATTGTAGACTCCTGAATGATCTCTGCCGCTTCTCCGCTTTCAAGCCGGACGAAGTAATGGGTATTGAGCCCCAGGAACACCGCATCCTCCACAGTTGCGCACATTCCGTCTTCATTTGCAGCGCGGTTCAGAAGCAACTCCTCCGGACGGACGGAAATGATCACGTCCTGTTCCTTCGCGCACTCCGGGCGAATGGTGGGCAGCAGCGTGCGGTATCCGCCAGGCATGCAGACGAACGCCTTTCCGCCTTCCACGGCAAGACGGCCATGCATGACATTGCTGCGGCCGATGAAGGTCGCGACAAAGAGATTTGCCGGCCGCTGATACAGCGCCTTGGGCGAGCCGATCTGCTGGATCACGCCGCCATTCATGACAGCGATCCGGTCAGAGACGGCCATTGCCTCTTCCTGGTCATGCGTGACATAGACCGTTGTGATCCCGACGTTATGCTGTATGTTCTTGATAACTGTCCGCATTTCCACGCGCAACTTTGCGTCGAGGTTCGAAAGCGGCTCGTCCATAAGCAGCACATCCGGTTCGATGCACAATGCGCGCGCCAACGCAACACGCTGCTGCTGTCCGCCGGAAAGCCGGTCGGGCATCCGATCCGCATAGTCCGCGATCTGCATCAGCTTCATGAATTTTTCAGACTGCTCCCGGATGCGATCCTTTGGAAATTTCTTGTTTTTCAGTCCGAACTCCACGTTCTTCCGAACCGTCAGGTGCGGGAAAATCGCGTAATTCTGGAACACCATGCCGATGTTGCGCTTGGCCGGATCCAGATCGTTGATCATCTGCTCTCCAAAGTAAAACGAACCGCCTTCAATGGAATTGAAGCCTGCGATCATCCGCAGCAGCGTCGTTTTGCCGCAGCCGGACGGGCCGAGGAGGGTGAAAAATTCTCCCTCATGGATATCCAGATTCAGATCCGGAATGATGACATTGTCACCGTATTTTTTCAGTGCATGCTGGATGTGAATTGCAACGCTCATAGAGGTTCTGCTCCTTTCAAATATGGCAGGATTTCTTCATTGTAACATTCAAAAGCTTACTGCGCAAGGAAGTCTATCCCTCCTGTGGATGCATCACAACTTTCATTGCCTCACCGTTGCGTGAAAGCTCATAACCCTCCAGCCAGCGGGACATCGGGATCTCATGGGTCACCATCGGTTTCAGATCAATACGTCCGCTGTTCAGAATACGCATCGCACGCACCCAGGAAATTGCGCTGGTGGATTTATCACCCTGGATCGTGATCTCTTTTTTATAAATGATGTTATAATAGTCGATCGGAACTTCTCCGTTGTGCAGACCGACGGCAACATAAACGCCCTTGCGCTTGCAGATGTCGAGTCCGGAGAGGATACCCGGCGTAGAACCGGAGCACTCATAAACCAGATCAGCGCCGCGGCCTTCTGTCAGATCGTTGACGTATTGCTTCAGATCCGTCTGCATGGAGTCTACGATATGGTCGATCTGATAGTGCTCTTTGGCAAATTCCAGACGTTTTTTATCAGCCGTGATCCCGGAAAGAACCACCACGCAGCCGCAGAGCTTAGCAACGGCCGCCACCATCGTTCCGATGGGTCCCGGTCCGGAAACCAGCACAACATCGCCCGGGCGCGGATTGGAAAGAATGCAGACCGCATGAACTGCGCAGGTAAACGGCTCCGCCAGAGCGCCGATCTCATAGCTTACGGAATCATGGAGCTTGTGGCAGCTCGATTCTGCGGCGATGCAGTACTGCGCGAAATATCCGTTTGCCGCCGAACCGAGTCCCTTCCGGTTCGCGCACATGTTCGTTTCGGACTGACGGCAGTATTCACAGGTATGACAAGCTGTGAGCGTTGTTTCTGCTGTAACGCGGTCGCCGACCTTCAGCGTATTCACGCCCTCTCCTACTTCTACAATCACGCCCGCTCCCTCGTGGCCGATAATCACCGGATAGCGGTACCGATCCGCCATAGCGCCATTGTATAGTGCATGCACATCCGAACCGCAGATCGAGGCCGCCATGACCTTGATCTTTACCTGACCATAGCCAGGTTCGGGCTCCGGAATTTTTGTCCGGAAAAATGTTCCGTCCTCGCCGGGGTGTTCCTTTACAATTGCATTCATACAAGTCAGCTCCTTGTTCATATGTCACTTTTCCTGTTCAAATATAACACATTACTTGTTTGCTGTAAACATATTATTCTTCCATAAATTGAATTTCGTTTGTTTATGACATAATTTTCTCTTAGTTTTTGTTGATATCGACAAAATCCTGTTTATTTATACCATTATTCGCCAGATCCCGCTCCTGCAAATGAAAATTCTTTCAACTGCGGCGTCTGCTTTCTTGATATTGCTGCATAAATCTGCTATTATGAAACAGAAGGCTTCCAGAATCAGCCTGTTCAGCCGCCGAAAGCGGCAAAGATCATCGAAACGGAGTAACAGTGTATGAAAGCGAATGAGCGTCGCGAGAGCATTCTGCGATTTGTCAACGAACGGGGAAACGCGAGTTTTTCTGAGATCCGGGTGCAGCTTCCGGATGTTTCGGAAATGACGATCCGGCGTGACCTTGAATTTCTGAGTCAGGAAAATCGTCTGATCCGGGTTCTTGGCGGTGCAAAATCCGTAGAATCTCTGGTCGGCACGGCAGAAGACGCCTATACCAAGCGCAGCTCGATCCAGGTAGAAGACAAAACATTGATCGCACGGAAGGCTCTGCAGCTCCTCAAACCGGATTCTACGGTGTTCCTCGGTTCCGGCACGACCATGTATCAGTTTGCCAAGCTGATCCCAAACGGCCCTTATTTCATTACGACCACGGGTCTGAACTGTGCGATGGAGCTGTCTGCGCTGGACAATGTGGACGGCCTTGACCCCACGGTGTCCTTCACGCGGCACGTGGCTAACGGCGACACGCTGGCGGAGGATACCTATCGGGTCCGCTGCCGCGGCGGGGCCGGGCAGTCCTTCGGGGCTTTTGCACCCAGCGTCAGCGGTTATCTCCCCGGCAAAGGCTTTACCACGAGCGTCGCAGAGGACTATGTTCTGCGGCAGAAAATCGTCGAGCGCAGCGAATGTACCGCGATCCTGATGGACTCCAGTAAGGTCGGAAAGAAAGGCATTTATACCTTTGCGCCGACCGACCATGTGAACTACGTGATCACAGACGGCAAGCTTGATCCCGCAATTATAGAAGAGCTGAGCGCAAACGATATTGTTGTCCTCTGAATGAGGCTTGCCGCTCCTGCCCGCACCTTACCTGCTGCTAGAGGCGGACGCGCTCGCGGAATACCGCCCCAGAATTGCCGATGCTCTGCAACGTCAAAAAAGCCGCTCTCCCCTTGCGGAAAAGCTGCTCAGGAAATTATTTTCGGGTAGGAATACAGCAAATCCTAGCACTGCAAGCCGCGTCAAGCGTTTATGCTTTCTATTTCGGCAATCCGTTGCGGCTACCGAAGTGGGTACAATAGATATGCAAAAAAGGAGACATAGCTTGCAGTCTCTGGTAGAGTGAAGTCACGACACACCATTCTGAAAGGAGACAGCAAACTATGTCTGAGATAATTGTACAGTTGAATGGAGCATCTGTATCAAAGAATATTTTTGATTTTCAGAATATCCCCGAAAATATCCTTAACCGCTATCCAAAACCGTTTAATTTCAAATTTTTAGATAGCTGAAATTGGAACTAATATTCTTATCATTTAGCTTAGGTCAGTTTACAAGGAACTACACGCAGACCACGAAACGGGGGCTGCTGACAA
>ERZ1106963.3933-NODE-3933-length-11735-cov-3.463870_pt1 | contig 11735 bp, 9 predicted proteins | sample MGYA00403681_ERZ1106963 | MGnify/ENA primary metagenome ERZ1106963 (study PRJEB35170, sample SAMEA104062407) | human gut metagenome | biome: human gut; feature: human-associated habitat; material: faeces | place: Denmark | collected 2012-05-03 ...
GTAACCGTGTACGTATCGAGACAGACGGTAAGCTGATGAGCGGCCGTGACGTTGCTATCGCAGCGCTTCTCGGTGCAGAGGAATTCGGTTTTGCAACTGCTCCCCTTGTAACTATGGGCTGCGTGATGATGAGAGTCTGCAACCTGGATACCTGCCCGGTTGGCGTTGCTACCCAGAATCCGGAACTCCGTAAGAGATTCCGTGGAAAACCGGAGTATGTGGAGAACTTCATGAGATTTATCGCACAGGAACTGAGAGAGTACATGGCACGTCTTGGCGTTGCAACCATCGACGAGATGGTAGGCCGTACAGATCTTCTTACCGTTTCTGACAGCGTACAGGAGCCACATAAGGGCAAAGTTGACTTAAGTGCGATCCTGAATAACCCATATGCAGGAAAAGGCAAAGTTACTTTTGATCCGAAAGCGGTATACAACTTCAACCTTGAGAAAACTCTGGATGAAAAAGTTCTGGTTAAGAAATGTGCGCCGGCGATCCAGAAAGGTGAGAAAGTTTCTGTAGATGTAAATGTTACCAACACAGACCGTGCATTCGGTACCATCCTTGGATCTGAGATCACGAGAAACCATAAAGAGGGCCTTCCGGAAGATACCGTAACTGTAAACTGTACAGGTGCAGGCGGACAGAGCTTCGGTGCATTTATCCCGAAAGGACTGACACTGAAATTGACCGGTGACAGCAATGACTACTTTGGAAAAGGCCTTTCCGGTGGTAAACTGATCGTCAAAGTTCCGGAAAAAGCCGGATACAAAGCAGAAGAGAACATCATTGTCGGAAACGTAGCACTCTATGGTGCCACAAGCGGAACTGCATTTATCAACGGTGTTGCAGGTGAACGTTTTGCAGTCCGTAACTCCGGTGCAGTGGCAGTAGTTGAGGGTGTTGGTGAGCATGGATGCGAGTACATGACCGGTGGCCGTGTGGTAGTTCTCGGAAAAACCGGAAAGAACTTCGCGGCAGGTATGAGTGGCGGTATCGCTTATGTTCTTGATGTGGACAACGTTCTTTACAAGAACCTTAACAAAGCAATGATCTCCATTGAAAAAGTGGATAATAAATATGATAAAAAAGAGCTTCGTGATCTCATCGAGGCTCATGTAGAAGCAACAGGCTCCGAGATCGGTAAGAAGGTGCTGGCTGATTTTGATTCCTATCTGCCTCACTTCAAAAAACTCATTCCGGATGAGTACAAGAGAATGATCACATTAAGTGCAAAGCTGGAAGAAAAAGGTCTGACCAGCCAGCAGGCACAGATGGAAGCATTCTATGAGAGCATCGGCGTGAAACATTAAGGAGGATGAGGAAATGGGAAAGCCAACTGGATTTTTAGATTATGAAAGAGAAACGGCAAAAGTTCTGCCGCCAAAAGAACGTATTCAGAATTTCAACGAATTTCGTATTCCGTTAAATAAAGAAAAACAGAAACTTCAGGGAGCACGCTGCATGGCCTGCGGCGTTCCCTTCTGCCAGGCAGGTATGATGATCGGCGGAATGGCTTCCGGCTGCCCGCTTCACAACCTGGTTCCTGAGACAAACGATCTTGTATACACAGGAAACTGGAAACAGGCATTTCTTCGTCTGAACAAGACCCACAGTTTTCCGGAGTTTACTTCAAGAGTATGCCCGGCACTCTGTGAAGCTGCCTGTACCTGCAACCTGAACGGAGATCCGGTCAGCACAAAGGAAAATGAGAAAGCCATTATCGAGACTGCCTATGCAGAAGGCTGGGTAAAACCACAGATCCCGCCTGTCCGCACAGGAAAGACAATCGCAGTCATCGGAAGCGGCCCTTCCGGACTGGCAGCAGCACAGCAGCTGAACCGCCGTGGTCACAGCGTAACCGTATTTGAAAGAAACGACCGTATCGGAGGACTTCTCCGCTATGGTATCCCGAATATGAAACTGGAGAAAAAAGTCATCGACCGCAGACTGAAACTGATGGAAGAGGAAGGCGTGAAGTTTGTCACCAACATCAACGTTGGTGTGGACATTACCGCGGAGCAGCTTCTGAAAGATTATGACCGTGTCCTTCTCTGCTGCGGAGCTTCCCATCCGAGAGATATCAAGGTTCCGGGAAGAGATGCAAAAGGAATCTACTTTGCAGTGGATTTCCTGAAACAGGTAACAAAAAGCCTTCTGGATACCGATTTTGCAAAATTCCCATATGAGCTTGCAAAAGGCAAACATGTTCTGGTCATCGGCGGTGGTGATACCGGAAATGACTGTGTGGGAACTTCCATCCGTCTTGGTGCAAAATCCGTAACACAGCTTGAGATGATGCCAAAGCCTCCGGTAACAAGAACACCGTCCAACCCGTGGCCGGAGTGGCCGAAGGTTTTGAAAACCGATTACGGCCAGGAAGAGGCTATTGCAGTATTTGGTCATGACCCGCGAATCTATCAGACAACCGTTACCGAATTTATCAAAGATAAAAAAGGAAATGTCTGCAAGGCAAAGATTGTCAAACTGAAAAGCGTAAAAGACGAAAAGACCGGAAGATTCAACATGGTTCCTATCGAAGGCAGCGAGGAAGTGATTCCTGCAGATGTGGTACTGATTGCAGCAGGTTTCCTCGGAAGCGAGAAATATGTAACCGATGCTTTCCATGTAGCACTGACACCAAGAACCAACGTGGAGACAAAACCGGAGCAGTACGCAACAAGCGTAGACCGTGTATTCACAGCAGGCGATATGCACCGTGGACAGTCACTTGTCGTATGGGCGATCCACGAGGGACGTGAGGCTGCGAAGGCAGTGGATGAATCTCTGATGAGTTATTCATATTTACAGTAAAAAAGTTAAAAATACCAGGGGCAAAGTTCTTTTTGCCCCTAATTTCCTTTAAAAAAAAGTTGACAAAGAATTGACCGATTGCTATAATTACGTCCATGAACAAGGGTGTTCTTCAGGAGCGAAAGCTCTCTGAAGTGCACCCTTTTTCTATTTTTTAGGGTAATTATTTTGTGTGATGAGGAAATAAAGGAGAGAATACTATGGGGAATTATACCAGAGAAGAGATTCTTGCAATGGCAGAGGAGGAAGACGTAGAGTTCATCCGCCTCCAGTTTACAGATATGTTTGGAACTCTGAAAAATATTGCGATCACAGCAAGAGAGCTTCCAAGAGCCCTGGATAACCAGTGCGTTGTATATGGCTCTCATATTGCGGGCATTGTGGGAGAAAAGGAGCCGGATCTGATCCTGTATCCGGATTACGATACTTTTTCAATTCTCCCATGGCGTCCTCAGCAGGGAAAGGTTGCAAGACTGATCTGTGATATGCGCCGTGCAGACGGATCTGAACATGAGATGAGCTCCAGATACATTCTGAAAAAAACAGCGCAGGCAGCAGAAGAGGCAGGATACACCTGCTATGTTGACCCGGAATGCGAGTTTTTCCTGTTTCATATTGATGACAACGGAATGCCTACAACGGTTTCTCACGAAAAAGCCGGATATCTGGATGTAAGTCCGGTGGACTTGGGTGAAAATGCAAGACGTGACATGGTACTGACTCTTGAGGATATGGGATTTGAGGTGGAATCCTCTCATCATGAGACAGCACCTGCACAGCATGAGATTGCCCTTCATTACGGGGAAGCACGTGAGATGGCAGACGCAGTTATGACCTTTAAGATGGCAGTAAGGACCGTAGCCAAACGCCATGGACTTCATGCAACCTTTATGCCGAAGCCAAGACGGGAAGTAAACGGCTCAGCCATGCATATCCATTTTTCGCTGTTTAAAAATGAAAGAAATATTTTTGTGGATCCGGATGATCCGTCCAAATTAAGTAATGAGGCATGCTATTTTATCGGAGGTCTTCTGGCACACAGCCGGGAGATGGCACTTATCACAAATCCGCTGGTAAACTCTTACAAGCGCCTTGTGCCTGGATTCGATGCACCGACAGAACTGACCTGGACGAGAAACAACCAGAATTCACTGGTAAGGATCCCGAGAGTCAATGGTAATGATACCAGAATCGAGCTTCGAAGCCCGGATGCTGCATCCAACCCATACCTTGTTTTTGCGGTATGCCTGGCAGCGGGCCTGGATGGAATCCAGAAGAAGATCTATCCGACAAAAGCTTCTGACCGTTCTCTTTCCGAGTCGGACCAGAAGGAACAGGGTATCGAGAATTTACCGGAGAATTTACGGGAAGCGATCACACTGTTTGAGGAAAGTGACTGGATGAAAGAGATCCTTGGAGAAGATTTCTGCAAACAGTACGCGCAGGCCAAGAGAAAAGAATGGCTGCGTTATTCCCAGGAGATTTCCGACTGGGAGATCGAGGAGTATCTGTATCGAATCTGATGATTGAGGCATAATGGGACGAAAGAGAGTGGCGGCTTATGAACACGAGTATCGTGATTGCATTACCGAAAATAGAAGATGCAAAAAAGATCCGCACAGTCCTTAACCGATATGGATTCACGGTGGCGGCGGTATGCAATTCAGGTGCAAATGCCCTTGCCAGTATCTCGGAACTTGATGGTGGCGTCCTGCTTTGCGGCTATCATCTTCAGGATATGTATTACCGTGATCTTCTGGACTATATGCCGGATTATTTTGAAATGCTGCTTATGGCTTCGCAGGGAGTGATCAGTGAAGCACCACCTTCTGTTTTGTGTGTGGGAATGCCTCTGAAAGCCGGAGATCTGGTAAATACAGTAAGCATGATCCTTTCCCAGATCGAAAGGCGCTGGAAAAAAGATAAGAAAAAACCGAAGCAGCGTTCATGGAAAGAGCAGAATTATATTTCAAATGCAAAGATGCTTTTAATGGAAAGAAATCATCTGAGTGAGGAAGACGCATACCGTTATATTCAGAAATGCAGTATGGATTCCGGGACCAATATGGTGGAGACGGCCCAGATGGTTCTGATGCTTTTATATGATTCTGTATAAACGAAAAATATAAACGAAAAATATAAACGAAAAATATAAAAGAAAAAGCAGAATTTGACAGAAAAAAGTGGCAGAGCGGGTTCGTAAGACCCGCTTATCAAAATACAGGCGCAAAGAAAAAAGGCTGAATGCCGAATGTTTTTTGCACCGGAATTGGAGGATGAGGGAATGGAATTTATGGATGGAATCTGTAAGACTAGAGAATGTGCCTGGGATGTGCTTCTTTCTGAAAGCATGAAAGACCAGGAAGCAACAGTGGAAGGTGCAATACACAGCATCCGTAATATGGGTGACGTGGCATTTGTGATACTTCGAAAAAAAGAAGGGCTTTTTCAGACCGTATATGAAAACGACAAGACAAATGTTTCCATTCATGATCTGAAAGAGGCAATGTGTGTCCGCCTCACAGGAACTCTTCACGAGGAAGAAAGAGCACCTCACGGAAGAGAGCTTCGCATCAGCCATGTGGAGATCCTTTCCTCACCGGCAGAGCCACTTCCCCTGGCAATCGACAAATGGAAACTGAACACTTCTCTGGAGGCAAAACTGAACTATCGTCCCATCGCTCTGCGTAACGTGCAGGAGCGTGCAAAATTCAAGATCCAGGAAGCGCTGGTGCGTGCATTCCGTGATTATCTTTATGAAAAAGGATTCACTGAGATCCACACACCGAAGATCGGAGCTAGAGGTGCAGAGGGTGGCGCAAACCTGTTCAAGCTGAGCTACTTCCACAAACCGGCCGTCCTGGCACAGAGCCCACAGTTTTACAAACAGATGATGGTAGGTGTTTTTGACCGCGTATTTGAGACCGGTCCTGTATTCCGTGCAGAGAAACATAACACCAAACGTCATCTGAATGAATATACAAGCCTTGATTTTGAGATGGGCTATATCAACGGATTTGAAGATATCATGGAAATGGAAACCGGATTTCTTCAGTATGCAGTCGAGCTTCTGAAGAAAGACTACGCTCATGAACTTTCCATTCTGAAAGTGGAACTTCCGAAAGTAGACAAGATCCCGGCTGTACGTTTTGACAAAGCAAAAGAGCTGGTGGCTGAGAAATACAAACGTAAGATCCGCAACCCATACGATCTGGAGCCGGAAGAAGAAGCGCTGATCGGAAGATATTTCAAAGAAGAGTACGATGCGGATTTCGTTTTTGTCACACATTATCCGTCCAAGAAACGTCCGTTCTACGCAATGGATGATCCGGCAGATGAGAAATTTACATTAAGTTTTGACCTTCTGTTCAAAGGACTTGAGGTCACCACAGGCGGACAGCGTATCCATGATTATCAGATGCTGAAAGACAAGATCGCAGCCCGTGGCATGGACGAGGAAGGTATGGAGCAGTACCTGGATACTTTCAAACATGGAATGCCGCCTCACGGAGGACTTGGAATCGGACTGGAACGTCTTACCATGCAGATCCTGGGAGAGGAAAATGTTCGTGAGACCTGCCTGTTCCCACGTGATATGAACAGACTTGAGCCGTAATAAGGAGAAAAAAGATGGCAAAGATAATCGATGATGAAACAATGGAAAATGTCTGCATCCTGGCGAAGCTTTCTCTGACAGAGGACGAGAAGGAAAAGGCAAAAGAGGATATGCAGAAGATGCTGGACTATGTAGATAAGTTAGACGAGCTTGACACTTCTTCCGTAGAGCCTATGTCCCATATTTTTGAGGACGAAAACGTATTCCGTGAGGATGTTGTGACAAACGGAGATAATCATGAGGCAATGCTTGCCAATGCACCGAAGCAGAAAGAAAACCAGTATCAGGTTCCGAAAACAATTGGATAAGACAGGAGACAGGACATGGATTTGGGAAAATTAACCGCATTACAGCTTGCGGAAAAGATCAAACAGCATCAGATAAGCGTCCTGGACGGTGTGAAATACGTATTTGATCAGATCGAGGCAAAAGAGGACAAAGTCCACGCTTATCTTGATACCTATAAAAAAGAAGCCTATGCAAGAGCAAAAGAAGTACAGAAAGGCATTGAGGACGGAACTTATACCGGACCTCTTGCCGGTGTACCCATCGCTATCAAGGATAATATCTGCATCAAGGGAAAAACAACCACCTGTGCATCAAAGATCCTTGAAAACTTCGTTCCACAGTACAATGCAGAAGTCATTGACCGTCTGGAAGAAGCAGGACTTGTAATTATCGGAAAAACAAATATGGATGAGTTTGCCATGGGAAGTACTACAGAGACTTCTGCCTATGGCGTGACCAGAAACCCGTGGGATCTGGAACACGTTCCGGGAGGATCTTCCGGTGGTTCCTGTGCGGCAGTGGCAGCAGGGGAAACTTACCTGGCACTTGGTTCTGATACCGGCGGTTCTATCCGTCAGCCAAGTTCCTACTGTGGTGTTACCGGAATCAAGCCAACCTACGGTACCGTATCTCGTTACGGACTGGTTGCCTATGCATCCTCTCTGGACCAGATTGGACCGGTTGGAAAAGACGTTGCGGACTGTGCGGCACTTCTTGAGATCATTGCCGGACACGATGCAAAAGACAGCACTTCCATGAAGAGAGAGGATCTTGATTTCTCCTCTTCCATGACAGATAAGATCGTGGGAATGAAATTCGGTGTGCCCAAGGAATATCTTTCCGAAGGCCTGAACCCTGAGGTAAAAGAGGCATTTATGAATACACTGAAAAGCCTTACCGAGATGGGTGCAGTGGTAGAATTTTTCTCCATGAAGACAACAGAATATATGATCCCTGCCTACTACATCATCGCCAGCGCAGAGGCCAGCTCCAACCTGGAGCGTTTTGACGGCGTGAAGTACGGTTTCCGTGCAAAAGAGTACGAGGGATATGTACAAAAAGACAAGAACCGAAGGTTTCGGCGAGGAAGTAAAACGTCGTATCATGCTGGGATCTTTCGTATTAAGCTCCGGTTACTACGATGCTTACTACCTGAAAGCACTTCGCACAAAAGCCCTCATCAAAAAAGAATTCGACCAGGCCTTTTCCAAATATGATGTCCTACTTGCTCCGGCATCTCCGTTTACTGCACCGAAGCTGGGAGAGAGCCTGAAAGACCCGCTTGCCATGTATCTTGGCGATATTTATACGGTAGCAGTAAACCTGTGCGGACTTCCCGGAATCACAGTTCCGTGTGGAAAAGACGCAGCAGGACTTCCGATCGGAATCCAGATGATTGGTGACTGCTTCAAAGAAAACAATCTGTTCCGCGCGGCACACGCATATGAGAAAAAACGCGGTGATTTCGGAACAGCAATGGAAGGGGGAGAAAAGGCATGAAACAGTATGAGACAGTCATAGGACTTGAGGTGCACGTGGAGCTTGCCACAAAAACAAAGATCTTCTGCGGATGCTCCACAGAATTCGGAGGCGCACCGAATACACATACCTGCCCGGTCTGCACCGGTATGCCGGGCTCTCTTCCGGTCCTCAACAAAAAAGTGGTAGAGTTTGCCATCAAGGCAGGTCTTGCGGCAAACTGCCATATCCATCAGTACTGCAAGTTTGACCGTAAGAACTATTTTTACCCGGATAACCCCCAGAACTACCAGATCTCTCAGCTGTATCTGCCGATTTGCTATGACGGAGCTGTTGAGATCGAGACTTCCGCAGGCAAAAAGACTGTACGTATCCATGAGATGCATATGGAGGAGGATGCCGGTAAGCTGATCCATGATGAGTGGGAAGACTGCTCCTTGGTTGACTACAACCGAAGTGGCGTGCCACTTATCGAGATCGTATCCGAGCCGGATATGAGAAGCTCCGAGGAGGTTATCGCATACCTGGAAAAACTCCGCTGCACCATGCAGTATCTTGGAGTTTCTGACTGCAAACTTCAGGAAGGCTCCATGCGTGCCGACGTTAACCTTTCTGTCCGTGAGGTGGGAAGCGAGACATTCGGAACAAGAACCGAGATGAAGAACCTGAACTCCTTTAAAGCTATTGCAAGAGCCATCGAGGGTGAGAGAGAGCGTCAGATCGAGCTTCTGGAAGAAGGCAGAGCCGTTGTCCAGGAGACAAGAAGATGGGATGACAACAAAGAGTCTTCCCATGCCATGCGTTCCAAAGAGGATGCCAAAGATTACCGTTACTTCCCGGACCCGGATCTTCCACCGATCTACATTTCCGATGCATGGATTGAAGAGCTGCGTGCTTCCATTCCGGAACTTCGTGAAGCCAAGATGGAACGTTATCAGAAAGAGTATGAGCTTCCGGCTTACGATGCGGGAATCCTTACCGAGTCCAGACATCTGGCAGGACTTTTTGAGGAGACAGCCGTTCTTCTGGGAAATCCGAAAAAAGCAGCCAACTGGTTTATGGTGGAAGTTCTCCGTCTGACAAAGGACAAAGGTCTTGATCCGGAAAAAGTAAACTTTACACCGAAGCATCTGGCAGATCTTCTTTCCATGGTGGAGAAAAAAGAGGTCAGCGCACAGAATGCGAAAAAAGTATTTGAAAAAGTATTTGACGAGGACATTGATCCAGTTGTATATATAGAAGAAAAAGGTCTTAAGATCGTAGAAGACACAGGCCTTCTCACCGAAACTGTGAAAAAGATTGTAGATGCCAACCCCGGACCGCTGGCAGAGCTTCTGGGCGGCAAGGACAAGGTTATGGGATTTTTCGTAGGACAGCTGATGAGAGAGCTGAAAGGCAAGGCAAATCCTGACAGCGTCAGAAAAGCACTGGCAGAGGAAATTGAGAGAAGGAGATAAAAGCATTATGGTTACAGTAAATAAGAATTATTTAAAACTTCCGGGAAGCTATCTGTTTTCCAATATCGCGAAGAAGGTAAAAGCATACAAGGAGGCCAATCCGGAATTTAAGGATTCCGTGATCAGCCTTGGAATCGGTGATGTGACACAGCCACTTGCACCGGCGATCATTGATGCTCTTCATAAATCCGTAGATGAAATGGCTCATGCGGAAACTTTCCACGGATATGCACCGGATCTTGGATATGAGTTCTTAAGAAGTGCCATTGCAAAGAATGATTATCAGTCCAGAGGATGCGACATCAGCGCAGATGAGATCTTTGTTTCCGACGGAGCTAAGAGTGATTCCGGAAACATCCAGGAGATCTTCGGACTGGATAACAAGGTTGCAGTTTGCGACCCGGTTTATCCTGTATACGTAGATACCAACGTTATGGCCGGACGTACAGGCCTTTATAACAAAGAGCACGAGAACTTTGACGGTGTGATCTACATGCCGTGTAAAGAGGAGAACGGTTTCCTTCCGGAGATCCCGGCAGATGAAGTACCGGATCTTATCTATCTCTGCTTCCCGAATAACCCGACAGGTGGTGCCATCACAAAGGCTGCTCTTCAGGAGTGGGTTGACTACGCAAACAAAAACGGCTGCGTGATCATCTATGATGCAGCATATGAGGCATATATTTCTGAGGAAGATGTTCCGCACAGCATTTATGAGTGTGAGGGTGCAAGAACCTGTGCCATCGAGCTTCGAAGCTTTTCCAAGAATGCAGGTTTCACAGGCGTTCGTCTTGGATTTACTGTTGTTCCGAAGGAACTGGTACGTGACGGCGTAGAGCTTCACAGTCTCTGGGCAAGACGTCACGGAACCAAGTTTAACGGTGCTCCGTATATTGTTCAGAGAGCAGGCGAGGCTGTTTATTCTCCGGAGGGAAAAGCACAGCTGAAAGAGCAGGTTGCTTACTATATGCGTAATGCGAAGACAATCCTTGATGGACTTTCCGCAGCAGGATTTTCCGTATCCGGTGGAAAAAATGCTCCTTATATCTGGCTGAAAACACCAGATCAGATGACTTCCTGGGAGTTCTTTGACTATCTCCTTGAAAAAGCACATATCGTAGGAACCCCAGGTTCAGGCTTTGGTGCACACGGTGAGGGATACTTCCGTCTGACTGCATTCGGAAGCTATGAGAATACACTGGAAGCGATTGAGAGAATTAAAAATCTGTAATAAAAAGGGCGGAGCGGGTCTTCAGGGATCTGTTCCGATTTCTTTTCTGCTAAGGAAGAATTTTTTAAGTAAATTTAGGAAAATAATAATGAGGATTGCGAAAATTCATCATATCGTTTATAATTGTACAGGAAGTGAAGCGCAGACCACAGAGAGCCTGGTTTCATAAAAATTCATAAATTTACGCAATCACGAAAGGGGAATTTATCATGGGCATCAGAAGAGTAGAAAATATGTGCGGCGGTAAAGGTCATGTGATCATCAAAGACATTCTTGAGGGAGACGAGCTGAAGGGAAAATGCGGACTTTACGCACAGGTTACCATCGAAAAAGGATGTTCTCTGGGATACCATGAGCATCATGGCGAGACAGAAACCTACTATATCTTAAGTGGTGAAGGCGAGTACGATGATAACGGTGTAAAACGTCCGGTAAAAGCCGGTGATATCACCATCACACCAGATGGAAAAGGACACGGTCTTACCAACACAGGCGACACAGATCTTGTGTTCATGGCACTGATCATTTTTGACTGATCCATATAGAAGAAAACAGAATAGAGATGAAGGGCAGTCTTTTTTGGAAAGGCTGCTGTTTTTTGGCAGAAGTATAACACATATGTTGGAATGCAGATGATAGAGCGGGAGGATGCCTGTTACAGACCTTTATTGAATAAAATGTGCCAATTGTATAAATAAAAAATATTTTTTGATTTTTTTAGAAAAAAGTGTTGACATATAAACACCTCTTTGCTATACTATCACTTGTCGCGAGGGAGAAGATAAAGAATCCCGGAGAAATGCGATATGCGGAAGTGTCGGAACTGGCAGACGAGCAAGACTAAGGATCT
>ERZ1106963.3949-NODE-3949-length-11696-cov-4.421270_pt1 | contig 11696 bp, 6 predicted proteins | sample MGYA00403681_ERZ1106963 | MGnify/ENA primary metagenome ERZ1106963 (study PRJEB35170, sample SAMEA104062407) | human gut metagenome | biome: human gut; feature: human-associated habitat; material: faeces | place: Denmark | collected 2012-05-03 ...
GGTGCAGGAAGCTTTTCCGGCAGGGCAGTGGTTTCAAGATGCGCATCGATTTCTGTGATGCTTTTCCCGCTGATTTATTGCTCCGTCACTTGCAGCACACAGGCACAATAGCCGGGTTCGGGCTGATAGCAATGGATGATAAGATTTTTGTTTATCTCGGGACTGTAATCATGGAGGGTGTGCTTTGTTCCGTTTAACGCCACATCTGCATTCGCAACGAACCTGTATATTTGTGGCATGCCAGGGCTGGCCTGGTCTGGCAGCCCCGACCGACAAAACGCTTTGAGGGCAAACAAACTGCTTCACTCCGCATTTGCTGTGTATGGTTGTATGTGCTATACTAAAAACAATCGATGGTGCAGCTGAAAAGTCGAAAATATCGTCTATTTCTACAAACGCAGCGGGATTTTGCGTTAAAAAGCCTTGGAATCCACAAAAGATTCCCGCGGCTCTTTGCCTTAAATCCGTCTTGCGCTTGTGAAATGTCCGTCATTTTCTTTGTTTTCAGATACACCTTAAGAAGCCGCACCAGATGTGGACTGTGCGGGGCCGCAGTGTGGTGTTGAGAAAGGGGAACAGCAGATGACCCGGATTGCGATTGTGGAGGACGAGGCGGCGGTGCGGGAACAGCTGGCGGGGTATGTGCAGCGGTACACCCGGCAGTACGGCACGCCGTTTGAGGTAACGGAGTTTGCGGATGGGATGGAGATTCTGGAAGATTACCGCCCGCAGTTCGACATCATCTTTCTGGATGTGGAGATGAAGCACCTGGACGGCATGGAGACCGCCCGCCGCATCCGGGAGCGGGACGGCGGGGTGCTGATCGTGTTCATTACCAACATGGCGCAGTATGCCATCCGCGGATATGCCGTTGGGGCACTGGATTATGTGCTGAAACCGGTGCCCTACTTTGCGTTTTCGCAGCAGCTGCAAAAGGCGCTGGGACAGCTGGAAAAGCGGAAGCGGCATTATCTGGCTGTGGCGGTGGACGGCGGCATGCGGCGGCTGGACGCGGCGGAAATTTATTACCTGGAAAGCGAAGGCCACAAGGTGCATTTTTACACCGAAAAAGAAGATTTTGTGGTGCCGGGCACCCTGAAAAACTATGAGGAAAAGCTGGTGGGCCGGGCGTTTGCACGGTGCAACAGCGGGTATCTGGTCAATCTGGCGCAGGTTTCCGGCGTGCAGCAGGATATGGTGCAGGTTGGTCCGTATGCGCTGCAGATCAGCCGCCCGCGGCGCAAGGCCTTTATGGCGGGGCTGGCGGATTATATTGGGGGTGCGGGCCAATGACGACACTGCCGGATATCCCCCGCCTGTACACCGCTTTGGCGGAAGTGCTGGCGGCGCTGCTGTATGCGCACAGGCTGCCGCCGAGGATGGACCAGCGCGTGATCTGGGGCGTGGAAGCCGGTTGGGCGGTGCTGCTGGGGGCGTTTTTGCAGGCCACGGGGGAAGTTCCGCTGGCGTGGTGGATCCCCTGCATGGCAATGGCGATTCTTTCCTTGCTGCTGTTTTTGTGGGTCACACGCAGCATTACGCTGCTGGAAGCGGGTTATGTGTGCGCGCGGGCCTTTATTTTGGCGGAGCTGGCGGCCAGCGTGGAATGGCAGCTGCACTGCGTGCTGTGGCCGCAGCGCGGCGGGGCGGAGCCGCTTTCGCTGCTGCTGTTGGCGGCGGTGTACGGCGGCATTTTTGCCGCGATGCTTTTTGTGGAAAAACGCCGCCCCGGCCCGGCCGGGAAGCTGAAAATAACGCCCGCAGGAACTTTTGTGGCGGTGGTCATGGCGCTGACCGCATTTGCCGTGAGCAATTTGAGCTTTGCCAACGGCAGCGAAGCCAACATGAACATGTTTTACATCCGCACGCTGGTGGATCTGGCCGGGGTGCTGATTTTGACGGTGCAGCACGAGCAGCTGCGCGAAGCCGCCCTGCACAGCGAGCTGGCGGAGCTGGACGGCGTTTTGCACCGCCAGTACGAGCAGTACAAGCAGAGCAAGGAGAACATCCGCCTGATCAACCGGCGCTACCACGAGCTGAAAATGCAGATTGCAGCCATCCGGGCGGAGCGGGACCACGCCAAGCAGGATGTGGCGCTGGCGGCCATGGAAAGCGGCATCCGCCAGTACGAGGCGGAGAACAAGACCGGCAACCCGGTGCTGGACACCCTGCTGACGGCCAAAAGCCTGTACTGCCAGCAGCACCACATCACGATGACCTGCGTGGCGGACGGGCATTTGCTGGACTTTTTGGAAACAGGGGAGATCTGCACGATTGTGGGCACGGCGCTGGACAACGCAACCGAGAGCGTGGAGACCGAGCCCGACCACGAAAAGCGGCTGATCCGGGTGGCGGTGTACGCCCAGAACGGCTTTGTGATGCTGCGGTTTGAAAACTACTGCGCGCAGGAAGTGGAGCTGGGCGCGGACGGCCTGCCGCGCCGCAACACCCATGGCGGCAGCGACCTGCGCAGTGTGCGCGCCGCAGCCGAAAAGCGCGGCGGCACCATGACCCTGCACTGGGAAAATGGGTGGTTTACACTAAGGGTATTGCTGCCGCAGAAAAAGTAACGGGAACGGCTGGGGCCAAATACAGGCTCTGGCCGCTTTTTCGTACTGTTTGGCAGGGTGCACAAAGCAGACTGAATTTTGATTGTAAGAAATGCACAATGAATTTTGAGAGAAAAATGATTTTTTGGCAAAATGTGCGGCAGAAATAACAGTTTATGCAAAAAATAATTCAAAGAAAAAGCTGTTTGCTACAATATACTTAAACAAGCGGGGAGTAAAATCCACGCTGGCTGCCATCCGGAGGGCGGCATAATCAAAGGAGAAAACATTTGTTTTGCTGGTGAAGAACCTGCTGCCAAATAGCAAAGCAGAAAACTCCATGCGGCAAACAGGAGGTAACTATGAAAAAATCGAAACATATTGTAGGGGGAGCATCCATTGCGGTTTTGCTTGCTGCGGGAATCGTAGGAAACAGCCTGTGTTCCATCTATTATTCGCAGATTCAGGCGTACATGCAACGGTTTGTGACATCTTCCGAAAGTGCAAACAGCATGACGGACCTTTCAAAAGATGATGCCTACACGCAGGCATTACAGCTTTGCGAGGAAGTAGAGAGCGAAGGTCTTGTGCTGCTGAAAAACGATAATGATACCCTGCCGTTGGGAACGGACAAAATCAATTTGTTCGGCTATAACAGCTACAAGACGGTTTACACCGATTATGGCTCCGGCGGCCACCATAATGAAGATCAGAATTTTAACTTTATTGATGGTTTTGAATTTGCTGGTTTGCAGCTGAACCCGGATCTGACGAAGTTCTACCAGACGACTGCGCAGAAGCGCGCTTCGATGACAGGCATGACGGTCAGTGATGCAGACTTTAACATTTATGAAGAAACACTGGCCGAATATGATGAGTACAGCGCAACGTTCTGGCAGGATGCAAAGGCTTACTCGGATGTGGCGGTTTATGTAATCGGACGTATGGCAGGCGAAGGCGGTGACTGCCCGCTGGATATGGCCGGTTATTACGGTGGTGAAGCCGGGCGGCATTACCTGCAGCTGCAGCCGGCAGAAGAAGAACTGTTGGCAAAGCTGGAAGCAACGTTTGATAAGGTCATCATTGTCATTGACGCAAGCAATCCTATGGACCTTGGCTTTATTGAGGACAACAAGGTGGATGCTGCAATTTGGGCAGGCGGCCCTGGCACCACTGGTACGATTGCTGTAGCGAAAGCAATGATGGGTGAATACAACCCGTCCGGCCATTTGGTTGATACCTATGCTTATGATGTGACCAGTTCGCCAGCTTATGAAAACTTTGGCGATTTTACTTATGCAAACAGTGGTCTTACGATCGACGGCAATGGCGATGCCAACAACGGCAAGTACATGTACTACCAGGAAGGCATCTATGTAGGTTATCGCTATTACGAGACCCGTTACATTGGGGATGACAATGTTTATACCCCGGAGGAAGAAGCAGAGTATCAGAAAGCTGTTCAGTATCCCTTTGGCTATGGCCTGAGCTATACCACGTTTGATTGGAGCGACCCGCAGTGGGAAGTAGGCAGCCAGGGCGGCCAGGTAAAGGTAAGTGTTAAGGTAACCAATACCGGTAATGTGGCAGGCAAAGATGTGGTACAGCTGTATTACACCGCACCCTATACCCCCGGTGGAATTGAAAAATCTGCGGTTGTTCTGGGCGCTTTTGCAAAAACTGATCTGCTCCAGCCGGGCGAGAGCCAGACCGTGAGCATGACCATGAATTATGATGACATGGCATCTTACGATTATAAGACGGACAAGTGCTATGTGCTGGATGCCGGTACTTATACCCTTAGCCTGCGCAGCGATGCCCATACAGTGAAGAATGACCTGACATATGATTTTACTGTGGATCAGACCATCAAGTATGATACGACCGCCCGCAGCACGGATGAAACTGTGGCGACGAACCAGTTTGATGATGTGACTGCTGGCGATGGTAATATCGGCACGACCTTGCCGTATCTTTCCCGTGCAGATTGGGAAGGAACCTATCCTAGCCGTGAAGCAAGCGAAAACGCAACTGCCAACGCGGCAACGATTGCTTTGCTGACCAACGGCAATGGCGGAAGCACCATTGATCTGAATGATGACCCTGCACAGGGAACTACCTATACAAATGGTGAGAAAAACGGTGTAATGCTGGCAGATGCAGCTGGCATTGTTGACCCGGACAATGCAGTGTGGGAACAGTTGATGAACCACATGAGCGTTGATGAAATGAACAACCTGTATGGTAACTGCGGCTGGTGTTCGCCTGCTGTGGATTCTATTGGAAAACCGCAGGCAACCGAATGTGATGGCCCGAACGGCATCCATGACCTGGCAAGCGGCTTGGAAGCTGCTGAATATGCCAGCGAAACTGTGCTGGCAGCAACCTGGAATGTAGACCTTGCTTTGAAGGAAGGCGAAGTTTACGGTGATGAAGATCTGGTCAACGGTGTCAGTGGTACTTACGGCCCTGGTATGAACATTCACCGCTCCGCTTTCGGCGGCCGTGCAGCTGAATATTATTCCGAAGACCCGCTGCTGAGCGGTATGATGGCAGCTAATATGGTGACCGGCCTGCAGAGCCGCGGCATTTATGTGTTTGCCAAACATTTTGCACTGAATGATCAGGAAACCAACCGCGGCGGCGTTTGCATCTGGTCCAACGAGCAGGCAATGCGTGAAATTTATCTGCGCGCTTTTGAAGTGGCAATTCACAACGTAACGGGCGATGGCCTGAACCAGCTTGGTCTGACCGGCATCATGGAATCTTATAACCGCATTGGTACCAGTATGGTTGGCTACAGCTATGCAATGCTTACCCAGGTGCTGCGCAATGAATGGGGCTTCCAGGGCGTTGTAAACACAGACGCATTTGCTGTCAGCAATGGTGACTTGGCCCTGCGCGCAGGCGTGGATATGCAGCTGGCCATGGGTGTGAATGTTACCGATACGACCCTGAAGAGTGGCTATGGCATGCAGCTTCTGCGCCAGGCAACCAAGCGCCATCTGATGGTTTTGGCGAATTCTTCCCTGATGACGACGACCCGCAACTGGACTCCGTACTGGCTGATCGCACTGGGTGTGGTGGATGTTATCTTGGTTGTTGCAATCGTGCTGATTGCACTGCATATGTTCAAGCCGGAGCTGTTTGCCAAAAAGAAGAACAAGAAAAAGGCTGCAAAAGCATAAGAGAGAGGCGATTTGACGATGAAAAACAAGTGGAATCATTATGGCGTTGCAGCGATGTTTACGCTTGCTGTGGGGGCCAGCCTTGTTCTGGCTGGCTGCGGCGGAGCCAAAACGGATACGAAAGCAGCGGCCGCAGTGGCAACGAACCTGAGCTTTAATTTTGAAACCGGTGAGTATTCCTTTACCGGTGTTGACAAAGGCCGTACCTATGCAATCCGTCTGTATGGCTTTGATGCAGAAGGCAAGCAGGAAGATTATTATACCTTTACATCTTCCAACATTCTGGCGGATGACAGCAACGCAAATTATGCGGGAACGGTGGACCTAAGCGCAGACTGTACCCCCGGCGCAAAGTATAACGCTTATGTGATGACAACAACATCGGACTATAAGCGCGGCCTGTCGGACAGTGTAACAGGAACTTATGTGGGTGTTTATGCAGCGCCTGGTGCTGTAAGCGAAGCGGTGCAAAGTGGAGATACTGTAACGGTTACCATGGATCAGGATGTGTTTGAAGCATATTCTGAGTTGGAATATCCGCCGCAGACCTTTACCTTGACGCTGTACAGCGGAGCGGATGTTGTGCAGACGACCAAAATCAAACTGGAAGATTTGGCGCAGGAAGACGAGGAATATGTTGATGGCTTTGGCCCGATGGCAAAAACGGGCACATACCACCACCGCAGCGGTGCAACAGCATTTACGGGTGTAAGCGATGGCAGCTATACCGTAACAATTCAGGCTGATGCACAGGAAGGAATTTATTTTGCATCTGTGGAATCGGAAGCGACTGCGGTAACAAAATAAAAATTTAAGATGATTATGAATACACAGGAAATCATCAAAAAACTGAATTTAGAGCAAAAATGTGCGCTGCTTTCGGGCGCTACTACCTTTGGGACCCGTGCACTGCCGAAAAATAATATTCCGTCCATCACCCTTTCTGATGGTCCGAACGGCGTGCGCAAGCAGGCGGGCGCGGCGGACCATCTGGGGTTAAACCCCAGTGTTCCGGCCACCTGCTTCCCCACAGCAGCCACTGTGGCGTGCAGCTGGGACCCCGCCCTGGGCGAGCAGATCGGCCAGGCCATGGGCGAAGAAGCCGCTGCGCAGGAAGTTGCCGTGCTGCTGGGGCCGGGCCTGAACACCAAGCGCAGCCCCTTGTGCGGCCGCAACTTTGAGTATTTCTCCGAGGATCCGTATCTTTCCGGCAAAATGGCCGCGAGCTATGTACGGGGCATCCAGTCCAACGGTATTTCGGCCTGCCCCAAGCACTTTGCCGTCAACAGCCAGGAGCTGCGCCGCATGGCGTCGGATTCCGTGGTGGATGAACGCACGCTGCGGGAGCTGTACCTGACCGGGTTCGAGATCGTGGTCAAGGAAGCAAAGCCCAAGACCATCATGAGCAGCTATAACCTCATCAACGGCACTTACGCCAACGAGAACCGCCACCTGTTAATGGACATCCTGCGCGGGGAGTGGGGCTTTGACGGCGCTGTGGTAACGGACTGGGGCGGCAGCAATGACCATGCTCTGGGCGTGCAGAACGGCTCCACGCTGGAAATGCCCGCCCCCGGCGGGGACGCGGTGCGCGAGCTGATGCAGGCTGTGCAGAGCGGCAAAATTACCGAAGCGGATGTGGACGCCCGGCTGGACGAGCTGCTGACGCTGGTGTTTGATACCCATGCCGCCGTGCAGTCCCACAGCCGCACCTTTGATGTGGACGCTCACCACGCCCTGGCCCGCCGCGCCGCAGCCGAAAGCATTGTGCTGCTGAAAAACGAGAACGACCTGCTGCCGCTGGCCGAGGGCGCAAAAGTTGCCGTGATCGGAGACTTTGCCCAGACACCGCGGTACCAGGGCGCTGGCTCCAGCGCGGTCAACTCCATCAAGGTGGATACCTTTTTGGACTGCCTGAAAGAGAGCGGCCTGGCCAGCGTGGGCTTTGCCCCCGGCTTTGACCGCCAGGGCAAACCGGATGCCGCCAAACAGGCCGAGGCTGTAGCCCTGGCCCAAAAGGCCGAAGTGGTGCTGCTCTGCCTGGGGCTGGATGAAATCAAGGAAAGTGAGGGTCTGGACCGCGGCGATATGCGCCTTGCGGACAACCAGATCGAACTGTTAAAGGCCGTGCAGCAGGCCAACCCCAACACCGTTGTGGTGCTCAGCGCAGGGGCTTCGCTGGAAACCCCGTGGCTCAAACACTGCCGTACCCTGGTGTATGGTGCGCTGGGCGGCCAGGCGGGGGCGGGCGCCATGCTGGATGTGCTGACCGGAAAAGTGAACCCCAGCGGCAAGCTGGCCGAAACCTGGGTCAACGCCTATGCGGATACCCCCGCCAAGGATAACTTTGCCGGGCCGGGCCGCATGGTGCAGTACCGCGAGGGGCTGTATGTCGGCTACCGCTATTACCAGACCGCCGGTGTGCCGGTGGCATTCCCCTTTGGCTATGGGTTAAGCTACACCAGCTTTGCCTACAGCAATTTGCAGGCCGCGTCCAATGGCGTGACCCTGACCGTAACCAACACCGGCAAGCGCGCCGGAGCAGAGATCGTGCAGCTGTATGTGGCAAAACCCGGGGCAGAAGTGTTCCGCCCCGCACAGGAGCTGAAAGGCTTTGCCAAGGTGCAGCTGCAGCCCGGTGAAAGCAAGACCGTGACCATCCCGCTGGACGACAAGGCATTCCGCTACTGGAACACCAGGACCGACAGCTGGGAAGTGGAAGGCGGCAGCTATGAGCTGCGGGTCGGCGCGTCCAGTGCGGACATCCGCCTGACCGCCGTGGTGGAAGTGGCCGGTACCGGCGCACCCAACCCCTATGCGGGCAAGCATCTGCCGCACTATACCAGCGGCAAGGTGCAGAGCGTGCCGGATGACGAATGGGCCACCCTGCTGGGCCGCCCGGTGCAGCAGGGAAAAGTTAAAATTGACCGCAACATGACCCTGGGCGAGCTGAACCACAGCCGCAGCCCGCTGGGCTGGCTGATCTGGCTGGTGCTTACCGCACTGCTGAACGCCAGCTACAAGCGCGGCAAGCCGGACCTGAATGTGCTGTTCCAGTACAACATGCCGCTGCGTGCCCTGGCCAAAATGACCAGCGGTGCCATCAGCATGGGCATGGTGGATGGCATTGTGATGGAATTGCAGGGATTCTGGATCATCGGCCTTGTGCGGGTGATCATAGAAGCCGTGAAAAACCTGGTACTGAACGCACAGCTGGAACAGCGCCTGCGCAACAGCTGAGGAAAGAGAGGGGCTATTTATGCAGCTATGGAATAATTTTGCGGCAAAACACCCCGCCGCAGCCAAGTGGGTGCGCGAAGGCGGACTGTTTGTGATCGTATCCAACCTGGTTACGGTGTTCAAATACCTGCTGCTGCAATTTTTGCCGGCGGCGTTCAGCAGCCTGCCGGTGGTGGATTTTGGCTGGCCGGGCATCCCGGTCACGCTGTTTGGCGAAACCTTCCAGTGGAACATCCTGGGGTATGATTCCGTCCATGGCGGTCTGCCGTACTTTTGCGCCTACATGGTTGCCATGGTGGTGGGAGAATGCATAAACTTTCCCATCCAGCGCAACTTTGTGTTCCGCAGCAAGGGCAACCTGGCCAAGCAGATCGCCTGGTATGTGGTGGCGTTCTGCTTGATCACCTGCATCGTCAACTCCATCAACTGCGTGTGGGTGGCGGTTGCGGGCCTGCTGGTGCCGGATTTCATCTACAACATTGGCACCACCGTGCTCAATGGCGGCATTTCTATGGTGATCTTCTTCTTTGTGAACAAGATCATCTTCCCAGAGGGTGCACAGGCAAAATAAAGCCCGGCAGGATCACTGGTGCTTTTCCCGGTACTCGAACAGGGCGGCGGCACGGTACAGGAAAAAGTCCTTTGGATGGTATAAAAATGTGATTGCCAGCAACGGCGAAGATCTGAACGGATAAAGAAGAATGCTGCCTTTCCCTGATGTGGAGAAAGACAGCATTTTTATTGCGTTTTTCGGAAAGAGGTGAGCAGCGGCCCCTACAAATGGGTAACGGCTGGCCATAAAATGGCACTATTACATGGTGAAAGCACTGTAGTGTGATGATATAAAACGGATGGGTGCATGGTGTACGCCCCTACGGAATTACAACAAAACACCCCCGCCCGTGCGGTAAATGAACTGCATAGGCGGGGGCACCGTTATTTTACAAAGAAAACGCGTAGAGCGGAGATTTTAGGCAATACCGCACAATTCTAAGTGCCGCAGCCGCCGGAGCGGTGCTTAAGCTGTCAGGTGGAAATTGTGCGGTGCTGCCTTTACTGTTCCACGGCACCGGTGGGCAGCTGGGGAACAGCGATCAGGATGCGCATGAACTCTTCGCCGGTGATGGTTTCTTTCTCGTACAGGTACTTGGCGATCTCGTCCAGCTTGCCGCGGTTTTCAATCAGCATCTGTTTGGCTTTTTCATGCTGCTGCTTGACGACTTCCACGACCTTATCGTCCACGGTGGCGGCTGTGCGCTCACTGCAGGCCAGGCTGGCATCGCCGCCCAGGTAGGCGTTGTTCACGGTTTCCAGGGCAACCATGTCAAAGTCGTCGGTCATGCCGTAGCGGGTAATCATGGCGCGGGCCATCTTGGTGGCCTGCTCGATGTCGTTGGACGCGCCGGTGGTGATGGAGTTGAACACCACTTCTTCGGCGGCACGGCCACCGGTCATGGTGGCAATTTTGGCCAGGATCTCTTCCTTGGTCATCAGGGTGTGGTCGCCGTCCTCTACCTGCATGGTGAAACCCAGCGCGCCGGAAGTGCGCGGCACAATGGTGATTTTCTGCACGGGGGCGGAATGGCTCTGCAGGGCGGCAACCATGGCATGGCCGACTTCGTGGTAGGCCACGATGCACTTTTCTTTGTCGCTCAGGATCTTATTCTTTTTCTGGGCACCGGCCAGGATGGTATCCACGGCTTCCTGCAGGTCGTACTGGGTAACGGCCATGCGGTGGTGGCGCACAGCGCCCAGGGCGGCTTCGTTGATGATATTGGCCAGCTCGGCACCGGAAGCACCGGGAGTCATGCGGGCAACCACGGCAAAGTCACAGTCGGGGCCGATTTTGACCTTTTGAGCGTGCAGGCGCAGGATGCTTTCGCGGCCTTTCAGGTCGGGCAGCTCCACGGGCACACGACGGTCAAAACGGCCGGGGCGGGTCAAAGCGGGGTCAAGGGATTCAGGACGGTTGGTGGCGGCCAGAATGATAACACCCTTGGCGGCGTCAAACCCGTCCATTTCGGTCAGCAGCTGGTTCAGGGTCTGCTCGCGTTCATCGTTGCCGCCCATACCGGAAGCACCGTCACGCTTTTTGCCGATGGTATCGATCTCATCAATAAAGATAATGCAGGGGGCTTTTTCGTTGGCCTGTTTGAAGAGGTCACGCACCTTGGAAGCGCCCATGCCGACGAACATCTCGACAAATTCAGAACCCGCAATGGAGAAGAAGGGAACACCGGCTTCGCCGGCAACAGCGCGGGCCAGCAGGGTTTTACCGGTGCCCGGGGGGCCGACAAGCAGAACGCCTTTGGGCATTTTGGCACCGATATCCTCGTAACGCTTGGGGTTATGCAGGAAGTCAACGATTTCCTGCAGGCTCTCTTTGGCTTCGTCCTCACCGGCAACATCGGCAAATTTGATGGACTTGCCATCCTCAACGACATACTGTTTGGCACCGGATTTGCCGCCGCCAAAAATCATGCTGTTGGCGCCGCCGGTCATTTCACCGACCCGCTTGCGCATCATGCGGTTGAACCAGACGATCAGGATGATCATGGGCAGCAGCGAGATGACCCAGCCCAGCAGGGTATCCACCCAGGTGGTCTGGTTGTACACCTTGCCAAAGGAAACGCCGGCGCTTTCCAACCGGTTGACCAGCTGCAGGTCCTGCGCAATGGAGTTGGTGCAGTAGGTGGTATCGTTTTTGTCCACAAAATAG
>ERZ1106963.3981-NODE-3981-length-11606-cov-4.987534_pt1 | contig 11606 bp, 11 predicted proteins | sample MGYA00403681_ERZ1106963 | MGnify/ENA primary metagenome ERZ1106963 (study PRJEB35170, sample SAMEA104062407) | human gut metagenome | biome: human gut; feature: human-associated habitat; material: faeces | place: Denmark | collected 2012-05-03 ...
ATGATCATATTTTAGTGTTAAATTATTCTGATATGGATGAAAGCCGCCTGACGGAAGCGGTGAGAAGACTGGGTAATATTTTTATCCAGTGGTAAAATGATACGAATGGCCGGGATCGTAGGCCATTTTGTTGCTCTCAGAGATGAAGTCCATGAAGCGTTTTGCGGCAGAGGTCGGGGTCACGCCTTGGAGGGTGCACATCGTGACGGCGCGCGGCGGAATCGAGAAATCTGTCCGCAGCGGCAGAATCACGCCCCGACCAAGGCCAGACTGCGAGAATTCTTCAGTAACGCACGCAACACCAAGGCCGATGCGCGCGAGCGAGATGAGAAGGTTGTGAGAGCCGAGCTCAATTTCCGGCTGGATCGTTACGCCGTGCTGCTGGAAATACTGCTCGAGATAGAGCCGGGAGCTAGCCTTGCGCTCAAGGAGAATCAGCGGAAATGCCGCAATCTCCTCCATGGAGTATGCGTGCGTAAAATCGCACGGATAATCCGGCGCGGCGACAAAGATCGTGTGCGTGTCCACACAGTGCCGCACGTCATAGACCGCCGGGTCCTGATCGTCGCTTGCAAAGGCGATGTCCACCTGCCCGGCGTGCAGATAGTTGAGCACCATATGGCTTGTGCCGTTCAGAATCCGGATGCGGATATCGGGGTAGTCCCGATGAAACGCCTCCAGGCGCGAAAGAAGATACGTCTTCGTCACGGTATCGCTGGCTCCGATGATGAGCTCGCCGGTGAGAAGCTGCCGCGACTGCGCGAGCTTTTCCTCGCCGCTCTGAATGAGCCCCAGCGCGTGGGAAATATACTCCTGCAAGAGCTTTCCTTCGCTCGTTAAATACACGCCCTTCGTGCTGCGCGAGAAAAGGCGCACCTGCAGCTGCTCCTCGAGCTGCTTGATGGACTGACTGACCGCGGACTGCGAAATAAACAGATTCTGCGCGGCGGCGGAGATGTTCCCCATGCGCGCCACCTCGTGGAAAACCCGGTAAAGCTCCAACTTGACTGCCATCTGTGTCCCTCCGTCATTAGAAATGCTAATACTTAAAATTACGTATATCTATTTTACTTATCTCTGCTTTTTGATTATAATCTTAGTATCTGCGATTGTCCAGAAAATTTTTCAGGAGGCTTCTCATGCTCATCCGATCTGCTGAACAGGATATTGAACGCGTTCTCTACACCGAAAAGGCCATCGCCGCGCGTGTCGAGGAAATTGGTACGGAGCTTACAAAAAAGCTCGGCGACAAGCGCCCGGTTCTCGTCTGCGTCTTAAAAGGCGCTTCGTTTTTCTACATCGATCTCTGCCGCTGCATGAACTGCGCCATCGACATGGACTTCATTTCCGTCTCGAGCTACGGCGCGGGCGCGCAGTCCACGGGCGTTGTGCGTCTGATCAAGGACTTGGATAACAACATCACCGGCCGCGACGTGGTCATCGTCGAGGATATCATCGACTCCGGCCTTACCATGCACTATCTCAAGGAGCTGCTTTCCGCGAGAAAGCCCGCGTCCATCACGACCGTCTCCTTCCTCGATAAGTCCACCTGTCACGATAAGAGCCTCAAGACCGACATCTGCGGCTTTGAGATTCCTGACGAATTCGTCGTCGGGTACGGTCTCGATTACGCGAACTACTACCGCAACCTTCCTTACATCGGCATTCTGCGTCCGGAGTGCTACCAGTAAAAGTGGAGTCAATCGACTCCACTTTTTTCCGCAATCGGTCATTTCGCCGCATAATAGTTTCGGTTCCGCCAAATTTTTGTCTTGTTTTTTCCGGGTTCGCCTCTTGACGAAAGCGGTCAGAAATGATAGCATCAGGGTACAGACAAATACGGTCTGTCCGCCGTGCGCGGATGGACTCGGCATATCGTTGTTGCCAATATAAATCCGGATATATGGCCCGGACGTTTCTACCGCGGCGCCAAAGCTGCGACTATTGGACATTTGCCGCAGAGGACTAGGTTCCCGCGGCTTTGTGAATTGGCAGCAGGAGCATTGTCTCTTGCCGCCGATTTTATTACATATCTGTTGGAGGTTTGTTATGCAGGAGCTCAAGGAACGGATCATAAAAGAAGGCAAGGTTTTGCCCGGCAATATCGTAAAAGTTGACGGTTTCCTCAACCACAGGATCGACTGCAAGCTGATGGCGGACATCGCCGACGAGTTTGCGAAGCTGTTCGATCTGTCCAAGGTCGATCTCATCCTCACCGCTGAGGCAAGCGGTATTGCTCTGGCCGCGATCTGCGCCTACCGGTACGGTCTTCCGATGGTCTTTGCCAAGAAGGCCAAGAGCGACAACATTGAAGGCGGACTCTATCAGAGCGAGATCTACTCCTATACCTATAAAAAGAAGGTCACGCAGATCCTCTCCAAGGAATGGCTGACAAAGGACAACCACGTGCTGATTCTCGACGACTTCATGGCAAACGGCGAGGCCGTGCGCGGGCTTTGCGAGTTAGTTGAGCAGGCGGGCGCAGAGCTTGTCGGCGTGGGCATTGCGATCGAAAAGGGCTTCCAGGGCGGCGGCGACCGGCTGCGCAACATGGGCGTCAACTACCACGCACTGGCCGTCATCGAAAAGGCCGACGAAAACGGCATTATCTTCCGAGAGAATTGATTTTTTGCATTTCATCCCGGCGTGTCTTTTGAGGCGCGCCGGATTTTTATAAATTTTTGCACGCTTGTTGGAACTCCAACGGATTTGCGCGCTGTGTCCTGCTATACTAACGCCAGAACAAAGGAAACGGAGTGGTTTTGATGAAACGGAGAATCATTCAGATCGATGAGGAAAAATGCAACGGCTGCGGCGCGTGCGCAAAGGCCTGCCACGAGGGGGCCATCGGCATGGTGGGCGGCAAGGCAAAGCTCATGCGAGACGACTACTGCGACGGTTTGGGAGACTGCCTGCCCGCATGTCCCATGGACGCAATTCACTTTGTCGAGCGCGAGGCCGCTGCATATAACGAAGCTGCCGTTCTGGCTGCGAAGGCACACAAGGCGGCGCACACTGGCTGTCCCGGCGCGAGAATGCGGCAGATGCACCATGAGGGCGATGCACCTGTAACCGCGCAGAAGCGCCCCTCGCAGCTTTCCCAGTGGCCGTGTCAGATCAAGCTCGCGCCCGTGAACGCGCCGTATTTTGACGGCTGCGAGCTGCTCATTGCTGCCGACTGCACGGCCTACGCCTACGCCTCCATCCACGAGGACTTCATGCGCGGCAAAATCACCCTCATCGGCTGCCCGAAGCTCGACGCGGTCGATTACAGCCAGAAGCTCGCCGCGATTTTCGCGCAGAACGATGTTCGCAGCGTGACGCTTCTTCGCATGGAGGTTCCCTGCTGCGGCGGACTTGAGTTTGCCGCGAAGAAGGCCATCGCCGAAAGCGGCAAGGAGCTTTCTCTTCGCGTGGTGACGATCTCGATCGAGGGCGAAATTCTCGAGGACGCTTGATTTTCATGACAAATATGCTAGAATAAACCCACCTTGGGACTGCTTTCCGGGCAGTCCCTGTTTCTTTGGGAGGCGCTATGAAGAAGCTTTGCGCGATCATCTCCGGCGGGCAGTCTGACGATCTGGCCGGCATCCGGGACGCGGATTTTATCATCGCCTGCGACCGGGGCTATGCCTACGCAAAAGAAGCCGGTATCCGCCCGGACCTTCTCGTGGGCGATTTTGATTCATACAGGGGCGCGCTCGATAAATCTGTTCCCGTGCTCGATCTGCCGGTCGAGAAGGACGATACAGACACGATGGCGGCGGTCCGCTGGGCAGTCTCCGAAGGCTTTTCGGAACTCCGGCTCTACTGCGCGCTGGGCGGCCGGCTCGATCACCTGATGGGAAATGTTCAGGCTCTGGGCTTTGCCTGCGAACGAGGCGTTAAAGCGTCGCTTCTTGGCAGGGACGCACGGATCTTTCTTCTGAAAAACGACGCTGTCACCATCCCGCCGCTCCCCGGCTATTCTCTTTCCGTGCTGGCCCTTACCGACCGGGTGGAGCATGTCTGCATCTCCGGGGTCAAGTACCCCTTGCAGGATGCGCTTGTCACGAACACCTTCCCCGTCGGCGTCAGCAACGAATGGGAGGGCACCGCGAACATCTCCTGCGGAGAGGGAATTCTGCTGGTTATCAACGCAAAAAAATAGAAATTTCCGTCCGAAAAAACGGGCGGATTTTTTTGCGCATAGGGCTTGACAGGCGTGCAATTTTGATTATAATTGAATTATTCAAAAATGAACAATCTAGTTTTGGAGGAAACGGGCATGGAAAATTTCCTGACTGCGGCCAAACTCCACACGCACGCCAAGCGCTTCATGGACGCGTACAGCGCCGCCATGCAGCCGCTGAGCCGGGAGTTTGCAATTCCGCAGACGGCGGCGGAGATTCTGCTGTTTCTGGCCAATAACCCGGAAAACAGCACGGCAAAGGAAATCTGCGCCATGCGCCATTTAAAGCCCGGCATTGTGTCGCTGCACGTCGACACGCTGGCGACGCTTGGACTTTTGGAGCGAAAAAGCGTTCCCGGCGACCGGCGAAAGCTCCGCCTTGTGCCGACCGAGAAGGCCGGGCCCATCATCGCCCGAGGCCGTGCCATGCAGGAGGCGTTTGCAAAGACGCTTGCGCAGGGACTGAGCGAGGAAGAGCTCGCCTGCTTTGCCCGCTGCATGGAGACCATCTCGCAGAATCTGGAGCGCGCAGCAGAGCTGACGCAGAAATGAAAGGTATCGCACTATGAATCTGGACAAAACATTTTTGGGAACGGAGCCGGTCGGGAAGCTTCTTTTAAAGCTCTCCGTGCCGACGGTCATCGCGCAGCTGGTCAACATGCTCTATAACATCGTCGACCGCATTTACATCGGCCACATGCCGGAAGATGGGGCGCTTGCGCTGACGGGCGTCGGCGTGTGTCTGCCGATCATCATGATCGTCTCGGCGTTCGCAGCCTTAGTCAGTACTGGCGGCGCGCCGCGGGCCTCCATCTTTATGGGCAAAAACGACCACGAGTCGGCGGAAAAGACGCTTGGAAGCTGCTTTACCTTGCAGGTCATCGTGTCTCTCGTGTTGACGGCAGTTCTGCTCCTATTTAACCGCCCCTTGCTGCTGGCTTTTGGCGCGAGCGAAAACACGATCGAATACGCCGTCAGCTATATGAGCGTCTATGCCATCGGCACGATTTTTGTCCAGCTCACGCTCGGTATGAACGCGTTCATCACCGCGCAGGGCTTCGCGAAGACCGGCATGCTGACTGTGCTGATTGGCGCGGTCTGCAACATTGTGCTCGACCCGCTGTTCATCTTCGTGTTCCACATGGGCGTTCGCGGCGCGGCTTTGGCAACCATTCTCTCGCAGGGCGTGTCGTGCGTCTGGGTGTGCGCATTTTTGCGCGGGAAAAGGACGCTGCTGCGGCTGAGAAACGAAAATATCCGCCTGCGCCCGAAATTCTTCCTGCCATGCATCGCGCTTGGCGCGGCGTCTTTTATCATGCAGGCAAGCGAGAGCGTCATCTCGGTCTGCTTCAACACGTCGCTTCTTAAATACGGCGGCGATATCGCGGTCGGCGCGATGACGATTCTGACGAGCGTCATGCAGTTTGCGATGCTTCCGCTGCAGGGCCTGGCGCAAGGCGCGCAGCCGATTCTGAGCTACAACTATGGCGCAAAGAGCGCGGGCCGCGTCAGAAAGGCGTTTCAGCTCCTTCTTATCTCGTCTCTTGTTTACTCGACCCTTCTCTGGGGTGCAATCCAGATATTCCCGAGTGTATTCGCCTCAATCTTTACGCCGAATGAAGAGCTCATCGTCTTTGCGGCGAAAGCGCTTCGAATCTACTGCGGCGTGCTGGTGCTTTTCGGCATTCAGATCGCCTGCCAGATGACGTTCGTCTCGCTCGGAAATGCGCCGTGCTCGATCATTGTGGCCGTCGTGCGCAAGTTCGTGCTGCTCATTCCGCTCATCTATATCATGCCGCAGCTTGTGTCCGATCAGGCCATGGGCGTTTATATGGCGGAGCCCGTCGCGGACGTGATCGCCGTCACGTGCACCGCCCTCCTGTTTGCGACGCAGTTTCGCAAGGCACTGCACAAGCTCGAGGCAGGCGCGTGACAGAGTGCGAAGCACGCTGCGGATGATTCAAAAATTTGAAACAACGTTATGAAAATTATGAATCGTCCGCAGCGTTGACAACGGTTGTCCCGGCGCGTACAATGGCGTCAAATTTCTTCCGAGAGGAGCTGCAAGCCATGCGTCACACGTTCTTTGCGCGTCCCTGCAATGCCGCGGCCAAGTGCGCGGTTGGCTCGGCATGCTCTGCGGCGAATACCGACAACAACAGCATCCTTCTGCTTACCATCGACACTGTGCTCGCAGTGTCGATTTTTGCTATACTCAGCATTCTGGGCATCGCACCGCCAGCAGAACGAACCAAACCGGTATTCGCGGGATAAACACGACTTGGTATACCAGGAGTCGGCCCCGACCGTTTGGGTCGGGGCCGATTTTTTGTTGTATAGAAAAACGGACAGAAAGGAAATCTGTTATGGAAAAGAAAAAAGTTGGATTCGCCAGCGGCATCGGCTTCATCCTCGCCGCCGCCGGCAGCGCCGTGGGACTCGGAAACCTCTGGGGCTTCCCGTACAAGACGTCGCAAAACGGCGGCGCGGCCTTCGTGCTCATCTACGTCGCGTGCGTGCTGCTCATCGGCTTCGTGACGATGCTCAGCGAGATCTATCTCGGCCGCCGCGCGCAGGCAAACCCCATGACCGCCTACAAGATGATCCACAAGAACCTCGGCTGGTGCGGACTCGTGGCGATCATGATCCCCGCGTTCATCATCTGCTACTACTCCGTGCTCGGCGGCTGGACGACGAAGTACGCGCTCAACTCCTTCAGCGGCAACGCCGGCATCGTCGGCACGTTCTCCGTCAACACGGGCGAGGTCATCCTCTACACCGCCATCTTCCTCGTGCTGAGCATGGTGATCATCATGGGCGGCGTCAAGGACGGCATCGAGAAGGCGTCCAAGGTGCTCATGCCGGTGCTGTTTCTGATCCTCGTCGCCATCGCCGTCTACGCGCTGACGCTCGGCAGCGGCGTGCGCGAGGGGCTGCAGTTTTACCTAAAGCCCGATTTCTCCGGCATCACGTTCAAGTCCGTGCTCGTGGCCATGGGTCAGGCGTTTTACTCCCTGTCGCTCGGCATGGGCATCATGATCACCTACGGCTCGTACACCGGCAAGGAGGTCAACCTCGTGCGCTCCACCGCCATGATCTGCATCTTCGACACGCTCGTGGCGCTCATCGCGGGTCTGGCGATCTTCCCGTCGGTAGCGCACTTTGACCCCGCGCTGCTCGGCAGCAGCAAGGGCGTCGCGCTCATGTTCATCATCCTGCCGCAGGTGTTCGAGTCCATGGGCGGCGTGGGTCAGGTCGTGTCGTTCGCCTTTTTCGTCATGGTCGATATTGCCGCCATCACCTCCGTCGTGTCGCTGATCGAGGTCGTGACGCAGTTCGTCATCCAGAAATTCCACGCCCACCGCAAGCGCGCCGCGCTCATCGTCGCGGGTGTCTGCTTTCTCGTGTCGATCCCGATCGGCATCTCGCTCGGCCATGTCGCCATCCTCGAGGAATCCAGCCCCGCGCTGTTCGGGCTCGACTGGCTGACGTTCTTTGACGAGGTGACCAACACCGTACTCATGCCCGTGTGCGCGCTGTTTTCCTGCATCGTTGTCGGCTGGTTCATCACGCCCAAGCGCGCCGTGGCCGAGATCGAGGCTGGGGGCACACCCATGGCCGGCTGGCTCAAGAAGGTCTACGCTGTCATGATCCGCTTCGTGACGCCGGCGCTCATCCTCATCGTCGAGATCGGCGGCCTGCAGTCCGAGATCGCCGCCGGAAACGTCGCCGTCATCGTCTTTGCCTACGCGCTCGTGGCGCTGTGCGTGGCCGCGTATTTTCTCTTCTTCCGCAACACGGACACCGGCACGAACGCCGACGAGAAGCTCTCCGGCGATTACCCCGTGTGACACGCGCGATGCGCCCAATACCCCGGCATTGTTTTTTACAAGAATCATTTTCTCCGCCGCACATGTCGCCGGAGAAAATAATTGGACTTTCTTTCGCCGCTGCGGCGGCAAAAGGCTACGAGGTTGTTAACAAGCTGTACACCGGTGTGGTTTTTTGACCATACCGGTGTTTTTTGTATGACAAACTCGTTAAAAAACGAGCAACTTTCAGTTGAAATACCGGCAAAAAACAGGTATAATAACAATGTCAGTCAATCTGACAAACATAGCTGACAGGAGGCACGCCCATGTCGATGCAAGAGGTGCGGGAACAGAATATCGCACTCGTAACGCAGACGGCGCTGGCGTGTTTTGTTGAAAACGGCATTGAAAAGACGACCATCCGCGACATCGCGCAGCACGCCGGCCTGACCGAGCGCTCGGTCTACCGGTACTTTGCGGGCAAGGATGAGCTCGTCATCGCGGCGGCCTACCTCTACTGGGACAGAGCCAAGGAGCTGGCCGCGCAGTCGCTGGCAAAGCAACGGCGCAGGGGCATGACCGGCATCGAGGAGATCCGCGTGCTGCTGCGCAGCTATGCGGGGCTGATCTTCACCGACCCCGCGGGCATCCGCTTCTCGCTGGATGCAGAGGTCGCGCTGTGCAACGCCGGCCGGCAGCACGCGGTCATCAACCGCCCGCCGGAGCGCTTTGAGGTCGCCCCCGGGCCGATCGCTGCGGCCATCCGCCGCGGGCTCGCCGACGGGACGGTCGATCCCGAGGCCGATGTGAAAACACTCTATTATAATACGTACGATTCGATCCTCGGCGTCATCCAGCGGATGTCCGTCGGCGTGCCGAGCGTGCATGAGCTCGACGGGCACGCGCGCATCGACGCGCTGTGCGAGCAGTTCACGCGCGCATTCGCGGCGCCGCCCAAGCAATAAGGGGACAGGGAACACCTTTTAAATACCACCCTACATTGAAGGAGGAAACGGCATGGCAAAAAGACCGAATATTCTCAAGCTGGCCACGAAGATCAGCCTTGAGAGCATGACGTACATGGGCATCACGTATGACGATCCCGAGTATAAGATCCTCGAGCCGATTATCGACGATGATATGTGTGCGATCATGATGCACGTGCGCCTGGAGACCAACCGCACGGTTGAGGAAGTGGCCAAGCGCGCAAGAAAGAGCGTGGAGTACACGCAGGAGCAGCTCGACAAGCTGTGCAAGACCGGCGCAGTCCGCTACCGCTATGTGGACGGCAAGCGCTGCTACTTCTACCCGATCTGGGTCCCGGGCATCATGGAGGGCATCCTCGCCAACCGTGAGCAGTGCGACAAGTATCCCGTGCTCGGCGAGTCCTTTGAGGCGTACACCCGCCGCCGTCCGGAAATGCTCGCGCCGATGCTCGACTCCGGCAAGACCGGTATGTTCTTCATGCGCGTCATGCCCGTCATGAGCGCCATCGAGAACGACTCGCACGCCGCCTCCTACGACGAAGTGCGCACCCTCATCGAGAACGCAACCGCCATCAGCGTCGGTCCGTGCTCCTGCCGCCGTGCCCGCCGTCTCATGGGCGAGGGCTGCGGCCACCTCGAAGAGGACATGTGCATGTACCTCAACGACAATGCCCTCTGCTTCTCCGAGCAGGGTTATCACCGCCTCGTGACCAAGGAAGAGGCGTATGAGATCCTCCAGCGCGCCGAGGACAACGGTCTCGTGCACGAGATCAACCAGACCCCCGGCTTCGAGGACACGAACGCCATCTGCAACTGCTGCGGCTGCTCGTGCTTCGCGCTGCGCATCGCGGAGCTGTTCCGCACGCCGCGCGCCATCCGCTCGAACTACATTGCCCGCGTGGACAAGGAAAAGTGCGTCGCCTGCGGTCAGTGCGTTGAAAACTGCCAGACCAACGCGCTCAAGCTCGGCCAGAAGCGCTGCGCGACCGATCCGCACATCTCCGATACCTACGATACCGACGCCAGCGTGCCGTTCCACCGCTCGAGCTACAACCCCGAGTACCGCACGAACCGCTCCGACGTCATGCCCAGCGGCACCGCCCCCTGCAAGGCCGAGTGCCCGGCGCACATCCCGGTTCAGGGCTACATCAAGCTCGCGTCCCTCGGCCGCTACACCGAGGCACTGGAGCTCATCAAGAAAGAAAACCCGTTCCCGGCCGTCTGCGGCCGCATCTGCAACAAGCGCTGCGAGGCCGAGTGCACCCGCGGCGACGTGGACGAGGCCGTCGCCATCGACGAGGTCAAGCGCTTCATCGCCGACCACGACCTGCACGAGGCCACGCGCTACGTGCCGAAGCTGCTCAATCAGATCGGCCGCCCGTACACGGAGAAGATCGCCGTCATCGGCGCCGGCCCCGCGGGCATGAGCTGCGCCTACTACCTCGCCAACAAGGGCTACCCCGTGACCGTGTTCGACCGCAACCCGGTGCCCGGCGGCATGCTCACGCTCGGCATCCCGAGCTTCCGCCTCGAAAAAGACGTACTCAACGCCGAGATTGACGTCCTGCGCGAGATGGGCGTCGAATTCCGCTGCGGCGTCGAGGTCGGCAAGGACATCACCATCGAGCAGCTGCGCGCGCAGGGCGAATACCTCACGCAGTACGCCGACCGTCTGATGGATGACTTCCTCATGGAAGGCCGCGACAGCTATCTGAACCTCGGCAAGCGCTCGTCCTCGCAGAATATTGTGTTCACCATCGCGGCGGCGCTCGGCAGCGTGCTGTTCGCGGCGGCAATGCTGTACTATGCGCGCAGCCTGCTGCTGCCGGTACAGCAGATGAGCCGCGGCGCGCGGCGCGTTGCGGAGGGCGAATACGACATGGGCGATTTTCATTATGCACGAACGGACGAGATCGGCATGCTGGCGGATTCGTTCAACCATCTCAAGCATCAGGTCGCGCGGACCATCCATGCGCTCGAGGGCGAGGCGCAGCTGGAAAAATCGCTCCGCTATCAGGAGCGCGAGGCGGCGCGTCTGCGCCAGCTGATCGAGCAGAGCCGCTTCGCGCAGCTCCAGAGTCAGATCAATCCGCATTTCCTGTTCAACACGCTGCAAAGCATCTCAAACGTCGCCGGTATCGAACGGGCGAGCGTGACGGGTGATATGGTCGTGCGACTCGCAAACTTCTTCCGCTATACGCTCGACCACGACGACAGCGTCGTAACGCTCGCACGCGAGGTCGACCTGCTGCGCGACTATATTTCGCTCCAGGAGCTTCGCTTCGGTGAGCGCATTTCGTTCGAAATGGACTGCGACGCACGCTGTGACAGCTGCATGATACCGAAATTCACCTTGCAGCCGCTGGTAGAGAACTCGATCGTGCACGGCATGCGCTCGCGCGGCGAGGGCGGCCGCATCCGCATCGTGACACAGTGTGAGGGTGACCGCTGCGTCATCCGCATCACGGACAACGGCGGCGGCTTCCGGACGGGGAGCGCGGTTTCCGAGTCGGAAAAGAAGGGCAGACCGTCCATCGGTCTGAAAAACATCGCGGGGCGCATCGAGCTTTCGGGCGGCGCGTTCCGTATTGCAAGCTGCATCGGTCTGGGTACGACCGCCCGCATTATCCTGTCCAT
>ERZ1106963.3995-NODE-3995-length-11569-cov-7.753865_pt1 | contig 11569 bp, 7 predicted proteins | sample MGYA00403681_ERZ1106963 | MGnify/ENA primary metagenome ERZ1106963 (study PRJEB35170, sample SAMEA104062407) | human gut metagenome | biome: human gut; feature: human-associated habitat; material: faeces | place: Denmark | collected 2012-05-03 ...
ACCGCGCAGTCTTCGATCACGCCGTAGTTATTGAGCGCGAGCACAGCCGCCGTGCCGGAAAAATAGACGTTGGGGTACACGATCGTCACATCGTGGATATAGCTTTCGCTGCCCGCGAAGGCAAACAGGCCGGAGTCGGAATTCGAGAGCGTCAGCCCGCGGATCTCAAAGCCGTTTCCGTCGAACTCGCCCTGGAACATGTAGGTCTTCGAGCCGATGGATTTTGTCCGGTTCTGGTCGGCGGCGGAGAGTTCGGAGAAGTCGATATTGTTCGCCAGCCGGTAGTTTTTGCTCCATTCGATCTCCTGCATGCTTGCAGAACTCGAATCGCCCGGATCGGACGGCACGTCCTCGGTGTTTGCGATCTGCATCCACTGGGCGGCGGACGTGATCTCAACCCACTCGGTCGAAGGCTTGCTCGAGGACGTATACGTCGGGCTCATCTCCGAGCAGATGGAGTCGTGCAGACCGTAGGTCTCGTTGAGCGACGTATCGGCGATGGCCGTGACGGTAAAGGCATAGCTTCTTTGCGCAGTGAAGGCGCTTCGGAAATTGGCCTGTGTCACATTGCCCGCAACCTGGAAGCTCTTTACGAACTGGTACCCGCTGCCTGTGACCACGTAGAGATCCAGCTTATAGGCCTGATTCTCCGTGAAGTAGTCCTTCCCCGTCCACTGGGCGATGGCCCCGCTCCAAGAAAGCCCCGTCACCGGCTTCATGCGCGTGTAGGGGTCTTCGGTCACATCCTTCTCGGTCGGCGCGGCATACGTGCCGTCGGCCTTGATCGCAGTCACGGACGGGTAATACACGCCGTCTTCTATCTGGGAGAACGCTTCCGTGCAGTCGTAGCTCGTCTGATCCGGAAGCTCGATCGTCTTTACAAGCTCAAGCTCCGCAAAATAGTCGCCGAGCGGAAGCTTCATCTCGACTGCCTGCAAAATGATGTACTTGCAGCAGTCCTGATACGCCGCGTCATATTCTTTCAGCGCAGCAACATAAGCCTCGTTCGCGTCGTTGTATTCCTTTTCTGTCTCGGCGTTGATCTTCTGCTCCAGATGCGTATTCATCGTCTGGAACTTCTCGTCCATGATCGTTTGCAGACGCAAAAGCTCCTGCTTCTGCGCGTCCGAGAATTTCGCGATGATGGCGTTCTGGTCGAGCTGCAATAGCCGCTGCGACCAGCTGTCGACCGGTCCCGTGGGCTCTGTGGTGAGCTTTTTCAGCTCTTCGTCTGTCAGGCCCTTCCACACGCGCACCTTCTGCCACAGGCCGACAAGGTACCCGGCTGCATCCTTCTGCGCGCTCCACTTTAAAAGCGCCGTGGGAAGCGAGGTCTCGTCGCCATCCAACGTCGTCACCATCTCGCGCGCGAAACGGACATAATTGCCGATCTCTTCTTCTGCCTCTGCTTTCTGCCAGAAAAGCGTCGGGTTGCCGCCGTTCATCGCCGCGTCCTGCTTCCAGACGTTCTCTCGTCCATTGGCAAGAGCGGCCAGCAGCTGCGCCTGCGTGAGCGTCTGCGCCGAGCCGTCCGGCGTGATGACGCCGCCCGTGACCGCGTAGCAGTTTTCACCGTCATACAGATCCTTCGGTGCGATCGCACCTGTCGTTTTTCCGGTGACGGTTCCAGCGCTGTAGCAGTTTGTGATCTTGCCCGCCAGTGTGCTGAGATACCCACGGATGCCGCCCGCGTAGTTTGCGCCCGAAATAAGCCCGGTGTTATAGCAGTCGGTGATGGCGGCTTTTCCCATATCGTAGCCGAGAATACCGCCCGTGCGGCTGTCGCTGCCGCCCGTCACATTGCCCGCGTTATAGCACTGCTCGATGGTATTCGTCTTATCGTATACGCCTGCGCTGCCTGCAATACCGCCGGTATAAGACCCCGAGCCGGAGACGGCAGCTTCATTGCCGCAGCGGAAGATCGTACCGCCGTTTTTCAGATAACCCACGATCGCGCCGGTGTAGGTTGTACCGCTGACCTTGCCGCTGACAACAAGATTTTTAACCGTGCCGCCGTCGACGCAGGCAAACAGCCCTGCGAGCTTTGCTCCCGATACGTTCAGTCCCTTGATTTTATGGCCTTGCCCATCGAACGTTCCTTTGAAGCCATAGGTATCCCTTCCCATTGGTTCCCATGGCTCATCCTCCAGATCGATATCTGCCGTCAAGGCCGCACAGACCTCCTGCGCGCCCTGCTCTGGGTCTGAGATCGTCTGCGCGAACCATGCAAGCTGCTCTGCGTTTTCGATTCGAAGCGGGTCATCCTCCGTGCCTTCCCCCTCCGGCATACCGATCGGGTCAATGCCCATGCCGGGGTCAATGTCCGCGTCCTCCAGTGCCAGCGCGCCGGGAACCATCCCCAGCAGCAGAACCAGCGCCAGCAGCAGCGATAGTACTCGTTTTTTCATAATTTGTCCTCCCCGCTCATTTCGCCGCAGCATAAAACGGCAAACAAAATGAGCGCGGCAAAACCTGCCGCGCCCGTCTTTTGCGCAAGATCCGACCGCCCAAGCCGGGCGGCGTTTCCATCATCATAGGTCTTCCGGCTGATGCTTCCGGGATCGCTCCCACGTCCGCCGCGCAGCCTTCTCGGGTTTCCCCAATGACCGGATTTCTCCGCGCGCGGCAGCCTCATGCAATGACGGCTACGTTTCCATGCTCCGGATTTGCACCGGATTCCCTCATCCTGCACGCAGCCAAGCGCACAGGTCATGATGCAGCGTATGAACTTTTTCTGTTTTTATTATACCGGAATACCGGAAAAAGTCAATTGCAAAGCACCCCGGAACGGATCGTCCCGGGGCGCCGTTTTGCGTTATGCCTGCTCACCGCTATCTTGCGTGGGATACGCCTGCTGGTAGCGCTCGTTCAGCGTGTCCACATTTTCAACAAAGCTCCGCGCCGCCGAAGACAGGCCGTCATACGCGCTTTTCGCCGTGTCGATGGCCTTGCGCTCCTTCTTTGTAAACGGCGCGTCGTGCTTTGGAAGCTTGGAGATCAGGCTTGTGACCTTCTTCGCGGCCTTCTGGTTCTGGCTGAGCTGCTTTTCAAGGTTCTTGAGCATCGTCAGATCATCCGGCTCGATGAAACTCTGGACGCATTTGCTGACGTTCGAGCCGTTGTAGCTCTTGCCGAGCGCCTGATACTCCGTGCGCGCAGTCCTGATGGCCGCTTCGTGCGCCTCATCCGCGTCCGTGAGAGTCTCCAGGGGCGCAAGGTACGTCTTGCGGTAGCTCTCTGCCAGTTCCTTGTACGCGTAGAACGCCTCTGTGGAAGCCTGATATTTCTGCTCGTTCGCCTCTCCGGGCGTGAGCGTGACGTGCTTCTCCTCCGCAGCGCTTGCAAGCGCCTGCATCGCGTCCTCTGCCGCGTGGACCTTCGCCTCGCCCGATTTTTTGATCTTGTTCCACGCCGGGAGCTTCTTGATGGCCGCCTGCGCGTCCTTGACGATGGTTTCGCAGTCGGTCAGAAGCGCCATCTGCCGGACGCAGGCCGTAAGCCGTCTGTCTGTGCCGTCACCCAGGAACGTCTGCTGCGCAGCTGTCAGATTTTCGAACGCCGTCTGCGCCTTCGCGACGCTCTTGCGGTCCTTGGCATAGGTCAGCTCCTCCGGGGCCGGAAGATCGTCGATCAGCTCCTGCACCTTCCCGGCGGCCTTTTCGTTTTTATTGTAGGTCTTACGCGCGGTCTTGAGGTGCTTGACAAGATCGTTATCGAGATATTTCTTGACGTTTTTATCCTTCGCAGCCTCGTTGTAGGCCTCCTCCGCCTCCCGGATCACAGAAAGCGTGCTGCTTTCAATCTTCTCCATATCGGCGGGGATTTCCTCCATCAGGTAGTTGACGTAACCCGCCTGCTCGGCATATTCGCGCTCGGCAACCTGCTTGTCATAGGTCTGACGCGCTTTCAAAAGCGTTTTGTAATTTGTGACCTTCTTCTGCTGCGCGGCGGTCAGCATTTCGTAAGCTTCCTCCGCATCGAGAATCTTCCTCTCGCATTCATCGGTCAGCTCTACCTTGCCGATTTCGTCGATCAGCTCCATGACAAATGCCGCATCTTCGCCGTCTTCCGCAGCAATCGTGACGGTGCCCGCGCCGGTTCCAGATTCCTTTGCGGGGTCAAAGCCGCCGGGAAGGTCTGCGCCGATCATGTCATAGCCCTTCGCGAGCCAGCCCTTCATCGTGCTTTCTCCCGCGGCCAGCGCGTTTTGTCCTGCTGTAAACGTGCCGCCCGAAAGAGAAACAGAGCTGCCCTGCTTTGCAAAAAGGGCCGTCTCGTCCGCGTTAATCTCGCCGCCGCTGATTTTGACCGTGCTCTTGGGCGTGCCGCCGACATGAATGCCGCACTGTGCGCCATAGATCGTGCCGCCGTCCATCGTGAAGCTGCCGCCATCGACGAGCACGCCAGCCTCCTTTCCGGACACCTCACCGGAATGCAGCATCGCGGACGCTTTTTTGCCGCCCGTCATGAGAATTTCAATCTCTTTGCCGCGCACGTCGCAGTCGGTAATATGCACCTCGCCGCTTGCCATGATTGCCGTGGCCGCCTCTGTTTTCACGTTGCTGCCATTTTTGAGCTCCAGCGCCGCGCCCGCGTTAATGACAAGCGAACCGAAAAGCGGCGAATTGTCCAGCGTCAGTCTGCCGCCGTCCATATGTACGCTCGAATGGATGATGCGGCTTTCTTCCCCGTTTTCCGGCTCCGTCGGGTTCGCCAGCACCTTTGTGTTCGTCACGACCTCCTCGCCGCCGCCCAGCATCGCCGCGTTGTGGAGCTCGCTGTTTCGCACGTTCACCGTGCCGCCGGTCTGCGACAGCCACATTTCCTCGTAGCCATAGACCATGCTGTTCGAGATGTTCACCTCGCCGTTCGAGATGGCAATCGTGCCGGGAAGCTCGGAGTTCTCGCAGATTTCCACCTTGCCGCCGGAGACGACAAAATCGTTGATGCTGTTGCGCTCGAACCACGTGCTGCGGCACAGCACTTCACCGGCCGTCACGCGCACATAGTAGATAAGCGTCGCATAATTGAGCTCCGCATAGCCGCCGTTGATGAAAATCGTTTCTGCGTCCGCGCTATCTAGCTCCAGCTTGCCGCTTTCCACATTGATCTTGCGTGCTTCAATGTTCTCCAATTGCAGCGTTCCGCCGCTTACCTCAAGCGGCGTCGTCACAGCGCCATACGGCGAGCCGCTACTGATGATCTTCTGCTCTCCCTTTGCGGAGCGCAAAATCATCTCTTCGTCTTGCTTCGCCGACATGCTCCCAACACTGAACCCATTCAGATCGATCGTAAAATTGCCCGTCATGGTGATATCGCGCGGCAGGCGCACGCTTCTTCGCAGCGTAACCTCGCTGCTGGTTTCGCTGACCTCTGCATAGTCCGCGCCGCCGACAGCCTCGGCAAATTCCGCTGCCGTACGGATGTTGTCGTAGTCCAGCTCGCCGGAGGGCATAAGCCGGATGTTCCAGGTAATTTGCTTGCTGTCGTTTACGCTCAGATCGTGCCCGCTGCCCAGAAGCTTTCCGCAAATATCCATGAAAAAGTATAGATCAGAAACGTATTCCGGCGTGCCGCTGATACGCAGGTTCAGCTCTGTCGCTCCCTGCTCCAGGAAGTCCACAGCTGTTATCTTCCACGGATAGCCGCCGGGCGCGACGATATCAAAGTACTCCGCCAGATCGACCGAGCTGTCCACGCCGTAGTGGGTGATCTTTTCGCCCTTTTCATAGCTGTCATACAGCTCTTTGTAGCCGTCGACCTTCTGCAAATTCAGCGTATCGCCCGTCATCTGCACCGTCACATCGAACGACAGCGGCCACGAAGCCCAGCCGTCGATGGTTTTCTCTTCCGTAAAGGACGCGTCGTGTACCGTCGCCTTGCCCGCCTTGTCGCCGGTGTAGATATCCACATAGTATGCATTTGTGAACGCCTCGGCGGTCAGCTGCTCTTCGCTGCTGCGTTTGTACGCAGGCACATTTTGCACATAATTGCCCGCATACCATTGATAGTCCTCGTCAAAAACGAAGTCTTCCCACTCGCTGTAGCCCCGAAATGTAAAGTGGCTGTTTTCCAGCGTCAGGGTGCAGTTTCGAACGCCGGTTGTTGGCTGGTTGGCTGCGCCGCTGTCCGGCTTGCTGCTGAGGACTTTGGAGTAGGCCGCATTCACATACAGCTGGCTGTTTCTCAGCGTAATATTTCCGTCGACGGCCGCACCATCGCCGCGGCTCCGTGAAATTGTAAAGTGGGATTCATTGTCACTGTAAATGCGGCAATTGATCAGCTCAATGTTGCCCTGAATCATAGCCTCTGCCGCATTGTCTGTCTTTCCCATCGATCGGCCAACACTCAGGCCTGTCCCGTTTTCCAGCTTCAGATTGCCGATCAGAACCGGCCCGTCCGACTTATATGTGTCCGCGCTCGTCCTTCGATTGCCGAGGCTGAGGCGGCCTCCCTCCGCGTAAACATCGCCGTGTATCACGGGAACTCCGTTCGGCGTGCAGCCGCTGATCGTGTAACTTCCGGTTTTATTTTCGCTATAGACGTTGATGCTGACGCCGCCCACCGCCACTGCGCCGTAAGCATTGGTAAGGGTCAGTCTGTCGACAACCAGTTGGTTCCAATCCCCGTTCAGCGTTGGTTTGTCCGCGCCCTGACTCGTGACGGTCAGCTTCTCGGCGCGCACGCGCAGAATGCCGTTGACGCACGAGCCGCCCACACGATTGCAGATAGAAACAGTCGATGCATGGATCCACGCGCGCCGTCGATGGTGTCGCAAATGATCGTGGTATCTGCATTTCTGTCAATGTCCGTTGCGATTTCGGCAAACGACGCATTCGTGACGGTCAAATCGCCCCGTACCGTGCAGGCATTTGTGCTCTTGATTGAGATCTGTCCCAGTGCGTCGCCCTCTGCCAGATCAATATTGATATCCGCATGATTTCTGTCCACATACAGACCCGACATGCCGGTTCCGTTCAGCTTTAGTATGCCCGAGCCCTTGATCGTCAGCGATCCCGATTCGACCGACAGAACCGCCTTCCAGTCCTCCGTGCCGCTGTTGCCGGCTACTATTCCGCCGAATACCGTCAGCACGCCATCCTCGTAAAATAAATAGTTCTTCAAGCTGTCCGGCTTTTCCGTATAGTGTCCCACTTCGGCCTTGTTGGCTGTATAGTAGCCGTTTTCCAGCCGCATGCCCAGCAGGTATGCGACCGTCCCGGACGCATCCGCCGCAAGGGGCGCAGCCTCTGCTTCCGCCTTGGCTTCTTCCTCCGCTCCGGTCTCTTCCGGCTCTTCCGGCATTTCCTCATTCTCGCCCTCGGCGGGGTTTTCCGTGTCCAGCTCTTCTCCTACCGCGGCAGGTTCTACCGCGTCCGTTGCGAACGCCGTCGGGAGCATGCCAACCATCAGCACCAGCGCCAGAAGCAGCGCAAGCATTCTTCTCTTCATATCCGGGTTCCTCTGCTTTCTTTCGTTCTTTGCGGCACCGCATATGCGCAGTTTCGCAAACTTTCAAGCATAGTATACCATATTCGCCCTGAATTTCCAGTCCCGGCCAGCTTTTTCCCTGTCGTATTCGTCAAATCGCGCTTCCTTCTGTTTTTTTCATCTTTGTTTCAGTTTTCCGCAAAATCCGCCGCCTAAAATCCGGTCTCTTGCGCAAAAAAAGAACGGCCGGAACCGACCGTTCTCTTTTTTTATGCAATTAGCCGAACACTGCCAGCAGGAAGCCTGCCGCGATTGCCGAGCCGATGACACCCGCGACGTTCGGGCCCATGGCGTGCATGAGCAGGAAGTTCGAGGGGTTGGCCTTCTGGCCGACCATCTGCGAAACACGCGCGGCCATCGGAACAGCGGAGACACCGGCCGAGCCGATGAGCGGGTTGACCTTCTTACCGGAGAGCTTGCACATGATGTTGCCGCCGATCAGGCCGCCGACCGTGGAGATGCCGAAGGCAACGAGGCCAAGCAGGATGATCTTGAGCGTCTCGAGCTTCAGGAAGTTCGAGGCGACCATGGTCGCGCCGACGGAGGTCGAGAGCATGATGGTGACGATGTTCATGAGCGCATTCTGCACGGTGTCCGACAGACGATCCGTCACGCCGCACTCACGGAAGAGGTTGCCGAGCATCAGGCAGCCAACCAGCGGAGCCGTGGACGGCAGGAGCAGGATGACGAAGATGGTGACGATGATCGGGAAGAGGATCTTCTCGCTCTTGGAGACGACGCGCGCCTGCACCATCTTGATCTTGCGGTCTTCCTCGCTCGTGAGGAGCTTCATGATGGGCGGCTGGATCAGCGGGATCAGCGCCATGTAGGAGTATGCCGCGATGGCGATGGCACCGAGAAGCTCAGGCGCGAGCTTGTTCGTCAGGAAGATGGCCGTCGGGCCGTCCGCGCCGCCGATGATGCCGATGGAGGCAGCCTGCGGGCCGGTGAAGCCGAGGCAGATGGCGCCAAAGAACGCGACGAAAACGCCGAGCTGCGCGGCAGCGCCGAGAAGCAGGCTCTTCGGGTCTGCGATCAGGGGACCGAAGTCCGTCATTGCGCCGACACCCATGAAGATCAGCGACGGATAGAGGCCGGCCTTGACGCCGATATAGAAGATGTCAAGCAGACCGGCGTTCGACAGGATATGACCATAGCTGTGATAGAACTCGCTGTTATGGTCGAGGAACTCTGACCAGAGTTCCGGATGATATAACGCATTGGTCGCGTTCAGCTCCGCAGAAAGACCCGGGAAATAGCTGACGTTGGCAAGCAGGCAGCCAAACGCGATGCCGATCAGCAGCAGCGGCTCGAAGCCCTTGACGATGCCGAGGTACAGAAGCACGCAGGCGACCACGATCATCACAAGGTTCTGCCAGCCGCCAGCGGCGAAGAAACCGGCAAAACCGGATTCCACTGCCAGCTTCGACAACGTATCGAGAACGTTAAAACCCATGTTCGTTCCTCCTTATGCCAAAACGACCAGAGGAGCGCCGGTTTCCACAACAGCACCCTTGCTCGTCACGACCTGTGCAACCGTGCCGTCGCGCGGGGCGAGGATCTCATTTTCCATCTTCATGGCTTCCAGGATCACAAGGATGTCGCCGGACTTGACGGCCTGACCCTGCGAAACGTTGACGCTCAGAATGTTGCCAGGCATCGGGGACGCGACAACCTCACCGGCTGCAACAGCGGCGGGCGCGGGCGCAGCAGCGGGTGCGGGTGCAGCAGCAGGAGCCGGAGCGGCAGCAGGTGCAGCGGCAGCAGGTGCAGCGGCAGGAGCTGCGGCGGGCGCGGGCGCATAAGCCTCGTACTCGTCGACCAGCATGGCCTGACCGGCTTCGACCTCAACCTCGTAGGTTTTGCCATTGAGCGTAATCTTATACTTCATCTTTCACTTGACCTCCTTGATGGATTTGAAGCGCAGCTCGTTAAGGGGCTTGTTCAGTTTATGGGCAACGATGGCCATCAGCATGGCCGCGTCCTTATCCGGGACATTGAAGAGCTTCACCTCGCCGGCACTGCCGGGTGCGGCGGCAGCCAGAACGGGCTTCGGCGCGGGTGCGGCGGCAGCGGGTGCGGCAGCCTTGGGCGCTTCGGCCTTCTCATTCTTTGAGACGGCGATTTTGCCTTCGATCAGAATGACGACCATCAGCGCGATGAGGCCGACGAAAACGACTGCGTAGCCGAGCAGCGCAACCAGTCCGGCCGTGCCGATCTGGAGGTCAACCATAGCGGAATTTACCAGAAACATAGCTGACACCTCTCTTACGCTTCGACGATCGAGTACTTGCAGATGTTCTCTTCCTTGGCCTTGCGGTCGGCGAGGAACTTCATGGTCTGATCGGGGTAGCAGATGTAGCTCATGATATCTTCTTCGCTTCTTGCAAGATCGCCGAGCGCTTCCTTGGCCTTCTTGAAGTCCTCGCCGGTGCGCTTTGCGTCTTCGATGCGGCAGTCAACAGGCTTGCCGCCCTCGCCGAGGATCTGCGTCTCGAGCTCCTTGGAAACGGGAGCGGGCGCAATGCCGTACTCGCCCTTGAAGTAGTTTTTGACTTCCTTGGAGACCTGCTTGTAGCGCTGGCCGAGCAGGACGTTGGTAACGGCCTGGTTGCCGACCATCTGGGACAGCGGGGTGACCAGCGGAGGATAGCCCAGGTCCTTACGGACGGCGGGAATCTCTGCCAGAGCGGCTTCGAACTTGTCCATCGCCTTCATGTCGGTGAGGTTCGCGATCATGTTCGACAGCATGCCGCCGGGAACCTTATAAACCAGCGCCTGCGCGTCGGTCGCCATGGACTTGGCGTTGATGCGGCCGGAGTCGACGTACTTCTGCTTGACGGGCTTGAAGAAATCGTTGACCTTGTTGATCACGTCCTCGTTGAGGCCAGTTTTGATGCCGTACTGCTGAAGCGCGTAGAACATCGTCTCGGTCGAGGGCTGCGAGGTGCCGTTGGAGAAGCAGGAGGTCGCGCAGTCGATGACGTCGATGCCGGACTCGATGGCCTTCGTCACGGTCATGTAAGCCATGCCGGTCGTGCAGTGGGTGTGGAGGATGAGCGGCATATCGCCGACTGCGTCCTTGATGCCCTTGATGAGGTGCTCTGCCTCATAGGGACTCATCGTGCCCGCCATGTCTTTCAGGCAGATGGTGTCGAAGCCCATGGTTTTGAGCTCCTTGCACATCTCGACGTACTTTTCCACAGTGTGGACCGGGCTCTGCGTGTAGGAGATGCAGCCGGAAGCGACGGTGTTCTTGCCGCCGTACTTCTTGGTGGCTTCCAGAGCGGTCTTGATGTTGCGGAAGTCGTTCAGTGCGTCGAAGATACGCAGGATGTCGATGCCGTTTTTGATGGACAGCTCGACGAACTTTTCCACAACGTCGTCATGATAGTGCTTGTAGCCCAGCAGGTTCTGGCCGCGAAGGAGCATCTGCAGCTTCGTGTTGGGCATCAGTCTGCGGATATTGCGCAGGCGCTCCCACGGATCCTCGCCGAGATAGCGAAGGCAGGAGTCGAACGTCGCGCCGCCCCAGCACTCGACCGAATAATAGCCGGCCTTGTCCATTTCGGGAAGAATTTCCTCAAAATCGGCGTACGGCAGACGGGTTGCCATCAGAGACTGATTCGCATCACGAAGGACAGTTTCAGTGATTTGAACTTTTTTCATGTCATATCCTCCATTATTATTACGCCCGCAACAGGCGCTTGACAACATAGTTTCTGTTCCTCACATCAGTCTCTGACAGAAAGACACGCTGCGGCGAGCGCCGCAGCGTGTCTGGCGCTTCAAATCAAGTATAACCGATGTGGGCGCGATTCCGAAATAAATTTTCGTTAAAGAAGGTCTTACTTATGCTTTCGGGCCTGCCGCGACGAGCGCCTTGCCGGCCTCGTTGCCTTCGTACTTGACGAAGTTCTTCACGAAGCGGGAAGCCAGATCCTGCGCCTTCTTCTCCCATTCAGAAGCATCGGCGTAGGTGTCGCGCGGGTCGAGGATGCCGCTGTCGACACCGGGAAGCTCGGTGGGAACCTCAAAGTCGAAGTGCGGGATCTTCTTGGTGGGGGCCTCGTTGATA
>ERZ1106963.3996-NODE-3996-length-11566-cov-2.587091_pt1 | contig 11566 bp, 10 predicted proteins | sample MGYA00403681_ERZ1106963 | MGnify/ENA primary metagenome ERZ1106963 (study PRJEB35170, sample SAMEA104062407) | human gut metagenome | biome: human gut; feature: human-associated habitat; material: faeces | place: Denmark | collected 2012-05-03 ...
AAATGCGGATGACAGGAATCGAACCTGCACATCGTACGATACTAGAACCTAAATCTAGCGCGTCTGCCAGTTCCGCCACATCCGCAAGCGAATACTACTTTAACATATAATAAAAAAATAGTCAACTTATCTTAACAGGGCCTCTATAATGGAGGCTCTGTTTTTCCAGTCGTGTCTGTTATGGCACAGGCTGTAAGCGTTATCAGCAATAGCCTGAAGCTTATTGTCGTCTGCTAATAATTCTTTAATATAGTCTGTAAGAGGCTTGGTGATATTAAGGTCATACCCGGAAAGCTCATAATCCCTTAACATATTAAGGTCATACAATATTATATTCTGTCTGTCAGTGAATAATTCATCAATATATATAGATGAGTCAGAGAGGCTGACAGCACCATTAAGACAGCTGTTAAATATACGGTCGTGAATGCCATTTTTAAACCAGGGCATTACATTAAGTGATATTTTGGACTGGCTTATCATATCAAGGCATTTCTGGGAATTAACACCGCCGTGCATAATGATATTCTCAGGGTGGTTACATTCTATATAATTATAGCCGGAACCATATGTATTAAGCTTTATTCCAGAGTCTGCAAGCATACGGATAACAAGCTGTCTGTAGTGAAATCTTACAGAAAGGTCAACATACATCATTGGCGGCATACAGTTGGCGAGCTGTTCATCAGTTATTTCTGGAAATTCTTCTTTAAGACACATTTCTGAGAGCTCATCAATAGTAAGGTCTGGTGACATAATAAGGCGTTCTAAGGCACTTTCATAGAAATCAATATAATCCTGTTCCATATTATTAAGCTGCTTTCTTAGAATATGCTTAGGAGTGTAATTGCCTGTAAATATTACATCGATTGGACGTTGGCACATTGGCAGGTAATCATAATCTTTAATAAGCTTTCTGTGTTTATTGAGCTCGGTTCCGGCAGATGGGATAAAATATACATCAACATCGGGAAAGAAGCGTTTCATATAATCAATATGCATATGGTCAATATTGACCTGACGATAATGTTCAGGCAGAGCTTTAAGAAACTGATTGTAATATAAAGGGTGGTCAACAACGATATTAATAACTGTAACACCAGAATAGTCCCAGAAGTTCCAGCCATCATTGTTATATAACCCTTCTTCGCCCTCAAGTCCCTCAAAGTTAAAGGTAATTGCATAGAGCTGTTCATTGCATTGATTATTATAATAGTGCATAAGCTCATTAAAGCTGTTCTTTGATAAAAGCAGGTTGTACCAGAATATTTCGTATCCCTTGCTTTCTAAATATTCAGCTATTTCAACAGAGAAGAACTCAAGTGTTTCAACTCCACCTTTAAACATTATTATCCTTTTCATAATATAATCCTTAAATATCTTTGAATATAGTATCAAGTGCAGAGGCATCAAGCTCCTCAGCACGTCCTGCATCGATATATTCAGCAACGTGTGGGTCTATAGGCATTTTAGCAACATTTTTAATGCCCATATCTTCGGCAACCTTATCAATATTGCTTTTTCCGTAAATGTAGTGGATATTGCCACAGTCAGGACATTTGAAATATGACATATTCTCTACAATTCCGATAACAGGAATATCCATCATCTTAGCCATATTAACAGCCTTTTCAACAATCATAGATACGAGATCCTGAGGTGATGTTACAACAACAATTCCGTCAACCGGGAGTGTCTGGAATACAGTAAGTGGAACATCGCCAGTTCCAGGTGGGCAGTCGATGAACATACAGTCTGTATCTTCCCATGCTACTTCCTCCCAGAACTGCTTAACAGCACTGGCGATAACAGGACCTCTCCATATAACAGGGTCGGTTTCGTTATCAAGAAGATAGTTAAGTGACATAGTCTTGATACCGGTGCGGGTTTCTGGTGGGTATATTATTGTACCTTCTTCATTGCAGGTTGCCTTGCCTGAAAGACCAAAAGATTTAGGGATAGATGGTCCTGTTATATCAGCATCAAGAATGGCAGTTTTAAGACCAGACTGGCGTGCTTTAACTGCAAGAAGTGAAGTTACAAGTGACTTTCCGACACCGCCCTTACCACTGACAACAGCTATAACTTTCTTTACATTTTTATTATTATCATTTCTTGAGTTCTGTGGTGCTGTTCTTTCGCTACAGTCAGAACCGCAGCTTGAACAGTTATGTGAACATGCTTCGCTCATTAGATAATCCTCCTGTATTAATAATTGTTAATAATGTGAGTGTCAGGGGCATAAACAGCGGTTTCTTAGCGAAGAAAAGCATATTTACCTGTGACACGTCATAATTAGAATTATTGTAGCATAATTTAAGTGTTAATCAAAGAGGAAGATGTTATGCAAATATACTAATTAATTTCATATTGACAAAATTCAAGGTATATAATATATTAATCATAACAACTGTACTAATTAATATAGTACAGTTAATACATTGCAATGGATAACTGGTATAGAATACTGGTAGTAATTATAAGATCTATAAGACTTATGATAGTTAATAACAATTATAGATAAATTATAATCAATATGAATTAAATATTAGAAAGGATTGGTAATACGATGTTCGTTATAGATGTCATGTCGCGAGTGCCTGTATATGAACAGATTATAAATCAGGTTGAGGAGCAGATAATGACTGGAATTCTTAAAGAGGGAGATAAAATGCCATCTGTAAGAAGCCTGTCAGTTAAACTGTCAACTAATCCTAATACAATTCAGAAAGCGTATTCAGAGCTGGACAGAAGACAGATGATAGTCACAGTTCCGGGTAAAGGGTCGTTTATATCGCCTGACGCACTTGAAGCTTTGGGAGTTAATGTAAGGGAGAAGCTTCCTAAGTTAAACCAGATTGTAAGGGAGCTTGCATTAGCAGGTATTTCTAAAGATGAGATTATTGAAAATGTTAATAAGGTATATGAAGAAATAGAATAAATAAGGGAGGGCTTGTGATGATTAAGGTTAAGGAAGTCAGCAAGAATTTTGAAGACTTTGTTGCACTTGATAATATTACTTGTAACATCAGTGACGGCTGTATATACGGAATGGTCGGCTCTAACGGTGCAGGAAAGTCAACATTTTTAAGAGTTCTTGCAGGCATATATAAGCCGGAAAAGGGTGAGGCATATATAGATGATGCACCAATATATGAAAATCCTAAGATTAAGGAAAATGTGGTTCTTGTGGCAGATGAATTATTCTTCCTGCCAGGTGCTAATATGAATAAAATGGCAAAGCTGTACGCATCGATATATGAAAAGTTCGATTGGGAAAGATTTAATAAGCTTACAGAGCTTTTCGAGTTAAATCCAGCAAAGCCAATTGGCAATTTCTCTAAAGGAATGAAAAGACAGGCGGCAATTATACTGGCATTGTCTACAAGGGCAAAGTATATGTTCTTTGATGAGACATTTGACGGTCTTGACCCTGTTATGAGAAATCTTGTTAAAAAGCTTATATGCAATGATGTTATTGAATATAATGCAACTGTTATTGTGACTTCACATTCATTAAGGGAGCTTGAGGATATATGTGACCATCTTGCATTACTGCACAGAGGTGGTCTTGTACTTGACAGTGATGTGCTTGAGTTAAAGACATCACAGTTTAAAATTCAGGTTGCATTCAGGAATGAATTCTCAAGAAGTACATTTGATGAATTTAACATAATAAGATACAGACAGGAAGGTTCTGTTGCCAATATGATTATTAATGGCGACAGAGATACAACTGTTGAGAAGCTTAGTAAGTTAAATCCGCTTGTTCTTGATGTGCTTCCGCTTACATTAGAAGAAGTATTTACTTATGAGATGGAAGCGTTAGGTTATGAATTTGATACAGCATTGGAGGTGGAACTTGATGGACAATACTAATAATAAAAATGTATTTAGTTTAAAGCTGTTCTGGCAGACAGTAATACAGTTAAAGGTGATTGGATTTATATCTTTAGCAGTTGTGGCATTTGTATCAGGATTTCCAATTATCATAGAAGGACTTAATATTAAAAAAATGATAAATGCCGCTAATGCTGCAGCAGAGAGTGGCACAGAAGTTATTAATATGTCATCGCCTTATACATCATTGGTGTCACCGATATCATCACAAGGAGTGCTGCTGATTGTTGTATTGGTTATAACACCGATACTTGCTCTTTATGCGTGGTCATTTCTTAATAAAAGAAGTACAAGTGATTTCTACCATTCACTTCCGTACAAAAGAAAGGCATTATTTATAAGTAAGTTCGCTGCAGTTACATTCTGGCAGGCAGTATCAATGCTGACAGCTTTTGTGGCAAGCTTTATAGGCTACCACATTTTTAGGAACTATTTTATAGTTGATTACGGTGTAACAATTCATATATATGTTGCAGAATTTATATGTGCACTTCTTTGCAGTGCGGCAATTGCACTGGCTTGTTCAATAACAGGTAATATATTCAGCAATATATGTGTGTCAGGACTTATAGTATTTCTACCAAGATTTATTATACTGCTTATCGCAAGTACAGTTACAGATTCAGTTGCTACAGCGACTATGGAATGTCCTGTGTGGATACTTGATAATTCTTATAATATGCTTACAGCACAGGTATTTGGTGCATTTGAACCTTTATATATTACATCGTCAAGTGTTTCACAGATGCTTTTGTCGATCGCCTCTAATATATACACACTGGTTCTTGCAGTTATTTATATTGTTCTTGGCTGTGTACTGTTTACTAAGAGAAAGAGTGAGACAGCAGGTAAGCCGGCACTCGGCTGGAAGTTACAGTTTGCAATAAGAACTGCAATCGGTTTTGTTATAAGTGTTCTTGGAGTTATGCTTTATATAAGGGAAAAGCGTAGTGGTTACAGAGGATATTTTCTTGAATATATAGTGGTTTTATTTGTGGTGGCTGCATTTGTTGTAATAATATATGAAGTCATATCAAGCAGGAAACTTCACAGAATAATAAAAGCAATGCCTTCAATTATTCTGGCTTACGTCCTTGCGGCAGTATTTGGAGTGATTGTTAATGCAGGAATTGGGCAGATGCTTTCGTACGTTCCAGATACTTCAAAGGTAAAGTATGTAAAGATGTCAATTGTAAACGACAATATGTTGTCATACAGTTATTCAGAAGAAAAAGATTATTTTGAGGATATATTAGGGAGACTTAAGATAACAGATGAAGAAGTTATAAAGCTTGTAGCAGACAGTATTGAGGATAATTTACAGAATATACAGGATATCAGTGCAGGTTATTATAATAATGGAAGAAAAAATGAAGAATATATAAAATATAATGTATATATTAAAGACGGCATATTTGGAAGATACAGAAAAGTATTCATTAAGCAGTCAGAGGTTGTTAAGCTTGCTTCAAAGTTCGAGAATATGCAGGATATAAGTAAGGAATATAAGAATCTTCCTGCATTTGAAGATGCCAAGCTTACATTTATGGATAACATAATTACACAGGAAGCTGCCAAGGAAGTGTATGAAACTTTCATTAATGAAATTAACAGTATTCCATTTACACAGTATTATAGCAGTATTAATGATGTTTCATCAAGATACAGAGGTGGTATGCCATATATATACATTTCGTTTACAAGAAATGGAATACCATACTCAGCACAGGTATTATTAGGTGATAAGCTTCCTAAGACTTTAAATGCTTATTATAATGCAGTTAATAGGATTGCATCACAGAACATATCACAGACAAGTAATAAGCTTAAAAAGTATCTTGATAACTTTGAAAGTAAACGATTGAATAAATCGGACATTAATGATGACTTTACATTATATATATATTCAATAAAGGATGGCAGCTATTATTATGTGGACAGCAGTAATATATCAGATATGAATCTTATCAGTGAAATAAGAAAAGAACTTGACAATCCATTTGATAAGACCTTTGATACTGATAAGGTTGTATTATCAGTAAGCTATTATGATGAGGATACTTATAATAATGTTAAGTATTATATGCAGCTTAGTGATTATAGTACTTTAAAGTCGTTGGGATATTAATGTTTAACAATTATAATTAAAGAATGATACAATTATAAGAAAGCTATAATTAAATGGTAATTGGGCTGTTACACTAAATGGTAATTTGTATAATATGCAGGCAGAAGGCAGTATGCTTACAGCCGCATAATGTATAGATTGAGTTTAGTGTGACAGCTTTATTTTTATGTTATTGCAGGGAATGGTTATGTAGATAATGAATAAAAAATCGGAGTGGGATAAGACAGGAACGCGGCTGATTAGTAAAAAATACTGGACATATTAGTACAAAAGTAGTATATATAAAAGTATCAAAAAGCTACTTTTAATAAGAGGTATAGGTTTTATGAGTGAAATTAGCAATAATAATGAGTATATACCAAGAGCTGAAAGAAGAAATAAAGATGGGCTTACAGAAAAGGAGTTTCTTGAACAATATAATCCGGGACACTATGAAAGACCTAGTGTTACGGTTGATATGCTTCTTTTTGGCATGAGCAGGGATTTAAAATGTCTTAAAGTACTTCTTATAAAGCGTAATAATCATCCATATATAGATTGTTATGCACTTCCGGGAGGTTTTGTTAATATAACAGAATCAGCGTATACGGCAGCGTGCAGAGAGCTTGAAGAAGAAACAGGACTTAAAGATATATATATGGAACAGCTCTATACAATGAGCCAGCCGGACAGAGATCCAAGAATGAGGGTTATAGATATAGCGTATATGACACTTATTCCAATTGATGGAATTAAGCCGCAGGCTGGAGATGATGCGAGTGAAGCATTATGGTTTGATATAACATTTAATGATGAGATATTGACATTTGCTAATAAAGAAAAAAATATTACGATTAAATATTCGCTTAAGGAAAAGACATTTAAAAATGGCTGTATCAGCGTGAAGAGTTACATTCCGGAACTTATAAGTTATGAGGCGTTAGCATTTGACCACGCCCAGATTATCCTGGAGGGACTTATGAGATTAAGGAATAAGACACAATATAGTGATGTTGCATTTAATCTTATGCATAAGGAATTCACACTTCCAGATTTGCAGAGAGTGTACGAGATTATACTTGGAAAGCAGTTGTATAAGACAAGTTTTAAAAGAAGTATAAATGATAAAATAAAGGCCGTTAATAAAAAAGGTGTATCAATAACAGGCAATAAATTATCAGAGTTATATGTATACAGTAATGACAGTCAGGAGTAAGTGTAGCAGTACAGGAACGGAGGATTATTTATGAAATTAAATCCAATTATAGTAAGTCTTTTGGAAACAGATATGTACAAGTTCAGTATGGGACAGGCAATTTACCACCAGTTCTCTGATTATAAGACAACCTGGACATTTAAGTGCAGGAATAAAGATGTACATTTTACAGAAGAGATGGTAGAAGAAATCAGAGAGCAGATAAAGCATTTCTGTACTTTAAGATTTACAGAGGACGAGCTTGATTATCTTGAAAATGTTAAGTGGATGAAAGGAAGTTATGTTGATTTCTTAAGATTATGGCAGGCAAGATATGCTGATTTTAAGATTACAACTGATGCAGAATGTGGACTTAGCATAGAAACTTTTGGAACGTGGCTTAATACTTCATTATATGAGATACCAACACTTGCGATTGTCAATGAAGTGTATTTCAGAATGGCATATAATTATGATGAACTTCTTAAGAGCTTTAAGGAAAGATTAAGTGCCAAGGTTGCGGCACTTGAGGCCGATGAGGCTGATGAAGCACAAGGAAAGAATGTATACAGGCTTGGAAGCTTTAGTGAATTCGGACTTAGAAGAAGATTATCATCAGAGGCACAGGAACTTGCGGTTAAGACACTTGCAGAGGCTGACTATAATGGTAATTCTTTGTTCGTAGGAACAAGTAATGTATATCTTGCCAAGAAATATAATCTTACACCTGTTGGAACAATGGCACACGAGTGGATAATGTGTACAGGACAGGGCAACCATAAGCACAATCCGGCATATTCTAACTGGTATGCACTTGATGCCTGGGTAAGGGAATATGGAATTCTTAATGGTATTGCACTTACAGATGCGATAACAACAGACTGCTTCTTAAAGGATTTCCAGCTTACTTATGCAACACTTTTTGGAGGTGTAAGACATGACAGCGGCGACCCATACGAATGGGGAGATAAGATGATTAAGCATTATGAGAGTCTTGGGATAGATGCTGCTAATAAGACATTATTATTCAGTGACAGCCTTGACTTTGACAGGGCTGACAAGCTTTACAGATACTTTAATGCAAAAGCTAAGGTTGCATTTGGAATAGGAACATATATAAGTAATGATACAGATGTTCCGGCACTTAATATAGTAATGAAGACTACTAAATGTAATGGAATGGACGTTGCTAAGATTTCAGATAATCCGGGAAAGGGTATGTGCAAAAATCCAGAATATGTTGAATATCTCCAAAGATGCATAGACTGGAGGATGAATAACGACAGATAATAAGGCAGGTAACTGCAAATAAACATAAGGGAGAGGAAATATATGCAGTATACACTTAGTAATGATAATTTTGAGGTGATTGTAGATAGTAAGGGCTGTGAGATAGTATCAGTTATTAGAAAGAGCGATAATAAGCAGTATATATGGTCTGGACAGCCAGACATATGGAAAAGACATACACCAGTATTATTCCCGCTGGTTGGAAGGTATAAGAACGATACTTCAATATACGAGGGAAAAGAATATCATATGACACAGCATGGTTTTGCAAGAGATATGGAGTTTAGTCTTGTTATGAAGGATAATAGTGCCGTGGTTATGAAACTGGAGTCTGATGAGAACACTAAAGCTGTATATCCTTTTGACTTTGAGTTAAAGATAACACACAGACTGGCAGATAATAATGTCATAACTATATGGGAAGTTGTGAATAAGGATAATAAAGAGATGTATTTCAGCATTGGTGGACATCCGGCTTTTGTGTGTGGTGAAAATGCCATTGGAGCACAGGTAAGATTCGAAACCAAAGAGAATGGAATACAATACCATTTGTTATCAAAGGATGGACTTGTACAGCCAGATATCCATTATATGCCAATCACTAATAAAAATGTGACATTGACAGAGAATTTCTTTGATAAGGATGCTTATATTATTGAGAACAGCGACATAAAATGTGTAAGCCTTTGTAAAGATTGCAAACCGGTTGTTGAGGTTATATTTGATACACCGGTATTTGGATTGTGGTCATCAGCAGGAAAAGGAGTACCTTTTGTGTGCATAGAGCCTTGGTATGGACGTGCTGATGCAGTAGATTTTAACTGCAGGCTTACAGACAGGGAGTGGGGCAATAAGCTTGCAGTTGGGAAAGTGTTCAGCGGTGGTTATAAGATGAGGTTTATGTAACTTTTAATCATTTAATTGTCGTCCGGTACTATCCATATGGAAGTTATCTTTTAAGATAAGCTGTGATATAGGAACAATCTCATACCCTTGCTGTTCAAGATTAGTAAGGACGGTATCGAGTGCATCAGCCGTGAATTTAGCACCGTTGTGCATAAGAATTATAGAGCCGTTGCCAAGTGCTTTGTGCGTGGTGACGGTTTTTATAATGTTTTCAACGCCGTAGTCCTTCCAGTCAAGAGAGTCAACGTCCCATTGTACAGGATAGTGGTTACAGCCATATATAGTATTAATTAGTTCAGAATTATAATCACCATAAGGAGGGCGGAACAGGAAACAGTTGTATCCTGTGAGTTCTTCTATTTTCTGGTGTACAGACATAATTTCCTCTTTCTGTGAGGCAGTATCAAGCTTACTCATCTGTTTGTGGTTCTCGCTGTGATTTCCAAGGTCGTGGCCGCGGCTGTATATCTCTTTAACCATATCAGGATAAGTTGATACCCAGCCTCCCGTCATAAAAAATGTAGTCTTTACATTATGTTTATCTAAAACGTCCAGTATCTGGATAGTATCGTCAGCACCCCACGCAGCATCAAAAGATATCGAAATCTGTTTCTTGTCAGTCTGCACGCAGTATATTGGCAGTGCTTTTTTTCCTGCCTGACAATCACCAGTTATATTACCTCCGCCAATTCCATTAATAACAGCCGAACTATTGGCATATGCACCGTGTTGTGTGAATATTGTCGTGTATATGTAAAAAAAAGTAGCAAGACTAAGAAGTATTATGGAAAGTAATACTGATAATTTGTAATGGCTGATCTTCATTGTAATCCTCATTTCTGTATGATACAGGCACTTATTGTTGGAATATTATATGTTAAAGTCAAAGTTAATATGACGGTTTACATTATTAGTTTTTGACAAAACAATGTATACAAGATAAAGGTAAATGTAGTATATTATCTGTATTGGCGTATTAGTTGAGGGTGCGTAAAATGTGCACTGGTGAATATTATAATAACGCTTATGCTTATCATTTAATCAGGAAAGGAACAGAGTGATATGGGAAAGTATACCAAGCAGGACATATTCAGAATGGTTGAGGAAGAAGATGTTGAATTTATCAGACTTCAGTTTACTGATATGTTCGGAGTTTTGAAAAATGTAGCTATTACATCAAGCCAGTTAGGAAAAGCACTTGATAACAAATGTATGTTTGATGGTTCTTCAGTAGAAGGATTTGTAAGAATTGAAGAGTCGGATATGTATCTTTATCCAGACTATGATACATTTGAGATATTCCCATGGAGACCACAGCAGGGCAAAGTTGCAAGGCTTATATGCGATGTGTATACACCTGATGGTAAGCCATTTGAAGGTGATCCACGCTGGATTCTTAAGAAAGTAATTAAAGAAGCTGAGGATATGGGATATGTATTCGAGGTAGGACCTGAATGTGAATTCTTCCTGTTCCACACAGATGATAACGGACTGCCAACAACACTTTCACACGAGAAAGCTGGATATTTTGATTTAGGTCCAACAGATTTAGGTGAAAATGTAAGACGAGATATGGTGCTTACACTTGAAGATATGGGCTTTGAAATAGAAGCTTCACATCACGAGGTTGCACCAGCACAGCACGAGATTGATTTTAAATATGATGAGGCACTTTTAACTGCGGATAATATTATGACATTTAAACTAGTCGTAAAGACTATTGCCAAGCGTCACGGGCTTCATGCTACATTTATGCCGAAACCGAAGTACAATGAAAATGGCTCTGGTATGCATATGAATATGTCCCTTCATAATGAAGCAGGGGAAAATGTATTCAATGACAAGAATGACCCGAATGGTATGAGTAAAGAGGCATACTATTTTATTGGCGGTTTGATGAAGCACATTAAAGCCATGACATTTATCACGAATCCTATTGTAAATTCTTATAAACGGTTTGTGCCGGGATTTGAGGCACCGGTGCATATCGCATGGTCCAGAAAGAATCGGACGCCACTTATCCGAATTCCGGCAGACCGTGGGGGGAACGTCAGAATCGAACTTCGTAGTCCGGATACTGCAGCAAACCCTTATCTGGCACTGGCAGTATGTCTTTGAGCAGGACTGGACGGTATCCGTAGTAAGATCATGCCACCGGACAGCATCGA
>ERZ1106963.4002-NODE-4002-length-11556-cov-3.431441_pt1 | contig 11556 bp, 7 predicted proteins | sample MGYA00403681_ERZ1106963 | MGnify/ENA primary metagenome ERZ1106963 (study PRJEB35170, sample SAMEA104062407) | human gut metagenome | biome: human gut; feature: human-associated habitat; material: faeces | place: Denmark | collected 2012-05-03 ...
TATTTATTTTTTTCATTTTCCTATTTCAAGAAACAGACATCTTTTAAAAGCCCGATTGATTTCCAAAAGGGGCATCATCACGACAGGTTCACAGAAAAGTTTGGATGTATTCGAAAATGCTCTCGCTTCTCTGACAAAATGCGACAGCGGATTTTGCTATAATGGGGATACCAGATGAGAAATCCGGGCAGAACATGATTTTTGCAAAAAAACAAGGAGGTTATTTTTATGAAGTACATTCTGAAACTGGTGGCAGAGCAAAACGGTGTTTCCCCAGAAGAGGTGCGCACAGAGATTGCAGCGGCCATTCAGGCAGGCATGGAAAGCGCAGACGTTTCCGCGCGGCGGCAGTGGACGCAGATTCCCAAGGAGCATGCTGTGCCTACGCCGGAAGAGGTGATCACGTATCTGGCGGCCAGGGCGGTGCGGACATCCGTGCTGTGCCCGGTGTCTTCCGGACATGCCTATCCGATGGCGTGAGCATACGATCTGTCTGAACCCAGGGCAGCAAAAACCAGACCCAGTCAGAAACGGCGGCGGTGTACGGCGGAGAAGGGAGATCTCCCGGCGGTACCGCGGCCGTTTTTTCTGTAGGTTTTTGCAGAAAATCATGCAAATATATAGCAGAAATATACAATCCTCCCAGGGTTTGTCTTGACACATTCTGTGGAATCTGCTATAATGAGACAAAATCAGATTGCAAAAGGGCCGCCTGATTTTGGAAATGGCAGGCTTTGAGAAAGGGAGGAATCACGCATGGAACAGGAACAGAATGCGCAGATGACACCGGAACTGTATACCGAGGAACAGCTGGACGCGGTGGAAACCCACATCACCCGGTGGTTCGGGGAATATCCCACGGTGCTGCACGAGGTGTTCTCACCGGATATTCACATGGATATCTGCATCATTCCGCCGTCTCCGGAGCGGAACTGGGTGACGCTGGTGACAGAGGGCATGGGCGCGCACCGGATGCATGTGCCGGAGGATCCGGAGTCTGCACCCCTGGCACGGGCAGAGCTGCTGCTGTGCCTGCCGCCGGACTGGAATCTGGACAGCGAGGCAGAAAAGGACTACTGGCCGATCCGGCTGCTGAAACAGCTGGCACGGCTTCCGCTGGAGTGTGACACCTGGCTGGGCTGGGGGCACACCATCGACAACCAGGAGCCCTTTGCCGAAAATACGGCGCTGTCCGGGTCGATGCTCTTAGACCCCGGCGCCTATGAGGAAGAGGCCTGCGTCTGTGCGCTGCCGGAGGGGGAGACGGTAAACTTTTACCAGGTCATTCCTCTGTACCCGGAGGAAATGGAATTTAAGGTTGCATACGGCGCGGATGCGCTGCTCGACCGTATGGCCGGGGCGATTGATCATGTGATTGCGCCGGATCGGTATAATGTGTGCGCGCCGGACATTCTGATGGTGATGGACTGGGAGGGCTGGCACGTCAGCTCTATCCGGGAAAAACACCTGCCGCTGCCGGAAATTGCAGGGTATAACCACATGGCGATTTATCTCCGGTGGTGCATGGAGCACGGCCTGATGAGTGAAGCATTTCAGAAGGACTATCCGGAGGAGGTGGCATCCGTTCTGGCCGGAGACGGCCGGACAGATCTCCGGGAACTGATCCGGGACGAACTGGACGGGCGGCTGTACCAGGGAATTTTCAACGAAGAGGGACAGGCCTTTGCCGCCTATTATTATGATCACGGCAACGGGAATGACTGCTGCTATCCGGCAGATGTGGATGACTATGCGCTGCATTATTTTGGGGAGAAGGGGTATCACAGCTCGGAATTCCAGGACGAGGCCTATTTGTTTGTGCCCTTTGATGAGACCTATTATCAGGGGATGAAGGCGTACCTGGAGCGGCACTATGCAGATTTTCAGAAGGAGGTAGACGCATCATGACAGAACAGGAATACATGCTGGCCGGAAAGCTTTATGATCCGTCTGATCCGGCCGATTACACCGGCAGATTCCATTGCGGCAAAAGCGGAAATTCAGCGGTAAACGGCAAATTAAGCGCTTTCTAAAAAGGCGAATACAGCAGATAAAGGAGGAACATGAGGAATGAACATTCCGGAAATTGTATCACAGCTAACACTGGAAGAAAAGGCGAGCCTGTGCTCCGGCGGTGATTTCTGGCATACAAAGGCGATTGAACGGCTGGGGATTCCGGCCATGATGATGTGTGATGGCCCCCACGGCCTGCGCAAACAGGATCTGGTCAGCGATAATATGGGAATCAATGACAGCATTCCGGCGGTGTGTTTTCCGGCCGGATGTGCAACGGCATCCTCTTTTGACCGGGCGCTTGTCCGGCAGATGGGCGAGGCGCTGGGCAATGAGTGCCAGGCCGAGGATGTGGGCGTGATTCTGGGGCCGGCGGTGAACATCAAGCGCTCACCCCTGTGCGGCAGAAACTTTGAGTACTACTCCGAGGATCCGTATGTGGCCAGCCAGATGGCATCCAGCTTCATTCAGGGGGTACAGAGTCAGAATGTAGGAACCAGCATCAAGCACTTTTATGCCAACAACCAGGAGCACCGGCGCATGAGCAGTAGCTCAGAGCTGGACGAGCGGACGGCGCGGGAAATCTATCTGTCTGCCTTTGAAACTGCTATCCGGGAGGCAAAGCCCTGGACAGTGATGTGCTCCTACAACCGGATTAACGGCGTATATGCCGCCGAAAACCGCCGGGCACTGACGGACGTGCTCCGGGGCGAATGGGGCTTTGACGGCTTTGTTGTCAGCGACTGGGGCGCAGTAAATGACCGGGTACCGGATCTGGAAGCCGGAATGGATCTGGAAATGCCGGCCTCCGGCGGCTTCCGGGACGAGGAAATTATTACCGCTGTTCGGGTGGGACGGATGCCGGAAGCGGTTCTGGATCAGGCAGTCACCCGGATCCTTACCATTGTAGACCGGTATCTTCGCGGCCGCAATCCCAAGGCGGTGTTTGACCGGGAGAAGGATCACGCCCTGGCACGGGAAATCGCCGGCCAGTGCATGGTGCTCCTGAAAAATGAGGATCAGGTACTGCCCCTGAAACGGACACAGAAGGCCGCCTTTATCGGTGCATTTGCAGAAAAGCCCCGGTATCAGGGCGGCGGCAGCTCCCACATCAATTCTTTTAAAGTGGAATCTGCGCTGGAAATGGCGAAGGGCTGCTGTGTTACCTATGCCAAGGGCTTTGCCGCAGAGAGCGAGCTGGTGGACGAAGCATTGCTGGCCGAAGCAGTGGAGGCTGCGGCGGAAGCAGATGTGGCAGTTGTATTTGCCGGGCTGCCGGATTCCTTTGAGTCCGAGGGCTTTGACCGGAAGCACATGGAGCTGCCCCTGTGCCAGAATGTGCTGATCTCCGCAGTGGCAAAGGCAAATCCCAATACGGTTGTCGTGCTCCACAACGGCGCGCCGGTGGAAATGCCGTGGATTTCTGAAGTAAAGGGCATTCTGGAAACCTATCTCTGCGGCCAGGCAGTCGGCGGCGCAGTGATTGATGTGCTGTACGGAGAGGTAAACCCCAGTGGCCATCTGGCTGAGACATTTCCACGGGCACTCCGGGAAACCCCGTCCTACATTTCCTTCCAGGGTGAGGGCGACCGGGTGGAATACCGGGAGGGCGTGTTTGTGGGCTATCGCTATTATGCCACAAAGAAAATTCCGGTTCTGTTTCCCTTTGGCCACGGCCTGAGCTATACCACATTTGCCTTTTCCAATCTGCGGACAAACCAGGTGGTATATCACCGGGGCGACCGGGTGGAGGTTTCTGTGGATGTCACCAACACCGGTGACCGGTACGGAAAAGAAGTGGTACAGCTCTACATCATGCCCCAGATTGAAACAGACGCCATTCTCCGGCCGGTGCTGGAGCTGCGCGGTTTTGAAAAGGTCGGCCTGAAATCAGGGGAGATCAAGACGGTGCACTTTACCCTGGATCGGCGCGCCTTTTCCTCCTATAACATCCAGCGGCAGAAGTGGATGGCAGAGCGGGGCGACTACATCATTGCCTGCGGCGATTCCTCCGAAAATCTGCCCATGCAGCAGACGGTGCACATTGAAGGCGATCTTCCTATTCCGAAGTGCATTACCATGGACACTACCTTCGGTGATGTGCTCCGGATTCCCGGCGCGGCTAATCTGGTGACGCCTTTTGCGGCGGTATTCGGTGCCACAAATGAATCGGCGGACGAAAACGCTATGGGTGAGAGCACCGCAGAAATGATGGAAGCGATGATGCAGTACATGCCCATTCGCGGCCTGATCTCCTTCGGCGGCGGAACTGTGACCACACGGCAGTGTGAGGAACTCATCCAGAAGCTGAATGTGCTGGCAGAAGCGGCGGAACAGAAATACAAATCGTAAAATAAAAATCCCCAAAACCCCGGATTTTTCTGCGGCAGAATAATCCGGGGTTTTTTTCTGTCCTGCTACAGCCCGGATATGAGAAAATGTGCAAGCTGCCACCTTAAAAGCTCGGTTTTAGAATAAAATCTCGGAATCGGACAAACAGCGCTTGAAAATGTACGAAATTCGTAGAAAAACTGCATTTACCAGATTCCGGAATGGCCAAAAAATATTTTTTGGCCGGTGCTGTCACGGCGGCAAACTGCGAAAAGCGGAGATCTGAGCTATGAACAGCAGCAGACCTACAGCGATTATTATGATACATACAGCGGACAGACCCGGCCGAATGCGGAAATTTTACTAAACGGCGCGGATTTTCAGTCCGCAGACTGTGCCCAGTATGAGGTGGGCAGCTATACCGGAGAAGAGGACGGCAGCACGAGAGACAACGCCCTGATCTGGAACAGCGCGGACGGCAGCTTTACCTACACCATTCAGGTGCCGGAGACCGGCGTGTATTCCATTGAGGCAACCTATTGTCCGCTGGTGTCTAATACCTCGGAGATTTCCTTCTCCCTGGCCATTGACGGGGAGATCCCCTATGACACGGCCTCCCGTCTTACCTTAAATAAAGTATACCGGAACAGGGAGAACATGAAAGAGGACAGTAAGGGCAACCAGGTGCGTCCCACACAGGTGCAGACTGAAATGTGGCGTACCTGCTGGATCGGCGATTCAGACGGCTTGTTTAATGAGCCGCTGCTGTTTTATCTGGAACAGGGCACCCATGAGATTACCCTCTCTTCCCAGAAGGCGTACTTTGCGCTGGAAAGCCTGCGCTTTGCACAGCCGGAAAAGGTGCCCACTTATGCAGAATATGTGAACAGCACAGATGCCGCAGTCAGCCCGGAGGAAACCCCGGAGACGCTGGTGCGCATCGAGGGGGAGAATGCGGTTTATAAATCTGACTCCGTGCTCTACCCGACCTATGACAATTCCACCAGTGCGGTTTCTCCCTCCGACCCGAAGCACATGGTATACAACACCATCGGCAGCGGCAACTGGAAGAAGGCGCTCCAGACCATTACCTGGCAGGTGGATGCCGGGACGCTCAGCGGAGACGGCTGGTACAAATTAGGCATTAAGGCGCGGCAGGAGGAAATGCGCGGCTTTTACTCCAACCGCCGGATTTACATTGACGGCCAGGTGCTGTGCCAGGAAATGGATCAGGTGAAGTTCTACTACAACACCGATTTCCAGATGACAAATGTACAGGACAGCGACGGCGAGGACGTGTATGTCTATCTCACAGCCGGCGAAGACCACACCATTACCATGGAGGCCATTCCCGGTGAAATCGGAGACTCCATGCGGCAGCTGGATGCCATTGTGCTGGATCTGAACACCTATTACCGGAAGATCGTCATGATCACCGGGCCGGAGCCGGACAAGTACACCGATTATTATGTACACGAGAAGATTCCGGAGCTGGTGGACGAATTCTCCCGGATGTCTGCTGAATTGAAGGAAATTCAGGGGCATATCGAAGAACTGGCCAATTCCAAAGGCTCAGAGGCCGCCTCTCTGGAACAGATGACGGTCATTCTGGACAAGTGCGTGGCAGATCCTTTGAAGATTCCTAACTATCTGTCTCAGATCAAGGACTATATCACGTCCCTGTCCTCCTGGATGCGGGACTATCGGGATCAGCCGCTGGAAATCGACTATCTGGAGATTGCTTCTCCGGAAAAGAGCTTTCCTTCTACCAAGGCCGGCTTCTGGAGCTCGGTTTCCTACAGCTTCCAGCGGTTTACGGCCTCGTGGGATGAGGACTACAGCTCTCTGTCCAGCACAACCGGAGATGACGCAGTAGAAGTATGGGTATCTCTGGGACGAGATCAGGCACAGGTGGTAAAAGACCTGGTGGAATCGGAATTCCAGCAGCAGTACAACGTGCCTATTTCCATTAACCTGGTAGTCGGCGGCGTTGTGGAAGCAACGCTGGCAGACAAGGGACCGGATGTGGCACTGTTCCTGGGCGGCGAGTTCCCGGTAAACCTGGCGGCCCGCGGCCTGCTGGCAGATTTGTCCCAGATGGACGGCTATGACGATATGACAAAGCTGTACCAGGATACGGCGATGGTGCCGTATCAGTATGAGGGCGGCACCTATGGCATGCCCCTGACGCGAAGCTGGGCGATGATGTTCTACCGAAAGGACGTACTCAGCGAGCTGGGCTTTTCCAGTGCGCCGAAGACGTGGGAGGATCTCATTGACATGCTCCCGGCGCTTCAGCGGAACTATATGTCGGCCGGTCTGGTGCTGCCGGCGGTTGCCGCAGACGCAAACCAGGCCACCATTTCCGCCGCAACAGAATCCGGTCTGACCTTTGCCTCTCTGCTGCTCCAGCGGGGACAGAACTACTACAACGATGCACAGACCGAGACAACCTTTGACACCAATGCGGCCATTGATGCCTTTGAGATGTGGACAGACTTCTACACCAAGTATGACTTTGACCAGCAGTATGATGCATTCAGCCGGTTCCGGACAGGGGAATATCCCATTGTGGTTTCCGACTACTGCACCTTCTTCAACCAGCTGGCTGTGGCTGCGCCGGAAATCGCCGGTCTGTGGGACTTCGCGCCCATTCCGGGCACGGTGCAGGAGGACGGCACGGTTTCTCACGCTGTAAACTCCAACAACACCGGTGCGGTTATCTTCAACAAGGTCAGCAAAAAGACCAACGGACTGGAAAATGCCTGGACATTCCTCAAGTGGTTCTGCTCCACAGAGGTACAGGTGGAATACGGCACCCAGATTGAAGGACTCATGGGACAGATGGGACGGTATGCAACTGCCAACCAGGAAGCCCTGACACAGCTGGCATGGTCTACCGAAGAGGCAGACACCATCCTGGGGGCAATGGAAGAGCTGGAAGAAATTCCGATTATTCCGGCCTCCTACTCCGTCACCCGTAACGTCATGAACGCGTTCCGTGAAGTGGTCAACAACAACGAGAATCCGCGGGATACCCTGATGTCCTATAACCGGGATACCAACGCGGAAATCGCAAGAAAGCGGAAGAATCTGGGGCTGGACGAATGAGAGCCTGTCTTCATAAGAAATGTGTATACGCTTGTGAAGACAGTTCTAAGAACCGGTTCTGACAAAATATGAAATCAGGCGGCGCAGAGCCGCATGCAAAAGATTCCGGGATATCCGGAAGAGGAGGGGGTTTACTTGGATACTGCCGAAATTGGCAAAAGAACCCGGCAGGAAAACCGGCGGCTGATCTGGCTGGCAGTCAAGCAGAATAAAGTCAGCTATCTGATGATTCTGCCGTTTATGCTGTTTTTCCTGGTATTCACCATTGTGCCGGTTGTGATGTCCCTGCCCATGGGCTTTACAGATTTTAACATGGTACAGATGCCGAAGTTTGTCGGCTTGTCAAACTATACCACACTGTTTCTGGCGGATAAGGTCTTTATCCAATCCATTCGTGTAACGCTGGTGTTTGCACTCTTTACCGGCCCGATCAGCTATATTCTCTGCTTTTTGCTGGCGTGGCTGATCAATGAGCTGCATCCCAAGCTCCGCACGATATTTACACTGATTTTCTATGCGCCGTCTATGGCGAACCGGCCTCCCGGAACACCACGACCATGCGTTCCAGTGGAGACGGCAAGGCAAAGGTCAGCGAGATCAGCGGCGGTGTGAAAATTACCTACACTTTCAAAAAAGCCGGCATTACGATTCCGGTGACCTACAAGCTGGAGGACGACTATCTGGAAGCCCGTGTGAAAACAGCGGACATTGAAGAGCAGGACACCTCACAGGAAACCGGAAAGCTGACTACCTCCATTTCCATTATGAGCAACTTCGGGGCGGCTTCTTCCGAAGATGAGGGCTATTTTGTGATTCCGGACGGAAGCGGCGCACTCATCCGGTTCAACAACGGCAAAACCACGGCGAAGAGCTATACCGGCTATGTGTACGGCTCTGATCTGACGGCAGTTGCCCTGAAGGAACCGGCAGTGACTGAGCAGGTATATCTGCCCATGTGCGGCATCGTCAACGGGGACAACGCCATGATGGTAGTCTGCACAGAAGGGGACTCCAACGCGAAGCTTACCGCAAGCGTCAGCGGCCAGTCCAACAGCAGCTATAATGTCTGCGGCTTTGACTTTACCATCCGGGATTCTGACTCCTACTATATGTCGGGAGACAATTCCACGGCGCTCACCGTCTTTGAGGACGGCCCCATTAAGACCGATACCATTGCCCTGCGGTATTATCCCCTGGACACTGCGGATACGCCGGACTATACCGATGTTGCCGCAGCCTATCGGAACTACCTCACAGAGGAATGCGGCGTAGAGTCCACAGTGGATTCTGCGGATCCGGCACTTTCTCTGGATCTTTACGGCGGTGTGGAAAAGGAAAAGTCCGTGCTGGGCATTCCGGTAAATCTGAAAACCTCTCTCACCTCCTATGACCAGGCGCAGGAAATCCTGAAGGATCTGAACGCAAACGGTGTCTCTGACATCAGCGTGCAGTATCACAACTGGACCAATGCCGGCATTACCGGAAAGGTGGATGTCAAGGCAAAGGGCGCCCGCTGCTTAGGCGGAAACGGAGACTGGAACGATTTGCAGAGCTATGCGGCAAGCAACGGCATCACCATTTATCCGACTGTAGACAACCGCACCTTTGTTTCCGGCAGCGGCTATTATACCTTTACGGATACGACCGTGCGGATTTCCGGCTCCTATGCCCGGATCTATGACTATGACCTGGCATACGGCACACAGAGCCAGACCCAGGATCCCCTGTCGCTGCTGTCTCCGGCGGCGTTCCGGGACGTGTACAGTGACCTGGTGAAAAACTACGGCAAAAAGGATCTGCACGCGGTTTCTCTGGGAAGCATGATGTCCTCTCTCTACGGGGACTATGGGAAAAAGGCCATTTCCCGGGACAGCGCCCAGACCATTCTGGAAGAGTCCTATCAGAGTCTCCGGGATGCATCCATTTCTCTGATGGCAGACACGGCCAATGCATATGCACTGCTCTATGTGGACGAGATTACAGACGTGCCGCTGCAGTCCAGCGGATTTGATGTGTTCGATGAGGACATCCCGTTCTATCAGCTGGTTATGCACGGCCCGTTTGTGGGAATGGACAACTATAATTACGCCTTTAATGTAGACCCGAACTATCGTCAGTATTTGCTGAAGGTGCTGAAGGACACCGCCTGGAAAACACCGCTGATTCTGGTATTTTCCCTGTTTGTGGCGGTAATCCTGAATCAGAAGTTTAAGGGCAGAACCTTTTCCCGTGCCGTATTTTTCCTGCCGGTTATCATTGCAACCGGCCCGGTGTACAACATCATTAACGGCAACCTGCAAAGCACGGGCAACAGTGATGCCAGCCAGTTTTCCACCATGTTTTCCACAGATCTGCTGGGGGATCTCATGCAGTTTCTGGGCATCTACGGCATTTCGGACGGCATGCAGGCCACCATTGAAACTGTGTCTGACAATATCTTCGGCATTGTGTGGAATTCCGGCATTCAGATTCTGATTTTCCTGGCAGCGCTCCAGAACATTCCGGTTTCTGCAAAGGAAGCCGCACAGATGGAGGGCGCAACGGCCTGGGAATACTTCTGGAAAATCACGCTGCCCTATGTCAGCCCCAGAGAACAGATCGTCTGGATGGAAGCCGGCTGTTTGATCTCAATTCTCCCGATTCTCATTATGTATGTATTCCTGCAAAAATACTTTACAGAGGGTATCGAGCGTTCCGGCCTGGTCGGATAAATATTTGGTACATCGGTTTCCACAATGTGTGGGAATTTTGTGGAAAAACGTTTCCCGGTTCGGGAGACGTTTTTTGTTTGTGTGAGGGGAGGTAATTGTGTGGGAAAGATTCACGTGGAGACCCCACCACCGCCTAACGGCGGTCCCCCTCGTACTGAGCGGTCCCCTCTTCCGATCTCCCCGTGGGGAGTCACCCCTTTCAGGGGAGGCTTTTAGAAGAAACGGCAGCTGTTCAAAGTGATGGATTATCACTGTTTTTTTCGAAATACGTATGGACAGGAAGCGAAATTTATGTTATAATAACAATAATACCGCACGAAATGGCGGATGGAAATAACCGTGCCGGCGGCACAGAGGAAGGAAACAAAAACTATGAAGAATACAGCAGAGAAATTGGATTGGAAGGGCATGGAATGTGTGCGCCTGACAGCCGGAGGCTACACCGCGCTGATCGCACCGGGCATCGGTTCCAATGTAATTCGTCTCCATGATGACAAGAACGGCGTGGAATTTTTCCGCTGGAACGAGAACAACACTCCGGAGGACATTCAGGCTTCTGCCGAGGTATGGGGACTGCCCACGCTCTATTTGCCGAACCGGTTTGCAGACGGTGTGCTGCGGACTTCGGATGCCGTATATCAGCTTCCGGTCAATGAAAAGGCACCGTTCCACAACCATATCCACGGCTTTTTACATAAGCGCTGCCATACCGTGGTTTCTTATGCCGCAGATGCAGATGCTGCGTGGCTGCGCACCAGCTATGTCTATAATGAAAGCGATCCGTTTTTCCAGTACTTTCCGCTGCCGTTTACTGCGGAATTCTGCTTTACACTGAGTGAAAACGGTCTGGAATACAGCTTTTCCATTACCAACCAGGCGCAGAAGAAGCTGCCGGTTTCTGTGGCAACCCACACCACCATTTCTGCTCCGTTTGTGGACGGCGCACAGGAAGAGGATATCCGGATTCAGGTGCCGATTACAGAGCGCTGGATCCTCAACGACCGCTGCCTGCCCACAGGGGAAATCCGGCCGCTGGATGACTATGACAACACCTTCCGGAACGGAACTGCCTGCCCGGTAAAGCGTGTTGTGGATAACGACATGTACACCGCTACCAGACTGGTTCTGCCGGACGGCTCTGTTTTCCGGGGTTTGCGTATGACCGATACCGCCAGCGGAAAGGGCATTGGCTATGAGGTTTCGGAGGGCTATCACTTCTGGATTCTCTGGAATGACCGGGGCGAAAAGCACTATTTCTGCCCGGAGCCGATGACCGCTATGATTGATGCGCCGAATCTGGACATGCCGGCAGAAAAGACCGGTTACTGCGAACTGGAGCCGGGAGAGATCTACCATCTGGCACAGCATTTCTTCACCATTCTTCCGGAAA